>Ga0302237_1002404_pt1 | contig 11642 bp, 5 predicted proteins | sample AAG_UR_Ala_MG_FD_193530 | JGI IMG/M metagenome (GOLD analysis project Ga0302237, IMG submission 193530) | Enriched activated sludge microbial communities from anaerobic digester in WTTP, New Holstein, Wisconsin, United States - AAG_UR_Ala | ecosystem: Engineered > Bioreactor > Anaerobic >...
CCGATATCTTGATTTCAATGTCCTCGCCCACATCAACAACATGCAGCTTCTGGCGAAGACGATCGTCGAAGGATTCATACTCGGGCTGCACCGCAGTCCGTTCCGCGGATTCTCCGTGGAGTTCGCCGAATACCGCCAGTATGCGCCGGGCGACGACATCAAGCACATCGACTGGAAGGTCTTCGGCAAGAGCGATCGATACTATGTAAAACAGTTTGAGGAGGAGACAAACCTTGCGTGCCATATCCTTCTAGACGCTTCCGCTTCAATGGCGTACAAGTCAGATCCGGAAGGCATGAGCAAGCTCGAATACGGCAGCTGCATCGCGGCATGCCTTGCATATTTCATGATTCGCCAGCGCGATGCCGCCGGACTGATGATATTCGATTCAAAGATCCGTGCAATGCTTCCTCCAAGGCTGAGACAGAGCCATCTCACTCACATGCTCACGGAGCTTGAAAACCTCAAGCCCGGTGGCGATACGAACCTGTCAGGTCCGCTGAACGAGCTTGCCGACGGCATAAAACGCCGCGGAATGGTACTCCTCATCAGCGATCTGATGGATGATCCGGACAAGGTCCTTTCAGCCCTCCAGCATTTCAAGTTCCAGGGACATGACATACTTGTATTCCATATAATGGATTCCGCCGAACTGACATTCCCGTTCGATACGATGACGGAATTCACGGACATGGAAACCGGAGAGAAGTCGCTTGTTTCACCGGAGGGAGCAAGGCCGATCTACATGGAACAGCTCCGCCGCTTCCTTACTCATTATGAGAAAGGCTGCGCCGACATCAAGGCCGAATACAAGCTGTTCGATACCCGCAAGCCTCTCGACATAGCGCTTTCAGAATATCTTTTCAGAAGGAGCAAGCTGGTATAATGCCATTCCTAAAGCCAAGTTTCCTGATTGCCCTTGCGGTTGTGCTTGTTCCGCTGATAATCCATCTGCTTACGCGCGACCAGATCAAGAAGGTTGCGTTCTCCACGGTACGTTTCTTCGTCGGCACATCCAAGAACATACTCCGCAAGAAAAAGATACGTGAAGCGCTGCTTCTGGCGTCCAGGATGATCGCATGCGGCCTGATAGTGCTGGCGTTTGCACGTCCATTGTTCACGAAGGAGAAGCCGGCAAAAGGTGGAAGGTTCAGTGCCGCCAAGGCGACAGCCATAGTGGTGGACGCCTCAGCATCGATGGCTGGAACTGACAAAACCATACGCAGTCATACCGAGGCCGCACTCAAGGATCTTTCCGAGGGGTCTGATGCAGCCCTGATAATCGGATTCAATTCGAGGACATCGGTGGTGGGGCCTTCTAAGGATTTCAGTGCAATCCGGGATGCGATCTCAAGGCTTACACCCGGAAACGGAGGAACTGACATCGCCGAGGCTCTTCGCACGGCAAATTCTCTGCTGTCAGGGGTTGATGCAACAGAAAAGAACATTGTCCTCATAAGCGATCTCCAGCGGTCCGGATGGGAGTCGTTCAAGGGCGGCTGGAAGCTGGCACCCGGAACAAAGCTCACAATAATAAAGGTAGATCCGGCTATCAGTTCCGACAGGATCGCGATAACCGAAGGCGATTATCCGCACAACATAGTGCTCGACAAGATCCCCAGGGTAGTGGCTGCGAAGGTCGCAAACCTGTCCAATGTCCAGCGCAACGGAGTTGAAGTCTCTCTTTCAGTTAATGGAAAGGCGGTGGAATCCCAGAAGGTTAACATTCCGGCGAACCAGGCCGTGCCCGTAAGGTTCAGGACCGCCTTCGTGAATCCCGGGGACAACCTCGGAGTCATCAGGCTTGTGGGCGAGAGCGAAGGAAAGTTAGGAAGCACGTTCTATTTCAATACCAGGGTGAATCCGACCATAAACGTTACGATCGTCTCCCAGACGGGTGATGCTTCGGCGAAATTCCTGGCGATAGCACTCCAGCCTCCGGAAGCGGATTCTCCGTTCAGGGTGAAGTCGGTGAACATCCAGGGTCTGACCCCGAGGGACGTGAACGAATCGGGAATAGTGGTGCTCAACAATGTCGACAGTACGGGAACTGAAGTATGTGCGGCCCTGAACAACCTGCTCCAGCGCGGCGGTGGGATAATCTATATGCCCGGGGACAAGGTTGGAGCCGACAAGTTCAACGCGGCCTTTACGGCGATCAGTCCCGCCAGGCTGAGCAGGATAATGACCGCTCCTGCAAGCGATGAGCAGGAACCGGGGCTTTCACTGACCAAGGTGAACGCCGAACACCCCATATTCGAGATCTTCCAGAAGCCGCACTACGGCGATCTTTCAGGTCCGAGATTCACAAAGTTCTGGGAGCTTACGGATTCCCAGCTTTCAAAGGTGATAGCAAGGTTCTCCAACGACAGGCCGGCGGTTCTTGAACGGCAGATCGGGCAGGGAATCGCGATCATGATGACCTCTTCAATAAGCAGTGACTGGAGCAACCTGGTGATAGACAAGGGACCGATGTTCGTCAGCATCATGCACCAGATAGCCAGATATCTTGTGATGAGATCCGAGAAGAAGACAGGATATTTTGTAGGAGAGGAGATCAAGCTGAACTCGAGCGAGCAGATATCTGATCCTTCAGGAAAGAAGATCACCGACCGGCCGGTCATCGCGAGGGATCCGGGATTTTATGTGGTCGACAACGGTTCGGAAAAATACAGCTGTTCGGTGAACGTCATGCCAGGCGAAGCGGATCCTGTGGCGATGAAACAGGAGGAGATCACTATGGCGGTCGTTCCGGTGCAGGGCGAGAATATGGAGGCCGCAGGCGACGATGTGCTTGCGAAGGAGGCGAAGGAGAGGGTGGACAAGACAGGGTTGTGGAGATATCTGATCCTGGCTCTGGCCGTGCTCCTTGCCGGAGAACTTTATCTCGGGAACAAGACTGTCAGACATTAGAAGAACTGAATATCCAATATCGAACAAGGAATATCGAAATAACGAAGTGAAGAGATTTTAAGAGGGCAAAAACATGGAAAACTATTCACAGCTGTCTTCGAAGCTTGGCGTTGTCAGGCGCGCGTGGAAGCGCATGAATGCCATCTCCGGGCTTGCCATCGTCCTTATTGAGACGCTTGGGATATTCACAGTCCTGATGCTTGCCGACTGGATATACGGGGCCAGTCCGGTCCCAAGGATCATCGCATATGCCTCCGCATTCATCCTTGTCGCTGTGATCTTCTACCGCAACGTCCTGAAACCTCTCTTCAGGCATATCCCAGACGAGCAGATAGCCCTTTATATAGAGGAACACAACAAGGACTTCGAAGGTTCGCTGATGTCTGCGGCTGAATTCGGCAAGGAGGGTGGATATTCCGAGGATCAGTCCAGGATAATCGACGCCATCATCCAGTCCGCCGTCGCCCGCACTGAAAAGCACAATGTCAAGTCTTTCGTGCCGTTCACCCGCCTCCGCAAATACGGGATCATAGCGATCATCCTCCTGGTATCCTATTGCGTCACCAGCATCTTGTTCCCGGATACTCTCGGAAAGAGGGCGCTGAGGATACTTACGTTCACACCGCCCCCGCCGCCTCCGATGTCCCCGGAACAGCTCGCAAAGCTGCCGATGGAATTCAAGCTTTCCATAAACGACGCAAACATCCCGAAGGGATCATCCCTGACATTTGACGTAACTCTTTCGCGGACCCCGCAGGATTCCGTTGTCTTCAATTTCCTTCCGGAAGCCGAGGCAAGCAAGGGCAACTGGCGCACCCTTCCGATGGAGGAACTGGACAAGCTCCATGGTTACAGGCTGTTCCTGCCCGACATAAACGAGAGCACGGTATTTTATGTTTCGTCCGGCCTGCACAAGTCGCAGCAGTACAAGATCACGGTCTTTGAACCGTTCACCCTGCAGGGATTTGAAATTGTCACCCGTTACCCGGAGATCTACAGGATGCCGGAAGAGGTGGAGACCGAGGGAACTGTGAACGTGTCAGCCGTGGAAGGGTCGAAGGTGCTTGTCCGCATCCTTGGAAACAAGAAGATGCTCGGGGCGACGCTCACATGGAGTTCGGGGGGAACCGAGAAGTTCACACCCGACAAGGAACGTGATACTACGGCCGTCGCTACGCTGAACGTCTCGAAGAGCGTCACGGGCAAACTGAAGATAACCGATATAGACAAGCAGGAATATGAGGTGCCGGAGGAAGTTGAACTCACCCTCGTCAAGGATCTGCCGCCGGTTCTTGAGATCAAGACCCCGATGGGTACCGCCGCCGCCAATCCCATCGGCGAGATCATGGTGCGTGCGAAGGTCGAGGATGACTTCGGCATTGATGCCGTCGACATGGTTTACTTCCGCGGTAATGACAAGACCGATGGAAAGAGGATAACCCTGACGCCTGTCACGAAGGAAGGTGGCATGCCGAAGAGGACGATGGGTGTCAGCTATGCGTTCCGGCTGGCGGACCTGAAGCCTGATCCCTCCCGCGAGGAAGTGATGTCGTTCTATCTGGAGGCGAAGGACAGGAAGGGGCAGAAGGGGGTGTCGGACTTCGGCATGATAGCCGTCGGATACTTCGAAATGTGGAGCGTCATGAACATGGAGACACCGCCTGCGCACATGGAACTGCAGGTCACAAAGGATCTTGAGCCTTATCTGAATGCCGCCTGGCACCTGCATACTCAGAAGAGCCTACTGCCTGAGGATGACTTCAAGACCCAGGCCAAGGAGCTTGCCGATACCGTCGTTGATCCCGCCACCAAGAAGCTATATTCCTTTGCCGAACCTACGGACAAGACGGATCCGGAGCAGATCGAGGAATGCAAGAAGATCGCTGAAATGGTACAGAGGGGATATGACGCGTTGAGGAAGAATGATACGCAGACCACGGTCACGGAGTGGCGTCTTGCCCTTGCCGAGATACAGCTTCTTGGCGTCAAGAACACCGCCGAACTTACGCTCCCACCGGAAGCCCAGCAGAACCAGGCCATGACATCCAAGGAATTGAACGACGTCTTCAAGAACTTCAAGTCGGAAGCGCCTCCCGAGACAAAGGAGCAGAAGGAGGCCAAGATGAAGGCCGCCGAGAACGACAAGACCAAGCAGGAGAAGAAGGCCGAGGAAATGGCTAACATTGTCACCGATCTGGCCCGCATCATGGAGAACCAGCAGGAGGTCAGGAAGGAGACCGAGAAGACCGCGGCAGAGACGCCGGAACAGAAGAAGGATGCGAAGGCAGAGAAGGACATGAAGAAGCTCGTTCTCGACCAGGTGGAGATAAAGGCGAAGATGGACAAGGTTGAGAAGGAAATAGAAAAACTGCGCGAGACTGCGACCGCCGAGACTAAGCCCGAGACCGCCAAGAAGATAGAGGAGGCATACAAGGCCATGCAGAGGAACCAGCCGGCCCAGAAGATGGTCAATGCGATGGTCGAACTTAATTCGTTCAAGCCGAAGAGCGCCGTTCCGGAACAGAAGAAGGCGGAGGAATCCCTGCAGAAGGTGCTCGAGGCCATGAAGAACGCGAGCGATACGATGGCAGCTGATCCGAAGGCCGAACTCAAACGTGCCAAGAACGAGGCCGAAAAGCTGCAGAAGGAAGTTGCAAAGCTCGATAAGAAGCCTGAGACAAAACCGGAGCAGAAGCCGGAACAGAAACCGGAGCAGAAGCCCGGCGAGAAACCACAGCCGAAACCTGATGAAAAGGCGAATGCCAAACAGGAGAAGAAGGAGCTTACTCCCGAAGAGCGCAAGGAGGCCGCGGAAAAGGCGAACGCCCTTGCAAAACAGCTTGCAGAGCATCTGGAAAACCGCGAATTCGGCAAGAAGGAGGACAGGGAGAAGCTGAAGGAAATGACAAAGGATCCTCAGCTCCAGAAGAAACTTGAACAGGACGAGAAGAAACTCGACGAGATGAAGGATGTTGTCGCCCGCATAAAGAACAAGCTCGAGGAGGAGTATGATGCAAAGATGACCGGACAGCGTCTCTTCTCGGCCCAGCGTGAGGAATGTCCCCCGCAGTACAGGGCGCTTGTGAACAAGTATTATGAATCGCTTTCACAAAAGAATGAGACGAAGTAGGACGAACCGGAGTATCGGAGAACCGGTGAAGGGGAGAAAAAGAGCAAGTAATGCAATTTATTTTGCGTAAGTAGGACGGATTTTAATCCGTCAACTGTATTGAGAATTTATAACTGTCGGGTTGAAACCCGACATACTTGGGAAGGCAAATTGAAAATTTTTGAGACATTGTTCAAGTATCCGCTGGACACCTACCAGAACAGCCATTTCGTGTTCAGCACCCGGATACCGGGCGAGATAATATTCATACTGATGGTCGGATTCGGCCTGCTTTCGTGGTATCTCTACATGAAGACCGCGAAGAAGGTCGGTGAAACCCGCAGGAAAGTGCTCCTGGTCATCAGGCTTGCCATCGTGGCCCTCGTGTTCTTCATACTTGCGGTTCCAACTCTCAGGAATGTCCGCACGCGCGATTCGGTCATAACGGCGGTCCTTCTCGACACTTCACGGTCCATGTCTCTCCAGGACGCCGTTTTCGACGGCGGGACAAAAACTGAAAGGTTCGATGTCGCCACCAAGCTGCTTCTCGGCAAAGGAGGCTCCGACAAGGGGCTGGCTGGAAAACTTTCCGGATTCTCAAAGGTCTACAATTACACTTTCGACAGGGACCTGAAGAGGGTTGTCTCATATGACAAGGTAAAGGACGACGGACAGCAGACGAACATTTTCAGGGCCATCCGCGATCTGGATTCCGAGCTTCAGGGAGCTCCGCTGGCTTCAGTGCTTATGCTGACGGATGGCTGCCGCAACGTCGGTGGCAGCGGTGAAGAGGCGGCAGTGCTTCTCAAGAGCAGGGGAGTACCTCTGCACATTGTAGGAATAGGTGATCCGCGTCCCTCCAAGGATTATGAGGTAGCGTCGATTTCCGCCCCGCGCAGGGTCCGCCGCAACACCGAGGTCGAGATATTTACCACTCTCAGATACACGGATTTCCCTGACAAGCCGTTCAAGGTATCGGTCTCCAGGGGAGACACAGTCCTTCTTACAAAGGAGATAAAGCCCGACAAGGACACCGATATCAAGAGGGTAAAGCTCAGTTTCACTCCGGATTTCGAAGGATCCGCCACATGCAAGGTCTCAATAGCCCCGGATTCATCCGAGAAGATAGTGGACAACAACAGCAAGGAATTCCTGATGGAGATCAGGGACGACCGCCTGCCGGTCCTCTATATCGAGGGAAGTCCGAGGCTGGAATACCGCTTCCTGCGCCGGGCCCTCTACAGGGACAAGGATTTCAGGCTGGTCGGCATACTCCGGCTGGCGAAGAACCGCTTCTATGTGCAGGGCGCGGATTCCACGGAGAACTACCTTTCCGACGGGTTCCCGACAACCCGGGAACAGCTGTTCCACTTCGAGGCGATCATACTTGGCGACATAGAGGCGTCATATTTCTCGGCTGAACAGCTTGCGATGCTTGATGAGTTCGTGAAGAAACGCGGTGGCGGGCTCCTGATGCTGGGAGGTGTCAACTCGTTCGGTTCCGGCAAATATGCCGGTACCCCGATATCCAAGCTTCTCCCTGTGGATATAACGAACAGCGACGGCAACTATTCAGACGACCAGTTCAAGGCCGCGGTTGCGAAGGGCGCCCTTAACCATCCTGTGATGCGTCTTTCCGACGACATGGAGATCAGCAGGAAGATTTGGGAGAAGATGCCGGATCTCATCGGCTTGACGCCTGTGCGCGGGATAAAGACCGGAGCGCAGGTCCTGCTTTCGCGTGAAAAGGACAACAAGCCTGTGCTGGCGGTACAGAACTACGGTGAAGGGCGCGTTGCGGCTTTCACTTCCGGCGGATCATGGTACTGGAGGATGTCGGTTCCGGCCTCCGACGAGTTCCATGAGAGGTTCTGGAAGCAGCTTGTCCGCTGGCTCGTTGTAGGTGCGAAGCAGCAGATATCTGTTGAAGCCGATGCAGACGTATACACTACCGGGTCCCAGGTCACGCTGCGCGCAATGGTGCTCAAGCAGGATCTTTCACCGGCAAACGATGCAACCGTGATCGCGACCGTCGAGGATCCACTTAAGAACACGCAGGAGATACCGATGCAGTGGATACTCTCCCAGGAAGGAGTGTACCAGTGTTCGTTCCGCGTGGACGAACTCGGCGACTACAGCGTCAAGGTCAGGATAGAAGGATGGAAGGTCAATCCCGTGGAGACGGACTTCAAGGTGTCAGAGCCGTACATGGAATTCAGCAATGCCGGACTCAAGGAGGATTCGCTCAGGGAGATGGCGAAGATCACATACGGCAGATATTATACCGTGGCGGAAGCGCCTGAAGCCGCTGCCGAGATGGAGAAGAACGTCAAGACGGCGCTTTCAGCCGGAATACAGCCGCAGGACCACGAGATATGGGATATGCCTGCCCTGTTCATCCTGCTGATAATCCTGCTGTCGTCGGAATGGATAGTCAGAAGAAGAGGTGGTTTGGCATGAGCATATGCAAATTCCAAGTTCCAGACCTCCAATCTCCAAACAATGGGAAAAATAATCAGACAAACAGTAAACATATAGAATCTCTTGGGTTTGAGGAATCTCGTTTGAAGCTTGTAAACTGAAAGTTGGAATCTGTTTGAATTTTGGAATCTGGAACTTGGAACTTATTCATGTCGCATTATTAAAGAATATGGTGAGAAAATGGAAAAGAATATAAGGATTATACATACAAAGAAGGATCTTCTTCTTGAACGAAGCAAGGAAGAGATAGCCGGCGGATTCGAAAGGATCCAGCAGCTTGCCGTTTCAAGGAGGAACTTCCTGCAGGGTGCAGGTGTCCTTCTGGGCGGAGCTGTGTTCACCGGACTCCTCGGAACTTCGGCCAAGGTCCTCGCCGATGAAGCGGTCGAGACAGGAAAATTCGTCTTTCCCAGACTGCAGTTCACGGTCATGGACAACACTCCGGACCGCTGGGACGTCCATCCGAGGGGTGACATCATCCTGAGAAGGAAGCTCCGCGAACTTACGAACATCAACGTGTCGATGGAACCCAAGGTCGTAAGGCTCGAAGACTTTGACGACATGGTGAAGAATCCTTTCGTGTTCATGACATCGGAAGGTTTCTTCAAGCTTCCGGAGAATGAGGAGAAGAACCTGCGTGAATTCCTCGAGAGAGGCGGATTCATCCTCGCCGACGACTGCGTGTATAACGGCAAGGAGGATAGGTTCTTCAAGACTTATGTGGCCCTCATGAACAAGCTTTTCCCGGACAATCCCATGAGGAAGATACCCTATGACCATGAGATATTCCATATCTACTATGATTTCCAGAACGGATGCCCTCATTTGCAGGGCGTTCCGAGCGGAGCATACGGCCTCTTCGAGCCGGGAACCGGAAGGATAATGACCTGGTGCAGTCCCGGGGACATACATTGCGGCTGGGTCAGTTCCTGGTTCACGCCTGAGAAGAACATGGAAGCCATAAAGATGGGAATAAACATAATAATATATTTCCTGAGCCATTAAAAGCATTTTAACCACGGAACACACAGAACACACGGAAGAAATATGAAATTGAAAATCATAGCAGTGATCATGATAGCTAGTTTCTGCATGTGGTCTATCGCGCAGGATGCAGCCAAGAAACCTGAAGCTAAGCCGGCCACACAGGTGCCTGCCGCCAAACCTGCAGCTAAACCGGCTACTCCGGCCCCTGCACAGGTTACACCTGCACCGGCAGGAAAATGTTATGCTATCCTCGTAGGTGGATCACCGGGTTCACCGATGTATTCGGCAAGGTTCCAGGACTGGATAAAAAGGTTCAAGGCGTATCTCACGGGCAGGGCCGGGGTTCCGGCGGAGAACATAACTGTCCTTTCAGGAGATCCTGCATTCAAGGATGCAGTTCAGGTCACAAAGGGGTCTGAGGACGTAGTGAAGGCGATTTCCGCGGCTTCCGCAAAATGCGGAACGAACGACCAGTTCATACTTTTCATGGTAGGGCACGGATATTCGATGGAACCAGAGGAGAATTTTGCGCTTCCGGCAAAGGATCTGCGCGCTGCCGAACTGAAGCAGGCACTTGCAGGTGTGAAATCACGCCAGCAGATCATCCTGAACCTCAGCACATCAAGCGGTGCATTCCTGGGTTCTATTGCGGCCAGAGGACGTATCAACATCACAGCCACCAACGGTCCGGAATCGAATGCCCCGGTATTCGCAGAATTCTTCCTGCGCGGAATCGAGTCGGGCCGTGCCGACGGGGAAGGCGGACAGAAGGATGGAAAAGTATCCTTGCTTGAAGCGTACAACTGGGCTACCTATCAGACAGCCCTTTGGACAGTGCGCCAGACGGCTGATGGCGAGGAGTGGGCGGTTGAAGGCAGGGAGACCTGCGAGATATTCAAGAAGCTTTATGCCTTCCCCAACGATCCCGAATGCAAGAAGATGTCAGCCAAAAGCAAACCTGAAGCTCCCGACGCGGTATACGCTCTCAAGACCGTGGTTGAGGGAACTCCTGAAGAGCTCAATGCCAGCAAGAAGTTCTGGAACGGTCGCCGCGGCATCCTTGAACATGCCCTGATCGATGACTGCGGTGAAAGTGCCGGGATCGGCGCGTTGAACGTCCCTGAGGAAAACAAGAAGGGATATGCTCCGATAGTACCTGCTTCTGCAAAGGATCCCGGTTACCTGGCGTCAAGGTCGTTCCTCGGTCAAGGCAGATAATTAAGTAATCAGTAATCAGTAACCAGTGATCAGATGGAGACATAATTCAGTGGTCGGAATTTCCGATTCTTGCATATAACTGATTACTGTTTACTTATAACTGATTACTGTTTACTGATCACTGGTAACTGATCACTGGTTTTACACTCTTCCAGATCACGGCCCTTCTTCCAGGCACTTGTTGACGATCCTGCTCAGGCTTCCCGTGGCCAGGCAGACACTCGTATCGGCCGCACCGTAGTAGACCCTCAGTTCATCCTTGGACTCGTCTGCGATCGCACCGCAAGCGAATATGACGTTGCCCACATTACCTACAAACTCATAGAGTTCGTCGGGTGTGATGATGTAGTTCCTGATCCTGCCGATCATCTTAGTGGGATCCTTGAGGTCCAGCATCCATGCGCCAAGGGAATATTTCTGTCCGTCGCATGAAGGAGTTACCCCGTGCATGATCACGAGCCAGCCTTTGGAGGTCTTGATTGGAGGTGTCGGCCCGATCTTTCCCCAGTTCCAGTTGTCGTTGCCGGCCCAGAGGTATCTGTGCTGTCCCCAGTGGATCAGGTCGGGGGAATACGACACCCATACCGAGGCCTTTTCATTTGATGCACCGAGAGCGTACGGACGGTCAAGCCTTGCGTAATATCCATTGATCTTTTCAGGGAACAGGGAAGGAACCCTGTTGTTTGGCAGGGCTATGCAGTCCATGAACTCCGCTTCCTTGAAGTCCTTTGTCCTGTAGAGGAAAGCGATGCATTCGCCGGAATCGCTGTTGCCGGGCCTGGCGATGTAGTATGTGTCCCCGATCTTGGTGAGGCGCGGATCTATCACATGGATGTCCAGCCGCTTAAACCTCGGATCCTGCAGGCCGGAGATGAGGGGTTTTTCGCGTATGTCGAAGTTGATGCCGTCCTTGCTTTCGGCGTAGTAGATGCCG
>Ga0302237_1002406_pt1 | contig 11636 bp, 9 predicted proteins | sample AAG_UR_Ala_MG_FD_193530 | JGI IMG/M metagenome (GOLD analysis project Ga0302237, IMG submission 193530) | Enriched activated sludge microbial communities from anaerobic digester in WTTP, New Holstein, Wisconsin, United States - AAG_UR_Ala | ecosystem: Engineered > Bioreactor > Anaerobic >...
CGTGTGTACGATCGTCGGCAAGACTTGGGATTTCCACGTCAGGCACGTGTTGCAGGTCCCGCTCGAAGAGAATCTGGCGATGATCGGCGACACGATCCGCTTCTTGGTAGATGCCGGCCGCGAGGTGTTCTATGACGCGGAGCACTTCTTCGATGGCTGGAAGGGCAACCCGGACTACGCGGCGCAGACGATCCAGGCGGCGGCCGCGGCCGGGGCCAAAGTCGTCATTCTCTGCGACACCAACGGCGGCACGCTCCCGGAAGACGTCGCGGAAATCACCCGTGCTGCGGGCCAATGCCTGCAATCGTACGGAGTGCCGGTCGGCATCCACTGCCACAACGATTGCGAACTGGCCGTGGCCAACACGCTGGCGGCGGTGGACGCGGGCGCCGTCCAAGTGCAGGGCACGATCAACGGCTTGGGAGAACGCTGCGGCAATGCCGACCTGGTGTCGGTGATCGCAAACCTGTCGTTGAAGAAGAAGGGATACCAGGTCCTGGCCGGTGGCCGCCCGGCACGGCTGACGGAACTGTCCCGCTTCGTGTACGAGACGGCCAACCTGAACCTGCGAAACGCCCAGCCTTTCGTGGGCCAGAGCGCTTTTGCGCACAAAGGCGGCATGCACGTTCATGCGGTGGCCAAGGACTCGCGGACCTACGAGCACATCAATCCCGAATTGGTCGGCAACGCTCGGCGGATTCTGGTCAGCGAATTGTCCGGCCGCTCGAACATCGTTGCCATGACGACCAAGCACAACATTCAGCGCGACCGGGCGCTGATGGACCGGATTCTGGCCGAGGTCGTGCGATTGGAGAATCGCGGCTACCAGTTCGAGGCGGCGGAAGCTTCCTTCGATCTGTTAGTGCGGCGCTGCATGGGCACGTTCACGCCCCATTTCGAGCGCATCAAGTACCATGTTGCCGTAGCTGCGCATGACGGGGCGGATGTGATCACCGAAGCGACGGTGAAACTGCGCGTCCACCGCGAAATGCGGCATGAAGTGGCCGAGGGCGATGGCCCCGTGAATGCCCTGGACGCCGCGCTCCGCAAGGCGCTCAACGGCAGCTTCCCCAGCTTGCGGCGAATGCACCTGGTCGATTACAAGGTCCGGGTGGTAAACTCCGAAGCCGGCACGGCGGCCCGCATCCGCGTCTTTATCGAAAGCAAGGACGATCAAGACGTCTGGGGCACGGTCGGCGTCAGCGAAAACGTCATCGAAGCCAGCTGGATGGCGCTGGTCGATGCGATTGAATACAAGTTGTACAAGGACGGGTCAGCGCTCGGGGCAGATCTCCCGATCTCGCCAAGTTGCGAGTTCGGCGCAGCTCTCCCGACCTCGCCGAAACGAGCGGCCGCAGGTCTGACCGACACCCCAGACCTGCGGTCCGCTTGAGTGCGGGGTCGGGAGACCGGCGCACAGGCTATGACTCGCAGAACGCGTCTAGCGGGGAATAGTTCCGGCTGGATTCGTTCGGGCTGGGCGAAGTTGCCTGCGGCCGCAGGCCGCGTAACGTATTTCAAGATGGGTTCTCTGCCAGATCTCCAACAAGATTTCTTGACTCTCTTACTGACACTGCTATGCCTCCAACCTTCTCGCCCGAAACGCTTCCCAATCGCTTTGACCATGCCGAAGCCCGGTCGCGGCTGTACGCCTGGTGGGAGTCTCGAGGATTCTTCCACGCCGAACTTGATCGCGGGCGGCCGCCGTACGCGATTGTCATCCCGCCGCCCAACGTGACGGGGGCGCTGCACCTGGGGCACGCGCTGAACAACTCGCTGCAGGATATCCTGATCCGCATGAAACGCATGCAGGGCTTCGAGACGCTGTGGATGCCAGGCACGGACCACGCTGGCATTGCCACGCAGGCGGTTGTCGAGCGACGGCTGAAGGAAGAGGAGAACAAGACGCGCCACGACCTGGGGCGCGAGCAACTGGTGCGACGAATCTGGGAGTGGAAGGACCAGTACGAGAACCGCATCCTGGGCCAGTTGAAACAAATGGGCTGCAGTTGCGACTGGCGGCGGACCCGGTTCACACTGGACGAAGTCTGTGCCCGCGCGGTACGGGCCACGTTTTTTGACTTGTTCCGCAAGGGGTTGATCTATCGCGGCAAGCGGCTGGTCAACTGGGACACGTTCCTGCAGACGGTGGTCAGCGACGACGAGGTGTTCCACGAAGAGGTGAAAGGCCACTTCTGGCACTTCCAATATCCGGTGATCGACCCGCAACCCGGCGAGCCGACGCACGTGACGATCGCCACCACGCGGCCGGAGACCATGCTGGGCGATACGGCCGTGGCGGCACACCCAAACCCGGCCGCGGCCCTGGACGGGGCGGAAGCGGGCTTGCTGGACAAGCTGTCCAAAGCGCCGGTCAAGGAGCGGGAGGACATCCAGAAGGAACTCGACGCGGTTCGGGAGCGGCGCCAGACGCTGCTGCCGCAATTAGAGCAGCTCCGCGACATGGCCCTGGCCGGACGGAAACTGCTTCTGCCGCTGGTCAACCGCGTCATTCCGCTGGTGGCCGACGAGTGGGCCAAACCCGAGCTGGGCAGCGGCTGCGTCAAGATCACGCCGGCACACGACGCGAACGACTACGACGTCGCCCAGCGGCAAGACTTGCCGATGGTCAACATCCTCAATCCCAATGGCACGCTGAACGCCAACGCCGGCAAGTACCAGGGGCTGACCGTTCTGGCGGCCCGCAAGCAGGTCGTGGCCGATTTGGAAACGTTGGGGCTGGTCGCGGCCGTCGAGGACCGGCTGATCGACCTGGCGCACTCGGATCGCAGCAAGACGCCGATCGAGCCGTATCTTGCGGACCAGTGGTTCGTCAAGATGGACCGGCTGGCCCAGGCCGCCATGCAGGCCGTCATCGACGGCCGCGTCAGGATTCTTCCACAGCGCTACACCCAAGGCTACCTGGATTGGCTGGCGGAAAAACGCGACTGGCCGGTCGGCCGGCAGCTGTGGTGGGGCCATCAGATCCCGGTCTGGTCGTACACGGGCACATCGGACAAGATCGCCCAGGTGCGGAGGCAGTTCGAAATTCCTGAATCCCTTCCCATCAACGAGGTATTTCAGCCCAGGGATCGGCCCCAGTTGGCGGCCCAAGTCATCGAGGGTCCCAACGAGGGCGAACGGACGGTTTACATCTGCGTCGCTCCGGGGCACCAACAAGACGAACGTATCCTGGAACAAGCGGGTTTCTGTCAGGAGCAAGACGTCTTGGACACCTGGTTCAGCTCCGCGCTTTGGCCGCATTCCACGCTGGGCTGGCCGGAACGTACGCCGGAGCTGGACTTCTTCTACCCGACCAGCGTGCTGATCACCAGCCGCGACATTATCACGCTGTGGGTGGCACGCATGGTGCTGATGGGCGTAAACAACATGGGCCAGGTCCCGTTTCCCGAAGTCTTCATCCACCCGAAGATTCTGGACGGCTACGGCGAGACGATGTCCAAAACGAAGGGCAACGGGATCGATCCGCTGGACGTGATCGACAAGTTCGGCGCGGACGCCTTGCGGTTCGGCATGGCCCACCTGACGACCGAAACGCAGGACGTGCGGATGCCCGTCCAGTTCGAATGCCCGCATTGCAAAACATTGATCGAGCAGACGAAGAAGAACCGCGAACTGCCGCGGATCAAGTGCGACAAGTGCGGCCAGGCATTCTCGACGCAGTGGGCCCGCAGCGACGAAGACCGGGCGTTGCCGCGCGGGCCGGTCGTCAGCGAACGCTTCGAGGTGGCGCGCAATTTCTGCAACAAGCTGTGGAACGCCGCCCGCTTTGCTTTGATCAACCTGAAAGACTACACGCCGGCCCCGGTGCCGGATGCCGAACTGACGCTGGAAGACCGCTGGGTCCTCAGCCGCCTGGCGACCGTGACCCAGCAGGTCACGGAGGCGTTGGAGACCTACCATTACTCCGACGCCGCCCGGATCTTGTACGATTTTGCCTGGGACGAGTTTTGCAGCTTTTTCCTGGAAATCGTCAAGAACCGGATGCAGGACGAGAACCAGCGACCGCACGCGCAGCGGATCCTGGCTCACACGCTGGATGTCTTGCTGCGCCTGCTGCATCCCATCATGCCGTTCATCACCGAGGAAATCTGGCAATTGCTGGCCCAGGCCGCGCCGCAGCGAGGCCTGGACGATCCGCAGTCGGCCAGCGGCAGCATCATGATCGCGCCCTGGCCGCAGGCGGACACGGCCCGGCAGAACGCGGAGATCGAGGCCCAGTTCGCCCGCTTCCAGGCCGTGCTGGGCGCGCTGCGAGAGATCCGCAGCCGCCAGAACATCCCGCCCAAGAGCCAGATCGAATTCGGCGTTCGTTGCGAGGCCGAAACCGAACAATTGCTGCGGCCGATGGCGCCTTACATGCTGTCGATGGCCGGCGCCGTGGCGACTGGCTGGGGCCCGGCGGTCACGCCGCCCGCGACGCACGCGGCCGTGACGCTGCCCATCGCCGACGTGTACGTGGACTTGAAGGACTTCATCGACGTAGCAGCGGAGATCGCCCGCAACGAAAAGCTGACTCAGAAGCTGCGCGGGCAGATCGAGGGCAAGGAGAGGAAGCTGTCTACGGCCAGCTTTGTCGAGAAAGCGCCGGCGGAAGTCGTGCAGCGCGAGCGGGAGAGCGTAAAACAACTCCAGGAACAACTGTCCGCGGCCCAGGCGGCGCTGGAGAACCTGAGGAAGCTCCGGCCGTAGGGCTAAGGACAGACGCGGATCGTTCAACTCTTACGGTGCATCGCACCGTCAGGGGGCGAACTCACAGCAGACTGGCTTCGACGGTTTCGATGGCAGACGCACGGCCCCGCGAGAGGACCGCGTCATCGTCCAGGGGCAGGCCGAGCACTTCGCGGGCCAGTTGCCGGTAGTCTCTGGCACCGTTCGAGTCGGGCGAGTATTGAAAGATCGTCTGCCCGAAACTGGGAGCCTCCGCCAGCCGAATGTTGCGGCGAATCCGGGTCCGGAAGCTCTTGGCCCCGGCGCAAACGGCCGTCGGCGACCGCTGTTGGGCGAGAAACTCCTGGACGTCCGAAGTGACTTCCGCAGCCAGGCGAGTCCCGGATTCGTACATGCACAGCACGACGCCGGTCAGGCGCAGACCGGGATTCAGGCGTTGGGCGACGACGTCGACCGTGCGGAGCAGCTTGCCGAAGCCGTGCAGAGCCAAGAAATGCGGCTGCAGCGGGAGGAAGATCTCCTTGACCGCGGTCAGCGCGTTGAGTGTCAACACGCCCAACGACGGCGGGCAGTCGATGATCAGGTAGTCGAACTCGTTGTCGTCCAGCACCAGCTTGTCGCGCAACACCAACTCGCGGCCCACTTCACCGGCCAATTCCAGTTCGGCAGCGGCCAGGTCCAGATGCGAGGGCACCAGCCACAGGCGATCGTCGATCAGCAACCGGACCTCCGACAGCCTGGTGTCGCCCGTCAACACCTGATACACGGACCCGCGATCTTCGCGCAATGTCACTCCCAGGTGCAAGGACGCATGCGCTTGCGGATCCAGATCGATCAGGCAGACTCGCTGGCCCTGCTCTGCCAGGGCCGCGCTCAGATTCACGGCAGTCGTCGTCTTTCCGACACCACCCTTCTGATTGATGATGGCAATGGTTCGCATGGGCGGAACTCCTTTTCTGGCGTCTCCTGCCACTTGCCTTCGTGCCGCCAAGTTCTTGCAGCGGCGGCTTTCGGAGGCTTCGTCCTGATTCGTCTGCTCCAGAGGCCGGGATTATAAGCCGATCTCCGCTTCCGCTGCCAGACAAATCTCTTTAACTTCTGCCCTTTGCTCCAATCTGCCCAGATTCGCCGACATTACAAATCACTGGATGAACTTACCCAGTATCACCGTTCGTGCGGGCTTGATTTTTCGGTGCCCGGCCAGATGATTCCCCTACCACCCGTTGGTTCCGAGCGCAAGATGGGCTAAAACATACTGGCGAGATAACGATTCCGGGGCATCGTCGGGTGCCTGTTGCGGCAGGAGGGAACTGGTGCGGGTTGTCATTGAGAAAGACGCGGGCGCGGTGGCGGTGCGTGCGGCGCGTTTCGTGGCCGATCTGGTTCGCCGCAAGCCTGCTTGCGTGTTGGGACTCGCCAGGGGCGAAACGCCGTTGGGCTTGTATCGCGAATTGATTCGCCTGCATCGCGAGGAGGGGCTCGATTTTTCGCGAGTCACGACATTCAACCTGGACGAGTATGTCGGCTTGGAGGTCACGCATCTGCAGAGTTGTCGCCACGTGATGCAGGAGAACCTGTTTCAGCACGTCAATCTGGATCCCGCCCGGACACACGTGCCCGACGGCCTCTCGCCGGATTTCGAGTCTTCCTGCCAGCAGTACGAGCAGATGATCTGCGACGCCGGAGGTATCGACCTCCAGGTCTTGGGGATTGGCAGCGACGGGCACATCGCCTTCAACGAGCCGGGGTCGTCGCTGGGGAGCCGCACTCGAGTGAAAAGCTTGACGGGGGAAACGGTTCGCGACAACGCGCGGTTGTTTGGCAGCGAAGACCTGGTGCCCCGTCTGGCAATCACGATGGGGATCGCCACGATTATCGAGTCGCGGCGCTGCCTGTTGCTGGCCACCGGCTCCGCCAAAGCTTTTGCCGTTCGCAGTGCGATCGAAGGTCCGATGACCGCTCAAGTCACCGCGTCGGCGCTGCAACTGCACCGGGATGCGATCGTCGTGTTGGACGAGGAGGCCGCCAGCTGGCTGACTCGGCGCGCGTACTACGCGGAGGTCGAAGCCACTCAAGCGCTGCTGGAGACCGGCCAGTGGCACCAATTGGGGATTGGCACGCAGGCGGCGCCGGCTTAATAAAAGAAGTACGAGTTTCTGACCAAGCCGGGCATTTGACACCCAAGACTTACCGACCAAGCCTTCAGTTATGCGACAGATCGGCACCTTACAGACTCAGACGCAGGCCGAGCGGTTTAAGGCCTTCCTGGGAACCCAGGGCATCGTGGCCGTTGCCGAACCGGAGACGAATTGGTGGACGGTCTGGGTGCGAGATGAAGACCATGTCGCGCGCGGCCGCGATGCGTTGGAGGAGTTCCGGCGGAATCCCGACGATCCTCGCTACCACGGAGCGGTTCGGGAGGCAAACGCGGTGTTGCAGGCCGAGGCCAAGCGGCGCGAACCGGCCCGCAAGAACGTAATTCCCGTGGGGGCGCCCGCGGGGGACAACCCGGTCTGCGCGCCACGCCCCTGACGGCGGTGGTCATCGCCCTGTGTGCGGTCCTGTTCGTGCTGTCCGGTTTCGGCCGTGACCACGGCAGCGTTGCCATGCGTTCGCTGCAGTTCTGCGATCTCCGGCACTCCCTGCAGCCCAACTGGGATGCGGACCGGCTTCCAGACCGCCTGATCGACATTCGCCGCGGCGAGTGGTGGCGGCTGGTGACCCCGATCTTCCTGCACGGCGACGTCTTGCACTTGCTGTTCAACATGATCATGTTCCATGTCTTTGCGCGGGTCATCGAGATGCGCAAGGGGGCGGCCGTCTTGGGCCTGTTGGTCCTTTTGACCGCCCTCCCGTCGAACGCCGCGCAGGGCTTGGCGCCGTCCACTTGGGGCACGCTCAGCGGCGGCCCGTTTTTCCTGGGCATGTCCGGGGTTGTCTACGGTCTGATGGGATATCTGTGGATGAAGACCGTGTTCGATCCGGGCTCCGGGTTGTTCGTCAGTGCCGGGACCGTCGTGTTCCTGCTCGGCTGGATGACTCTCGGTTTGACCGGGATTTTTCAAGACGCCCTGCCGATGGCCAATCTCGCGCACACCGTCGGCTTGCTCGCCGGCATGTTCCTGGGCTACGTGACCTCGCTGCGGACGTAAGCAACCGCTCGGCCGGTGATCTCAGGTTTGAGACATGTACCTGCGGCAGCTCATTTGCTTCCCGCGCGTGCTTGCAGGCGGCGCTCAGGGATGAGATGATATCACCTGACCATGTTAACCAGGAGCATTCCCATGAATCGTCGAAAGTTTCTGAAAGCGAGCGCGGCCGGACTGGCCGGTGCGGTACTGTCGCGGTCGCGAGGTTTCGCGGCTGAACCGGCCAACCCTAAGAAGCGGGTCGGCCTGATCGGAACGGGCTGGTACGGCAAGGTCGATCTGCTGCGTCTGATCCAAGTCGCGCCGGTCGAAGTCGTTTCGCTGTGCGACGTGGACAAGCAGTTGCTGGCCGAGGCGGCCGAGATCGTGGCCTCGCGGCAGATTTCCAAAAAAACGCCTCGCACCTATGGCGATTACCGCGAAATGCTCAAGGAAAAAGACTTGGACATCGTGCTGATCGCCACTCCGGACCATTGGCACGCCTTGCCGATGATTGCGGCGGTGCAGGCCGGAGCTGACGTTTACGTGCAGAAGCCGATTGGCGTGGACGTCGTCGAATGCCAGGCGATGGTGGCGGCGGCGCGCAAGCACCAGCGGGTGGTGCAGGTCGGCACCCAGCGGCGCAGCACGCACCACCTGGTCGAGGCCCGCGAACTGATCCAGGAAGGCCGTTTGGGCCGGATCGGATTGGTCGAAACCTACTGCTACGGGCGGCACGGCATCAGCAATCCGCCCGACGAGCCGCCCCCGGCGACCCTCGATTACGAAATGTGGACGGGGCCGGCGCCCATGCGGCCGTTCAATAAGAACATCCACCCCCGCGGCTGGCGCAGTTACATGGAATACGGCAACGGCACCATCGGCGACATGGGCATCCACATGATCGACATGGCCCGCTGGATGCTGGACCTGGGCTGGCCCCGGCGGATCAGTTCAACCGGGGGCAACTACTTCCACCAGGAAGGCAAGCCGAACGTCTCGGACATGCAGACGGCCACGTTCGACTACGGCGATCTGCAGATGACGTGGCAGCATCGTCACTGGGGCGACAAGCCCGACCCCAAGTACTGGTGGGGCGCGAATTTCTACGGCGAGAAGGGCACGCTCAAGGCCAGCGTGTACGGCTTCGACTTCGTTCCGCTGGACCGCGGCCAGCCGATCCACCGCGAGTGGAACGACGCGGACGCCAAGTACCCGGTGGACAGCGACCAGTTTCCGGAAGACAAGACCGAGAAAGGGATCGAGTACCACGTCGCGCCTGCGGTGCGCGCGCACATGCAGGACTTGCTGGAATGCAGCGAGCGCCGCGGCCGGCCGCGAGCCGACATCGAAGAAGGTTGCATCTCCACGGCCGCCTGTGTCTTGGCCAACCTTTCGCTGCAGTTGAAGCGGAGCCTGGAATGGGACGCCGGCAAGGGACTGGTGGTCGGTGACGAGGAAGCCAACCGATTGCTGGCACGCCCCTACCGCGCGCCGTGGGTCCACCCGGTGCCGGACAAAGTCTGATTCGCTGCGCGGACAACGTGCGCATGCCATCCGCGTCCTTCCAACCCGAAGGCGAGACCGAGACGTGAAGAACCATCACCGACAGCTTGCTGTGTTCTGTTCCCTTTGGGCACTCGCCGTCCTGATCAGTCCGGCGCCAGCGGCGGATCGGCTGGGCGACTCGGCCCGGCCGAACTTCCTGATCGCCTTGGCCGACGACTGCACGCACAACGATCTGCCGCTGTACGGCGGCCGCAACGCGCACGCGCCGAATATCGACGCGCTGGCGCGGCAGGGGTTGACCTTCAACCGCGCCTACCTCTGCATGGCCATGTGCCAGCCGTGCCGCGCGGAGCTGTACACCGGCCAGTGCCCGCTGCGCAACGGCTGCGCCTGGAACCACTCCGCCAGCCGGCCCGGTACGCGCAGCCTGCCGCAGCATCTCGGCAAATTGGGCTATCGCACCGGCTTGGCGGGCAAGGTTCACTTGCCGTGCGCCGCCAGCCAGGCATCCAGCAGTTCGAGGGACTCCCACGGGATCGCGTCCGCCAGCAGTTGGCGCAATTGCCTGGCTCCCAACGTCTGAAGCCTCTGCCGCAGCGCCTTCGTCAGTCGTCCCCGCTTGGTTTCCAGCAGGATGACCGCAGCGTCCATCAGTCCCCGTTCCTCGCCGATCCTGCGTCCCTGTTCCTCGCCGATCTTGCGTCCCCGTTCTTCTCCGATCTTGAGGATGTCCTGTCCCGCTCTCGTGTCGACGAGTTCCGGCAATTCCCCAATGAGCATTTTCTCGATCTCCTGTTTCGACCGGTTCGGCAGACGCTGGAGGAGCCAACTCACGAAGACCTCTTCCAACGCCTCCCTGATGCCCTTCTTCAGTTTACTGTTCTTGATCGTGCGGTAGAATCCCCCGGCGGTATGCTCCAGGTCGGTTTCCCGTTCCGCCAGCAGGGGTTGGAACATGGCCACCAAGGGATGTTCGGGCGAACGTTCCGCCAAATGACGCAGCTCGTCGATTAGCACAATCGAGCGCACGAGGCTCGTCCAGGGTTTGGTTCGGGGATCCAATCCGGCTTCCGCGAAGAAGATAATTCCCTGCACCTCCCGCATTCCGAGTTCCTCCTGAATCGCCGCCATTTTCTGCACGGTGCGGGTGTAGATGTACGGGTTCTCGCCAAACTGGAACTCGATCACCCACACCGGCTGGAATGGCGTTTGGGGGACGATCACCCCGTCCGTTCGCCGTTCGAGCGTTTTGACCGTCAGCGACCGCATGACGCACTTGCCCACCGGCGGCAGTCCGGCCAATTCGAACACCCACCCCGGCTGGACGCCAAAAACGCGATACAGCTGCCTGTCCGTTTCCATGCCTGCCATGCCTCTCAACCCATTGTCGGCGCCGGTTTCCAATCATGCCGAGAGTCTAACGCGAGCCCCGGCTCGGGGCCAGTCAGCGATGTCTCGGTTCGGCGTCCTGGAAAGGCGAATGGGCGGTTTTCTCAGGGACAAGGCGAATAAATGGCGGAACACCACCACGTTTGTCCTGCTTAGGGTGACGCGGTGCGGCAGCATGACGTCCATGCCTTCACTCGGCGGCACGCCGGCGGAGATCCAGGCCACCGTCCGGCGTCATCTGCAGCTGGCCGGCCCGCGCGGCGGCCTGTTCTGTTGCCCCACCCACATGCTGGAACCGGAGGTGCCGTGGGAGAATCTCGAAGCCTACGTCGCGGCGTGCCGCGAGTGGAAGCCTTGACGCGGGTCGAAACACGAAGACATGATAATCTGCGTTTGCCCCGAACGATTCCAAGGGGGCCAAAGGAATGTTGGGCAAGGGCATGAGAAGGCGGAGAATTCCCTTGCCCAACATTCCCTTGCCGACAAGGGGCGTGGAACTGCAACCCTAGTTTCTGAGGAGGCAGTGTCTTCACCGCGACGCTTCAGGATGGGAAACCGGTTCTGCAGCAAGTGGATATCGACGCAAAATAGGCTTCAGGGTTGTGCTCCATTTGCGGACAACGCGACACAACCATTTGCAAAGTGACCGCGAAGCGATAGAATGAGGGCCAAGCGAGCGGGAAAGGCCACGTAGAATGTGGGGTTTGTGATATTCCTTGTCGGGCCTGGGTCACGGGTTCGAGCCATGTCTCGCCCACTTGTTACAGGCCGATTCGGATCAAGAACTTAACCAAGGAGCAGCCGCAAGTTACGCGAGGTTATGGCGTTTGAAGCGGCGGACGAAAAAAGATGACTGACAGCAAATCCACGGATCACTGGAGATTCTTGGCCCGGCAATTGGGTGCGGCGTCCGAGACC
>Ga0302237_1002412_pt1 | contig 11621 bp, 9 predicted proteins | sample AAG_UR_Ala_MG_FD_193530 | JGI IMG/M metagenome (GOLD analysis project Ga0302237, IMG submission 193530) | Enriched activated sludge microbial communities from anaerobic digester in WTTP, New Holstein, Wisconsin, United States - AAG_UR_Ala | ecosystem: Engineered > Bioreactor > Anaerobic >...
CCTGGGGGGTCGGGGGGGGACCCCCCCAGGGAACTGCCCATAACCGTACCACACAACCAGAACTACACTAAATTCCCGAGGTCACTGTCTCAAACCCATTGACACATTCCGTTTGCCAGCCGACGGGACATGTTGAAGGCTGAATTTGACGGGCGGTGTGCGTACTGCGGCGAAAACAGTTTTACTCAAATCGAACACATTTTTCACGAGAGCGACTTCCCGTTCGACTCCTACTTCAACGTAGTCCCGGCGTGCGACAACTGCAATGCGCGCAAAGGAGGGCGCACCGCATTTGACGCCGGCATGCCAATCAACGAGGGGGCCTATGCGGCGTATTGCGATTTCCTGAAGACTCGGAAGGTGCTGCATCCGTTCCATAACATTAAGAAAGGCATGCTCAACTTGCTATGCCGTCCGGCGACAATGCAGCGGGCGCAGCAGATGATCGGCATGATCGCCGACAACCTCGTGAACATTACGGCCACCCAGCGCGCACCTCGACCGCTCGCCCGGTACTTGGCTACGAAACTCGCGGAACGCACCGGCAACAGACCCCGCATCGAATACAGGGCAGCCCGGCACACGGCACTTTACCGCGGCGTACTGCTCCCTGATTACGACAAGGGTCAGGCTCGCGAGGAAGAAGACTTGCGCAATCATGCCGTGGATGCAATCGTCCTGGCCTGCGAACTTCCCTCTGCCGCGGCATTGGAAAACCGAAAATGGACCACCAGCCGCGATGATGTCGTGCGTTGGACGACATCCGTGCGGAATGCGGCCCCTGCCTTGGTTGACGGGATGCCTTTGGTCGAAGCGACCCGAACCGTTCCGTATTTTGAACAGAATGTCGGCGGCAACTACTACGTGATTGACCTGAGCGCTTTCAATTGGAACCGTAAGCGGAAAGCAGCCCACAAACTTGACCCGTTCGGCAAGACAGCGTTGGGAGTACCGGTAAAGCGAGTCTCGGCTGCGAGCGTGCTCGCGGCGCTCCTGAAGGGCGACAAAGAACGGAAGTCACAGATCGACACCATTGCCCACCGGGCGTTGCGTAACGAGCTTCAGCGCGATATGGCCAACGCCGCAACGGTTTTCGTCGCGTGGCTGCAGAAGTCCATTCAAGCCGGTTTCAAAGGTGGGACGGCCATGTCGTCCCATCCGGCGGACCAGGAACGGCGTCGGCTCTTGGCAGAGTTCGTGGCCATGCCAATCCCTGATGTCCTCAGCGATCCAAGCGGCTCCAAGATTCCGTGGACAATCGGCGTGCGCTGCTTGAATCGGGATACGGGCGCACGCCTCAAGGTGAACGTCGCAAGGCGCGTGGGGGAGAATGACCACGCCCAGTTCTACCAGTCCGAGGCAGTCATCAAGGAAATTCGGGTGGGCTACCGCGAAGTGAATGGGGAGCTTGACCGCAATCATCCTGTGGTTTTCGCAGTCAGTCAGACTGACGAACTTAGCCGGTTTGTCAACCAGCGGCGGCAGGCTGTGACAACGGAAGCTACATGCCCACTTGGTGGACGTCCGCTTGGTTCTGACGGAAAGTTGAGGGAGTTCCGTCAACGGTGGGCGGACGCCTTCGCCGCGTTATGCCGCGAGGAGAACATCACCAAAGTCTTCCGGATATCGCAGGGATGCGTTATCGAGAAAACGGATGGGACCACTTTCCAGATGCGCAATTTCGACAAAGGCCAAGCATGGATGAAGGGTAGCCCATTTCGGCAAATCCGCCGAGTCCATCGCAGCCCGTTCAGGGCGATGTCATCGTGCCCAAGCGACGTGTCAGCCGATCGGGAGGGACCTGCTGTTTGACTGCCCTTCAGAGTTGGCTTCGACGGGGCCGCGGGCCGGCGGTGAGTCGGCCAACTGCCGCATAATCGTGACAGCGCAATTCAGTTCATCCGCCAGCGGCGTGGGAACCACAAGCCGGCTGAATCGCTCCGACAGTTCCGTGTAGCACCAGAGCGCGCCGTCCTTGCCGCCTTTGAATCGGCTCCAGAATTCTTCGCCCAGATCCCGCAAGTCGGTCACGATCGACCGGGCATTGTGCAGTTTGTCGCAACACGACACCAGGAGCGTGGAAGGGTCCGCCGATTGCAGGTGTTCGAGGTAGTCCTCCTTGCGCTTGCGCCAAGGCGGTTTAGGCATCATCGTCGTGTCGGTACAGCCCTTGACGATGCTTCGAGAAAGCCGTGTCCTCTGGTACGGGAAAGGCGCAGCTTAAATCGCTGCAAATAGGGAGCAAACAGGCTGAATCAGGTAGGGGTAGGGCGATGCACGAAACGCAAGAAAACACGGTAAAACATGGGAAAAGTGAAAGGAGAAGGCTGCCCCGCTTGGACTCGAACCAAGAAAACCTGATCCAGAGTCAGGTGGTTTTCCATTAGCCTACGGGGCAGTTAACACCCGGATGCACTCGGCGCCACTCCGTCGCCTGGGATCTGGACCTGGAAGAACGGAGCCAAACTCGATTGTGCTGCCACTTGCACCACGGGCGAATTCGTAATGTACGCAAACTCTTCGGGGTTGGTCAAGGGCACTTCTCCGAAGTTCCCAAGCCCCGTTGTCATCCTCTTCCAGCCACGTCCCCGTCTCTATCGTCCGATTTGCATCAGCCCCCAGGCGGCCAGTACCAGCAGCCCGACGGTGAGCCAGGCGAGGGCAAAACCGGCTAAGTCCTCGCGGTAGCGGCGCCAGAAGTTGCGCCACCGCTCGGCCGTGAACCAGCCCGGCAGGTCCAGCAGGATCAGTTCCTGTCCCCGCTCTTCCGCCAGCGGCTTCGGTTGCCCCCCCGGCAGACCCTCGCCGTCGGTCGAACGCCGCATGTTGTCGAAAAACTGCTCGATCCGCTGGCTGTCCTCGCGCGGCGTGACCAGGCTCACGGCCACGAACACCACCACGCCCACCAACGTTGCCCAGCCGTAGGGGGCCGGCAGCCATTTGTAGACCAATTGCAGGTCGCCGGTCTGCTGGTAGTTGATGAAATAGTACGTCGCCAGCGAGGCGGCTGCCGCGAAGAAGGCCCCGTAGCGGTTCGCCCGCTTCCAGAGGAAACCGCCCATCACCGCGATGCCCAGGAAAGCCGGCAGCGTCTCGTTGAACATGAAGGCATCCAGCACCTGGTCCACGCTCAGCGCGAATACGACGCCGAAGATCGTCAGAGCGAAGCCGGACAGGCGGCCGACCAACAGCAGTTCCTTGTCCTGCGCCTCGGGCCGCAGGTAGACGCTGTAGAAATTCTTGGTGAACAGGGCCCCCGTGTTGACCATGAAGTTCGAGCAGGTGGACATGTTGGCCGCCAGGATGCAGGCCACCATCAGACCCGTGAAACCGGGGCTCAACAGGTGCAGGCAAGCGTAGCCGAACGCACTTTCTTTGTCGCTCAGATGCGTGCCTTGCTGGACGATCATCGCCGCCACAATCAAGCCGGTAAAGGCCCAGCCGATGGTGCAGAACCGCTTGACCATCGACCCGTAGGTCTGGCCCACGCGCCCGGCGCGCTCGGTGCGGCCTGTGGCGTTCATGGTCAGGATGTGCGGCTGCGCCGTGATGCCGATGAAGCCGTTCAAGGTGAGCATCAAAATGGTAAATCCGTCCACGCCGCTGGATTTGTTGTACAGGTCGAAGAAGTCCGCCGGCAAGCTGGCTCGCAAGCCGCTGAACCCGCCCACGGCCCACAGGCCCGCCGGAATCAGCATGAACGACATGACGATGATCAGAAATCCCTGCACGAAGTCCGTGTACGCCGAGGCCACCAGGCCGCCGAAGAAGCTGTACAGCAGAAAGGCGGCCACCATCAGCAGCACGACCTGGTTGGGCGACACGGCCTCCGTGCCCACGGCGTACGAGACGGCCTTGCCCGCGCCTTTCATCATCGTGCCCTGGTTGAAAACGAAGTAGCACATGGCGAACACCGTGTACAGCATGGCCATGCCGCGGCCGTAGCGATCCTCCATCATCTCGCCGATCGTGGTCCGCTCACAGCGGCGGTACCAGGGGGCCATCAGCCAGTAGAACGGCGTGATCAGCATGTTCTTCCACTGGTACCAGATGGTGGCGAAGCCGAACTTGAACACCGCGCCGGCCTGGGCCACGGGGTTCTCCGCATGCGTGCCCGTGCCGAACGACTGGCCCACCATGATCCACCACGGCAGCTTGCGGTCGCCGAGAAAATACCCGCCACTGGAGCGGATCTTGCGCGAGACCCACAGCCCGAAGGCGGTGATGCCGACGAAATAGACCGCCAAGACGGACCAATCCAGGCCGGTGAAGGGCACGGAGTTGTCACCCATGACGCGTCCTCTCGAAGACGAATGCGGAACGGAGCATGGGGAGCCAGCCAGCGGCTGCGCTCCGCCTCCTGCGATGTAGTTGGGATGATACCCCGCGAGCTTTTTCTCGAAAAGACACCAGCAGGCGAAAGGCCGATTCACACGCCAGCCGTCCCGCGGTGTAGAATACGGCTCCGAGAACTCAACCGTTGTCCCACCTCACCAAGGAGAATTCGTATGTCGCCCAATGCCATCCTTCTGCGCGCCGCCGCCCTGGCCGGAATGACAGCTGTGAACTCTGTGCCCCGGCGCACGGCGATTCGCCAAAGCAACCTCCGTTGGCAACTGGGTATCCTGATTGCCTGGGCAGCCGTCGCGGCCTTCATGACTGACAGCCGCCTGGCCGCTGCCGACAGCGCCACGAGCCAAGCCGGAACGGCCGGGCACGACGACGTCGTGGTAGGCTTCGCCACCAGCATGGAGAAGATCCTGCCGCGGGCGGACAAACCCGTGTTGCAGACCGTATCTCGCGTGGAGCTGTCGCTGGCGCGAGGCGAGAAGGAGTCCCTCCAAGTCGTCGTGGTCCCCGGCCGCGCGGATTTGAAGCAAGTCGCCGTCCGCGTGACGGACCTGCGCGGTCCGGACGGCGCGACGTTCAGCGGCAGCCAAGTCAAAGTGTCGCCCGTAGGCTACGTCCGGACCAAGTCGGTCCCGCCCTACAAATCGCCGCACGTCGGCTGGTGGCCCGATCCGATCCTGGAATTCCTGCCGGCGGCCGATATCGCTCGGGGCGACGCTCAAGCGTTCTGGGTCCGCGTCCAAGCGCCGCGGAACCAAGCCGCGGGCCTGTACCAGGGCAAGCTGGAGGTGCGCAGCCAGGACGCAGTTCTGTCTACGTTCGACTTGACCGTCCGCGTGTTCAGCTTCGCCGTGCCGGCCGCTTCGCCGCTGCCGCTGGCCGTCACGTTCGCCCCGCACGATCACCCCACGGAAGCGACCAAGGCGGAGCAAGCCAAGTGGCGCAGCGAGCCGGACTATCCGATCAACGCCTGGAAAAAGCACAAGCTGCGGTGGGCCGATTTCCTGGCCGACTACTACCTAACCTTTGACAGCCTGTATACGCGCGAGGGTCCGGACTTCGAGGCGATCGAGCACTTGCACAAGCAGGGCCGACTGGGAGCGTTCAACCTCGGATACTACGGACCCTGCGGCGCCGGTCCGGCGGAAATCGAGGCTTGGAAAACAGGAACGCTCGACCGGCTGCGACGGCAATTTGACCAGGCCAAGGCCCTGGGCGTCCTGGACCACGCCTACATCTACGGCTGCGACGAGAACCCGAAGGACGCTTTTCCGGGAGTCCAACGCGCGGCGGCGATGCTCAAGGCCGAGTTCCCCGGCGTGCTCGTGATGACCACGACCTACGACCACAGCTACGGCCAGGACACGGAGATCAAGGCCGTCGATGCCTGGTGCCCGCTGACGCCGCGGTTCGATCCGGCCAAGGCCGCCACCGCGCGGGCCGCCGGCAAGTTCGTGTGGTGGTACATCTGCTGCGGCCCGCACCATCCGCCGGCCAACATGTTCATCGAGTACCCCGCCATCGAAGGCCGGCTGCTGATGGGCGCGATGACCGCCAAGTACCGGCCGGACGGGTTCTTGTATTATCAGATCAGCATCTGGAATTCCCGACGCGCGATCATGTCGGGGCCCTTCACCGATTGGGATCCCAGAAGCTGGACCAGCTACCACGGCGACGGTTCGTGGACCTGCGCCGGACCCGACGGCACGCCGCTGCCCACGATCCGCTTGGAGAATTTCCGCGACGGGCTGGAAGATTACGCCTACTTCTGCCTGTTGGAGCACCTCGTGCGGCAATTCGAGGCGAAACGGGCGGAACTTTCGGCCGAGCAGCAGGCCTGGCTGACCGAAGCCCAGGCTGCGCTGCAAGTCCCCGAGTCGCTGGTCAAGGGCATCGGGGAATACTCGCGGGACCCGGCGCTGCTGTACAAGTATCGGAATCGGCTGGGCGAGTTGATCGACCGCGCGGGGATTGCGGGCGCAGATCCGTGGGGCAAGGGTTTTGGCGTGCGCGGGTTCCGGCGACCGTGATTACCTGCGTGTCCTCCGTGCCTCTGCGTTTCCGTCCTCTGGCGCGACGGATCGAAACCAACTCCGACTCGTGCAGATCCAGGGAGTCGAAACACAGAGGCACCGAGTTCACGGAGAGGGCGAGCAGGCGCGCCAGATGCCGAGTGAGCCGGATCGAGAGCATTCACAGAAGTTCGGAGGATATCATGACCGGCAGGTGCGTCCGCTCGTTGCTATGCCTTGGACTGTCGCTGTTGGCAGTTCCCGGACCGTCTCCAGCCGCCGTTGCCGCGGTGAATTGGGCAATGCCGGCGTCTCTTCCGCTGCTAGCGGCTCTGTCACCTTTTGGAAAACTCTGCCGGTTAAGTTGTTTTCCGAAAGTTTGAGGATTAGGCGGCCGATATCAAGTTTGCCGATTGCCATGCCTAGGGTGTTCGCGCATTGCGCGGCGACCGGGGGCGGACGCAAGCGGTCAAGGGGGGCCTTGACTGCTATCACGTGCCGGCGACGGGGCCGGCCGTGGAGGGAGAGTCCGTCCTTGGCCGTTGGCGTCAACGGTCACGCGAAACGCCACCACGCTAGGAATGTCCATCGATGAGTCGGCAAACCACTTCGCGCGTCGCCCTGCTGATGCTCGCCCTGGCCATCTTCCCCGGCTGCAGTCCCACGCAGCCCTTCTACTTTCACAGTGACGGCGACCTGTCGCACTACCTGGACAAAGCGACGGAGTTGGAATACCCCGACGTATGCGCCGAACCGCTGCCCGACACCGCCTTGAGCGAGAAGCCGCTGAGCGTGACTAACCCCGATTTCAAGGAAATCTGGGATTTGACGCTGGAGGAGTGCGTCACGATCGCCCTGCAGAACAGCAAGACCATCCGGAATCTCGGCGGCGTGACACCTTTCGGGTTCTCCGACGCGTTGATCGAACGAACCGGCGGGATGTCCACCGTCTTTGATCCGGCGATTCAGGCGTCGTCCGCGGGGTCGGGGCGACCGTCTCTGGATCAGGCGGGTGGTGTCGAGGCGGCACTGGCGGATTTTGACGCACAACTTCAGGTCAGAGGCTCGAATCCTAGCGGCGGCTTGTTAAGCAAGACGGAACGCCCCGAAAACCGAAGTCCGTCCATCTCCGACTTCTTTCCAGCCTTGAGCGAGTACTATCGGGGCGGCTTGAGAACGGACTTGACGAAGAGAACGGCCACGGGCGCCAGGTTCACGATGAGCAACTTCACGGACTATAACCGTTGGACCGGTGCCTTCTCAACAAGAGATCAGCAGAACCTCTTCAATGTGCCTCGCCATGGACCCGGCCAGAAGGTCCTGAGCGATTGGACGACGGCCTTCGAGGTTCGATGGGACCAGCCGTTGCTTCGTGGCCGTGGCACCATGGTCAATCGTGTTCCGATCATGTTGGCCCGCATCAACGAAGACATCAGTTTGTCCCAATTCGAGGCTTCGGTGCGGAACATGGTCAAGGACATCGAGGACACGTACTGGGATTTGCACCGCTGGTACCGCAATCTGGAAACCGCCAAGACCGCCCGCGACAGTGCGCAGGGTGCTTGGAGGATCGTCTATGAGAAGTTCAACGAAGGCGTGGCGCCGGCGCAGGAGGAGGCTTACGCACGCGAACAATACTTCCAGTTCCGGGCCGGGGTCGAGAGAAGTCTGCAGGACTTGTATAACACGGAAACCAAATTGCGCTGGCTGATGGGTTTGGCTGCCACCGATGGCCGGCTGATTCGGCCGATTGACGAGCCGACCATGGCGCGGGTCGATTTTGAATGGGCCGCCATCCGCACGGAAGCTCTGGTCCGAAGCCCGGAATTGCGTCAGAAGAAGTGGGTCCTGAAGGGCAGAGAACTTGAACTGGTCTCGGCCAAGAACCAACTCCTGCCGCAACTGGATGTGGGTCTCTTGTACCGCTGGATTGGACGCGGTGATGAGTTGATTCGTAATAACAATGCGGGAAAGGACTTTTCCGCCCCCGTTCAAACGCCGACAACGCAGGCGGGATGGGATACAGAAGCGTCCAAGTTCGTCGGTTCCTCGGCGTTTGGCGAGTTGGCGAGCGGGAATTATCAGGAAGCGGACATCTTCTTCACCTTCGCCCTGCCCGTAGGCTTCCGCCGAGAGATGGCCGGCGTGCGCAACGTGCAGTTGAGGCTCGCCCGCGAGAAAGCTCAACTGGAGGACATGGAACTGAATACGATCCACCTGTTGAGCACCGCGGTCCGCAACGTGGAAAGCTTCTACGTGCAGGCGCAAACGCACTTCAACCGCTGGTCGGCCGCAGAGAAAGAAGTCGAGTCGGCGACGGCCAAATGGAAGGGTGGTGCCGATACGGTGGACAAGGTGTTGGACGCCCAGCAGCGGCGGGCCCAGGCACAACTCGCGTTTTACGAAAGCCTGGTGGAGTACAACAAGGCCATCGCCGACGTCCATTTCCGCAAGGGTTCGCTGCTGGAGTACAACAACATCGAACTGACGGAGGGCAACTGGCCGCAGAAGGCGTACTGGGATGCCCTGGGATTGGCTCGCCAGCGGGACGCCAGCTACTACCTGAACTACGGCTGGACGCGCCCCGACGTCGTCAGCGCCGGGCCGGTCGATCAGGGCGTGGGCATGCCGGTGATGGGCCAGCCGACGCCGGCCGAGGTGATTCCGGCACCGGAGCCGACGCTGGCCGAGCCGGCGCCCGCCGAAGGGCAACCGGCTACCGAGTCCATGCCGGCGCCGGAGGCAGCGCCGGCGCCTGGGGCTGCCCCGGCACCGCCGTCCGTGCTCGCTCCCGAACTCGGTCCCATGACCGGCGGGCCGTCGGGTCCGATGCTCAACGCGCCCATCGTCAGCTCCCCCATCGCTGGACCGGCCAGCGTCGCCGCGGACAACCCGCTCCGCAGCCGGTCGTTCGAGTTCGGGACGCTGGGCTTGAATCAACTGCGGCCAGGTGCCGCTTCCGCGCCGCAGGGAGCAACCAACTCGCTGCGCCCATCGGCGCCCGAAACCGCCTCACCCGTCCAGCCCGCCAGTTATTCCGCGACGATCGGCGATTCGACAGGCAGCGGAAAATGACGAAAGGGATGAGGAAAGGCGGGACCTACTTGTCCGTCCATGTCTCTTGTGGCATCAGGCACGCAAATCCCGCCCGGCAGCGTCGTGATCGGCGTGCCCGGCAAGGTGAAACGCCAAGCCGAACCCCGCGACGGCAAACGCATCCGCCACGCCGCGGAGTATTACGTCGAACTGGCCAGGGAGTACCGGTTATCGGTGATCGGTGATCGGTGATCGGTCACCGATTCAGAAACGATCCGGTTCTGTTCGTCGACCAAGACGATGTGCGGTTGGTGGGCGCGGGCTTCCTGGTCCTCGTACTGGGCGTACGAGGCGATGATGACCAGATCGCCCGGCCGGACCAGGTGGGCGGCGGCCCCGTTGATGCAGATCGTGCCGGAGCCGGATGGGCCGGAAAGGGCATAGGTCGTCAAGCGGGCGCCGTTGGTGACGTCGTAGATCGCCACCTGTTCGTGTTCCAGGATGCCGGCCGCTTCCAGCAGCCGTTGGTCGATGGTCACGCTGCCTTGGTAATGGAGGTCGGCGCCGGTGACGCGAGCACGGTGGATCTTGGATTTGAGTAGCGTGCGGTACATGCCTACATTCTAGGCGACCTCCTGGACTACGCCAGGAAGTCGAGGCCATCGGTGCGGCACTTGTTGGCAAGCACGAGGACCAGATCATTCTACTCAAAAGAAAGAGAGGAGGGGGTTCGTCTGGCCGTTGTCGGATGTGAGTGATCAGGATAGTTGACAGCATGTCGTTCACGAAAACTGCTAGGAATGGCGACGTAATGGCCCCGAAGGGAAGTACCGGTGGCCTCTTCTCGTTGCCGGAGCCTGGTGTCCCATCCGTGAGCAACGTTCCGTTCCCACTCAAATCTAGAGGGGGAACAAGAACGCGGCCCGATTATCGCGCTCAGAACTCAACTGATCAAAAGCATCATTTTGGTTGGGGCCATCAACGATCGTGCTCAAGGGCGACGAGACACGCAGCGCAGGCCGACGAAAACGCCTCGCTGGCAACAAGTCCGATCAGGCTCGTCGCCAGAGGCGGCCAGGGGAATCTCACTGATCTTGCTCAAGAACTGCCATTCTTCCATCGAGTATTGTGCGCAAGCACAGTTCGGACCGCGGAGTCCGTGGGGCGTTGCCTGCCACAGAGCCAGAGTGTAAGAAAAAAGGCGAGCCCCCCGGTTGTTTTGTCGCCATCCCAGGAGACCCGCCATGAACCGCTTCCTCGAACACCACGACGCCAGCATTCGTTTCGTCTACAGCTGCTTTGATCGTATCGTCCTGAACGCCGTCATTCAACCCCTCCAACGCCCGGCGTCGATCGTTTGGTTCTTCAAAGAACGGCAGGGCGTACGGGGGCACCTGGACAAGAAGTTCTTCCGCACCCTGTCTGGTGACTATCACGACTGGGTCAGGCAGTGGGCCCAACAACAGAACGTCGAGATCGTCACGCCGCCGAAGGTGCGTCGCGAGAACTGGGTCCAGCCCTATTATCAACAGCTGGCACAGGACGAGGGGGTGGCGGTAATTCTCAAGACCCTGGAGCGGGCCAACATCGCCGTGAGCCAAGCCACCTCTGGGGAACCGCACATCGAATTGAAGCCCCGCCACGTGTGGCAGTACTACTTCTATGTCCGGGATAGTTCGCTGGGCCCGCTGTGGCTGCGGGTCTGCCCCTACTTTCCCTTCAATGCTCGGATCTGTTTGAACGGACACAATTGGTTGGCGCAGCGGATGCGGAACGCGGGAATCCAGTTCCGCCAAGAGGACAACGCTTTCCTGACCTGTTCCGATCCCTCAGCGTTGCAGGAGTACTCCGACGCCTTTGGCCCGGACATCCTTCGTTTTCGCTTGGCCGACATCTGGCTGCGGGATTTGGTGCCTTACTTCACGGAGCAGCAGCGGCTGACCTACTTCCACGACCTGTTTATGAGTCAAGTTGAGTACTGCACCAACGTGATCTTCCACCGCCGCGTGAGCTTGAGTCGGCTCCACGACCGGCTGTTGGATTTGAACCGCACGCTGGGCCGTCCTGACAAGATGTCGGTGATCTACGGCAGACGGATCTCTGGGGAGACCGCCCGGAGTTGCCGAAGCCGCATCGCGCAGTACGAAGAAATGCCGGTGCTGCGGTGTTTTTACAAGAACTGCTCGCTCAAGCAGTATGTGCGCAACGGTCTGGACTTGCGGG
>Ga0302237_1002424_pt1 | contig 11562 bp, 6 predicted proteins | sample AAG_UR_Ala_MG_FD_193530 | JGI IMG/M metagenome (GOLD analysis project Ga0302237, IMG submission 193530) | Enriched activated sludge microbial communities from anaerobic digester in WTTP, New Holstein, Wisconsin, United States - AAG_UR_Ala | ecosystem: Engineered > Bioreactor > Anaerobic >...
CCGGCCGCTGACTCGCGCACCGTCCTGATAACGGTACTGCAGGGCCGTCCCCGGAATGGGAGCAGCAGCACCGTCCGGCCGGTCGGCGGCCACTGGCTGCAAATCGTCGGACAACTGCGACACCAGCAACTCGATGTCCGGCGGGGCCTGGACCAGCAGCGTTCCTTCCAACTCGTCGGCGCCGGCCAATCGCAGTTCGGGCAACGGAATGTCGGTGAAGCCTTCGTCGCGCTGCAACCAGCCATCCGGGTGCCGCTGGGCCGTCAGGGCAATCTCAAGCGACTGGCCGGGAATCAGCGGCGTGGGAAGTTCGAATCGAATGATCTGCAGCGCTGCATCCGCAGTTGCATCCGCGATCGCCTGGGCACCGCTTCCCGGCGCCGATTCCCACTCCACGCCTTGGCCCGCCGACAGCAAGGAAGTGAGTTCCCATTCGTGCGGCAGGAGCATTTCAATATCAAAGAGCGGCGCATGACGCGGTTCGACCGCGACGCTGCCCCGCAGCACAAGTCCGGCCCGATTCACTTCCACCAACGCCGCCACCGACGCCTGCAGGGTCCGGCGCCGTGCTGTCACTCTCAACGGCAAGCGGAAGTGCTCATCCCAAAATGAGAATTCCAGCGCCGCGGGTCGGTTGGTACTCTGGCCTGATACGTTCGGAACGGAATCCCCACCGGCGCTGTTGCACGGCTCGCCACCCGGCCTGATGCCGGCCAAAGCTCCGACCTCGATTCGCAGCGACGACGAGGCAGTCAGCGACACCTGCCCGGCATGCGACGTGGCGTCGAGTACTTTCACCGTTGGAAGTTGCCATTCCGCATCCAAGGGCACAGGGGCCAATCCCAGCAACCGGACGGCGCGCGATCCGAGAAATGGCTTGCGGAACGTGAGCGCGACCGCGGCGGGACCGCTGGCCTGCTTCCGGATCGTCCATTGCGCCAGTTCCGGCGACTCGACCTCGGCGACTTCCACGGAGGCCGGCAATTCAAGCTGAAAGGTGTCCTGGGCGCGGGCGTACACGTCCAGATCGAGGACGACTTCCCAACGCAGTCCGGCCGGTTCGATGTGGCCGACGGCGCGGCTGGTGACCAAGACCAGGGGCGTGCGGTTCCCGCCCGCAGAACGGTCGGACAGTACCAGCGGCACCAGGCCCGTGTGGTCGACGGCCACGCGGAAGATCTGTTGCCCCCGATCCGTGCTTTCGGATTGCAGCGTCGTCTCGCCAACTTGCACTTGCTTGCCCTCGGCCAGCCGAATCGCGATCTGGGACGCCGGCACCGGGGGCAGCTTGAGCGTAGCAGCCAGGTCGCCACCGCGGCTCGCCAGAGGAGCCGACATCTCGAGTTCCAGTTCAAACCGGCCTTCCTTTTCGAGGACCAAAAACAGCGTGCCGTCGTCCTTCAGGCCCAGCCGCGCCGGCTGCCCGCCCAGTTGCGCGGACTCGATCGCCAGTCCCCCGAAGGGCAAATCGACCAGCTGCAAATCGCCGCGCAACTTCACGATCTGGACGCGGCCGCTCAGTCGCAGTTCGCGGTCCGCCAGCTGCGCCTCGTACGCGGCCTGCGTCAGGACGGCGTCCGCTGGCGGCATGGTTTCGGGCTGCGCGTGACGCTGGGCTTGCCGCCACAAAGCCACAACCTTGTCCCGCGGCATCAGCACGCCTTGGGACGCACCGTCGAACAGCACCTGCAGCTGATCCGACGGAATGTAGACATTGCGAATTCGCGGCGGACCCTGAGTCACCTGAGCTGCGGCAAGCGAAGGAATCACACACAACAGAAACAGTGCCGGCCACAGGCAGACGAGCGCGCTCGGCAGCGAGTTCGGTGCGCGTCGTGCGTTCGGCGCGGGTCTCCGACCCCGCCGAAACCTCCGACCGAAGGTCTCCAAAAACGCGTTCGGCGCGGCTCTCCGGCCGAAGGTCTCCAACAATCCCGGAGACCTCCGGTCAATCGCGTGGCACGGTCGGGAGACCGGCCACAGCGCAGCCCGCAAAACGTCCACGCGGCTTTGGCAGCCCAGCGTTTCACCGCTCATCGCTGCCCCCTTCCGGCTTGCTCGTCTTCTCCCCGCGCTCGCCTGCAACCGGTGCGTCGACCGATGCCTGACTCGCTCCAGACGCCCCCGCTGCGGCGCTGTCCACCACGAGCGCGACCGGCACCGTCGCGACTTGCTTCCCCGGCGATGGCGGGCCCCAACCGGTCCGGCGAACGTACAACAACCAGACGACCAGCCAGACGGCAATCACGCCGGCGATCCCCAACCGCGCAGCCAGCAGCCAGCTGTTGATGATCGACGGTTCGAACAGACCGGCGAACAAGACCCCGAACGCCAGCGTCAGGACCACGAAGACCTTGGTCTCCAGGGAAAACATCAGCAGCACGACGCCGGTCGCCAAGGCGATCAGACTGGCGATGGCCGTCATCGTGGGAATGTGCCAGTAGCCGATCACCAGTTCCGTGGAACCGGTCAGGTTGCTGAACAGGTAGGTCGTGCCGGCGACCTGGAAGTCGAACGACGAACTGTCTTTGGGAAACCAGCTTTCCGGGTTGTCGGCGGCCTGGATCATCGCCCGTGCATCCCACATTCCGACTCGGATGTGGCTGGTGAATCCCGCGGGGTCGCCCGCCAGGCGGTAGTCCTTCGGCACCCAGAGCCGCACGTACGTGGTCTGGAATTTGACGCCTTCCTCGAATCGCGGCAGCGGCAGGCGCAACAGTCCGTTGACCTCCAATTCTCCCTTGTCCAGTCGCGGTGTTTCGAAGACGGCAGCGATCTGAAATGGCTCGTCCGAGTCGGCGGTACGAGACACGTTGATGAAATACGTCTTGTCCGCAGGATCGCCGCCGGGCACATCCGGCGCTTTTTCCGGCGCCACGGTTTGACCTGCCACGGTGATGCCCAAGATCCGCGGATTGCGCAGGGTGACGGCCAATCGCTGGCGCTCACTGGACGTGACCTCGTAGCGGGCGCGCACCGTGAGCGGACCGTCTTCCGTGACCACGGCCTCGACGTACGCGCGCTGAACCACGGTTTTGACTACGTCCTGAAGTTCATGCTTGGTTACCCTGAGCGTCAATCGGGCCGGATGTTGGAAATAACGGTACGTCAGGTGCGGCTGGGCCGTGCTGATCGGCTGCGACAGTTCGCGGGGATCGATCTCTTCCAGGCCCGTCGCTGTCGCCGCCACGGACAAGACGCGGTCTTTGTGGATCGCGATCTCGCCGGTTTCGCGGTCCACGTCCAGCGCTTGGATCGGCTGCAGTTCCCACTGCGCACCCTGATCGGGAATGCTGAGCCTTTGGTCATAGCTTGCGGTGAACGTGCGCTGGCCGATCGCTTCGGAGTGCAGCACAATCGTCCATTCCACCGTGCCGTCGTCGGCGGGTTCGGACTTGCGTCGTTCCTTGATTCCCTCTCCCTCGATCTGCAGGTGATCGGACGCGGCCACCGGCACCGCGATCCGGAGAGTGTCCGTGCCGGCGAACTGAATCTGGTATTGGAGCGACGTGGCGACTTGGACCACATCTTCCTTGATGGTGGCGACCGTGGCGACGGTGGCCAGCGTGCGCCGCGGCCGCTGGGAGATCGTCTGCACGATGTGGACGGGCCGCGTGACGAACGAGAACGCGGCGGCCAGCGTCGAGCCCTCGGGGACCTGTGGCTGGAAGTCCTTGGCCGCCAGGTCGGCGGGCGTGGCGGCGCGCGCGGCCTGCAGTTGCGCCGTGTCGGTCTTGATCTCCAGCGATTCCGGTGCCATCACCGCCACCAGGCCCTCTTCACGCGTTGCATTCAAGGGCTCGATCAGCGGCAGCGCCAGTTCCCCGGCCGGCGTGTCGCGCGTCTGGCCGGCTGTCACGGTGACCGTCAACTCGCCCAATCGCTGATTGGCGAAATACACCGTCAACACCTGAGCCCCATCGGCCGCAGTGACCTCGAACCGTTCCAACGATTCCGTGCGGACGTCGTCGACTTGAAACCCGGCCGGCAGCCGGAAGGCCAGCGAGAAGATCCCGGACCGCGAAACCTGGTACTGAAACTCGCCGCGCGTGGTCAGCCGCGTCTTGTCCAGCAGCACCGACAGGCGACTGGCGACGACCAGGCGCGGTTTCAGCCGGGAGGCGACCACCGAGAGCTTATGGTCCGGCGTAAAGAACTTGTAGAACGTGCTGCCGGGTCTCTGGAGCGATGACGGAGCGTCGGCCGCGTCGATGCGTGTGATCGACTCGCGCTCGACATACTCCAGGCCCACATCTTCGGCGCTGCGCACGGCCAGGATGCCGCTCTCCCGCGCCACGCCGACGGCCCGCACCTGCCCCACCTGGAACGCGTCCGCGGCGATAGGCGTTTCCGTGTGCAATTCCAAGCGGACCGTCCCGGTCGCCGGGGCGTGCAACCGCACCTTCACCCGTTGGCGGTCCTCGGCCGTCTCGGTCTGCCAATCGCGCAGACCAGGTACCTGGACGTCCAGCAGACGCTGATCCGCTGGCACTTCGACAACAAGGTCGCTCAGCGACCCGCGCAGGATTTGGTAGTCGAATACCGCGTGAGTGTGGACGACGCCATCGCCCACATCGACGGCGATGGTATCGGTGACGTTGGCCAGACCGGCCGCCTGATCGGTGCTGCCTGACTTGGGTGTCCAACTGACCGTGAACTGGTTCGTCGACCCCAGGACAGCGCGGACGCCCGTGGCTCCCTTGGGGTCCGACCGCAGCTCGGAAGTGCGCTGCGGATGGACCTGCACCGCCAGGTCCTTCTCCGGGATTTCCAGCTGCAGGTTGCTGACGCCCACGGGCGGGCACTCCAGCGCAAAGCTCCTCCCCTCGGTCGCCGATTTCACTCCGGTGACCAAGCTCAGCTGAATCCGGTGTTTGCCCTGTCCCCGCACCAGCAACTCGTATTGCCCCTCGCCGACGCCGCGGAGCAACACGGCGCCGTCCTCCGAGCGTGCCGAGCCGATCGCGGCGTTGCCGAACTGCACCGGCAGTCGGGCCCAGTCCGCACTGAGCACCTCGACATCCAACGTGACGTCCAGTTCTACCAGTTCGCCCTTGACCGCCCCGGCATAGTCCGCACGCGTGATGACGCCGTTGACCGGAGGCTGGGTCGGCCCCTGGTCGGGCTGGACCAGGCGATTCCACATCTCCAGGAACTGCTTGTAGGGCAGCACGATCGACGAATCCTCGTCCTCGAACACCTCGCGCAGGTTCTTGAACGGCACGTAGATGACGTGTTCCTGGCGCACCGGCAGTTGGGCGGCGGGTTCTTTTGCGCCAGCCTGTTTCGTGCCGGCGGATCCGCCGGCGGACGGTTGTGTGGCTGGCGGTTGCGAGGCAGGCTTCTCGGCAGCCTGCGATGTCGCTTGGGTCGGAAGCGGCCCCGGCGCGGCTGGCGTGTCCTGTCCGAGGCCGGTGCGGCTGAGTGCGAACAAGAAAACCAGAGGGAATACGCACAGGCGTGGCATGATCTTCCTCCCAAGGCGATGTCGTCGGGCGAGGGCACGCGGTTCGCTCGGAGTGGAAAAGCCGATCTGAGCGCGAAGCAATAGGAATCTGCGTCCCCTATCCACCAATCCAACCACTTTCCGTGATTCTACTTCCGGCCACCTCTCGGTGCAACTTTCCGGCAGCAGCGACTGCCGTCCAGTCCTCGGCGAACAGTGAGGCGTTAGCCCACCGGTTACCTGGACGCAAGGCGGTTTCGGCGAACGGAGGCCGTCGAATCGCTCGTCAGTCACCGTCTGAGGCCATCGCAAAACCGGCCGGCGCGTGGGGGATGGTGAAACCGTCGGTGAATTTCACGCTCAGGGGCTGCGGGCTCATGTTGTACACGACGTACGTTCGCCGTTGTCCCTGGCGGAAGACCGCGTACAGGGCGGTGTCGGCGGTGGATCACTGCCAGGGAAACAGCCCAGACGCGAAGATCGAAATGTCGGCTCAACGAGGCGTTCTTCACGGGACGATGGTCGGGTCTTCTTTTTCCAGTGGCATGTTGCCTGGCGCGGGAACATCGGCCTGCGAGGCGTCCTTTGTCGCCGGCGATCCGGGCATGACTGACGCGTCCCCGTCCGCAGGCGTTTCGGGCTTGTGCGGGGACCGCAAGGCTCGGTCGACCGCATTGCGGAACTCCTCGCTGATTTTAATTTCGAAAGGTTCCACGGGCACGCCGGCCTGATCCGCCACGCGCTGGCACTCGGCCAGGAACTTGCGGAGTTCGCCGTCCGTCACCACGTTTCGCATCTGGCGCCGGCCATCTTGCTTTTTGACCGACAGGTGATCCAGTGCCGGTTCCAGGTCGTCTTGTTGGATTTTCTGTTCGTGCATGCCGCGCAAGACGCGTTGCAGCGTCAGATGAGCAGCTTGCTTTTCCTCGCCGGTCAGACCCGACGGCTCGACGTACTGCTTCTCGACAGCGTAAATCACGATGTATTGCATGAGGGGCGACTTGGCCAGTTCCTCGAAAATGCGTCCCAGATCCTCCAGCGTGATCTGGCCGGTTCGATACTGGTCCACGACCCGGTCGACCTCGTATTTCCACACAAAGTCGGTTCCCCAGAACTTCTGGAACAACGCGTTGTGTTTTTCCACCGTTGACGCGGGAATCGTTGCTCCGAAGACGGTGGCTGCCAAGGGAGGAAGTAATACGGTAGACACTCGTTTGCTCAACTCACTGGAGAAGGAAGGTAATGAGGAGATCCAATCCGCGTGGGCACAATCCGTTACCGTGCCAGCGGAAAGGTATCTGATTCTCTCACGGAGGTGACGATCAGAGGCAAAACACTCAGCGGCCGACCAGGTAGTTTTCCCGGTCGACCGCTTCACACCAACTCACCACGCCGATAGGACGTGTCAATCAAACGGAACGCCGGCTGCCCGCTTAGCATCGTTCGAAAGATGGCTGTCCAGCGTTTCTTGCTGATCATCACACGGAGTGTGATGGCTACTTTGACGAGGCGACAGTCATTTCTCCAACGCGACTTGGCGATCGAGTTCCTTGATGTAGATGTTCTTGAACTGCAGCAGGCTGGGCGGTCCGCGCCATTGGCCGTCGCGTTGGGTCCCGTGATGCACAGGGCCTTACTTGGCGCCGGCGGAAACCGTCGACAAGTTGCGCTGCCTCGGCGTGCCGGCCGACCAGATTGTGATGACCTGGCCCAATCGCGTCCACCGTGTCGGCGACGTCCAGGTGCGCGCGACCTTTGCCATTCCACTCGGCGGCGACGACTTGACCCACGTCGGCTACCTCGTGTCCGTCGATGGCGGGCCGACCGTGTACCTGACCGGCGACACGGCGTACCACGAGGTGTTATCCGCCGCGGTGGGGCCTCATCGGCCCGACGTCCTGCTGGCCGTCATCAACGTCGCATTCCGCAACCTCAGCCCCACGGATGCAGCGCGACTGGCCAGAGAATTGGCGGTCAAGGTCGCGATACCCTGTCACTACGACCTGTTTCCCGACAACAGCCTGCCGCCGGAGTTGTTCCGCACGACGCTCAAGATCGAAGGTATTGGCGCTTGCTACGTGCGATTGGATCACGGCGTTCCTTACACGTTTCCGGGCACGTAGACGCAATCCGGTTCGCTTTCCATCGCGTCGCCGGTGACGGCAAAGGCGCGGGCGCGGCTCCCGCCACACGTGCGGCGGTACTCGCAGATGCCGCACTTGCCTCGGAACTGGTCGGGATCACGGAGCGCGCGGAACGTGGGATGGTCTTGGTACACGTCCACCACCGAATTCTCCGGGAATCGCCCGCAGCACAGCGGCAGGAAGCCGGCCGGAAAGATCTCCCCGATCTGACTGACGAACATCACGCCTCGTCCGTCCCAGACGCCCAACGGAGCGCGATGCCCGCGATAGCCGCCGCTGTCCGGTCTGCCGCCCGGCCCGGCCAGCGGGTTGCCGTGCTGCTGCAGCACGTACCGCCGGTAGTGCGGCGCCTCGGTCGTTTTGATCCCGTAGGGTTTGTTTTGGGCATGCCGCCAGAGCTTTTCAAAGGCAACTTCATACTCTTCCGGTGCGATCCGCTGCTGCTGTAGCCCGCGTCCCACCGGGATCAGGAAGAACACCGACCACATGGCGATGCCTTGTTGGGCCAACAATTCGGCAATTTCGTCCAGTTGATGGAAATTTCGCCGCGTCACGGATGTGTTCACCTGCACGGGCAACTGCAACCGCCGGGCGTTGGAAAGCATCTGCAGCGTGCGATCGAAACTGCCGGACCAGCCGCGGAACGCGTCGTGGATCGCCGCATCGGCGCCGTCCAAACTGATCCCCAGGCGGCTCACGCCCGCGTCCTTGGCGGCGCTGAACGCCTCATACGTGGCCAGGGGCGTTGCCGAGGGCGTCAGCGCGATCTGCAAGCCCGCTCCAGCGCCGTACCGAATCAGGTCGAACAGGTCGCGTCGCTTCAGCGGATCGCCGCCGGTCAGGACCAGCGTGGGCGGCTTGGGAAAAGTGGCAATCTGCGCGATCAACGCCAGGGACTGTTCCCGCTGCAATTCGTTGGGATCCGCGTCCGGCTTGGCCGACGCCCGGCAATGCTCGCAAACCAAATCGCAAGCCTGCGTGATCTCGTAATAGAACATCAACGGACTGGTATCGAAGTCGGCTTCCGTATAGGCAGTGGGCATCATGTCGGCACTTTCTCATGTCTTGCGAAGGTTCCAAGTTTTTCGACCAGGATTGCCTGTCAGCGCTGCGCTTCTCGCACCAGATGGCCGAGTTCCGGCAGGATTACCTGGTCCATCGCCAACTGGACGGCGGCCGTCGACCCTGGCATGGTGAGCACGAGGATGTGGCCCATCAAACCACCGACCGCGCGGCTGAGCAGGGCTGCCGTGCCGATTTGCTGATAACTGAGCATTCGAAACAGCTCGCCGTATCCCGGCAACGGCTTGCTCAGCAGGCTGCTGACGGTCTCGTAGGTCTGATCGCGGCGGGTGATCCCCGTGCCTCCGGTCAGCAGCACCGCGTCGATGTCACTGCGCTCGCCCAGCTGCTGCAGTGTGGCACGCATCAAGTCCGGCTCATCAGGGATGATGGACCGCTGAACGATCGAGTGTCCGGCCGACGTCAGACGTTCGATCAGAGTCTGCCCGCCGGTGTCCGTTTCGACGGTTCGCGTGTCACTGACAGTGATCACCGCGCAGCGTACGCACAAGGGAGCTTGGGCTTTGTGTTCCACAGATGTCGAACTCACGAATTGGCCTCAGGATGAATCGTTTTTCGGACCGCAGCGGCAACCGTTGCTCAGGCACACCTTACCAGCATATACTGAAGAGGGAAAGGGAGGTTAGCTGTGGAGCTTCGGACCGCGAACTGGACAATACGGTTCGTGCTGATCTGGTTTGCCACTGCCTGCGGTGAACCAGTCGCGGCAGCCGACGTATTCGTCCTGCGTCAAGGGGGGCGTCTGCGCGGTACGTGGTTGAACCCGAAAGAACCGCAGCCAAAGCAATACGCGATCCGCACGGAGGAGGGAGCAGTTCTGAAGCTGGACGCGGCCCAGGTGCGATTGGCCCTGGTGCAAGACCCGACCGCCGCCCAGTACGAACGCCGGCTGGAACAGTGCCCGGACAGCATCGACGGGCATTGGCAGTTGGCCGAGTGGTGTCGCGAGCAGGACCTCAAAGAGCAACGCGAGACGCACCTGCAACGGATTCTGGATTTGGACCCGGATCACGTGCGGGCACGACATGCGTTGGGATACTCCCAAATTCGCGGCCAATGGGTGACTCGCGAGGGCATTCAACAGCGGCGCGGATACCGGCTGTACGCCGGACGCTGGCGACTGCCCCAGGAAATCGAACTCCTGGAAGCGTCGCAGGCGGCCGAGCAGGCCGAAAAGCGTTGGCTGGCTCAGATGGTCCGCTGGCGGGAAATGCTGAATACCACGGCCGCCACCGAGGCTTACCGAGGGTTTGCCGGCATTCGTGACCCTCAGGCGGTCCACGGTCTGAAGGTGTTGCTCCAACAGGAGGCTTACCGGCTGGTGAAGCTGCTGTACATCGACGCCCTGGAGCGGATCGGCACCCCGCCCGCGATCGACGCGCTGGTCGGCGCCACGCTACAGGACCCGGACGAGGAAATCTTTCACGACTGTCTGGATAGAATCGTCCGTTTGCAGCCGCCGCACGTCGAGAAACAGTACGTCAAAGCATTGCGGGACGAGAACAACGTGCGGCTGAACCGGGCCGCATACGCCCTGGGACGACTCGAAGACAAATCGGTGCTCTCGCCCTTGATCAATGCCTTGGTTACCACGCACACCATCGTGGTCTCGAAGTCATCCGACGCTTACACGTTGACCTTCTCCAACACCAACGGCGGCGCGGCGGGCGGCTCGCCTTTGGGCGGAACCGGCTTTTCTGCGGGCGGCGACGCGCAGGTCATCGCCCGCACGGTCAACAACCAGGAAGTGTTGACGGCGCTGATCCGTCTGAGCGGCGGCGTGAACTTCGGCTTCGACAAACGGGCCTGGAGGTATTGGCTGGATAACCAGAACCGGCAACCCGCACCGGTTGTGGATGCCAGGCGGGGCGACGGATAACGTCGCCAGAGCGAACGCGGCGGCGTCCTCCCCACGGTGTGTCGCGTTGTACGCCGTGCCCCGCGATGTCCTGACGCCCACCGTTCGCCGCGGGAATCAGTCGTCGGAAAGCTTTCCGCTGATCAGCCGCAGGAATTCGGCGTTGCTTTGAAAGCGGCCCAATTGGCGGACCAGTTGCTCCATGGCGTCGACCGGGTTCATGGTCGTCAGCGTCCGACGCAGCATGGTCACGGAGTGCAGCGTCGGCGCATCGTGCAACAATTCTTCGCGGCGAGTCCCGGACTGGGTGATGTCGATGGCCGGCCAGATCCGCCGGTCCGCCAGCTTGCGGTCCAGCACCAATTCCATGTTGCCGGTGCCTTTGAACTCCTGAAAGATCAACTCGTCCATGCGGCTGCCGGTATCGACCAGGGCCGTGCCGACGATCGTCAGCGATCCGCCTTCCTCAAAGGCCCGGGCCGTGGCGAACAGCTTCTTGGGCACATCCATGGCCTTGATATCCACGCCCCCCGACATCGTCCGCCCCGTATTGCCGACCCATTTATTGAAGGCGCGGGCCAGTCGGGTGATGGAGTCCATCAAGAGGAACACGTCGCGGCCCATCTCGGCCAAACGCTTGCAGCGTTCGACGATCAATTGGGAAATCCGGACGTGACTTTCGACGTCCATGTCCAGACTGCTGGCCACGACCTCGCCATTGACGTTGCGCCGCATGTCGGTGACTTCCTCCGGGCGTTCGTCGACCAGCAGCACGATCAGCTTCACGTCGGGGTAGTTCGTGGAGATCCCCAGACTGACGTGCTGTAGCAAGATGGTCTTGCCGGCTCGCGGCGGCGACACGATCAAGGCTCGCTGCCCGCGGCCCAGCGGTGTCAGCAAGTCCATGACGCGCGTGGTCAGCGGTTCTGGCCCCGTCTCCAGCCGATACCAGACTTTGGGATTGATGGGCGTCAACGAATCGAAGGTCTTGACGTTGACGTAGTCGTCCGGCGGCATCCCATCCACGTCCA
>Ga0302237_1002425_pt1 | contig 11560 bp, 11 predicted proteins | sample AAG_UR_Ala_MG_FD_193530 | JGI IMG/M metagenome (GOLD analysis project Ga0302237, IMG submission 193530) | Enriched activated sludge microbial communities from anaerobic digester in WTTP, New Holstein, Wisconsin, United States - AAG_UR_Ala | ecosystem: Engineered > Bioreactor > Anaerobic >...
GGCGCAGGCGGTTTTCGAGTGATGTTCAGCCTGGATGGCGGCGAAACGTGGATCTGTCCCAATGAGAAGTGGGGCTTCCCCGTGGACCCGTCAGTCTACGGCTATGGCCAAGCCGTCGAGCTATCGGACGGTTCGATCTGGGCTGTCTACATTCACACTGGCGGGCATGCTACACAAGACGCCAAGACGGAAGCCCTCTGGTCTATTCGCCTGCGCGTCCGGCACGACCCGGAGGGCATTGAGTTGCTGCCCGCCCCAGGAACTTAGGGCGAGGCGTCCTGCTTCTGGTGCATCCGAAGGTAGTCGATCAGGCACTTCTGCGGCAACACCGAGTCGTCGATCTTCCCGGCCCAGCTTCCGCCCAACGCGAAGTTGATGAGCAAGTACTGCGGCTGGCGGAAGGGGTTCCGCCCCTGGTCATCCGCCGTTTTCACGCCAACGTCATCGTCGTTCTTTTTCCTTCCTTGTGACCAGCGGTAGTTGTCGATGCGCATGGCCTCTTTGAAATTGCCGGTAATCTGGTTGTCAAAGACCACTCCCGTGCCGGAGCGGAAACTGATGGCATCGGGCCAGTTCGTCCCCGTGTATTGGATCACGTTGTCGTAGATTTCGAAGCTGCGGGCGCCTCGCAATCGCCCGCTCGACTCGGTCCCGTGATTCCCGATCAGGGCGTTCTTGAACGTGTTGTGCCGGACGACGACGCGCTGGCCTTTCCAGCCATCGAGGGCAAACGATCGCTCCGTGGTCTCGAATACGTTGTCCTCGATGAAAAACGCCCGATTACCCGTACCCAGGTCGGTTGCTTCAGCCCACGCGGCGTCGCCGTACGAACCGCCGCCGTTGAAACCGTAGATCCCGAAGATCCAACCGACGAGAACGAACGTATTGTGGTCGATCACGCCACCGGACGCGGAGACGTGCATGGCGCACGTGCGGGTGGCGCGGACGCGGAGGTGATCGACGCGCCAGGTGGTGGAGTCGCCTCCGAGGGAGATCATGCCCTTGTTGTAGGTGTCCTTCGCCCCGGTTCCGCCGTCGATGGTCAGGCGGGTGAGACGAGTCAAGCCGCCCGGCTTGGCGGTGATCTCGAAAACACGATGCGTCGGCCGGGTTGAGCTGGGCGCGTAATCGCCGCCCACAATCGTGGTCTTGTCGATCCCGGCGCCTTGGATGGTGATGAACTTGCCGGTGACCGTAACGCAGGCCGTCCAGGTGGCGGTCCCCTCGGGAAGCTGCACGGTATCGCCGTCGCACGACGCATCGATCGTTTTCTGGACGTCGGGCTGCGAGAGGCCGGCGGACGGCGGACGTGTGGCCGCGGGGCAACGACGAACGTAAACGAGATTGCAGGCGTTGTGGCGTTGTGCTGGCGTTGTGCCGACACCTGGAAGCTCGCGCCTGCCCGGATTAAGCTAGTTGACGCTTCAGGTCCGGCCAAAATAGAGCAACAGGAGCACGCCAATGGCAACGAGCTGGAAGACGGTTATCGTTAACTGCCTGATTCTGTCCGTGGGGCTGTTCGGCGGCTTGGTCAGAGCCGTTGAACCGGACGCCGTGGTTCCCTTGTGGCCCGGCGACGGTCTGCCGCCGGGCGTGAAGGTTCCAGACCCACAGAACCAACAGCCTGACGCTCAGGGCCTGATCCGCCGCCTGGACAAGCCGGAACTGCGCGTCTTTCTGCCGCCGACGGACCGAGCTACGGGGACAGCGGTGATCATCTGCCCTGGTGGGGCCTACGGATTACTGGACTACAAAGCGCACGTCGCCGAGTTCGTCGCCGACTACCAGCAGCAAGGTGTCGCCGTGATTGCCTTGCTGTACACGGTCCCCACGACAGCTGACTTGGCTTTGACGGAAGGAAAACGCGCCATCCGCCTGGTCCGTAGTCGAGCCAAAGACTGGAAGCTCGACCTGCAGAAGATCGGCATGCAGGGTTACTCAGCCGGCGGGCACCTGCTCGTGAACCTGATTTCCCATTCCGATGACGGAGCTCCGCAGGCCCAGGACCCACTGGAGCGGCTGAGCTGTCGGCCCAACTTCGTGCTGCTGATGTGCCCGTGGAATATCTGGACGGTGGACAAGTATCCGCTGAAGGCTCCGCTGCCCCCGGTGTTCCTGGCGTGCGCTGACAACGACAACGTGTCGATCAACTTCTCCGATCCGTTGGCAGCACGACTGAAGGAGCTTCAGGTTCCCCTGCTTTACTGGCGGGTCCAAGGTGGCGGACACCTCGCGTTCCACAAGCCCAACGCCTGGGGCACCTGGATGGAGCAGGTCATGCCCTGGTTGAGACACCAGGGATTCGCGATCCGGCCGTGATGCGGGGTTGATCACAATCGCGCGGGAGGACGAGACCAGTGAAGATCGCCGTTGTGTTGATGGTCGCCTTGTGGTCGGACTGGATGGCAGCCGGCCCGGCGATGGCCGCTTCAGGTTTGTCGAATGCCGGAGCTGCGGCGGCGGATTCCGCGCGGACCTGGGACGTTCTGGTGCTGAGGGACGTGATGGTTGCGATGCGCGACGGCGTGAAGTTGGCCACGGACCTGTACGTCCCGGCAAGAAGTGGCCGGCTCGCCGAAGGGAGGTTTCCCGCGGTGCTGCTGCGGACGCCGTACAACAAGGCGGCCTGGGGCACGGACCTGGTGCGGTTCTTCGCCCAGCACGGATACCTGTCGGTCACGCAAGATTGCCGTGGCCGATTCGCCTCGGAAGGACGCTTCTACCCGTTCATCGATGATCCCAAGGACGGATACGACACGATCGTCTGGTTGGCGGAGCATCCCTTGTATCAACCCAAACACCGGCGATCCCCACGACCGCCGGCCGCGGATCGCCACGAACACCGTCCATCACGATGCCGTCCATCCGTCGTACATCGAGTTGCCTGTTGACTCGTCACAGACCAAGCCGTAAGAACCGGATGTCTGGGAGATTTCATGGTTCCGCCAGAGATGATCGGACAGTATAAGGGACTGCAATACACGGCGATCGAAGGGATCAATCCGCACGCGACGGGAGATGGGCATCGCCTGGCCCAGCGGGCCGGTGCACAACTGCTCAACATGTCGATCACTTAGCAGCGCTCGAGAAGTAACTGTCACCCCGTCAAAGGAGCCGTCACACTCCGTGTGATGATCGGCAAGAAACACTGGACAGTTATTTCTCGAACGCTGCTTACGGGCCCGAGCTGCGATTGATCCCGCCGCCTCGAAAGCCATTCACGCAGCTTCTGCCGGGCAGCGGGCCATTGACGCAAATCATGGGCAAGATGCTCCCGCTGGCGCCGCGCGTGATCGTCAACTCCATCGTCAAACCGGTCGAGCGATTCAACAGTTACGTCCGAGGCGAGCGTTCCGATGCCTTCGGACGTACGGGCGATCAGGTGCCGATGGCCGGAGACCGCTGGATCTTGTTGGGGCCGGTGAAGGCCTATTTCACGACAACGGAAGGGGGGGCTGCAGTCAACGAGCAACTGCAGGTCCTTGACGCGGCGGGCCGGCCGATCGACGGGCTGTACGCGGTGGGCCAGAACGGCCTGGGCGGCCAGATCCTGTGGGGCCACGGTCTGCACATCGCTTGGGCCCTGACCAGCGGACGGCTTGTCGGCCAACGGTTGGGAAGCACTGCGTAGGTTGGTAAGCTAATGGGAGTCTACGAACGCTCTCTCCGCTTTTCTGACTGGGAGACCCGCCCACATTATCCTTGATACTGACATGGATAGCGATTGCGATGATGTCGGCGCGCTGGCGTTGCTGCATGCGCTGGCCGATCGCGGGGAAGCGAAGATCCTGGCCGTCGCCGCCAGCTCGCTGTACCGTTGGTCCGTGCCGTGCATCGAGGCCATCAACCGTTATTACGGCTGGCCCGATTTGCCGATCGGCGCCCCGAAGCGTGACGCTGTCGACAGCCATGCCGGCTCGAAATACGCCCGCCCCATCGCCGAATCTGTCGCGACGAGGCGGAAAGCCAACGCTGGCGCTCCGGACGCGACCGAGGTTTACCGGCAAACGCTTGCTTTGCAGCCCGACCACAGCGTGATCATCGTCAGCGTCGGCGAGCTGACCAACATCCGCAATCTGTTGCGTAGCGGGCCCGACGCCCATAGCCCGCTTGTCGGCCCCGAACTCGTCCGGCGCAAGGTCATCCGCTGGGTGTGCATGGGCGGGCGTTATCCCCGCCACCTTGATCCCCGCGTTTTCGGCAACTTCAAGACAGACCCTGCCGCGACGGTCGAGGCATGTCGCGACTGGCCCGTCGAAGTCGTTTTCTCCGGCCTCGGCGACAACATCCTTACGGGCTCCCGTCTCAAGCAAACGCGGCCAGAAAATCCTGTGCGGCGGGCCTATGAGTTGTACCTCGGCAAACAGCCGGCCCGCCCAAGCTGGGACCCTATTGCCGTCCTGTACGCCGTACGTCCCGATGCATTGTTCTGGCGGCGGCGGACGGAAGGCTACAACCACATCTTCCCCAACGGCACCAACGAGTGGCGGTCGGAACGGGACAGTCCGACGCACGTCCTGCTGGAACTGGTCCCCGGTGCCGACGCGGACGACGGCCGTACGATCGACGAATTGATTGTTCAACCCCCGCGCCCTCGCGCTCCGTAAGACGCGTCTTGGCGGAGTCAACCAACCATCCGGTCCCGCGGTCCACGACTTAAAGGAAAGTACAATGAGCAAGCACCTCGTTGGTCAGGCGCTGGTCCGCCGCCATACGATTTTCGCAGTACGGACGAATTGATGGAACTGCAGCTCGATATTCGCTTGGCTGCTTGGCAAGAACCCGTAACCGCTGCTGCGAATGGCTCGTCATTCGATCTTCATCTTCGTGAACGCATCGGCGTGAGAAAGCCTGGCGGAGAACTCCGCCAGGAGCGCCCGATCATCCGCGGTGCAGGTCACATCGCCGGCGAGTGTGGTGAGGTTAGCGTCGATATCGCTTCGCAGCCGCATGCCGATGGTGAGCATGTGAACCCGTTGATCCTGCAACACGTGACGAATCGCGGCGCCGGGCAGTTGCTTGAGGCGTTGCTTGTCGAAGGCAGGAACAATGTTGCCCGACCAGGCTCCGAGCATTCCCGCGCCGATGGCTTTCATCGCGACGATGCCCATCCTGCGCTGGCGGGCGGCCTCCAGACACTTCTCCCGCAGGGTGAGCGATTTTTCGGAGAACCGTTGGTTGTGTCCCCGCGGCAGATACCCGCAGGCCAGCATACACAGGTCAAAGCCGCCGGTCTCGACCAACTCCAGCGCCTTGTCGAAATAGCCGTGCGCCGAGAAGCCGATAAAGCGGACCAAGCCCTTGTCGCGTGCCTTGGCCAGTTCGCCCTGGACCTCCATGCATTGCTCGACCGTCATCTGTTCCACGCCCGGCGTGCCATGGATCAAAATGGCGTCGATGTAATCTGTTTGCAGTTCCGCGAGGTTCTTCTCGACCTGGCGAGTCACCGCCTTCTTGTCCACTTTCGTGATGCGTCCGTCGGGTTTGGAGGTATCCCAGAAATCCACCTTGGTCGTCAGGAAAACCTTGTCGCGAACGCCCTTCAGGGCTTTGCCGATAATCTCCTGGCTTTCACTGTAGCTGTAACTGATGGAGGTATCGAAATAGCAGATTCCGCTGTCGTAGGCGTGGCGGACCAGCTTGACCCGATCTTCCAGGGAAAGAGGGTTTCCCCATTTCTTCGGCAGGCCGGCGCCGCCGTAGCCGAGGATGGGAAGTTTGAGGCCGGTCTTGCCGAGCGTGCGCACGGGGATTGTGCCAGCCGGTGGCACTGGCGAATCCGCATGCGTGTCGGCAGGCGTCACGCCATCGCACACGGCGATCGTGACGGCTGCCCGGGTCGCTTGCTTGAGGAATTCGCGTCTGTCCAGAGCGATTTTCGTCGTCATGGGGCTTCGCCTTTCTTTAGCACCGTTCTAGAAATAACAGTCCGGTGTCTCCGTGGCGTAAGCTTCCGGCGCGCGGCAGACGGTGCCATCGCAAGCTGGAAGCTTACGCCACTTGTTTCGCGAACGGCGCTTAGCAGGGCGCCGCTTCGCCGTGCGGATAACGGTAGTCGGCTTTCGGGTTGGTCGAGACGCGCTTGGTCGAGCCGTCTTCGAGTTGATAAACGTAAAGCTGGCCCTTGCCGGTTTGGGTGGAGTGATAAATCACCGCCGACTCGCCATAGATCCAGCGCGGGTAGGCAAACCAGATGGGCTTGCCTTCCGCGTTGGCGAACGCCTTGAGATTGGTGATCGTGCGCTGCTGCGCGTCGAAATCCCCGATGTAGAGCGTGTGGCCGGGTTCCTGGAATTGGTGTCCTTTCAGGTACTCGAAGCAGATCTTCTTCTCGCTGGGCGAGATGCTGGCCCGGTGCAACTCGCCCTGCGGCACCAACTCGCATTGAACCTGTTCGTAGAGCGGCTTGCCCCCTTCCTTGCGGGTCAGCAGGAAGACGCCGTAGCCCTGTGCCGGCCGCCAGGAACTCACGAGAATCCGTCCGTCCGCGAGGCAGGAGTGCGCCCAATTGTGAAACCGCTCATCGGTGATCGCGACTTCTTCGCCGGGTTGGCCACCCACCTTGCTCTGCATCACAATGTAGCCGCCGGTCTTGTCGTTCTTGCGGTTCCAGATCGGCGTGTTCTTGCCGTCGCGAGTCCAGGTCGGATTGAAATCCGTGTGCGTGCCATCGCTCAACGTGTGAAAGCCGGTGCCGTCGACGTTGATGATGAAGATCGCGGTCTTCCAGTTGGCGGTGACAGGATCGTTCTTGAGCCGGCGAAAACAAACCAGCATGTCGCCGGTCTTCGACCATGACGGCTTGAAGTCTTCCTGTCCCCGGACGGATGGCGAGGTGAGCGGTTTAACTTCGGGCTGGCCGATCTCGTTGACGTGGATCTCGCCGTTGCAGTAGTACGAAATCCGGAAGGCGCGGAAAGGGCGGGCCTCGGCGGCGCGAGCCACGAGCGGCGCGAGCACGGAGTCGAGGCTAGCGGAAGCCGCCATCGCCACGGTGGCCCGTGTGGTCCTGGTTAGGAATTCCCGCCGACCCAGTTGATCGTTGTGTGCTTTCATTGCGTTGTGTCTCCTGTGAAATCGTGCGAAAGAGCCACCACTAGACCTTGAACAAGCGAAGGCTCCGTGGGATTTGCGGTAGAGTTTTTCAGAAAACTCGAAAACCCTCGGGTTTCTTGGGTGGTACATGGAGTGTAAGGAATCTCCATCACCTCAGACACGGAGGGTTTTCGAGTGAACTTTAGGGTACGAAGAAAGTTGGCCGAACGCAAGCGTCGGATTATGGCGCGACTGGACAAGACGAAGTTTGGGCCCGACTGCCCGGTCATGTCTGCCTCGAACATCCTACAGCGAGTGGGATCATGTGCTCAACATCGCGTACAATCTCCTCGCCGGTGGCACCTGCCTGGGACACCTGGAATTGCGTCGCAATGATGAAGTGCATCTGAACGCCTTGGGCCCCTGATGATCTTTCTCACACCAGAACCGAGCTGTACGTTGATCTGCTGAAGTGCTTGTCAAGTGAGGGGCGGTAAACACGTACGTTTTTCGAGCCTTTGGTTGCCCCTCGTCGGCGATGCTGTTAGGCTCTGGGTGGCTTCAGAATGCTCAATCGCTTTCCCTTGCTGGGGGCGGTCTCTGGCAAGCAGTCAGCCTGGACATCTTTTTACAGGAGTCTGAAATGAACCCATCCATCAGTCGTCGCCGTTTCGTGGCTCAATCCACTTGGGGGGCCGCCGGAGCGATCATCCTTGGTCGCGCCGCGTCGGCCCGGAGCTACGCGGCGAACGAGCAAATCCGTTTGGGCCTGGTCGGCTGCACCGGCCGGGGCGCGGCATTTTTGAGTCCTGACGTCGTGGCCCTGTGCGACGTCGACAGCCGGCGCGCGGAATCCGCGTTCAAGCGCCTGCCCAACGCGGCCAAGTTCGAGGACTTTCGCGTGATGCTCGACAAGATGGGCAAGCAGATCGACGGAGTCATTGTCTGTACGCCGGACCATTGTCACGCGGCGGTGACTGCGGCGGCGATCCGGGCGGGCAAGCACGTGTACTGTGAAAAGCCGCTGACGCGCACCGTCCACGAGGCCCGCGCGGTGACCGAGTTGGCCGCCAAGCACAAGGTGGTCACGCAGATGGGCAACCAGGGCGGCTACAACGTGCGGGCGGTCGAACTCGTGCGTTCGGGCGCGCTGGGCGAGATCCGCACGGTGCATCTGAAGGGCGCCAAGCGGATGGGCAACGCCGGCGGAGGCCCGCGTCCCCGCAAGCCGGGCACGTACGCCGTGCCCGAGGGCTTCAATTGGGATCTGTGGATGGGCCCGGCCGCCGCCCGCCCCTACCATCCCGAGTGGGTCAGCCCCAACTGGCGCGTGTGGCGAGATTTCTCCGGGGGCGATCTGGGCGGATGGGCTCCGCACCTGTTCGCCACCGCGTTCAAGGCGTTGAAAATGGAGACCCTGTGGGACGCCAAGGAAGGCTCGTCCGAGCACCCGATCATCCGCGTCACGGCCGAGTGCTCCCAAGACTGCGACGGTGGAGTGTGCAAGGAGACGTTCCCCACGTGGGTTGTCGTCCACTGGGACGTTCCGGCGCGCGAGGGCATGCCCCCAGTCCGCCTCACCTATACCCGCGACGACGACGGGCCGCGCCCCAACGAAAGATGGATCGCGGCGCTGCGGGAGGTGTTCGACAAGCATCCGGAATGCGGCACCGTGGCCAGTTTCCAGGAAGGGTGCAAATGGCGGTGTGAACTCCTGGTCGGCTCCAAAGGCTTGATGCGCACCGCCAGCCACGGCAGTTCCCAGATGGAGCTGATGCCCGGCGACCGGTTCCGGGACATCGGCAATCCGCCCGAGATGTTGCCGCGTCCGTTGGGTGCCCCCGGCCTGGGAGGATGGACCGCGGCGATCCGAGGTGGCACACCGCCGATGTGCAACTTCCTGGATTTCAGCGGCCGGTTCAGCGAGTGGTATCTGCTGGGCAATCTGGCGTCGCTGTTCCCAGGCCAAACCCTGGAATACGACACGATCTCCGGCAGAGTCGTCAACAACGAAGCGGCCGACCAGGCCGCCCGGCCCGCCTATCGCGAGGGCTGGATGCTGTAACTCGCTGTCCAGCGTCACGTGCCCCTTGCGCGGCCTGACCGCCGTCGCCGAGCAAGGGGACGTGGATTCGCTGTGGGCCGAAGGGCTTTCGGCCCGCCAGGGCGTGGGGACGGAGCGCGCCTGAGACGATCGAAGACACTGACCCCGGGGTAGATTCAGGATGACTTCTCGCCGCACTCTCGCGTTGTTTCTGACCGTTGGCATCCTCGGCGGCTGTGAGTGCCGCACGCCGCCCACGGCTCCCGCGGTCGCCCCTGCCGCGTCCGCCGACGTGCCCGAAACGGGGCCGGGGTCCGCGAGGCCCGCGCCAAGCCCCGTCGCGCCGGAACCGGAGGCGACGGCCGCCGCCGTCGAGCGCGTCGAGTCGCTGGGCGGAGTGATCCGCCGCGACGGCCCGAAGATCGTCAGCGTGCAGATCGAAGGAACCACAGCCAGGGACGACGACCTCCGGACGCTCGCAGCCCTGACGGACCTGGAACAACTCGTGGTCCGGGGCGCAGACATTACCGACGCGGCCACCAGCCATCTTGCCGTCTTGACGAACCTGAACCACCTGTGCCTGGAGGGCACGAGCATCACCGACGACGGCGTGGCGGCGTTGAAGCCACTGAGAGGCCTCCAGCGGCTGAATCTGAGCCGCACCCCCTCCCTGACCGATGCCGCGCTGGCCCACCTCGCCGAGCTGCCTGATTTGCAGTATCTCGAACTGCTTGAAAACAAAATCAGCAACGCGGGCCTGGAACACCTGAAACCACTCGGCAAACTCCGCCTGCTGGACCTGCGCGGCTGCCTGCAACTGACCGACGCAGGCCTGACGCACCTGGCCGGCATGAAGAGCCTCCGCGCGCTGCGGCTGTGCAGTCCTGCGATCGGCGACGCCGGACTGTGCCAATTGGCGGGCCTCACGGACCTTGCCGAACTGGCCCTCGACGAGTCCCCAGCGCTGACCGACGCAGGCCTGAAGGTGCTCGTGAACTTGCGCGGCCTGACCAGCCTAAGGATCTCGCACTGTCCGGGCATCAGCGACCGGGGGCTGGCGCCGCTGGCCGAGATGCCGAAGCTTCAACTCCTGTTCCTCCGCAACACCCCGATTACCGGCGCGTGCCTGGAGCATCTCCCGTGTGCCGAGGCGTTGCGGCGGGTCGACTTGGCCGAGACCATGGCCGACGATGGTGCCGTCGCGCAGCTCCGCGGGGCCAGGAACCTCCGGTGGCTCAGCCTCTGGAAAACCCAGGTGACCGACGCGAGCATGAAGCATCTTGCCGGCTTGCCCAAGCTGACGTACCTGCGGTTAGCTGAAACCGGGGTCAGCGATGGCGGGGTGGCTGAAATCGCCAAAATCGAGAGCCTGGAAGAACTGGACTTGGAACTGCTGCGGATCAGCGACGACGGGCTGGCGCAGCTGACGATTCTCCGCCGGAAACGCAACATGTCGCCAGGCCGATCTGGAGAACCAGGACCACGACAGGCAGCAACAGGATTTGATGCATGGCTTCATCCCATTTGCGGAGGCAGGGTGTCGGCGTACCGGGGACGATCGCTGGCTGATCGTACCGGCCGGCGGCGTTCTTTATACTGGACAGCTGGCCAGGAAGGCTCGGAGCGCAGCATCCTCGGCGTCAGTCGCGTCGATGACGCATCGAGCGGAGCCGGATTCGACGTAGAACTCTACAAGTACGACGGGAGCAATCTGCGTTTCGAGTGGTCCCGGCGGCAGGGCTGGTACAAGTTCGGTACGCGATACACGGTCTTCGACGGTTCGAGCCGGCAGTGGGGGCACGCGGTCGATTTGTTCCTGCATGCCTATGGCGACGATCTGCAACGGGTTTTCCGCGATCAGGCAAGTTATCGCGGTATCGAGCGGGCAACGGCGTATTGCGAACACTTGACTCCCCGGCACGGCGGATATTGCCGCCGCGCGGCACCGGCTGCGTCTCCAGGTATTCGACAACCTGCAGGAACATGGGCGTTGCAGGCGGGGTGATCCTGGCGACGGGCTGCCCGTCCTCGCTTTCGGCCAGTTCCCAGGTGCCGCCGTCGAGGACCAGATCATCGGTGACTCGGACTCGCAGGGCACGGGCAGACGCAGGACAGTGCATTTCTTCCACGCGTATCTCCTCCGTGCCTTGATACGCCCGACCTGGACCGCGGGAGTGATCTACGGTAACGTCTCCGCAATCCGTTTCGTCACCTGCTCGACCTGAGCTGCGACGCCCTGGGCGTTGAAGTGCACGCCGTCCTGGGACCAGTACTCGGGGTGGTCTTTCACCAGACCGTACAGATCGTCTACGGCAATGCCCTCGCGGGCGATGATTTCTTCGGCGATCTTGTTCCTGGCCTGCACCCGCTTGGTGCCCTCCGCGATCACGTCCAGCTTGCCGGCCTGTCGCATCGGCGTGATCGTGGCCCAGATCAGCTTGGCCTGCGGGGCGTGCTTGCGGATCGTCGCCACCAACTCCG
>Ga0302237_1002427_pt1 | contig 11558 bp, 10 predicted proteins | sample AAG_UR_Ala_MG_FD_193530 | JGI IMG/M metagenome (GOLD analysis project Ga0302237, IMG submission 193530) | Enriched activated sludge microbial communities from anaerobic digester in WTTP, New Holstein, Wisconsin, United States - AAG_UR_Ala | ecosystem: Engineered > Bioreactor > Anaerobic >...
GCGCGAGCAAGTGCCCATTTTGCCAGTGCACGGCCAGCCAGCCGAGCGCGGACGGGAAAACGTAGATGGGGGTCGTTACGGTTCTTGAGCCTCGGTTTCGGGGCATCGTTTGGCTCCTCGGCGGTCTTTGGGGCGCGAAGGTTTACGGGAGTGGGCACTTTGACAGCTCCAACGGTATCATTCTATACTTGACATTCGGAAGCAACCAAGCTGGGCGCGACGGGGCGGACGGCTGCCAGACGTGCCTTCTCGGTTCCTAAGAGGAGGACACCATGAGTCACTACGCTTCGCTGAGTGACGATTACTACATCAATATGAACCTGAACACGGAGATGGATCTGCCGCAGTCGCGCGAGACGATTTTGCACTATTTCGAGCAGATTCAAAAACGCTACCCGGCCATGCGCAACTTCTACGGCCGGGAACGCGGCGAGTTTGTCTTGGAAGAAGACAAGGACCAGGGCAGCTACCGCTGGGCGACGGTCGAACCGCGCCGCGTCTGCTCCGGCCACGTCAACCCGGAGACGCCGCAACAAGCGTTCCGGCAGCATGAACTCGCGCTGGAACTGGCTCCGTACGCATTGTCCGTCAGCCCGCTGGACTGTGAATCCCTGAACGTCATGTACGGATTCGACTTCACGTTTCGGGGAAACCATAGCGAGTTGCTGGTCGAAGCATTGGGGCTGGCGCCGGCCCTGGAACGTATGCTGGAAATCCCGGGCGCAATGGTGCTGGGCAGCGAGCCTGCCCTGCAACTGGCCCTGGACGAAGACTGTCGCGTTCAATGCCGCTTGAGCTTCGAGACGCGCACTTCGGCCTACCACGTGCGCACCGGCGAATACCCGGAGGACCAGTTGAGCGTGTACTTCACCGCTCGCCGTTGCGGCAGCCTGGATCCGGGGGAGAACTACGTCGGCGCCATGCAGCGATTAGCAAAGCTGTGTACCGAATTGGTCGATAGCTACGTAGCCGAAAACGTACTCAAGCCGCTGCAGCAGGCGATCGCGATACGGTAGAGAAGGGGTCAGGAGTCAGGGGACAGGAGTCAGGGGGCAGGGGGCGGATTGAGGGACGTGGGGGCGATGTTGCGGGAGAAGAAGCCCGGCTCTTTCGAAAGAGCCGGGTTTCTGACGTGGTGCTGCGAACCGGAATCGAACCCGCTCGACCTAATTCGTTGGGCCCACGCCGCTTGCTTGCCTATCGTCCAGTCCCAGTTGCTTGGCTGCCAATTCGCCCCACCGTGAGGTGAGCAGGTCTTGGACCGACAGCCGCAGTTGGTCTCGGTTCTTTTCGATCTGGCGGTTGATCTTGCCCGGCAGCTTCTCGTTCTGCTTGGCGAGTTCCTTGTCCAACAGGCTGCGGGCCTGGTCGCCCAACTCGCGCGCCACCGAACCGCCGATCTGGCTGATCCGCTTCACGCGGAAATCCACCAGCCGCAAGTCGGCTTGGTTGACCAGCGGGTCCAGCAGCACGTCGGGGGGCAATTTGGTGGGGTCCATTTTCAGCCCCAGATTGCAGCGCACGCGGAATTGCGTGCGGGCCTCGGCGTTGACGCTGAGACTGATCAACTGGACGCCCAATTCCCACTGGGCCAGTCGAGCAAACACCTCCAACCGGGCGTCGGCCGTCAGATCGAACTCGACGCGGCCGTTGGGCAACTCGCGAATATTTTGTAGGTCGATGTGCAGTTCCCTCTCCGGCTCGACCACCCGTACTCGGTACAGTTTCCAGGTGCCGTGATTGACCTGCTTCTTGCGCCGCTTGGTCTTGATCTGCCATCCGTCGCGGCGAACGTCCACTCCGGCCCAGACCTCCTTGGTTTCTCCCCAACCGTCCTTCGATTCGTATTGGTCGGGCAGGTTTTCCCGGATGATCGCCGTGATCAGGCCCGACAGCGATCCTTGCGAGGCCGCCTCGCTCGTGGAGGAATCTGCGGCGGACAAGGGACCGGAGTCGCCGGGCTGTGGCTGCTGGCCTAGCCCCAGTCGATCGACGAATCCGCCGATCGCGAGGATGGCAGCACAGACAGCAGCAACACGCACTGCAGTTCGAGCGGCAGATGTGGCCCTACGCACATCGTTTATCATGCCAAGACCGAAATCTCTGGTGAAGGGATCGCAGCCAGGTGCAGGCTTACAGGATTGCCTGCTTGTAGCGCCGCCTTTAGGCGGTCTCGTGAAAACTGGCTGAAGCCGGCACTACCACCTGGAAGAGTACGGCCTGGGAGCGAGCGAGGCAAGGTCGCCAGCTGCGGCAAAGCGGCCTCGGATGGCATCTAACCCTCGGCCGCCCAGCACGGTATTATAGGGAAGTGTCAACAAGCCTGCGGTGGACAATCCGCGGCATCCCTTGCGAGCGCGAATGCAAGCCCATGATCCTGCTGATCGACAACTACGATTCATTTACCTACAACCTGGTACAACGGCTGGGCGAGATCGACCCCGGTCTGGACATCCAGGTGTACCGCAACGACAAGATCTCGGTCGCCGAGATCGAGGCCAAGCGCCCGTCGCACCTGGTCATTTCGCCCGGCCCCTGCACGCCTTCCGAAGCCGGCATCTCGGTCGAGTGCGTCCGCCGTTTGGCCGGAAAACTGCCGATCCTCGGCGTCTGCCTGGGGCACCAGTCGATTGGCCAGGCCACCGGTTCGAAGATCGTACGGGCCAAGCACCTGATGCACGGCAAGACCGACAGCATCCATCACGACGACAAGGGCCTGTTCCGAGGGCTGCCGAATCCGTTTACCGCCACCCGCTACCACAGCCTGGTGATCCAGCCCGATACACTCAGCGATCAGTTCGAGATGTCGGCCTGGGCGCACGGCCCGGACGGTGAAGTCGAAATCATGGGCATCCGCCACAAGCGATACGCGTTGGAGGGTCTTCAGTTTCATCCGGAAAGTTTCCTGACGGAATGCGGACATGAACTGCTGCGGCGGTTTCTGGCGTTATCGTAGCAGGCACGCTCCGCGTGCCGCCCGCCTCCTCGCAGGTTGGGACTGCGTCCCGACCGAGTCGGGACGGAGTCCCAACCTATTCGGCCGCTCGACCACTGCTTGCAGGCAAGCAGTGCCACACGGCGCAGACAGGCTCAGAGGCATCGAATTCTGTTTTGGCCGATGGAAAGCCCAATCGCATGGTACGACTCCGCTCGGCCCAAATTGAATTCTGTACCTCGGACCCCCGGCCGCAACGTGCGCCAAGCCGCTGGTTGATGTTCGTCGTTGTGTCCGTCGCGATCTGCGGACCGTTTCTGTGGTGTTTCGGTTCGGCCTTGTTCCGAGACCAAGGCTTCGCGTTTCGCGACGCGGCGCACTTCTACTATCCGCTGTTCGATTGGACGAGTCGCCAGTGGGCATCGGGCCGAGTGCCGTTGTGGAATCCGCAGGAGAACTGCGGCATGCCGGTGCTGTCCGACGGGACTTCCAGCGTCTTCTATCCCGGCAAGCTGCTGTTCGCACTGCCGCTGGGATATGCGTGGAGCTTCAAGCTGTACACGATGCTGCACGTGTTGCTGGCTGCCGTTGCATCCTGGCACCTGGCGAGGCGGTGGGGCGGTTCGCCCTGTGCGGCGGCCTTGGCGGCCGTGGCCTATGCCTTTGGTGGCAGCGTGTTGTTTCAGTACTGCAACACGGTGTACCTGGTCGGTGCGGCCTGGTTGCCGCTGGCGCTGTGGGCGGCCGATCGGATGCTGGTCGAGCGGAGTCTACGAGCGGCGTGGCTGCTGGCGGCCGTCCTGGCGATGATGGTCCTGGGAGGCGACCCGCAGATGGCATACCACGCGGGACTCCTGGCGGCTGCGTACGGATGGCTCTTGTGGCGAGACGAACGACGCGCGCGACGGGAAGCCGCAGAAGCGGAGCCGGCGATTGGGGGTGACGGAAAGATGGGCAAGTCCACAAGCCTGACTCTTTCAACAAGCCGGGCTTCTGGAGTGACAGCACGCTTTTTGTCGCCAAGGAAGCGGTCGGCGGGGCTGAATCCCGCAGCGACTCCCCGCGTCGTCGAGCCCTCGCGTCCCGCTCGTCACCGCCTCACGCTCCTCAGTGCGTCGGCCATTGCAGCCGCCGGGTTGGCGGCGATCCAGGTGTTGCCGAGTTCGGAATGGTCGCGACAGTCGGAACGAGCCGCGTATCGCAGTCCGCGGTCGTTGTACGAGATCCCTGGCTACCTGGCCCGCGAGCGCGTCGCGGGCGAGCGCAGTTCGATCGCGACGGGGCTGGTTGGCGTTCCGGATCGGGGAATGCACCACGAGCACATCTATGACTTCAGCGTTGGCCCCTGGCGACTGGCGGAACTGGTGTGGCCCAATTTTTCTGGGCAGATGTTCCCCACTCACCGCCGCTGGGCCGGCGCAATCCCGGCCGAAAGCCGCGTCTGGTCGCCGTCCCTGTACCTGGGTTTGGTGCCGCTGCTGTTGGGCCTCGGCGCGTGGCGTCTGCGTGGCGGGCCAGCGAGCATGCGCTGGCTGTCATGGGCTAGCTTATTGGCCACGCTGGCCAGTTTTGGCGGCTATGGCTTGGGCTGGCTGATACACGAGTTCCGTTGTGGCGTGTTCGGTGCGTCAGCCGACGACCTGGTCCTGGCCTGGCCCGTGGGCGGCCTGTACTGGTTGCTGGTCGTGGCGCTGCCGGGATACGCCTACTTCCGGTATCCGGCCAAATTGCTGGTGATCGCGGCGCTGGGACTGAGCCAACTGGCCGCCTTCGGCCTGGACCGGCTGGGCGACGTTGATCCCGTGCGTTTGCGCCGATGTTTGTTGGGAACTGTGGTCCTGAGCCTGATTGCCTATCTGGCCACCTTCGCGGTCGGTACCGTCTGGACCGACTGGACTCGACAGGTTCGGCCGGATGCGCTGTTCGGCCCTTTCGACGCGTCCGGCTCGTTGGTTGGTTTGCGAGCGACGTTTCTGCACACCGTCCTGCTGGGAGCGCTCGTCCTGTGGTTGCTGGGCGGATCGACGCGCGAGTCGATGCCGTGGCTGGCTCCCGCGCTGGTGTTGCTGGCGGCCGCCGACATCGGCATGTCCAACGGCTGGATGATCCTCACCGCGCCGCGGAGCGACTGGACGGAAACCTCGCTGATCGCCGGCCGGATCGCGGAAGGCGAGACGCACGGCGAGGCGCGTGACGGCGGCGGGCCGCCGGTTCGTGTCTTCCGCGGTTCCTCGTGCAATTGGCGCCCGAAGCAGTGGTCGCTCCGCCGGTCCGCCGAGCGTCATCGCGAGGCTCTGCGCTGGGATCGGCAGACGCTGTACCCCAAGTACCACTTGGACAACGGCCTGGCGATGGTCGAGGCATACGGCGGCACGGCGTCGTACGATTATTTGGCGGTCTTGGGGGCGGCGCGCCGTTACGGATTGCGGCGTCCCGATGGCGTGGCCGAGCCGGACCCGTCGCTGGTGAATGTCTTGGGCGTCGAGTACTTTTTGTTTCCGGCAGATTTCGATTACCCCGGAGGCAACCGTCTGCCTCTGGGCGCCGGCCGTCCGCCCGTGCCCGATGTCGCACTGTGGCGGAATTGGCAATCGTTCCCGCGTGCTTGGATCGTACACGAGGTCGTGACGGTGCCGCCCCTGCACCGCGCCGGTCCGGATCAGGTTGCGCGGCGGACTCGCCAGGTCTTCTTTCCCGACGATGCGCCTCTTGACTTCCGCCACACCGCCGTGGTCGAGTCGGACGTGAAGCCGAAACTGCCTGAGTCAGTCGAAAAGTCGAAGGGTCGAAAAGGGAAAGAGTCGGTCGAGTCGGACATGAAACTGGAACTGCCCGCGGCCGCGTCACCGGGCGTCAATCCCGATGAGGAGCGTTGCCGTATCGTCGCCGCCGAGGCGCAGCGGGTGGAGGTGGAAGTCGAGTTGAAGCAGGCAGGCTTGCTGGTCCTCAGCGACCTGTTCTATCCGGGATGGACCGCAGAAGTCACATCCGCGGATGGGCGGAGGACGCAGCCTCCGATCCTCCGCACCAACCGCATCATGCGGGGCGTCGTGTTGTCTGCCGGGCGGCATCACGTCATCTTCGCCTACCGCCCCCCACTCTTCTACGCCGGCGCCGCCATCAGCGCCGTCGCTTGGTTCGGCTTCTGTGGCGGATTCATCCTGCGGCTGTGGCGCGGGAACTGTTCCTTAAGGCCCCACCGGCCGACCGGCGGGAATGTGCCCAGAGGCGACCGTTCTCCGGCGCGATCCTAAGGAGCACGCGATGACCGAAGCGGAGCACCAGCCGTACGACAGAAGCAGCAAATGGCTGATTCAACACCACGGGGACTCGATGCTGCGGCTGGCCGGGGTGAAGAACACCCAGGCCTGGCGGCCCGCGCAAGCCGAGGTTGTACAGCCGCGACGGTTGCCGGATGGGTGCTGGAGGTCCGGCTCGAGGACGAACCCCAGGACGACTTGTTCCTGATTGAAGTGGCCACGTACCCGGAACGGCGCGTGGGCCAACAGATGACAGACGACCTCTTGCTCGTGTACCCCTGCCGCCTGCAATGGCACGTCGTGGAACTGTGGACGATTCCCGCAGCGGAACTTCTACAGGCGGGCGATGTCGGCCTGATCCCCTGGGTGCCTTTGACGGATTTCGCGGAGCCGCCCGAGGCGATGCTTCAACGGTGCCGAGAATCCATCGAACAGCACGCACCGCCCGGCGAAAAGGCGAATCTGCTGGCGGTCACCCAAGTTTTCTCGTTCTTGCGGCATAATGATTTGGCCATGCTGACAGCCTTGGGAGGTAAAGAAGTCATGCTCGAAATACCCTTTCTTGATGAAATCGTCATGGAGAAGACCCGCGTGACGGCTTGCGAGACTGCTCGCCAGGACATTGTGACGGTCCTGGAAGCCCGGTTCGGCGACGTTCCGCGTGACTTGCCCGAGGAAATCGAGTCGGTCGACGACGCGAAGCAACTGAGGGGCTTGGTGCGGTTGGCCGCTTCCTGCCCCGATCTGGATGCATTTCGCAGGGCGGTAGCGCGAAGCTGACGTGGCGTCGGCACAACGATCGCAATTCCGACGCGATTGCGAGCGCTATTGGCGACTCCGTGGCAGCCCGTCGCGCGGCGTTGCGGCAAGTGTGGCACGGCCTGCGTGTTGGCGGTGGGCAGCAGCAAACGGCGACGATCGCCATCGGCTCATCCGCCCGCAGCGACCTCGCAAGGAAGATGGAGCGGACGGGCCGACGGCGAGCCGGCTTGGTCGCCGGGATTTGCCGGGCTACTCGATGATCTTGTTTATCGGGTATTCGACGATTCCTTGGGCGCCGGCACCTCGTAGCTTCGGAACGATCGATCGTACGACGGATTCGTCGGCGATGGTTATAACATCGACCCAGTCGGGGTCCGAAAGCGCCGAAACCGTCGGCTTTTGGAGGGCCGGCAGAAGAGGGCTCCGGTCCTTGGGATCGTATTCATGCTCCGGCTCTGTTGGACTTTCCATCACGTGTCCGCGTTCGCTCGAGTTGGACGGGCCTACAGTCTCGCCAAAACCGTCCCCCGACCTCTTCCGCCAAAAACTGAAACTGCTCGCGCAACCGAAGGCTGAACGTGGGGCGATAGCGATCCAATGCTTGGATAAAGGCGGTATACGTCTTGGCGCCCTACGAGCTACACGTTTCAGGGCGCCCATACCGCTCCCTGGGCTCCGCCGGAACAGATCGAAGGCGCGGCGGCGCATCCGTCGGCCGACATCTACGCTTGGGGGCGCGCCACCGGTTTCATGTTGACGGGCCGTTCCGGCAAGGAGGCTCTTTCCACGCTGCCCAGTCCGTGGACGGATATTTTGAGGCCGTGCGTTGATGTTGTGCCGGAAAACCGACCGGACGCACGATGGCTCCTTGATCGCCTCGCAGATTGGGCGAGTTGATCGCGCGGCGTCCGCTTGACGAGAACTTCGACAGGGCTCAAAATCGGTCGCGTGCTGATCATCGCTGACCGCAAGAACGACTACGCTTTCAAGTCAATGAAGTTCGAGCTGGGCCATTCGTGATTCGCAGAGGCCCGGCTCTTTGGATAAGCCGGGCTTCTGTCTGCGCGGCGGCTACTTCTTGGCCGTGATCTGGGCCCTCTCTTCGGCGGTGAATTTGCTGTCGGCCACGGGGCCGGGGCGGTACACGGGCTCGAACTTGCTGGGCTTGGGTTCGACCACCGGGATCACGAACACGTCCTCGCCGGTGGCGTCCTGTTCCAGCTTGCCGCCCGAGCGCCGCAGCGCCTGGCGGACGAGCTTCTTGGAGACCTCCACCAGCGTCGGGAAGTCGTACGGCGTGTGGCTGAACTTGCCTTTCGGATCCAGCGCGGACGTGAATCGTTCGGGCAGCTTGCTGTAGCCCACCGTAGTAAACAGCACGCCGCCGGAATTCGCCGGGTTACAGTCGCTGTCTTGGCCGCAACGCGTGGAGATGATGATCGTCTGGTCGAGGTCCTTCTTGCCGTACAACAGGCCCATCAGGACGTAGGCGCCGTTCAGCTTGGCGTCGATACTGAACTGGCCTGCGCCGCCGGGAGCGCTGCACAAGCCGTGGGTATGCGTGCTGGATTTGTGGTACTTGTCTTCGATCAACTGCCACGTCTGTTCCCAGTTGTCGGGATTGTCCTTGGCCCAGCGGACCACGTCGCGGACCATTTCGGCGTATTGGCATTCCTGGGGAATACACTTCAGCGCGGCCGCGACGATCTGGTCGAGGTCGTCCGTGAAAAATGCCTCGGCGTACAACCCGCCGATGAATTGGCCTGCGTAGACGCCGTCGCCGTAATTCATCAGCCGGCCGAATTTCTCGCCCAACTCGATCACCAACTGCGGCATGCCCGGCGCGATCAGGCCGCTGTAATCGGCTTCGATCTGGTAGTCGATGTCGTCGGCGTGTTTGTTGAACTGCGGATGGCCGCTGTCGGGCGGCGCAATGCCGCTGCGCAGGTTGTCGCGGCCGGCCTTGTTGGCGTGCCACAGCGGATAGCCGCTGTTGGCAAAGTCGATGCCGGCCTGGCGGATCGAGCAGTCGAGTCCGTGCTGGTCAAGCGTTTGCAGGAACGTCATCTCGACGTAGATGTCGTCCTGATGGAACTGGTTGATCAACTCCGGCTCCCATTTCGGCATTTTTTCCGCGGGCAGAATCTCGCCCTTGACGCGGAATTCGGTCGGGCCGCCCCAGCCGACGCCGGCCATCTGGCCGATCCAGCCGGCCTTCATCTTGTCCTCGTAGACTTTGACCGGCAGTCGCCGCACCTGCTGAGCCGCCGCCCTGGGAACCACGCCGAGCGTGACGCACAAAGCCACCAACAGTAAGATCCGATTTCTCATGTCGCACCTCGAAGGCAGAAACAGGGAAGACTCAAAATCAAGACCATTGTATCCGAGCCACAGACCCATCGCCTATCGGCGACAGCGATTCTTGCGTCAGTTCTTTTCTCGATCAGAAAGAAAGAAGGCTGACAGAAAGATGGTGTGACAGAAAGATGAGAAGACCAAGAGCGTCAGTCGAACAGTCCTTCATTTTTCTGTCACCCCATTTTTCTGTCAGCCTTTCCTCCCCTCTTTCTGAAAACTCGACAGCCCTTTGCCCGGAATCAGTCCGCCGGCCCGCGGGCGCCCAGCGTCAAACTTGCGGCGGGCTTGCGTTTCTGTTTGTCGGCCGGATGATGGTACTGCCAGGCCAGGGGTGGATCGCCGTCGGATTCTGCCGCGCCGGGCGTCGCGGGCAATTGGATTTGCGCGGACGTAAGCGGCGTGCTGAGTTGCCCAGCGGCGGCCGGCAGCAAGCGGTAATCGTGCTGGGACGGGGCGGCAAACGGCGATGTATCGAAACGCCGGATGACGTTGGTTGCCGGGTCGAGGGCCGTGTCTTCGAGGCCGGTGAACATGCCGCCGAGCCGGTTGTGTTCGCCCGACGCGTCGTTCAGACTGGCCCCGGCTCGGGCTGCGACCAGCTTCTGTCCGTTCTGGCGGCGGCCCCCGTCCCACACCAGGTTGCCCATCAGGCGGGCTTTCGCTTTGGGGGCCGACAGTTCGACGACCGGCGAGATGAACGGTGTGACGATCGTGTTGAACCGCAAGTCCAGCGTGCCGTCGTGCTCCTTGCCGCCGTCCTGACCGAAATGGATCACGCTGCGGTTGCCGCGGCAGTCCGGGTTCTTGACGATGATGTTGCCCAGCAGCACCGCGTGGCTGTCCGCGGCGGCGGTGTCGGCAGCGTCGACCAGGTCGAACTCGCGGTTGGCCGAATCATGGATGTAGCAGTACTCGACGCGGTTATGGTGAGCCCGGCTCTTGACGTTGTGGCCCGTCAGGCTCGAATGGACTTCGCAGGCGCGGAGCGTGACGCTGGTCCCGCCCAAGTACAGGTTGTGATTGTAGCCCGGATCGGCCGGATCGCCGTTGTGGTGGATCTCGCAGGATTCGATCAACTGGTTCACGCCCCGAAGTTGGCTGCCGTCGCCGTTGGACATGATGCCCATGTCGTTGTTATGGATCGAGCAGTGGCGAATCGTAACGTGGTTGGCCTGGTTGATCCGCACGCCGGCCCCGTTGTGGCTGCGGTTGTGAGCGCCGCACAACTCAAAGCCCTCCAGCACGCAGTGGTCCGTGCCCGCGTTGAACTGGAAGATCGCCCGCGGCGTGCTGCCTCGGCCGCTGTAGTCGAAGCCGCGGCCGTCGATCTTGACCTGCGGCGAGCCGGCGGCGGGAACCGCGCGGAACGTCAACCGTTCCTGGCGAACGTACACGGCCGTCTGCTCGTAAGGCTGACCGCCGGCGCGGGGATGCACCAGGATCACATCGCCGGGCCGGGCTTGAGCGTTGGCCTCCTCGATCCGCGTGAACGGCTTGCCGGGACCGACCTCCAGCGTCGCCGCCGGACTGGGCGCGGCGAGCAGACCAACGGCCAGCAGCATCACAGCGGCCGGCGGGAAAGCCGTGCGGGGGCAGCGTAACGGCAAAAACGGGCGTACGAGATTCGTCATGGGCATGGCCGACTCCTGGTCACTGGGGGAGATCCGGTAAGCGGCGTTCGGGAAATGGGTGTCGCCTCGTCAAAGTAGCCATCACACTCCGTGTGATGATCGGCAGCAAACACTGGACAGTTTTTTCTTGAACGCCGGTAAGCGGCGTTCGGGAAATGGGTGTTCGAGAAATAGATGCAGGGTGTTTTCCGCCTATCATCACATGGAGTGTGATGGCTGCTGTTTCTTGTTCTTGCTGATCATCACACGGAGTGTGATGGCTACTATGACGGAGTGTGACGGCTGTTTTGGCGAGGCAACGGTTATTTCTCCAATGCTGCTTACTGTTTTGACGCCGCGTCGAAGATGATGGCGCTAGGCATTCAGCCTGATGTCTGCGAGGGGGCCTGTCAATCGCCCTTCGTCGCGGCGAGTCCATTCCCTCCGCTTTCGGCGTGCCCCCCAGCCGGACGTTGCTCACTTGCCGATGCAGAACCGGCTGAAGATGCGGTCCAAAATGTCTTCCGTACAGACGGCGCCGACGACTTGCGCGAGTTCCTCCAGAGCCAAGCGGACTTCGGCGGCCACAATCTCCTCGCCGGCGGCGTTGGCGGCCGCTTGCTGGGCACGCTG
>Ga0302237_1002444_pt1 | contig 11516 bp, 8 predicted proteins | sample AAG_UR_Ala_MG_FD_193530 | JGI IMG/M metagenome (GOLD analysis project Ga0302237, IMG submission 193530) | Enriched activated sludge microbial communities from anaerobic digester in WTTP, New Holstein, Wisconsin, United States - AAG_UR_Ala | ecosystem: Engineered > Bioreactor > Anaerobic >...
GCAATCTCCGCTTCGAGCACGAGTTGGTGGACATCGAGACGTTGAACCGCCGGGCTTTCCGTGGCGAATTGGAACTGACGGCCATCAGCCTCCATGCGTACGCCTACCTGGACGACAAGTACCTCCTGTGCACCTGCGGGGCGAGCATGGGCGATCGGTATGGTCCGATGGTGGTGGCAAGAAACGCTGCGCCGATCGAACGCCTGCGCAATTGGACGATCGCCGTGCCGGGCACACTGACCACCGCCTACTTGGCGCTGCGATTGTGTCTGAACGCCGATTTTCCTCACGTCGTTGTGCCTTTCGACCAGATCCTGGAGGCAACGCTCGCCGGCGAGTACCAAGGCCAGCGGATCGACGCGGGGTTGGTGATCCACGAAGGCCAACTGACCTACGCCGAAAGCCGGCTGCAATTAATTGTGGACCTGGGAGTCTGGTGGCACGAACGGACGGGTCTGCCTCTGCCCTTGGGAGCAAACGCCATCCGTCGAGATCTTCCACCGGAGATCATCCGGGAAGTGGACCGTTTGCTGGGAGCGAGCATCCGGTTCGGCTTGGAGCACCGCGACGAGGCGTTGGACTACGCCCTGACCTTCGGCCGTGGCCTGGACCGCAGCCGAGCGGACCGCTTCGTGGCGATGTACGTCAACGACTGGACTGTGGATTTCGGCCCGCGGGGACGGCAAGCCGTCGCCGAACTGCTGCGTCAGGGATTTGAGGACCGGGTCCTGCCGCGGTTAGTAACGCCCCACTTCGTGTCTTGAGCAACGAACTGATGGTCACGAAGCCAAGACGGGTCCTCGCCGGCGAGCCGTCGATGGAGTCGACGAAACGGAATCGTACTCTACGACGAACCTGGTGATCCCAATGTTCAGGAGATCTCCAGGCTTCAATTCTGCTTCGAGCACGGATCGGCCATTGACGAACGTGCCGTGCTTGGAACCGAGATCTCGAACCAGCAGCACATCGTCGATGCAATCGATTTCACAGTGCTCGCGGCTGACCCAACGATCTCCAACAGAAACGTCGGTTTCTGATCCACGTCCCAAGCGAAGGGGGAAGTTGGTCAGCACGATTTCGCGGCAAGAAACGAGCGGATCTTTGGCGATCAACTTGGCGGCGAGGCTCATGGCCGGAGTCACCTGCGGGAAGGACAGCGTCGCGGGAGTGTGCCCCGGGGGCACCAACGGGCGGTGGCAGGAAGCAGGTCTCGCCGCCGCCGTAAATGGCGGCGACAGCGTGCCCCCCGTGCCAGTGGCACTATCTAAACAGAAACCGCGATATGCTGTCAACACCCACCCGAAAAATTTCGGTGAATTTTTTGGGGTGGCCGGCCGTCAAACCCAAGCGTCCGGCAGCAGGTCGAGTGAGAAATCCTGCCCCCAAGCGCCGGCGATGTCACCCGCCAAGGCATCGCTTAGGAGCGGTTCCAGAGCGGCATCCAGTTCGACTGCGTCCTTGGCCCCTGCGATGGCAAAATAGTCCCGTTCTTCGGGTTTTTCGGGTAACCAATTCGCCGAGGCGGACTCTGTCGCAGCAACTGGGTTCGCACTGGATGAGTTCAGCTGGTCTCCCAACGGCAGTCCGCTGGCAGAACGAGACTCGGCCGGGAGCAACGAGGCCGCCGCCAGGCTAGCAACTGCCTCGCCTTCGCCTGTGGGTTGGACCGCAACGCTGTTAAGGTAGTTGATGACCCCCAGGACATCCGCAGGTGAGACGATCCAGTCCGAGTTCACGTCGTAGTACAGGCGCCCTGCCTCGCCCTCGCCGCCCGCTGCCCACTGCGAAAGATCCGTGGTCCCGGACGAATTCAGAAAGTTCACCAGCGCCAGCGCATCGGCGGGGGTTGCATAGCCGTCGTTGTTCACGTCGTAACGGTTGAAGGGATTGGTGAACTCGCCCTCACCCGAACCCGCGGACACGGTGAGGGGGGCCGAATCGACGAAGCGGATTTGCGCGGTGGGCACCGACACGCCGGGATCCGGCTTGATTAACGTCGTTTCGTTGACCACCTCCTCGGCTTCATTGGCGTCGAAGATCACCGTCCCGCCGGCTCCCCCCAGCGCACGGAATCGAATCTGGAACAACAGCTGTTCATTGGAAAACAAGCGTGCTGAACCGCCCTGGTAGGCGCCGACCTCGTCCACGATGCCGGCCACATCCCGGTTGATGCCTTTCAGACCGTCCGGGAACATCGCGCCGGCGGTGATATCGAATCCCAGCGGATTGACCGAGGTCGGCACGGCCACAGGCCGCACCAGCGCCGAGTTGTAATTGATGTCCAAATAGGCGGAGTACACCCCCTCCAAGGCCGAAGGAAACGACGGGATACCGCTGCGAATGCCCAGATCATCGACCCAGGCCTTGACGTAGAATTCGGTCCCCGGGGTGATCTGACCGTTCGCCAGTGAAGCGCCCGCCAGGGTCGTGGCCTCGAGCCGGATTTGCACCAGATCCGGAGACTCTACGACATTGATCGTCGTCGCACGGAAGTCGATTTGCGGGTAGTCCACCGCCGTGTCGCCGGGTCGATTCAATGCCGTTTCGTGCAGCGGGAGCACCTCGGCGGGATCGCTCTTGAACCTGGCCGTGCCCAACTTGCTGTCGCTGGCGGTGAAAGTCGCCTTGTACAGGAGTTTTTCGCCGGCGCCGTACGGGGTACCGTCCGCGTTCGCGCCATCGTAAGCGCCGATCTCGTCCACGATACCCGGCACTCCGGCGTCGTAGAATGGGTATCCGTAGGTGGGAGAATTCGGGTCCGTGTCGTGGTGTCCCTGGGAATAGTAGGGCCAATCGGTGTCACGATCCGTCCCCGCAAAGGAGACAAGATCGGAGTCGTACAACAGGTCCATGTAAGCAGAAAACACGCCCTGATCTTGGGGCGGAAAGCCCGGTACGGATTGATAGCCGGCCACGTTCCGCATGTCTCGGACGTAGGCATAAACCTGGAACTGCATCCCTTGGCCGATCTGCGTGATGAGATTCCCGCTCATATCGCGGGTCTCCAGACGGATTCGCACCAGATCGTCACTGGTCCGCGCCGTGCCCGTCTGGACCGTCACCCTCCCCGTCGACGTGGCGCCGTTCAAATCCATGATCGTGTAGGTGAACTGCTCCGTACCGACGAACCCGTTCGGATTGTACCTGAAGCCCGGCGCTCCGGTGCCGCCGATGTTCTGCACCAGGGTAACCGTTCCGACCAATCCGCTCGCGTCCCAACTGCTGATCGTCGGCCTGACCCCTGTGGGCCCCCATTGATCGTTCTTCAGCACGTTAAACAGGTACGGATCCGACGGCACGTCCAGCAAGGCGGGGTCGACCGGCGGAGGCGGCACCAGGTAGCTGTCGTCCACGGCCACGGGCGCGTCGCCCTGCGCCTGCGTGATCGTGACGGACACGGTCGCGGTATCCGTCGTTCCGTTCATCACGTCCTCGACCGTATAGAAGAAGGCGTCGGGTCCGACCGCGCCCGCACGGGGTGTGTACCGAATGAAGTCGTCCGTAAAGTCATTCTCCGTCCCATTGCGGTCGATGGTCGCTGTGCCGGAAGCCCCCGTCATGTTCAGTTCACGAATCCGCAACTTGGTGATCCCGTTGGCGCCGGGCACGTCGTTGGCCAGCACGTAGAAGAAATTGTCTCGGCTGTTCTGATCGACAAAGAACCGGTCATCGACCGCGTTGGGCTTCTCGGACAGGATGTCGACCCGATAGTCCTCCACCTCGCCGGCATACGAAGGGCCGACGTAGGACAAGTCTTTCTCGTACCCGTACCGGAACCGGGCGAAGGTCGTGCCGGGAATGGCGGTGCTGGGAACGTCGACCGTCAGCGTGTGGACACCGGCGCCCAACGTCAAGTTCTTGAAAACTTGCTCTCCGGCGTCCGCCCAATCGCCGTCGCGGTTGAAGTCGATCCAGCCCTGCAGCATGCCCGCTGCATTGGTCCCCAACGACACCGTGACGGTCAAGGTGGCGGTTCTTCCGGGCATCAATCCGGTCGCGAAAACGACCCCGTTTTCGTCGTCATAGTTGTCGTTGTCGTCTCCCAGGGCGTTCGCATCGGGCAACCCGTCGGGTTCTCCATCGACGACCACGGTCGAGCCATCGGCCGCCTCGACTCCGAGCCCGAAGCCGGGAGTGATGGCGTGCGACGGGCCGTTGTTCGCCTTCAGGGTGGGATAGGGCGGCGGCGCATCGCCGTGATCGAAGCCGTCGTTGTCGCTGTTGCCGAAGTTGACGTCCTTAATCGGCCCGTCGCCCGTCACCGTCAGCACGTGAGCCAGCGCGGTTCCGCCGGGGAAGGTCTGCTTCCAGCCCGGCTTCAGCGCTTCGCGAATCGTCAGGGAGCCGGTGACGTTGTCGAGCTTGAGACTGTACCTGCCGACGGAATCGGTCTTGGCCGTAGGTTCACCGAGGTCCAGTTTCCCGTCACCGTCGAGGTCCGCATAGATCGTCCACCCGCCCAGGCCGGGTTCCGTCGTGTCGCGTCTGCGGTTCTCGTCCCGGTCGTGCCAGACCACTCCGCTGATCGTTGTGGGCCCCGGAACCGGGGTCACGGGGCCGTCGCCCAGCCGAAAGCTGCCCCAGCGCGTGCCCCACTGGCCGTCCAGGTCCAGTCGCGGCAAGGCGTATGCATTGTAGGCCCAAAAGGTCACGCCGTCGGTCGGGTCCAAAGCGATGCCCGAATACTCGCCCCAAAGCAAGTCGTCGGTCTCGTAAACGTCCAGGCCCGCCGCCAGCGTTCTGGGGGTCCGGAACTCGCCTGCGGGATCGCCGGCAGCGCGGACGGCGTAGTACGCCCCGGCATACAGATTCGGTCCGGCCGCCGCAAAGCTGACCGCCATGTTACCCTGGACGTCGACGGACACGACCGGCCAACCGGTGTGGACTGCGAAGCCCAATTCTTCGCCGCCGATGCTGCCCTGGTCGACCAGTTTCGGCCCCAGGGCGTGGTTTGTGTCAAACTTGAACCAATGCGCCGTAATCTGGTTCGCATCATCGCCCTGTGCGGGATAGATCACGGTCGTCGCGTACAGCGCATTGTCCCGCCAAACGGCACTGACGATTCGCCGATCGCCGAAATCAAGCTGGTCCGCCGAGCCCCGTTGGGCCGCGAGGCCCTGAATATCAAAAAGCGGATTAATCGTGTTCTCTTCAATATCGCCGACGTTGATCGTGAAGCGCCGAAACGTGGGAGTGGTCAACGGATTGTCGACGCGAATAATGTCAACATACTCGTCCACGCCGTTGTTCAGGCCGTCGAACAACACCAACCACGTGCCGACCCCCGTGGGCGCGGTCCCAAAGACGTGGGCCGGTTGCATGGTGCGCAGATCCTGCTCGACGGTATAGTTCCCCGTGAAGTCAACGCCCGTCAGTCCGGAAGGGTCATACATCTTGATCGCACTGGCGGGCGCGGTCCCGGTGTCGTAGAACCCGCCTTTGCCGAGTCCCTTGTCCATGATCCACAACCGGTTTCCGTGCGGCGTGGGGTCGTCAAAACCAGAATCAAACTCGAACAAGTTCCCGGTCAGATAGATCGCCTCTTCGTCCAGCGCGAACCCGGGATCCCCCGTCCAGCACGGCAAGAAAACGCCGGGATCCGTGACGTCCGGCACATTGACCTGGGTGTTGATCGAGCGATAGTACCACGTTCCATTCGGGTCGCTGTCGTCCGATACCGCCACCAAGAAGCGGGACATGTTGTAGAGATGGCCCTCGCCCTGATCGTACACTTCTGTGGCCGTCACGACGAACCGGTTGGCAAACTGGTCGTACAGGGTCTTCGGGTGCAAGACGCGGTTTTCCACGTCGTCGGGGCGGAGCGGAGCGAAAAAGTTCTTCAAACTGGTCTGCATGTGCTGCACGCCACCGTCCTTGGTAAACCACTGAATCGACTGGTTGGCGACGTTCAGGATGTGGGTCGGGCCCACTGCACCGTTGGGTGACGGCGGCTCGATCTCCGTCACGAGATCCATGTTGTCATACATGGAGTTGTACATGCTGAAGCCTTCGACCATCCCCAGCAGCGGCGGGGAGGCCGCCAGCAGGCAGCGGTCTTCGAGCCGTTCGAACCGCCTGGTGTGCCGCCTCAGTCCGCGATGCACAACACCACGCTTGCTGTTTCGCTTGTCGCGCAACGACTTCGATGCCTTGATAAATCGGGTTATCACGACGTGACCCTCTCTCAAACTCGAATTAGTCCCGCCAGAGGTCGCTAATCATCGCCAGTTTAATCACACCGCAAGACAATTTCCACAATTCCGTTGTGCGGACTGTGCCATTTCGTCTGCGGAAACCCAAAAGAGCGGAAATCACCGCGTTTGCACCGGTATCCAATCCCGAGGTCCGCGAGCCCCGAGTTTGCCACTCCTGGCGCCTATCACGGCTGCGTCAAAAGAAGGGACCTGCCCCAAATGCAAGCCCTTCTAAAGATGCCACGGCGCGTAAAAAAGTTCCGCCGATCGGATGTCAACATTTTCCATTTCGGAAAAACGGACCGATTGGTTGCCAGTTTGCCGTCCATTTCGGAGGCACGGGCGCTATTTTGGCCCGTTTATGTCAACTTTGGCGATCAGGGTGGCCGTCGCGCTCACGCAACGGCTATGGGAAAAACCGGAATCAAGGCGCGCTTCAAACCATGGCGAGGCAGAAATTGACTCGCCCACGCCTGCCGCACCAGCCTTGCAGCGCCAAATAGGCGAACAACCCCCAAATCTCCTTTTTGGTCTCGGTCTGGTCGTCGTCGAGCAGGCAGTGAAACAACGAGACGCGGCCGGAATCTGCAGTATCACGAGCACTCGTTGGGTGTGGACTGCCCTTGATTGACATCGCCTGTTGGGTCCCTGTAGAATCGCGGGCCGTTCACAAATCACCGGATCGCCGTCGTAGGTTTCCTGCGGGATGCGCCGATCGGCTGATGGCAGTTCGTGGGAATGCGTGTGGAGAAAGTCAGGATGAGTGCAAACGTTTGCGAAATTACGGACAACAGTTTTGCCGCAGAGGTACTTCAAGCCTCGGAGCCGGTCCTCGTCGATTTTTGGGCTCCTTGGTGCGGCCCGTGTCGGCAAATCGCCCCGATGATCGATGAACTGGCGACGGCGAACGCCGGCTCCGTCAAGGTCTGCAAGGTCAATATCGATGACAATCCGAATGCGGCCCAGCAGTACGGCGTCAATGCGATCCCAACGCTGCTGATCTTCAAGGGTGGCGAGGTCGTCAACCGGATGGTCGGCGCGCCGACGAAGTCCAAGCTGCAACATGCGATTGACGCGGCGAAAGACTAACTCGAGCCGATAGGAAATCCTGCGGCGTTGGCCGGCAGCCACGCCGGCGATCCGCGCAAACCCAGTTACACGCTGCAGCAGTTTGAATCGGCCGCGACGCACGACCCGTTGTGGAACGCCGCCCGCAACGTTCGCGTCAAGGAATACTTGCGACGCTACGGGCCGGACTAGCTTCGCTCAAGAACGGCAGCGATTCGCGGGGCGTCGAGTTCGCGGAGGCTGTCCACGGTCAGGTCGGCTGCCTGCAGCGATTCTCGCACTCGGCCGGTGCTGACGATCGCGATGCACTTCATACCGGCAGCATGCGCTGCCGCCACACCGGCGGGCGCATCTTCGATCACGACGCAACGCTGCGGAGGCACGTCCACTCGCCGGGCGCCGAGCAAGAAGACTTGCGGGTCCGGTTTCCCCCTTTGCACATCAAGTGCCGTGACAACGCCCTGAAACGCCGAGCGCCGCTGCAGTTGGTCCAACACGAGATTGACGTTGTCGGGGGGGCCAGACGAACCCACGGCGAGCCGGAAGCCAGACCGCTGCAAGTTGTCGATCAGATCTGCGGCGCCATCCATGTGCGGAAAGTCGCGGCGTAGGATATCGCGGAACAGCTCTTCCTTGCGGTCGTCCAACTGTGCGACCTTCGCAGGCGTAGCGAACTTGTCGCTCCACAACTCGACGATGATCTCCCGGCTCGTGCGGCCAAACGTGGCCACGAACTGGTCCAGGGTCATTTCCAGGCCGTGTTCACGGCAGACCAACTGCCAACTTTGGTAATGGGCATGATACGAGTCGACCAAAACTCCATCGACATCGAAAATGACAGCCTGCGATGATGGCATGAGGGTTGCATCCGGGCACGTGATGTTGACGGGGGAGCGAATTCGCGGATATTAACATAGCCGAAGCGGCTGCGCCGAGGCTATGCAAACAGATTGTCTGCGTTCGGGCTTGATACGAGACGTCATCACTTCCGCTCAGAAGAACGCCGATTTTCCCGCAGGGCAGGGCTTTTCGCAGAGGGTCTATGCACGCGCTGTTGTTTGATATCGACGGAACGCTGATCTACACCGGCGGCGCCGGCATGGAGTCGTTGCGGCGTGCGTTCCGCGAATTGTTCGATTGCTCGCCGCCGGATGACATTCCCTGCGGCGGGCGCACCGACCGAGGCATCGCCAGCGATCTGTTTCGCGGGGGCCGGGTCGTGGATTCGGAGGAGAACTGGGCTCTTTTCCGCGCCGCGTACGTGCGGCACCTTCGCGAACAGCTGCCTCTGCGCACCGGATGGGTGCTGCCGGGAGTCGTCGCCCTGCTGAAACAACTGGCCGCGCGCCGCTATGTGGCCATGGGGCTGCTGACGGGGAATATCGCGGAAGGGGCGTGGCTGAAGTTGCAGCACTACGGCTTGGATCATCATTTCTCCTTCGGCGGCTATGGTGAGCGGTCGCCTGATCGGAATGCCGTGGCCGAAGATGCCTTGGCGGCCGCGCACCGGGCGATGAACGGAGCCGTCCGCCGGGAGCGCGTGTGGGTGATCGGGGACACGCCTCTGGATGTCCGGTGCGCGCGGCACATTGGGGCCCATGCCGTTGCGGTGGCGACCGGCAAGCACGACAAGGCGGAATTGGCAATGGCCCAGCCCGACTGGCTTCTGGATGATTTCCGTCAGGCTGGAGACTTCTTGCAGCATCTTGACGAGGTGGCGGCGGCATGATCAGTTTGCGCTACGGAGACGGACACGTCCTGCGGATTGAACCGCCGTTGGACGTCGTCGTGGATGACCTCGACGTGCCGCGAGGCAGGCCGCTGGACGATCCCGCGGCCGGCGTTGCGGCTGCGCTTGCCGATCCGCTGGACTACCCGCCGCTGCAGAAGGCTGCGACTCCCGGCGATCGCGTGGTGTTGGCCATCGACCGGGGCGTTCCGCAATTGGACGCCGTCGTGGCGGGCGCCGTCCACGCCCTGTTGGACAGTCGCGTCTTGCCGGAGGACATCACGCTGCTGATGGCGCCCGAGGAGAACGGGATTCGGCGGCCGAAACCAACCAATGCACTGGCGACCGAAATCGCCGCAGCGATTCGGATCGCCGAGCACGATCCCCAGAACCACGCGGACTTGACCTACCTGGCGGCGTCCAAGGAGAATCGGCCCATCTACATCCATCGGCAGTTGTTCGACGCGGACCTGGTCCTGCCGATCAGCTGTCTCCGCCCGCGGCGAGTGCTGGGCCGCCTGGGCGTTCATGGAGGACTGTTTCCGACGTTCTCGGACGCAAAGACCCGCGAACGTTTCCAGGCGCCCGCTGCCGCCCGCTCGCCCGTTCAGCGGCACCGCCGGCGTGACGAAGTGGAGGAGGCGGCTTGGCTGCTGGGCGTGCAAATCGTCCTGCAAGTGGTGCCGGGCGCCGGCGGCGCCGTGTTGCACGTGCTGGCGGGCAAGCCCGAAGCCGTCGCCAAGCGCGGCCGGCAGTTGTGCGATGCCGCTTGGCTGTGCCGCTTGCCGCGGAGGGCCGGTCTGGTCCTGGCCAGCATCGCGGGCGGACGCCACGAACAAAGTTGGGAGAATTTCGCCCGCGCCCTGTCCGCTGCTCTGGCCGCCGTGGCCGACGACGGAGTCATCGTGCTGTGTACCGACCTGCGATGTCCGCCGGGCCCGGCACTGCAGTTGCTGAGCCTGCTGAATGATGCTCCGGAGACGCTCCGCGAGATCCGTCGCGCGCGTACGTCGGATGCCGTCTCGGCTTCACTGCTGGTGGAAGCCCGCGAGCGGACCCAGGTGTACTTGCTGAGCGGTCTGGATGGCGAGACGGTCGAAGACATGGGCCTCGGTTACATTTCCAACGAGGACGAAATCGGTCACCTCTGCCAGCAATTCGACTCCTGCCTCCTGCTGGCCGATGCGCATCGGGCTGGCGTGGCGGTCGACGAGGATCTGTGACGTGGCCTCGGCTTGCGATCGGGTCAACCAACAAAAAAGGTCATAGCACGACGGTCCATCGTTGTGCTATGACCTCTATCCTGAAACGGAACAACTCGAGGTTGTCCCGCCCTCCCGGTTTGTCTCATTTTGCTGTATCGGCTTGGCACACTCGTCCGCTTCAAGACGATTGAGGATTTTTCTGGAAACGCCGGGTCAAGATGATCGCCGGCACGGCGATGCCGGCCAGTTCAAGACCGCTCTGGGACAAGTTGGAACACGCGGTCGACGTGCAACTGTTTGCCGTGGCCCCAGAACAGCCGCACGCGCACGCACCAACGGATCTTGACCAGGAAGCCGTTGTAGGTCAGCGGGCTGCGCGGCAGTTGCGTCTCCAGACGGTGCAATTGGCGCAGGTCGCCGTCGATGGCGTCACTGGGCGTGGTCCGCTCGAAAAAGTGGACCCCCAAGTCCTCATCGCCTTTGCCCTCGGTGTACCACAGCACCGCAGCCTCGACCGCCTGAATCTCGTTCGGCGGCACGGCGTCGACCTGGTACTCGCAACGGAGCACCTCGCCGGGGTGAAACACGCCGGTGGGGTTACAGATCCGCAGGGCAATCAGAGGTTCGGCCAAGGGCTTCGTGACGGCCATGGGCTGGGTGGACGATGACAGGAAAGGCACGTTCGAAAGGCGGCCACGCGTCCGCCTCGCCCCGCACCACCAGCTTCCAGTTTATCGCGTTGTGTTCGGATTGGAATGAGTGGGCGGCGTCCGCGGGGATCTCCACGGCGCATTGGTGCTCAAACGGCAGTCCGGGAGCGATGTGAAAGTCCGTCTTGCGGAAGATCTGCCGGTCAAACACCAGCTTGGTTTCCGTGCGCAGGTCCGTGCCCTGCCGGTAGGTCGCCGCTTCTTCGCAGACCAGGCTGAGCGCCAGCGAACGCATCCACAGGCGGCCCCCCTGCGACAAGTACACTTCATACGATGCAGAGCGGCGCAGCGGGTGGTCGGAAATCTCGATTTGGGTCGGGCCAATCCCCGTATGAATAAGCATTTGCCGCACAAAATCCCGCACGACCCAAGCGCCGACCGCCACGAACGGAATGACGAACAGTACTAGAAACCACTCCGGTCGCCCGCTGACAATGCTCTTCACCGCGAAGAAGATCAGAATGGCGGCACTGATGTTCCAAATCAGACCGAAGACCGAGGCGAAAATCAGCCGCCAAGCCGGCGACTGGACGACGGGTAGACGGTAACTGAGTTTGACTCCGGGGCTGTTGGTCAAGTTGGCGTCGCTGGGGATATTGGGGAAGACGGC
>Ga0302237_1002452_pt1 | contig 11493 bp, 7 predicted proteins | sample AAG_UR_Ala_MG_FD_193530 | JGI IMG/M metagenome (GOLD analysis project Ga0302237, IMG submission 193530) | Enriched activated sludge microbial communities from anaerobic digester in WTTP, New Holstein, Wisconsin, United States - AAG_UR_Ala | ecosystem: Engineered > Bioreactor > Anaerobic >...
CCGGCATCGGCGGCGGCAAGGTGATCGACATCGCCAAAGCCGCGGCCTGGGGCACGAGTATCAAACTGATGACGGTGCCCACCATCGCGGCCACCGATGCGCCGACCAGCGCGGCTACGGTTTGGTACGATGCCCAATCGAACTTCACGGGCTTCGACTGCTGGCCCTTCAACCCGGACATCGTGCTGGTGGATACGCAGGTGATCGCCAACGGTCCGCCGCGGGCCTTCGCGGCCGGCATGGGCGACGCGCTGTCCACGTGGATCGAAGCCGAGGCCTCGTACAAGTCGCGGGCCCCGAACATCGCCGGCGGAGTCTCCACGCAAGCGGCCCTGGCCATCGCCCGGCTTGGTTACGACCTGTTGATGGAGTACGGGGTGGAAGCGCTGCGGGCCGTCCGGCAAAAGGTGGTCACGCCGGCGGTCGAGAAAATCGTCGAAGCCAACGTCCTCCACTCCGGCTTGGGATTCGAGAGCGGCGGCTTGGCCACGGCGCACATGATCGCCAACCCGCTGTCGAATTTCCCCGAGTGCAAAGGCATGATGCACGGCGAGAAGGTAGGCTTCGGCATCGTCACGCAATTGTGCCTGGACGAAGACACGAAGGCCGAAACGATGAACCGGATCGTGGACTTCGAGATCGCCATCGGGCTGCCGGTCACCTTCGCCGATCTGAACCTGCACAATGTCACGCGCGACCGATTGCGGGTGATCGGCGAGGCCTGCGGCGGTCCCGGCTCGCTGTGCCACAATCACTGCTTCAAGGTGACCGTCGATAGCGCGATCGACGCCATGTTCGCGGCGGATGCCGTGGGCCGGGCACGCAAGGCGGCGGCGGGGATCGGCTGAGTGACGGGATACGCGATGCGAGATGCGGGTTGCGCGATACGCGATATGGAGTTGCTTTGAAGCCAGGTTCATCGTCCGTGCGACTCGCGTAGGAGCCTCACGTCGTACGATGCGTGCAAGAAGCGCGCATGTTGTACAGTGGCTTGTCCAGTACGTTTTTGGGTTGTGGGCGTGAGCCCGGGTCAAAATGTTCCTGTCGCAAAATCTTCCTGTCGAAATCCGGTTGCTTTTGGAGCATGAGAGGTCTAAACGACAAGAACATTTCGCGACAGGAAAATGGCGGAAAACACATTGAGGCGTGGACTCCAACTTTGGTTGCAGCCAACGGCCGCGTTGTGTACACGTAATTCGCGCCTATAGAAATTTGTACTAATGGCGACTCTGGGATGGCTGGGGCCAAGAGCACCTTAGTCTTTCACCTAATTTTTCACTTAATCTCTCTACTGCCTACCGCCTTCGAGTCGGGGGGAGATTAGGTGAAAGATTAGGGTTTCCGGTTCCGGCGTTGCCGGTTAAGTTCAAATCCGTGCCTTTTCCCGTGACCCGTAACCCGTAACCGGTGACCCGTGACCCGTAACCCGTAACAGACAATCACGGAGCATTGCCATGCCCCAGTACCTGCTCGGCATCGACAATGGCAGTACGATGGTCAAAGCGGCCGTGTTCCGGACCGATGGTTCGGAAGTCGCCGTGGCGGGCCGCAAAGTCGACGTGCTGGCCCCGCGGCCCGGCTGGAGCGAAGTCGACATGGAAGCCCTATGGCTGTTGACCGCCGAGGCGATTCGAGAAGCGATGGCGAAGGCGCAAATTGATCCGGCGGAGATTGCCTGTGTGGCTTGTACCGGCCACGGCAACGGGCTGTACCTGATCGACCAGGCAGGCCGCCCGATACGGCCTGCGATCCGCGGCGCCGACACGCGGGCTCGCGCGTACATCGACCGCTGGCTGGCCGACGGCGTGGCCCGAGCGATCCGTCCCAAGACGATGCAGGCGATCTGGCCGGCGCAGCCCAATGCCCTGCTGGCTTGGATGCGGGATCACGAACCCCAGTCGCTGCAGCGAGCCGCCGCGAACCTCACCTGCAAGGACTACATTCGCCTGCGACTGACCGGCGAGATTTACCAGGAACGCACAGACATATCCGGCTGCAGCCTGATCAACGTGGGCACGGGCAACTACGACATGGAAGTGCTGGAGGCGTTCGGGATCGCCGACATGCGACGGCTCCTGCCGCCGCTGAAACGCTCCGAGGATCTGTGCGGCGCCGTGACGCCGGACGCCGCGGCCGTCACCGGGTTGAGTGCCGGCACGCCGGTGGCCGGCGGCATGTTCGACATCGACGCCTGCGGACTGGCCTCTGGGATGGTCGACGAGACGCAGCTGTGCATGATCGTCGGCACTTGGGGCAACAATCAATACATCTCCAAGACGCCGGTGGTCCACGAGACGGTGTTCATGACCACGTGCTACGCCATCGCAGGCTACTACCTGATGCTGGAAGGCAGCGCGACCTCGGCCAGCAACTTGGAGTGGTTCGTGAGCGAGTTTTTCCGAGCCGAGCGCGAGCAGTTGGCCCAATCCGGCGGCGGCAGCGTGTACGACTTGTGCAACACGCTCGTGTCCCAGACTCGGCCGGAGGAGTCGGGCGTCATCTTCCTGCCGTTCTTGTACGGCTGCAACGTGAGCCTGGACGGCAAGGCCGGATTGCTGGGTTTGGACGGCTGGCAGACGCGCGGGCACGTGCTACGCGCGATCTACGAAGGCATTGTGTTTTCGCACCGCTGGCACATGGAACGGTTGCTGCAGTTCCGCGAGCCGCCGGAACGGATCCGGCTCTCGGGCGGCGCGGCGCGCAGCGAAGTCTGGGTGCAGATGTTCGCCGACGTCCTGCAGACGCCCGTCGAAGCCCCGTCGGGCACGGAATTGGGCGCGCTGGGGGCGGCGATCGGCGCGGCCGTGGCCGTCGGCTGCTACCCGACGTACGAATCGGCCTGTGCCGTGATGGTCCGCATGTCGCGGACCTGCGAGCCGCACCGCGCGCTGGCGGATGTGTACCAAGCGAAGTATGCCCGGTATCGCAAAGTGCTGGACGCACTGGCGCCGTTGTGGCCGGAATTGGTGTGGAAGGTTGCGTGAGCCGCTCGCCCATGTTTCTGTCACCCCATTTTTCTGTCAGCTCTTGAGACGTTTCGTGAACCCCTTTTTCTGAGGAATTGCACCATGTTGAACAGAGTCCGATCTGCCATGTTGTGGTCCATCGCCTTGGGCTTGGTCGTCGCGCTGGCCGGCAGCGCGCTTGCGGCCGATGCGTCCAAGAAGGCCAGGAAGGACAGGAAACCAAAGAAGCAAGCCGAGTTGCTGCTCCGTCTGCCGGAGTTCTGCAACACGCCCGACGGGATGTGTCTGTACCCCGACGGCAACATCATCCTGGCCGTGCCGAACGTCAACGACCAGAGGCAGCCGGCGGTGATCATGAAGGTCACGCCGGAGAACAAGCTCGAGAAGTTCTACGACCCGCCGTTGCATCCGGACACGGGCAAGGCGTACCCGTTCGGGATTTGCGTGGCGCCCGAGGGCGGCCGATTTGCCGGCGACATTTTCTACGCCGATCTGCAGTGGTTCGCCAACCCCGAAAAGCCGAACTACAAGTCCCGCGTAATGCGGATTCCCATGAAGGACGGCAAGCCCGGAAAGGCCGTCGTGTTCTGTTCGGGATTGGTGGTGGCCAATGCGGTCGTCGTCCGCGACGGCTACCTGTACACCAGCGACACGATCATGGTCCCCGGCTCGAAGCCGCTGATCAGCGGCGTGTTCCGTTTCAAGCTGGACGAAGAAGGCGTCGAGGTCAAACAGCCGCTGATCGAAGAACCGCACGTGATCGCCACCGTCAAGAGTTACAACCCCGATGTCGGTTTCGGGGCAGATGGGCTGACTTTCGACAGCAAGGGCAATCTGTACATCGGCAACTTTGCCGACGGCACGCTGCACCAGGTCAAGTTCGACGCACAGGGCAAGCCGCAACCGGCCACGGTTTTTGCCAAGGCGCCGTTCATGAAGAGCTGCGACGGCATCTTCTGCGACCTGAAGACGGACAACATCTACGTCGCCGACTCGATCGCCAATGCCGTGCAGGTCGTCACGCCGGACGCCAAGGTGTACACCCTGGCCCGGGACCCGGAAAATGACGGCAAGGACGGGTTGCTGGACCAGCCCTGTGAAGTGCTGATCCGCGGCCAGGAAATGGTCGTCTCGAACTTCGATTTCCCCGTCCCTGGCGGCGTGAACACCAAGTACGAACTGCCCAACACGCTGTCGCGAATCCCGCTGGACTGAGGCTTCATCTTGCAATGCTGAGAAGCCCGGCTTGGCTTAGACAAGCCGGGCTTCGACGTACGCTCAGCAAACGCCGACGTGCAGCAGGCGGGGTGTCGCGTGGCCCGCGTGGAGATGGAACCCGAAGCTCTCCCAATGCCCTCGCAGGGAAGGTGACAACGGCCGCGCAGCAGCTGCGTTGCCGAGGCATAGAGACCGCGGCTTTCTTGTCTGCGTCAGGCGCCTTCAAAAGTTGCGCGTAGCCGAATTCGTGAGAATTCGGGTGTTTCGCGGAGCCCGACTACCGCCGCCCCCTCCGAATTCTCACGAATTCGGCTACCGGTCGAAGTCCGCAACTTCGAAGTCAGGCATCACGCCTGCGAAGTCCCGGTCGCCGGGTCCGGCTTCGGAACCGCGTAACGGTTGTACAAGGCCAGAGCCACGGCGGTCAGGAGGGCCATGCCGCCGAAGACCAGCCACATCAGGTCAGGCCGGCCAAGGTCGCGGGCCAGCTTCCCGTACACGATGCCGCCCAACACGTTGCCGAACAGGTTGCCGAGGGCCACTGCGACGAAGTAGTAGCCCATATAGAGCGCCACTTTGTCCTTGGGCGCAATGCTGCCAATGTACTCCTGGCTGGTCGGACTGGCCATCATCTCGCCGATGGCGAAGATGAATACCGCCAGCACCACCAGCCATCCCGAAGCGTGCAACACCCCGACCGAGCCGCCGCCGCTGAGCGCCGGCAGGGCGATGCCGATGCCGGCCACCACGATGCCCGTGATCATGCCGGGGAACCGGCCCATCCTCGCCACCAGCAACGAAACGGCGATCTGGCAGATGACGATGAACAGGGGATCGAGGTTGGAAATCCACTCGGGGTTGAACTGCCCGCCGGCCGCCACATAGTCTGTGATGCCCTGCGACCAGCCCGACAGTCCCACTGCCCCCAGGACCGCCGCCAAGAAGTCCAGCAGCGGCTTGGTCTCCACAAAATCACGGATGTAGCCCACCAACGGCACGCCGCCCAGAATCTGGTTGAACGCCGTCCAAAACCCCGACAGGATCAGCAGGTAGACGGCGAATCGCCAGTTGCTGACCTGCATCGGCTTCAGCAGCCACACCCGGCGATCTTCGCTGTCCGGCGAAGGATTGCTGCGGCGCAGCACTGCGTCGAGGACCAGATTCAGGGCCAGCCAACCGGCAGCCGACATGCCTGCGGCCTTCCACGTCAGCCATCCCTTGCCCGCGGCAAAGAAAAGGATCAGCATGCCGAAGACGCACAGAAAGAAACGGACGTTTCCCAACACTTCGAGCGCATCGCGCAGTACTTTACCGACGGTTCGCTTGGTGTGGGACGCGGATTCGGTCGTCGGCTCCTTGTAGAACAAGATGACCCAGATGAAGTTCATCGCAATGAAGATCGACGAGCAGACAAAGAGCCGGTTCCAATGGGAGATGCCCGTGACCGGATCGGGACTGCGCAGGTAGCCCGAGATGGCCGGCCCCAGAAACCCGCCGACGTTGACCATCATGTAGAAAATGCCAAAGCCCAACTGCGAGGTCCGCTCGGAAGTGACGCGGGCGATCGTTCCCACCACCACCGGCTTAAAAATCGCTGCGCCGACGGCGACGAACAGGAAACCGAGGAGGAAACCGCCATAGGTGCTGAACGTGCCGAGCAGCCAATAGCAGGGCGTCAGGATTGCGTAGGCCAACAGGAACATCTTCTTGTAGCCGAACCGGTCGCCGAGGGCCCCGGTAATCACCGGCATGAGATACAGGACGAAGGTGACGATGCCGATGATGGTCCCGGCATCCTCTTCCGTCAGCCCCAGACCGCCCCGCGACCGCGCATCCGTCAGGTACAGCGCCAGCGGCGTGAACATCCCGTACCACGCCATGCGTTCGAAGATCTCCATCGTGTTCGCGACGTAGAACGTACGCGGAAACGATTGGATCTGCTGCACGAATCCAGGCTTGAGTTGCTCCATCGCATCGCTCCTTCATAAGCATGCGTTCACGAATTTCGAGGCCTGACCGCCTGCGTCGAATCTTGTTCGTGGGCCGGGCATATCCACGTAGTTCTGTGGGCCGGCTGTCGGGTCTCATTCCGTCGAAGCAGGAGAGGGCCAGGTTTTCGGAGACGGTCTGTCCGTGACGGCTCTCCGCGATAATGCGATCCACCTGAAACGGCTGATAAGCCCACTCGGCAGGAAATCCACAATACTCACAGCGGCGGTGGGCTCGTTGCCAGACTAGGTCCTGAGGTGCTCGGTCCATTAGAGCGGCGAGTCGTGCGAGTGTTGGAGAGTCACTTGGGCTACCAGCTTAATCGCCTCGAACAGTTTTCCGACTCGACGACGACCCTCAATCTCGGCCTCTTCCGCCGCGGATAACTCGGATTCCAGCAGGGGAACAGTCATGGGCGTGGTTCCTTTAACATCTCTTCGAGACTCAGTTTCGCGTCGCCCCTGCCTCCGGGCAACCTACTTCACCCCGTGCATCATTCGTTTCAGCAGCGGCACCAGCACCAGCAACAACGCGCCACCGCCGGCGGTGATCAGGGCGATGCGCAGGAATACCTGATTGAAATCGAGTCCTTCCGCCGAGCCGGCGACCCAGGGTGCGAGCACGTTGCCCAGCGCGCTGGACAAGAACCAGACCCCCATGAACATGCCCACCAGGCGGGCCGGCGAAAGCTTGGTGATGGTCGACAGGCCCACCGGCGAAAGACACAACTCGCCCGTCGTGTGGAAGAAGAAGCCCAGGATGAGCCAGACCATCGCGCATTTTCCCGAAGCCGACGCCTGCGCTTCCTTGGCGCCCAGCAGCAGCATCACGAATCCCAGTGACAGGAATCCCAGGCCCAATACGAACTTGAGGGGCGATGACGGCTCCACGCGCCGGCGGTCCAGCCAGACCCACAGCGCGGCGGCGGGAATGCTCAGGAGGATGATCAACAGTGGATTGACGAAGTTGGCCAGAAAGGCCGCCTGCACTTCCGTCCCGAAGATGTTGCGGTTCACCACGTCTTCCGTGAACCGCGTGATGGTGCTGCCCGCCAGTTCAAAGAAGCCCCAAAACATCATGGAGAACGTACACAGCACGAGGATGACGATCATCCGCGCCGCCTCCTCGCGACTCCCCCGCGTCGCCTCCCACAGCAGGTACAGCACGATCGGCCCGGCGATGATCAACGCCAGGCTCTGCACCCACTGGGGATTGGAGATCAGGTACGCGACCAACGGGATGAAGGCGCCGATTCCCAACGCCAGCACGATGCCGTTGGGGATGCCGGCCGGACCGGCCTTACGCAGGCTGGCCCCCTCGGGCGGCAGACCCTTGCCCTCAATCGCCCCACGTCCCCAAACGAAAATCAGCTGGCCCAGGATCATCCCGGTGCCGGCCAGCAGGAACCCCAGATGCCAGCCGTATTTCTGGGCAAAGCCGGCGGAGAAGCTGGCCAGTAACGCGCCGATATTGATGCCCATGTAGAAAATCGTGAACGCCGAGTCGCGCCGGCCGTCGCCCTGCTCGTACAGCGTGCCGACGATGGTCGAGATGTTCGGTTTGAAGAAGCCGTTGCCGGCCGAAAGAAGTGCCAGCCCAAGGAAGAACATCCAATTCAGCGAGGCGACCGACGTGCCCCCCTTGACAAGCAACGCGTGCCCCGCCAGCGTGAATTGGGCCAGGGCCATGAGGCTCCCGCCGACATAAATGGCGCGGCGCTGGCCCAACAGGCGGTCCGCCAGCATGCCCCCGATGAACGTCGAGGAGTAGACAAATCCCAGGTACGCACCGTAGATCGCATCCGCGTGCCCTCCCGCTTCAGCCTCCATGGCCGCCAGCACCACGCCAGCCGTGTACAGCGTGAGGATCCCTCGCATGCTGTAGAAGCTGAACCGCTCCCACAACTCGGTGAAGAACAGGACGAACAGACCTTTGGGATGCCCCAGTAGGGTGCCCCGCTTTGCGATTGCGTCATTCACGTGGTGGCCTCCTTAAGGACCGAGGTCGTCATGCGTCTGGCCCAGTCGAAACGGTCGCCGGGGCGGTCCCCTCCGGTTCGGACCCGGATTCCGAAGTCCTGGTTCTGGGGTGGCAGCATACCAGCGCGCCCGAGTCTCGGCCAAGACGGGAAGCCGGTGGCCGCGGGCAAGAATCAAAAGGCGGAGTAACAAAAGCGGCCGGGCAACAACTCAGATGCCGAGGATCTGCGCTAACTTCGCCAGGACCTCCTGCATCTCAACCCGACTGTTCGGCTCGTGATTTGGCAGAGTATGACAGCGTCGCCTGCGAGCGTAGCCCCGACCAAAGCGGGACGCTTCTTTGTGGCCCGGAGATCCGAAAACGGGAAGGGTGCGACGACCACATCGCCCTTTACAAGTGAGCCCACGCGGCATCCTCCTCGGGACGATCCCAATCGCGACGAAGCACGGCTTCCGAGACGAACATGGCCTGGCGAGCACCGCTGTCGCGGGTTTCCAGAAGAGGGGCCACGCTCGTTGCTAGCAACCCGGAATCGACCTATCGCTCGACCGGCCGTAAAGTTAGAATCCCTTAGCCCGAAACTCTAAGAACGGATCAACCATGTTGCACTACTGGACTGCCGGCGAATCCCATGGCCGGGCCTTGGTGGCCATCGTGGACGGATTCCCGGCCGGCGTACACATTCGCTCGGAACGGATCGACGCCGAACTGCGGCGGCGGCAAGGAGGGTACGGACGCGGCGGACGGCAGCGGATCGAGACGGACTGCGTCGAGATTCTGACCGGCATCTGGCAAGGCACAAGCATCGGCAGTCCGATTGCGCTGCAGGTGGCCAACAAGGACTGCAAACTGGAGCGGATGCCGGACCTCGATCGCCCCCGGCCCGGCCACGGCGATTTGACCGGCGCGATCAAGCATCTGGGTTCGATTCGAGGCGTCCTGGAGCGAGCCAGCGCTCGCGAAACCGCGATGCGTGTGGCCGCCGGAGCGTTGGCTCAGCAACTGCTGGCCGAATTCGGCATCCGTGGGATTGGCTATGTGGTCGAGTTGGGCGGCGTGAAAATCGCCCCCCAGCCGGGCACTTTGGACGAACACCGAAAACTGCGGGACCAGAGCGAGATTTACTCGCTGGACCCAACTCGCGACGAAGAGATCAAGCAGCTGATCGACCGCACGCAGAAAGCCGGCGATACGCTAGGCGGCGTCGTCGAGGTGCGAGTCGAGGGTTTGCCGATCGGCTTGGGCACTCACACTCAATGGGATCGCAAGCTGGACGGCCGTCTGGCGCAGGCCGTGATGGCGGTGCAAGCGATCAAGGGCGTCGAGATCGGCATGGGGTTTGAAGCCGCTCGACGGCCGGGTTCGCAGGTTCACGATCCAATTCATTTCCATCCCGACCAACGGGACGGCCCGACGCTGGGTTACGTCCGGCCGACCAACAACGCCGGTGGACTGGAGGCGGGAATGACCAACGGTCAGCCGCTGGTGCTGCGGGCGGCCATGAAGCCGATCAGCACGCTGGCCAAGCCGCTGGCGTCGATCAACTTGAAGACCAAGCAGCCGGAAGCGGCGGATTACGAGCGGAGCGACGTGTGCGCCGTACCGGCCGCCAGTGTGATTATCGAGACCGTGGTGGCTTTTGAAGTGGCGCGGGCCTTGGTGGAGAAATTCGGCAACGACAGCCTTCAGGAGATGATGGCGCGCTGGGAGTTGTTTCACCAACTGGCTCGCCAGCGGTAGCGAGAACAGGGACGTTCGTGATGCACGACCGCACGCGGCGATTGCTGTGCCGACTGGGCTTTTTGCTGTTCTGCGTCGCCCCGACGTTGGGCATGGCGGCGTGGATCGGCGTGGTCCGCTCGCCGGCCTACATCGCGGCGTGCCGGGCCGAGTGCGAACGGCAGCTCTCCGAGGCCTTGGGTCTGGACGTTTCTGTCCAGGAGGTACACCGGCTGTTGCAGGGAGTCACACTACTGGACGGCGTGGTTCTCACGGAACCGGAAACAGGCGCACCGATCGCGCGCATCCGCCACTTGGAGTTCGGCTTTCAGGATGGCCGGTTAATGGTGCTGGCGTCGCAGCCGGAAATCGACGGGCAACAGGTTTGGCGTTTGTGGGAGGCGCTGCACGAACGCGTGCTGCGAGCCCGGCGGGCGTCCGCAGTCGATGCCCAGTTGTTCGCCGGCGAAATCACGATTCGTCAGGCGGACGGGGCAACCGCGACGACGCTGACCGACGTCCGCGGCCAGCTGACGACGGCGGACGCGGGGCCCCAGGCGACGATCGAGTTCCGCGAGGCGGCCTTGCAGATGTCCGAGCCCGCCCGACTGAGGATCACGCGGAACCGGCAGGTCACCCCCCCGGCCACGCGATGGGCCCTGAACACCCGCTCCACCGCCCTGCCTTGTTCCTTGCTGGCCGACTACCTCGAAGTGCTGCGGACCCTGGGCGAGCAAGCCGCTTTCCAGGGCACGATCGAAGCCATGCCCACGGCCGAGGGCTGGGAAGGCGAAATCGCCGGCCGGTTCTGCGACGTCGATCTGGACCGCGTGACCGAGCGGCTGAAGCTCAGACACAAGTTGAGCGGAGCCGCCGAGGTCGTGTTCCGCCGGGCCAGTTTCCGCGCGGGGCGACTGATCGACGCGGCCGGGGACCTGTCCTGCAACGGTGGGGTCGTGAGCCGTTCGTTGCTGTACCAAGCCAACCAATCTCTGGGACTGGCCGCCGATTCCCGCCTGCTGACACCGCAAGCCAACACGCTGGTGGTCTTCCGCGAGTTGAAGCTGGGCTTTACGCTGGACAAGGAGGGCGTCCAGATCGCGGGCCAATGCCAATCGGCCGGCTCCGGCGTCGTGATGACTGACGAAGGCGGGCCGCTGCTGACGAACCAGTCGCGCGAGGCGGTTCAAGTCACCGCGCTGGTGCGCACCCTGGCGCCCGACAGCGGCGAGCAGGTGCCCGCCAATTACGAAGCCTATCAGCTGCTGCACGTCCTGCCGATTCCCCGCGAAAGCGAGGCCAACCGCTCCGAGATCGCTCGCCCCATCTATTCCCCACTACGGCTGCAATAGATCCGACGGATCTTGATGCTGGTAGGAACAACGAGCAGGAGCAGCAACCGCATGTCTGACGATTGACCAGTGACCAGTGACCAATGACCAGTGACCAATGACCAGTGACCAATGACCAGTGACGAATGACCAGTGACCAATGACCAGCGACGGATGCCCCATGACTTACTGGCAAGACAAAGTAGTATTGATCAGCGGCGGCTCGTCGGGGCTGGGCGAGCGGCTGGCGCGGACCTTGGCGGCGGCCGGGGCCAGGCTTGTCTTGGGCG
>Ga0302237_1002453_pt1 | contig 11492 bp, 8 predicted proteins | sample AAG_UR_Ala_MG_FD_193530 | JGI IMG/M metagenome (GOLD analysis project Ga0302237, IMG submission 193530) | Enriched activated sludge microbial communities from anaerobic digester in WTTP, New Holstein, Wisconsin, United States - AAG_UR_Ala | ecosystem: Engineered > Bioreactor > Anaerobic >...
ATGGCGTGGCATAGCGTGGCATAGCGTGGCAATGCGTGGCATGGCGTGGCATGGCGTGGCAATGCGTGGCATGGCGTGGCAATGCGTGGCATGGCGTGGCATGGCGTGGCAATGCGTGGCATAGCGTGGCGAAAGAGTCAGTGTCTGACTGCTGACCATCCTCCTCGTCGTGCTCTAGCCGTCTTCTTCTCGCCTCGCGTGGCGGCAGTGGCGGCAGTGGCGGCAGTGGCGGCAGTGGCGGCAGTGGCGGCAGTGGCGGCAGTGGCGGCAGTGGCGGCAGTTGCCTGCGCATCAGCTGTGGCTATAGCGAGGGATTGTTCCCACTCAGTCACCTGACTAAGCGCCATCGCCATACAAGAGAAGCGGTTGTAGTCGGCTATCATAGTCATAGCGTCGCAAGTGTGCTGCTTGTCCACCATCGAGGAGAGCGTAGACAGCCAATAGGATGGGTCGAGAGGATCCGAGTGACAGATGGCCATCGCTACCACCTGCGCGCGATCCTTCTGACTGGCTGCACCCTTGCACTTCCTCGCTGATGCAGCCACCGGTACGACGCTAGCGCGAGGGAAGCGCTCGGCGATGCGACTCATAAGCGCAACCTGAATGGCGAGTGCATGCATGTTAGTGCCGCCGAATGACGATGTGTACTGCTGCTCTATCACTACCACATCTGGTGCCAGCACCTCGCTGCCGCTGCTGCCGCTGCTGCCGCTGCTGCCGCTGCTGCCGCTGCTGCCGCTGCTGCCGCTGCTGCCGCTGCTGCCGCTGCTGCCGCTGCTGCTAGCGCTAGACGAAGAAGCGAGAGGGAGTAGAGTGTATGGACTGGATGGATCGGGAGAGGTGATAGCAGAGAGGTAGCCACCCACTGCGTCGACTATGCTGGCAGACGTGATCTTTGTCTTCTTCCGACTGCCAGCGCCGGCGCTACTGCCAGCGCCAGCGCCAATAAGCGGCCGCCAGTCCATCTTCTCGATCACTGCCCTGCCTCCGACAGTGTAGACGATGGATGCCATGCCCATGTTATGTATACCACAGTCGATGCCGAAGAAGCGTCTGTCTCCGACAGAGCGATGTCTGCGACGCCTCACAGGCTCTGCAGTTGGGCAGTGGTCGCAAGGCTGAGCAGTAGCGGAGCAGTGACTCATTATGATCTCGCCAAACCCACACGCTATGGACGCTTTGACGCCTCTCAATCCTTTCACTTCCGTGGAGGACATCGGCATATGCGTGAGGCCTGAGTTCCTTCACAACTTCCTCGACGTGCCAGTGGCAGTCATAGTCGAGGCAGTGAATAGCAGTCTGAGGCCAGCAACTGACTTGCATGGTGTCAAGCCATTGAAGGGCGACTACTCGATATCGGTGAAGACCAAGCTGCAGCCAGCGGAGAGACACTACTTCGACCTCATTACTGGCATCAAGAATAGGCTCGGACCTGGCTCTAGCGCTAGCGCTAGCATCGGAGCAGGCATTGGAGCAGGCATTGGAGCAGGCATTGGAGCAGGCGGAGGAGTAGGCGGCGGAGCAGGCATTGGAGTAGGCGGCGGAGTAGGCGGCGGAGTAGGCGGAGTAGGCGGTGGCGCAAGTGGGCAATACCGCTACGGAGCTGCTGAAGGCAGCGCTCCTTCCGCTTACAGCGTGCCAGCAGCGAGATATGGCGCTCCGACGTCCGGATACCGCGCGCCAACAGCAGGATATGGCCACAATAGCTACGGCTTATCTGGCAGCACTGGCAGCACTGGTGGCTTATCTGGCAGCGCCGGCGACATGGCGGGCTATAGCGGCATGGCGGGCTATAGCGGCATCACTGGCGTGCGCGAGCGGAGAGATGGACTCACACTGCCAGCTGATGCTATGCGCTTAGCAGCAGATGACCCGAATCCCTTCTCCTTCCTCCGCGAGATCAGACTATCTCTCGACGCTATGCAGCAGCTGGCAAGCAGCGATCAGCCGGTGGCTCTCTCCGTCTTGCTGCAGCCTGACTTCGGCAGAGCGACTGATTACCATCAGTATCAGCGCATGCTGCCGCGAGAAGACTTCAATACCTTCTCTTCGCCTGCTCTCGGCGGCAGCGGCGGCAGCTATAGCAGCAGCCAAGACATGCAGCAGGCTAGCATGTATCAGCTAGCGCAGGTGGCCGCTATGCGAGAGAGGTATAAGGCATCCATCAGAGAGAATGACCAAGTCCTTCGCCGACCCACGCCCGAGTCAGTGGACAGTCTATCGCTTGTACAGTTGATGGAGTATCACTCGCGGCAGCAGACAGAGCTGACCTCCGGCATGAATTCGTGGTTCTATAATAGCGGCATACTCATCGCTAGCCAGACAGCGGGAGGGATGCTGAATGGGCATACCGGCGTCCGCATCCTCGATCGCTACTGCAACCTCCACACCTTGCCCGATCGAGTGAAGACAATGAAGAGCGAGCCGTGGTGGAACTACTCACTGCGACAGGTCTCGCAAGGCAGCATGATCGGGGGAAGTCCAGGACTGGCGCTAGCGATGATGATAGGCATGTCACTCATCGGCTCAGCGCAAGATGGCATCGTCGAAGACTCCGCTAGACGGGCGAAGGAGAAGCAAGCTGCCGCAGCGACGGCTAAGGCAGAGGCTGAAGCAGAGGCTGCAGCAGAGGCTGAAGCAGAGGCTGAAGCGGAGGCTGCAGAGGCTGAAGCGGCTGAGGCTGAAGCGGCAGCTAGATCGCGCAATCGTCGTATCGGCTACCGGCGTGAAGCGGCAGAGCAGCGGGAAGAGGCTGAGATGATTGGGTCAAGACCCATCATTGCCTCCTCTCGCCGCTCTGCTCCGCCAGCCTCTCCCGCTCCATCAGCGCCAGCGCACTCGCCAGCGCATCCATCCACACGTAGAGCAGCGCCTGAGTCAGTGAGGGCGGCTTCGAAGCGGACTGGACCACTCGAGTCGCCTTCGGCGGCTTCGAAGCGGACTGGACCACTCGAGGGAAGGCCGCAGCCAAGCTCTGGTAATTCGTCAAGAATAAACGCACATCTATCCGCTTACTCTCTGCCTGCCTCGACCGGTGAAGAGCAATTAGACGATGGATCTAGGAACGCGCCTTCTCGCCAGTAGGAATGCTCATACTGCCCGTCCTTCGCCATGTCCGTGCTTGGCCGGCGGCTTGGCCGGCGGCTTGGCCGGCGGCACAAGTCAAAGGCGGTCCAATGGACTGGCTCAGGCCGAGCCATTACTCATTCGAGATGTGACCACAGCTGGAGTGGAGGTCGGAGAGAAGGCAGATGCGAAGAAAGGCTTGCTAGGCCACTCGCTTGGTAAGATGGCGCTCTACCTCTTGATCATAGCGTGCATCATCGTCATCGCCATCGTAGTGTGGCGGCTCGTAACGATGCCCATCATCGCTATCAGCGTCGCTGACGGAGACAAGGCTGGCGCCATCACTCTCGCTGTCAAGCTTGTTGACTCTGCCACTCACTGATCGGATGACACCCTCTCTTTTTCGCTTAGCGCAGCGGCAGCAGCGGCAGCAGCGGCAGCGGCAGCGGCAGCAGCGGCAGAGTGGATCGGAAAAAGATAATGCGACCTTTCGATCACATGGCTCACACATGCATCGCCTGTGCGCGACTCTCCACCACCGTAGCCCTCGCTATCCCATACTTCTCCCTCTCTACCGCATCCCAAGCATCCCGAACCGCGAAACGAACCCCCCGACAAGTGCTGCTCCAGACACGCTTATCGCCGACCAGCAGCTGCATGGTCTCGATCAGGTTATCGCGGTGCGCTATATACAGCACCTCATCGGCCGCATCTCCGATAGCAGACTCGAAGAAGCGACAGGCTATGATCTGCTTCACCACGCTTGGATGTAGCGAGAAGGTTGCAAGCAACTCTCTGGCGATAGGCACTGTCTCACAGTCCCAACAGAACGCACCAGAGCGCAGACCCTCATCACCCATCAGTCTCTCGACTATCCGCATCCGACGCGAATTGACCTCTCGCTCCTTCCACCATCCCTCATACCGCGATGAGACTGCGAGTAAGAGGAAATAGCGGAGGTTGGGCGAGCTTAGCCAGCGATGAGCTTGGACCAGACTGATGAAGGACGGGTCATACCTGGCGTAGATGCCGGCGATGAAGTCTTTGGCGACTGACAGGTCTCTCCTGCAGTCTTTGGCTGGCTCGGAAGACGCCAATGTGTAGTGTCTCCACCACATGCTCTCTGCCGGACCTGCAGACAGCAGTTTCTCTATCACTCCTCTCGACGCATGCTCTCCGATGGTCCGCCAATCATGCCATTCGATGCAGCGCCACACCTCTTCTCGCTGAGAGTCGCTGGTGTAGCGCCGTTCTTCGGCTAGATCGAGGATGATGAGCGCCTCTTCGTCTCGCATCTCCGCCGGACCGCATCGAAGAGGGTACTCGATGGCAGTGAGCAGTGCATGCCGGTAGGAAGTCGTGTAGTAGGGACCGCAGAGCAAGTAACGGGAGAGAGTGATCTGATGCCTGCGTCTGATCAGCAGGTCGAACAGACACTTCTCAGCATCTATCACACACCTCTCTTCCGTCTCGCTCACCGGTCGACCGTAGCGCGTGTCGCTCACTAGAGCATAGAGGCATTGCTCTAACTCATCATCTTCGCGCTGTGTCAACTCCCTGCTCGCTAGATGGCGGAAGAGATTGGCAAAGGACACGAACTCTGCTCTGTTGCCCATCACGACGCAGCTCTCGCTTAGACATGCCTTCGTCTTATCGAGCTGAGGCTCGGCAATGGCCTTGTATAGATCGTCGAATGTGTAGCTATCCATGGCTTCGGCAATTGAATGACTCGCTTTGCTCGCAATGTAGGTCGTGGAAGCACTGGGTTAAGATTAACGCGGAGCGATAACCTCTTTACTACTGCTTGTTCAGATGGCTTGATAGCTTCTATCGAACAGACAGTTCTCACCAGCACCCCTTCATCTACATTGACGATTCACTTGCGCGGCGTAGCGCGGCGTAGCGCGGCGTAGCGCGGCGTAGCGAAAAAGAATTAGTCATTGAGTCCATTAATACTCGCGATCGATCCTCCACTCGTCGTCACTGCCGTCACTGCCGTCACTGCCGTCACTGCCGTCGTCATAGTCTGTGATTGGACACGGTCTATCGAGCCGCCGAAGGCCGCTTCGAAGCGGGCTTGCCCGATCGAGTGGGTCAGGAGCGGGAGAGATGGATGGAGCAGGAGGTGGAGATGGAGATGGAGATGGGGCTGAGAGGCGGCGATTGACGGCCACCATCTTTGCTTGCATCCTCTCGATCAGATACTGCGATCTATTCCGCTGCCGCAATCGTGGCATCAGGTCGATTACAGTCGAGCAGAGCGGAAGGAAGCCATCGAGAGAGTGCAGAGGCAGCGCATCGACCTGAGCATTAGCCAGCGCTTGAGCGACGATCAAGAGATGCTCATCCGAGTCATTGCGTTTGCATCTCCATCTCTCCGCCTCGCTCAATCCACCTTCAGCAGCATCGAAGTGAGTGGTGAAGGACGACTCGAGCAGTGCTAGTGCCACTCGATAGAATGGGCCACGCGCGACGAAGTTAGGCGGTGGAGGCTCAATCGAGTCAGGGCGTTGGCAGACCCGATCTATGCGCTGCTTAGGCGTGAGATCGCACTTCAAGCAGGGACGGAGCACGACCTTGAGCAGGATCGGAAGGCAGTGAGACCTGACTAGCGACGCATAGACTCGCCAGTCGTTAAGCAGCGTCCTCACTGCCAACTCACTCCCTTCCTCGAGTGGTCCAGTCCGCTTCGAAGTCGCCGAAGGCGACTCGACTGCCTTCTTCAGCACTGGCATGCACCACGCTGACTCAGATGCAGGTATGGACGCTCTCGTGTGGGACATCAGCATACTAAGCACTCTCACTGCCTCTTCTCGCTTCTCATTCTCCGCCTCAGCCAAGCATCGGATGGCGGTGATGAGCGTCTCAGGTATGAGCGGGAAAGGGTTAAGAGAGCGCCCGGATACGGGGAAGGTCTCTGGATTGAAGCTGCCCGCATCCAATTGGTGGTCCACCACTCTCTTCGACTCGTCAGGGAGACTGTCTCGCCAGTCGAAGAGAAGCTGGATGACTGATGGCCGATGGCGTTGGATGGCCTCGCGAAGGATGAGGCAGTAGTTGCTGATCGGAGAGAGCACAGACTCGCACATGGACCCGCGCATGGACTCGCGCATGGACCCGCATACGAATCGAGAAGTGGACCATGTCTTGGGTAGTGTGGCAAGGTAGGCCTCTATAGCCTTCTCCGACGCATTACCAGCCAGGTTAGACACTGCTCGACTGTCTATCCACTTCCAACTCGCTTGCGCATTGGCGCTAATCAAGGCTATGATCGTGTCCTCGTTGGCGAGAGAGAAGGTGGAGTCGTAGATGGGGCCTAAGCTGCCGCCGAACCCGCCGTATCTGCCAGTCATAGCCACATAGAGCGCTTCTCGATTGATGATTAGGTCGTATGGATTCGCATGCGACCTCGGCCTCATCACTACTCGCTCCTGAGCGAGAGCAAATGCCGCCTGAGCGCAGCCATTGCGAGCAGCGAGGTAGAGCATGTTGTCCTTACGCAGGTCAGGCGCGCCCATAAGTAGCAATTGTCTCGTCGTCCATCTCATTCTTGTGTCTGTGACTGCGGCCACTTGCACCGATACCGATGCCGGCGACGGCGCTGCTTGCATTGGCAGCCTAGCCATCAGCGACTGATGCAATTCGTCACTGGGCGCACTCCACATCGTCAGCTTTGCCTCTGTTAGCCGCGTGATGGCAGCGATGATGCGAGTGAATGCCTCGCGACAGCGCTCATAGGAGCGAAGAAGAGTGTCTAGCTTGCTCATGCCTGCCACTGTGCCGAGAATAATGATCTCTCCCTCCGATCTAGAGACAGTGAGCCGCTGGGCATAGATCTGACGCGGGACGAGGTAGGAGAGGTCGAGAGAGTATGCATCGAACCACTCCCTCTCTCGCCGGTCATTAGAGAGGCATGCCTCCACTAGCTCACTCCATAGCGACCTCACGCCGAGGGCGAAGAGCACGCGAAGATGGGTCTGACCGATGTCTAGCCGCGCCAGACGAAGGGTAGCGTCGCGCAATGGCTTGACTTGCCGAAGGCAAGCTAGCATCTGGTGACTGTTGTCGTCATAGACAGCGCTGGAGATGAAGCGAAGAGTGATCTCATTCACCGTCCACTCGTCAAGCAGATCGAAGTAGCGAATGCACTGCATGGTTGTCGCGGATCAATGGATATATTACACGCTTTACTCGAATTGCCGGAGGCGACTTCGAAGCGTGTCAATCCACTCGACGGTATAGTCGATAACAAGGTATGAGCTGGTCGCTGGCTGATACCGTGTTCAGATCACATGTTGATTCACTTTTCACTCTCTTCGCCCAGCTAAGCGCGGCTAAGCGCGGCTAAGCGCGGCTAAGCGCGGCTAAGCGCTGCTAAGCGCTGCTAAGCACTGCTAAGCGCTGCCAAGCGAGAAGAGGCAGCAAAAAGATAGCAAGTGAAGCGGTGAAGCGGTGATGAAGCGGCGGTGAAGCGGCGGTGATCAGCAATAGCGGATAGTGAGGGCGCCGCGGTAGAAGAGGACCATGTTAAGACCCTGAATGACGGTATTAAGGATCCCAGTATCGGTGGACGTGAAGGCTTGCTGACGCCACGAGAGACGCAGGTTGGGTCCGTAGCCGCTATTGTATGAGCCAGTGTGCTCGTCCTGATTGTAGAAGTGGGCGAAGGTGAGGACGCCGAGGCAGTGGCCAGACGAGGTGGAGTTGAAGGGAGTCGAGTAGAGATACTGATTCACTGCCGAGATCTCATCCCAGTCAAGGTCCTTGTAGAAGACCTGACCACGAGCAGCGAGAGAGACGCCATTGATTGGCTTCTCATCGACTGGCATGAAGAAGGGATCGATTGCGTGATACTCCGACACTGCTCCGCCAGTCAGCGTAACCTCCGTCGTAGTCGACGGATAAGGTGTATGCATCACATTACGCGTGTGCCGACAGAGCAGATAGATCGACTCAATGATCTTGGTCACAGACAGCTCGCGCCCCGACTTCTCATACAGCGTCTCTACATCGGAGAAGTACTGACGGATGAGGAAGCCGTGAGCGTTGAGTGCGAGCATGCGCTGCAACTCCTTCTGCACCACGAAGTTCTCGACGATCAGTCGAGTGCCAGTGACTGTCGGGGTAGTGACCCACGTGAAGATGCCAGTCGTAGGATTGGTCGCGGTAGGGTCCACTAGACCAGAGTCAGGCGACGATCCCGATACGCCAGCCCACACATTGATGCAGTTGATGAGTGGATTGAAGTTGTACTCGAGCGAGCGATTGAGGGAGAAGGTGCTGACCACGGGGTAGGCATTGCGGACAGTGCACAGCGTGAAGAGGTTATACGGGACATAAGCGGTGAAGGCGCCATGTGTTGTCTCGAAGGACTGCAGCGGAGAGTAAGGATGCTGCAGTGTGAGGACGTTGCCGGCCGTGGTCCGGTTGTACTGGTTGGTCAGATTCTTCGCTGACTCGCCTTGCATCCACTTGAACTCCCAGCAGCATTCGCGCAAGCAGCGCATCAGCGCAGGCCGACTGGCCATAGGGGCGAGGAGAGTGTACCAGATGTAATACATGTGACCAGGGAACTCGTAGAGGATGTCGGTAGAGACCTTATAGGCGATGTTGTCAATGAAGGAGGCGATGAAGTTGTCGCAATACGCCCACAACACACTGTCGCCGGTAGTAACAGCCTCCACAGTGCCAGCGCTGAAGTCAATGGCTTGATACATGCGAGCAGAGAACTCACCGCCATACTCGATAGTGAAGCGCCGATTAGACGAGTTGGAATTAGAGAGGAAATGGTTAGCAGAGCAGACAACAGGCGAGAAGGTGGTGCGGAAGGGGAAGCGATGCGAGCGCTTGATGTCAGAGATGGTGGCCAATGCCTCTTCTCCCTTCCCCGCATGGCGCGCAGCGGCGGCTTCTAGATCAATATTCAGCTGGGTCATGTCATAGAGGATGGTCTCCAGCTCGGACTTAGCTGTCCCGATGCGATAGTAGGGCTCTGCCATATTGGCTTATACGCGCTGATGCGACGATGCGCTGCTATGTGACAGCCTTTCGACTAGCTCAAAACAGCAGCATCCTCTCGCCTCGCGGACGGCTGAGCTCTCGCAGGAGCATGGCCAGATAGTGAGGGCGCTGAAATTGATTCTTTTTACGGTCCAAACCTCCATCACCTCGATCACACGCCAGACTAGTCGGGCTAAGCCGGCAAGCAAGCAAGCAAGCAAGCGAAGAATGGCTGAGTCAGAGGCATTGGCAGAGTTGCGTAGACAGATGGCGGAAGCGCAGTCGCAGCCTAGCTCTACAGCAGTCGGGGAGAAGCTGAAGAAGGCTCTCACCGACCTAGTGATGGCGAAGAGGCGCGCCTTCGCAGCTGAGGCTGGCGGAGCAGCAGCTGGAGCAGCAGCTGGAGCAGCAGCTGGAGCAGATGAGCAAGCGGAGAAGCTGCTAGCGCAGCTTGAGCTGTTGGCTACCACACTCTCTCGACTCGCACCAGCGGCCTTCACGACAGTCTACTGTCAGACCATACTCCAGCGCTATCCCTCGCTTAGCGCCGCCTCGCTGGCGAAGGCGCAATCGCAGCCACAAAGAGCCAGGCGGCAGCGGCATACGCGAGTCGATCGATGTGATGAGTGCGGAGGGCCGGTAGTAGATGGGTCGTGCACTGTCTGCCATCGCGCTAATCGAGGCAGTGGAAGTGCTGCAGCCAATGCTAGCGCATGCGCGAGCAGCACAAGCGTAGGCTCGGATATGGCGGAGAAGATGGCGCAATTCGAGTCAGATATAGCCATCCTTCTCGCCATCTCGCCTCTGCCGCAGCCTCTCTGCGAGAAGGCTGATGAGATAGTGGTCGCTATACAGAGACGCATTCCTTCCTTCGTTGCCACTCACTCCCGCTCTCCCGCTTCATCACAGGCGGCGCAACAGCAGCCAGCGGACCCCGCTATGCTACGCTCTGTCTTCGCCGAGGTCGGGATGAAGCAGCATTACATGTGGTGCAATGCCATGTGGTACTACATCACCGGCTGGCGTCCTACCGCCTTCAGTCGAGGGGATATGGACCTCCTTCGACAGTACTATCGCCGCGCACTGCTGTCCTTCTTCAAGCGTATGAACCAACTGAAGCCGGATGGCAGTCGGATGATGTCTAATCTGTGGAGTGTGCAAGCTATCGTCAAGCTCATCATCTGCTCCTCTTCTCGACTGACTGCCACTCACCTCGACCTATACCTCTCGCTTCACTCGCAGAATCCAGCGACAGAGCAGATCCATTGCGGTATATGGGACGAGATGGCGCGCACCGAAGGATGGACCTTTGAGTAAGCAGCCGCCGCACAGCTGTTGCACAGCTGCCGCACAGCCGCAGCGATGACCTTTTTGAGCGGTCAAAGGCATCGGAGATGACACAATTGACCTCAGTCGCTGCAAGGCTGAAGACGCTGCTGCCAGCGGCAGATCTAGCCGAGTTGGATGCAGCAGTGGGGACATACCTGCGCTCTACCAACCTCTCAGTCACGCCTACACCCTACGAATTCCTCGCTCTGTCAGTGCGACTGTCGAGATTGATTGCCGGCATGTCGTGGGTCACTGCCAATCCAAGCCGCGCCAACCTCCTCATTAACATCCTCCTCGATGGTATATCGAAGGATAGGCAGTGGAAGAATGCAACTGCCATGCTGCAGAAGCCAGTGTATAAGGACTGTCTCGGCAGAGGATTCAGCTTCTACTCTGCCATTGCTGCAAGCGGCCTCATCGATGGCTCCTTCCCGACTGATCCCATCGTCGGCGAGGTCGAGAGAGCTGCGACCGGCATCCAGCATCCACATAGTCGAGTGGAAGCGCTGCGTAGTGACGCTGTCCAAGCCGGCAGAAGGCAGTCGGAGCAGCGAAGCGGCGCAGTGCAGCCGTTAGCGCAAGTAAAGCCACTCCGCAGTAGTGGCGGCAGCGCGCCAAGCGCTGGATCAGCAGTGCGCAGACCTAAGCATATAGCGGGAGTAGAGCCAGTAGACACGCTGCAGCCAGCAGCTAGTAAGCATGAGAAGCAGAAGCCAAGTCGCTTCCGCGCTCTCTCCTCCCGATCTAGCACTGCCTCGACCAGCGCTACAGCGAGTGTCGCGGCTTGCAGTGCCGCTGCTAGCGCAGCTAGCGCCGATACAGCAGGCTGCAGCTCAGCTTATATGACCGACGCGCCCTCTGCTCCGACTCAGCGACTGGATGATACGATCAGTCTCGGAGTAGCGCCAGTTCCAAGCTCAGCTCTAGACGATCTCTTCGATCCGCCTGCACCTATGACTGAGCAGACATCGAAGAAGAAGGGTAAGAGCAAGGAGAGGACAGGCGACTGATGCCCGCCATCAGCTTCTTCTTTTTCTCTTGCCGACGCTTGCCGACGCTTGCCGACGCTTGCCGACGCTTGCCGACGCTTGCCGACG
>Ga0302237_1002459_pt1 | contig 11471 bp, 23 predicted proteins | sample AAG_UR_Ala_MG_FD_193530 | JGI IMG/M metagenome (GOLD analysis project Ga0302237, IMG submission 193530) | Enriched activated sludge microbial communities from anaerobic digester in WTTP, New Holstein, Wisconsin, United States - AAG_UR_Ala | ecosystem: Engineered > Bioreactor > Anaerobic >...
GGTGTTCGTCACGTTCGCCTGGCACGAGCCCAACCGCCGCCGCGACGCCGACAACGTGGCGTTCGCGAAGAAGTTCATCCTCGACGCGCTGGTCGGACTCGGCGTGCTCCCGGACGACAGCCGCAAATACGTGACCGGCTTCGCCGACGAGTTCCACGTCGACCGTCAGAGGCCGCGCATCGTCGTGACGATCGAAAGGACACCTGCATGCTCGACGAGCAGCTCTTGACGGAGATCGCCGCGTTTTACAACGCCGGCGCCTCTCGGAATCCCGCCAACCCGCCGACCAGGCGCGAGATCGCGGAGCAGTTCCATCTCCGCAGCCCATCAACGGCGCAGAACTACCTCAACATCCTCGAGGCGCGGCACCTGGTACCGCCGCTGCGCCGCAACGGCCGCCGTGGTCGGCCTCGCAAGAGGAGCAACGCATGAGCGAGCGCATCGAATTCGACTTCAGCGACGTCGACCCGAGCAAGGTCGAGCTGCTGCCGGCCGGGTTCGTGGACCTGCAGAAGAAGACCAACGCCAGCGCACGGCCGATCGCCCTGGGAGGTTTCGGCTGGCCGCTCGAGCGGCCCATCGTGTGGTTCGTGGTCTGCGCCGATGAGGGACACCTGCTTGAGGCCACACACCTGGCGGTCTGCGTCGATGAGGCCACCGTCCACGCTGTCTGCGAGCGGGCAGGCCGCGCCTTCGCCGATGCTGGCGCCGCCAGAGTCAGGAGGCCGAACTGATGAGGCAGGCCGAGCAAGCCCTCGCCGCCGCTCGTGAGGAGATTGAGCGGATGAAGCGACGCATCGCACTGATGACCGTCGACTGTGACGAGTACGACGTGGACGAAGGACGCTGCCACCACGCCGAAGGCGACCGGCTGTGCCCACGGGAACCACGATGCCATGACGAGGTATCCCCCTCCCGCTGGACCCCGACCACGGGGGCACCTGAATGACCGCCGACCAACTGAAAGCCGTCCTGGACGCGCACGCCCTGTGGCTCAAGGGCGAGGGAGCGGGACAGAGGGCGAACCTGCGCGAGGCGGACCTGAGCGAGGCGGACCTGAGCTGGGCGGACCTGCGCGAGGCGGACCTGCGCGAGGCGGACCTGAGCGGGGCGAACCTGCGCGGGGCGGACCTGAGCGGGGCGGACCTGAGCGGGGCGCAAGGCATCTTCGACCCCTGCGCTTGGCTCGCCGCCAACTGCAAGCGCGTCAGGGGCGGCATCGAGGCGTACAAGACCTTCGGCCTCTACAACCAGCCGCCCGAGTCGTGGAAGCAGGAACCGGGAGCCGAGATCAGCGAGGTCGTGAACCCGAACCCGACCGACGACTGCGGGTGCGGCGTCAACGTGGCGACGCTCGACTGGGTGCGCCGGAACAACGACGAGGACCTACCCATCTGGAAGGTGCTTGTCAAGTGGGAGTGGATGGTCGGCGCGGTCGTGCCCTACGGAACGGACGGCAAGTTCCGGGTGCCGAGGGCGAAGCTGGTCGAGGTTGTGGAGACCACGGAGGTGACCCCGTGAGCACCTACCGCATCACATTCCGGTTCGACATCGGGCGCAAGTCGGCCCACCGCATACGGGAGGAGAAGAGATGGGGCTCACTTACGATCAGTTGTTCCCAGGCCGCTTCATCAAGGCCGGCGAGATGCGCGGCCAGCCGGTCACGATGACGGTCAAGAACGTCTACCTGGACCAGCTCGAGGACGAGAGCGGCCGTGAGAAGCCGCAGGCCGTGATCGCCTTCGACGAGACGCCGCGCGAGATGGCGCTGAACAAGACGAACGCGCAGTGCATCGTCGCCATGTTCGGCCAGGACTCGGGTGACTGGCTCGGCAAGCGCATCACGCTCATCCCCGAGCGCGACGCCAGCGGACTGTCCGACTCGGGACTCTGCCTGCGCATCCAGGGTTCGCCCGACATCAAGAGCCCGATCACGGCAGAGATCAAGCTGCCGCGGCGGCGCCCGCAGAAGCGCAAGCTGGTACCGACCAAGGACGGCCGGGCTGACGCGGGCGAGCTCGATAACGAGCTCGACGCGGCGCTGGGCAGCGCGGGCCAGAGCGAGGTCGCTGACGAGGGCGAGCAGGGGGTGCTCTGATGGCCTCACGCGATATCGAGGCGCAGCGGGAGAAGTGGCGCGCGGGCTTCGACCCGCGCCGCCCGCTGGCCGAGCAGCTCGACCAGCCGCACGCGCCGGCCTGGCAACTGGCGCACGTCATGAACGTGGGCGAGCACACGGTCTACAGTGAGGGCAAGGCGTTCGACGCCGCCGTGCGCGCCGGTGACCTGCACGAGGCCGCGCGTCACATCCCCTGCATCATCATCGGCGCCACGCACCGCTTCCCGACAGCCGCGTTCATCCTCTGGTGGGAGAGCGCCGGACGGACGGCGGCGGAGTGAACGGAATATCGCGTCTGCGGCGCCGAGTGGCCGTCAGAGTGGTAGGACACCACTCAGGCCACCAAAGCGCCGCAAAACAGCCTTGCACCACGTCAGCGGAGGTTTTCAGATGAGTCTGCTCATGCGGCCGCGGCCGGACGGGCCGATCTACGAGGCGCGCGAGCGTCGGGGCGGCGAGGGCTTCGCGCTGGTCGCCTACTACGCCGAACCGGGCACCGAGCGCGAGATGACGCGCGCCGAGGTGGAGGAGTTCAGGCAGGCGACCATGTCGTGCGGCGGGATCGTGCTGCGCACGCCGGATGGGGGAGGGACGCGGTGATCATCGCCCAGCTGCCGGACGCGCGGCTCTGTGCCGACCCGCGCCCGTTCGACCTGCCCAGTGGGACGATCGGCGTCTCACTGCGTGTGGCCAGCAACTATCGCACCAAGCGCGACGGCGAATGGACCTATGACGTGATGTTCCTCGACGTGACCATCTTCAGGGGCACGGCGACCATCATCGAGCACTTCAAGAAGGGAGACCCGATCACGGTCTGGGGACAGCTCATCGAACGCAAGTGGAACGACCGCGACGGACAGCCCAGGGTGGGGCTCGAGCTGGCCCACGCCGACTGGTCGTTCCCGCCGCGTCCGAGGGATGAGCTCGCCGCGACGCAAGAGGCCGAGGCGAAACAGACGGGCGATGCAGGCGTTGCCGCGGCTGACGACGAAGACGATGATGGGATCCCGTTCTGAGAGCAGTACCGTGATAGACTCGCCGTCCCATGAAAAGACCCCGCGCCGCGTGAACGGCCGGGGTCGTGACCACAACCTGATGAGGCAGGTGGTGACATGAGTGATTCTACCAGTGGGGCAGTCGTGACGGTCACTGCGAGTTACAGCGGTGTGCGATTCGATTCACGCCTCGAAGCGCAATGGGCCGCAGTCTTCGACCAACACCGGATCGTCTGGCAGTACCATCCCGAGCTCTACCGGCTAGGCCGCGTCCATTACGAGCCTGATTTCTGGCTGCCGGAGTCGCGCACCATCGTCGAGGTGAAGGGCGCGTTCACCTCCAGGCGCGATTACAAAGCGCTGACGTTCTGCCGCCAGGCCGCCGCCTGCGATGTGATGATCGTGTTCGCCGAATCGCCCGCAGGAGAGCGCTTCGCCCTGGGCCATCCGTCGCCGCAGGAGTCCGGCAGATTCGACATGTACGGCCAGCGGAGTGATCGCCTCGACGCCGGCGTGGCATTCGCTGAATGCAGACTGTGCGAGAGCTGGCAGTTCGTCGAGGTGAACCTCGCCTGGCGGTGTCGCGTCTGCGGCCACTCTGCAGGCGGAGAGACGTTCTCATCGTTCGTCTACCCACGCGGCAATGCGTCTCGATGAGCTGCTCGAGCGGCTCGAGGGAGTGAAGCGGAGCGCTTCCGGGTTCGTGGCGCGCTGTCCGGCGCACGACGACCACCGGCAGAGCCTGTCGATCGGCGAGGGCGACAACGGGTGCATCCTGCTGACCTGCTTCGCCGGCTGCGAGACGGCCGACGTGATGGCTGCGCTCGGGCTCGGCCTGGCCGACCTCTACCCAGAGCAGGAGCGCAGCAACGGCAAGCGCGAGATCGTCGCCACCTACGACTACACCGACGAAGACGGTGAGCTGCTCTACCAAGTCGTGCGCTTCCAGCCCAAGGACTTCCGCCAGCGGCGCCCGGACGGACGCGGCGGCTGGGAGTGGAAGCTGGGGCGCACGCGGCGCGTCTTGTACCGCTTGCCCGAGCTGGCCACGGCCATCGCGACCGGAGAGTCGGTCTACCTGGTCGAGGGGGAGAAGGACGCCGACTACCTGCGCCGGGCGGGCGCCTGCGCGACCTGCAACCCAGGCGGCGCCGGCAAATGGTCGCCCGACTACTCCGAGTCGCTGCGCGGCGCCGACGTGATCATCGTGGCCGACAAGGACGCGCCGGGGCGCAAGCACGCCGAGTCGGTGGCGGCGGCGCTGGACGGGATAGCCTTCGCCGTGCATGTCGTGGAGCCGGCGGAAGGCAAGGACGCGGCCGACCACCTGGCGGCCGGCAAGGGGCTCGACGAGTTCGTACCGCTCTCGCTCGAGCAGGCAGCAGCGACCGAACGGAGTGACTCGCCGTTCGTCGACTGGGGCACGTTCTGGCAGCGCGACGAGAGCGACGTCGAGTGGGTCTATCAGGACGTGCTGGCGCGCGGCCGGGGACACTCGATCTACGCCATGCACAAGGCCGGAAAAAGCCTGTTCACGCTCTACATGGCGGCCCAGATCGCGACCACCGGCACGGCCTGCGCGGCGATCTATCTCGACTATGAGATGACCGAGGCCGACCTCTATGAGCGGCTCGATGAGATGGGCTACGGCCCCGACAGCGACCTGTCGCGTCTGCGCTATGCACTACTGCCGACGCTGCCGCCGCTCGACACGATCACCGGCGCCGACGCGCTCTGTGCGATGGTCGATTCCGTCGAGGCAGAGCTGCCAGGCCATCACATCGTGGTCGTGATCGACACGATCAGCCGGGCCGTCTGCGGCGAAGAGAACTCGGCCGACACGTTCCGCGACTTCTACCGCTACACCGGGATCCGCCTCAAGCAGCGCGGCCTCACCTGGGTGCGGCTCGACCATGGCGGCAAGAGCTCGGAGCAGGGACAGCGCGGCAGCTCGTCGAAAGGCGACGACGTGGACGTGGTCTGGAAGCTGGCCCAGACCGAGAACGGCATCACCATGAAGCGCGAGCTGTCGCGCATGAGCTGGGTGCCGGCCAGCGTGACGTTCATGCAGAAGGACGCGCCGCTACGCTACCTGCCGATGGAATACGACTGGCCCGCCGGTACCAATGAGACCGTCATCCTGCTGGACCGCTGCAAGGTCGGCCTGGACGCCAAGTACGCCGATGCGCGGGAGAAGCTGGTGCAGGCCGGCGTGAAGCGCAGACGGCAGGTGGTCCTGGCCGCTCTGCGCTGGCGCAGGGAACGCGCGGCGGAGCAGTTCCGGAACCCCGGGAACCCCCCGGAACCGGCCGGGAACCCCTCGGGAACCCCCCATTTCGGTACCCCAGGGAACCACCCCTCGGGAACCGTGGGAACCAGCCTCGGGAACCCCCCGGGAACCGTCGGGAACCGGGGCCTGCGGCAAGTTGGGAACCGGGGGGGGTTCCTAATAAGGGAACCCCCCGGTCCCCAGCCGACGCCGAGCGACCCGAGTCGGCGTACATCAGGCGAGGATCTGGGCTTTGAATACTGAGGATGGAGAGAGCCATGAAAAGCGACTGCGAAGGGTGAGTGCCGTGACCTACATCATCATGCTGGTCGTCTTCGCCGCCGGAGTCATCGTCGGCATGCTGCTCATCGCGCTGTCCGCCGGCGCGTCGTGTGACGACGCCTACCACGCCGGCTACCGCGACGGAGTGAGGCGCGCTGCCGAGACGAAGGCGGAGCTGTTCGAGCTGGCCACCGATGGACTGGACGCAGGGGAGGAATCATGAACATGTTCGCTTGGACGATCGTGATCCTGACGGTCGGCCTGATCGGCCTGCTGACCGCCTTGGCGCTGACGGCGATGACGATGCTGCCGTGACGGACCAGCTCGACAGCTACGTCCTGCTCATCCGCCATGGCCGTCCCCGCCGCCGTGACTACGAGGTGGTGCGCGTCCTGGCGCGCGACTCTGCGGCGGCGCGGCGGACGGCGGCGACTTACTTGGACAAGCGGGACGTGGTGATTAGCGTGTATCGGGAGGAGCGGTGACTGCGATGACACACACCTATCGCATTCGGCGCGCGTTCGGCGGATGCTACCCCGTAACGGTGCCTTTTGGGGCGAAGTGCCGAGTCGTTCGGCGTGGCGCACGAGGGAACGTGCTGATCGAGCTGTATCGGGAGGAGGAGCCGTGAGACTTATCGACGTTACTTCCATCGGTCTCTGCTGTGCCTGTGTCTACTGGCACTGCGCGGTCGGTGAGTACCGAGAAGCGCAGAGCGGCGAGTGTCGGCGGCATCCGCCGACGGTGCGCCAGGGGCGGATTATCACCAGCTACAACGTCGGGCCTGATTGTGAAGAGGACGTGCCGCTAACGGCGTGGCCGGTGACGCGCGGGAGCGACTGGTGTGGCGAATGGAGGGCGGAGCCGTGAAACCGCATGAGAGCGCGGCCGGCAGAGAGGGGGGACGATGAAACTGAATGACGACCTCGTCACCTTCGTAAGCGACGATTTCGATTGGTTTTTCGCCGAGGAAGGCGGCTTGAAGCCCTGCACCCTCCGCCTGCTCTCCGACGAAGAGTGGCGCGAGCTCAACGCGAGGAAGCCGAAGCGCATCCGCATCGTGCGCCGTTTCACAGACGAGTACTTCACACGCGAGGTCTCCGGTACGTACTGGCTCGGTGAGCTTCTGGGGAACCACGTCGTGCTTATCTGCTGGAGGGAGCCGTGAGCGAAACCGCCGCAAAGAACATCCACTGCCCCCACGACCCCGGCACGCCTGAGTGCCTGAGCGCGACGTGGGTGAACATCTACAACCCCTGCCAAGAGTGCGACTGGTGGGACGAGTTCGCGGGGGAGGATGACGAATGAGTGCCCGCCACGCCCTACTGCGCACCCTGCTCCGCACCCCAGGTCTGGCCGTGACCTACCACGACGTGCTCGACGATCTCGGCTACCACGTCTCGCGGCAGCGTGTCTCAGCCGCCGCCAGGCAGCTGCAGCGCGACGGCTATGACATCGCCACCTCGTCCGGTCCCGGCGGCGGGTACCTGCTGCGGGGGGTGCGCTCGTGAGCTACACCATCGAATCCGACCTGGTCGCCACCTGCTGCAAGATCGCCAAGGCGATGCGCGTCGAGCTCGAGCTGGTCGGCCAGCGCCGCGCCAAAGGCTCCGGCACGACGCGCGGCTTTCCCGACGGGGTGCTGCACGCCGGCGGACGGACGTACCTGGTCGAGTTCAAGCGTCCCAAGAGCGTCGGCACGCGCGCCGGTCGCCTCTCGCTCGACCAGATCGCCGCCGCCGAGAGGCGCGCCGAGTGCGGGGTCCAGACCTTCCTGGTGGACAGCGTCGATGACTTCTGTGCGCTGGTCAACTGGGCGCGCACCGGCCGTGCGCCGTGCGTCCTGAAAACCGTCCTGGAGGTCGCCTCATGCGACTGCTGATCATCGCTGTCTTCCTCGCCACCATGCTGCTCCTGGCCGCGCTCTTCATCCTGACCGACCGCGCGCTGTCGGTCCCCGCGTCGCCTCCACCTGCGAGCGCCGAGTGGGTCGGCTGGGCCAAGCGCTGGCACGGTCAGGCCGTGCGAGCGCGGCGGGCTTACGCCAGAGTGCGGCGCTGCCAGGGACGCGCGGCGCCGCGTCCGATCGCAGCGCTGCCGGCGTCGACCGACTTCTACGTCCGTGACGCAGCCGAGCGCGATGGACTCTCGCGGACATGCAAAGAGTGCCGCAACCGACGTGGTCGCGAGCGCTACGCCGAACGCGTCTGCCCAAGTGAGCTGCGTGCCTAAGCCGCGCCAACACCCGCCGCGCTCGGTCTTCTCTGCTCATGTCGAGGCAGCGCGGCCGACGCGGCGGATTCTGCGTGAGAGAGCGCTCTGCGTCGCCTGTGGCTGCGTGCTCGCATCTGACAACCGCGGTCCACTGTGCAGCCCGTGCCAGCGCCGCGACGAATACGATCCGCGCCTCGACGGCGCGTTCCCGCGGCTACTGGCCGAGTACATGGCGAGCCGCGTAGGCGGGCGCGCCGACCCGGTGCGTCACTTCAACATGCCGGCAGATGCTCGCGTCGCGGTCTGGAAGCACATCCAGAAGATGCGCCGCGACGGCTGGGTGATAGATGGCTGCCCGCCGCCGCGTGGGGGCTACATCGTCCACCGTGCGCCGCCGGGTACGAAGCGGCGCCGCTCCAGTGAGAGGATGTGAGCATGGCCGAGAAGAAGAAACGCGGTCCCGGCAGACCCACCAAGTACAACGCCGCGCTCGGCACGCGCATCTGCAAGCGCGTCGCCAACGGCGAGACCTTGCGCGAGATCGCAGAGACGCCCGGCATGCCGTGTGAATCGACCATCAGGCTGTGGGCCGTGAAGCTGCCTGGGTTCTCGGAGGAATACGCACGGGCTCGCGAACTACAGGCCGACGCGATGGCCGACGAAGCCATCGCCGTGGCGCGTCGCAAGGGCAACAACCCGATCGGCGACCGGCTCCTGGTCGATACGCTCAAGTGGGCCGCGTCCAAGCTCAAGCCGCGCAGCTACTCCGACCGCGTGCAGGTCGAGCACCAGGGCGAACAGAAGGTGCAGGTCGTTGTCACCTACCAGGACGATCCACCTCCGGCTGAATAGGCTTCACCCGGCCCAGCAGCAGGTATATGACGAGCGCCGCCGGTTCAACGTGCTCTGCGCCGGGCGGCGTCTCGGCAAATCGCGCTTCGGCATCCGCCTCTCCGCCGACACAGCGCTGACCGGCAAGCCTGTGGGGTGGTACTCGCCCACCTACAAGATGCTGGCCGAGCTGTGGCGCGAGACGCGCGCGACGCTCGCCCCGGTCACGACCCAGAAGAATGAACAGGAGAAACGCCTCGAGCTCATCACCGGCGGCGTGATCGAGTTCTGGTCGCTGGACGCGCCGGAGACGAGTCGCGGACGCCGCTACGCTCGCGTCATCGTCGATGAGGCCGCCATGGTCAGTGACCTCGCCGAAGTGTGGGACATGGTGATACGCCCGACGCTCATCGACTACGCAGGCGACGCGTGGTTCCTCTCGACGCCGAAGGGCCGTGACGACTTCGCCGCGATGTACGACCTCGGGCAGAGTGACGACCATCCCGACTGGGCGAGCTGGCGCTTCGCATCGACCGCCAACCCCTACCTGCCCGCCGACGAACTGGATGCGCTGCGCTCGACGATGACGAGCCGAGCCTATGAGCAGGAGATCGAGGCGCGCTTCATCGACGAGCTCACCGATGCACTCTGGAGCAACGCGCTCATCGACGGCCACCGCGTCGCGAGGCCGCCTGAGATGCGCCGCGTCGTGGTCGCTATCGACCCAGCCGTGAGCGCGAGCGCCGACTCTGACGAGACTGGCATCGTCGCGGCCGGCCTCGGCGTCGACGACCATGCCTATGTACTGGCCGACGCATCCGGCCGCTATTCGCCGCTCGGCTGGGCTAGCAAGGCGATCGCCCAGTACGATGTGCTCGGCGCCGACCGCGTCATCGGCGAGGTGAACAACGGCGGCGACCTCATCAGGAGCAACCTGCGGGCGGTGCGGGCCACCGTGCCGTACAAGGCGGTGCGCGCCAGCCGCGGCAAGGCGACGCGGGCCGAGCCGGTCGCGGCGATGTACGAACAGGGGCGCGTGCATCACGTCGGCGTCTTCCCAGAGCTGGAGCTGCAGATGACGACCTGGAGCCCGCAGGACGACAAGACCTCGCCCGACCGAGTCGACGCGCTCGTCTGGGCGCTCTCAGAACTGATGGTGAAGCGCACGCAGCGCGCCGCCGTCTCTGTGCAGGGATGAATGGTAACGACCCACGCCGGTGGGAGAGGGAGACTTACGCCGTGGCCGCACCCCAAACAGACCTCGCGCGTGCCTTCGCGGCGCTGAGCGCGAAGCGTTCGCGTATCGACAGACTGTTCGCCTACTACGACGGCGAGCAGCCGCTACGCTACTCGACCGCGCGCCTGCAACAGGCGTTCGCGCGCATCGACGCCAAGTTCAGCGAGAACTGGTGCGCGACCGTGGTCGATTCGCTGGTCGACCGGCTCGCGCTGACCGGCTTCGCGTTGCGCACCGATCAGGCCGCTCAAGACGTGCTCGACACGATCTGGCAGCAGGAGCACCTTGAGATCGAGACCGACGACGTGGCCGAGGACGTGGCCGTCTGCGGCGAGAGCTTCGTGATAGTCGGCCGCGATGAGGACGGACTGACCCGCGTCGTCCACAACGACCCGCGCGTCTGCACGGTCGCCTATGACAAGTCAAACCCGCGCGCGCCGGCCTTCGCTGCGAAGTGGTATGACGAGGGCGGGCAGCGTCACCTGACGCTCTACTACACCGACCGCCTCGAGCACTACGTGTCGCGCGGCGCGACCGAGCAGGTGCAGAGCGCGTCCGGGTTCACGCTCGAGGATGAGCAAGCCAACGACACCGGGCGCATCCCGGTGTTCCACGTCCGCAGCCGCGTGCGGCGCATCTACGGCGAGCTGCAGAACGCGACCGAGCCACAGGACGCGGTCAACAAGCTCATCGCCGACATGATGGTCGCGGCCGAGTTCGGGGCCTTCAAACAGCGCTACATCATCTCGCAGGCCGACGTATCCCAGCTGCGCAACGCGCCGAACGAGATCTGGTCGATCCCAGCCGGAGACGGCGACGGTTCGGAGTCGACGCAGGTCGGAGAGTTCAGTGCGACCGAGCTGGCCAACTTCACGCAGGCAGTCGATCACTGGGCCAACGCCATGGCGCGCATCACGCGCACTCCGGCGCATTACTTCTTCGCCCAGGGCGGCAACATCTCAGGCGACGCGCTCGTGGCGATGGAGACGCCGCTCGCGCGCAAGGCTGCGAAGTATCAGGAGCGTCTTGGTGCCTGCTGGCGCGACGTGGCCTCCTACGCGCTCGCGCTCAACGGGCGCGATGTACCGGCGCACGAGATCGAGTGCGTGTGGGAAGACGTGCGCACCGTGCAGCCCGCCGCCGAGGCTGATGTGGTCGGTAGGCTCGTCGCAGCCGGTGTCCCGCTCAAGACCGCGCTCAGGCGCGGCGGCTGGACGGAAGGCGACCTCTCCATGCTTGACGAGGACAAGGCTGCCGAGAGTGCATCGCAGGCGAGTCTTGCACAGGAGATGCTCAACCGGGCGCGGGCGCAGTTCGACGCCGGGCGGACGAATCCACTGGCAGGCTGAGATGCCGCTCAACTCGACCTCCTGCCCCGGCAAGCACTTCCCGCTGGCCGCGATGAAGGAGGCGTGAGATGACGTATTGGATAGGAAGTGATGGCTGATGGCCTGGTCCAAGGACGCTTACACCACGGACACCCCGAGCGCTGACCTCTCAGACTACTCGACCATCACGAGGGCG
>Ga0302237_1002460_pt1 | contig 11467 bp, 8 predicted proteins | sample AAG_UR_Ala_MG_FD_193530 | JGI IMG/M metagenome (GOLD analysis project Ga0302237, IMG submission 193530) | Enriched activated sludge microbial communities from anaerobic digester in WTTP, New Holstein, Wisconsin, United States - AAG_UR_Ala | ecosystem: Engineered > Bioreactor > Anaerobic >...
CGGCCGCGAGGCGCTGGTCTACCAGTACGGCCCACAAGTGGATCTGCCGCACTATTACCCGGTCCGCAGCCCGTCCGGCAAGCTGCTGACGATCCAGCAGACCGATCCTTACCCTCACCATCGGTCCGTGTGGTTTGCCGACACGGTAGAACTGGCAGGAAAGCGAAAGGCCAGCTTCTACAACGCCTTGTACAGCCGCACGGACGCCAAGGATCCCCAATCGCCTTTCCGCGACCACGTCCGTCACGTCGAGTTCCTGCCGCAGTCGATCGAGGGCAATGTCGCAAAGCTGGGAATGAAGCTGGTCTGGGAGATGGACTCGAACGTGCCGGTGCTGGACGAACAGCGGCAGATGCGGATTGTGGCCTGGGAGGGCGGCGAGTATTTCATCGATCTCGCTTTCACCCTGACGGCATCCTACGGCGACGTGACGTTTGTCAGCGACGCGGCCCACTACGCCTGGCCCTACGTCCGCATCCACCCGCAGTTTTCCGGGGACCAGGGTGGCAAGCTCATCAACTCCGAGGGCGGTATCGGCCAAAAAGGAACCCACAACCAGCCGGCACGCTGGATCGACTACTCGAACACCATCGAGGGCCAGGCCGAGGGTCTGACGATCTTCAGCCACGGTGACAATCCCTACCCGCACCGCTGGCTGACACGCGAGTACGGCACCCTCGGCCCGCGCCGCGCGGATGACCGCAACGGCAAACCGTTTGCGGTCAAGAAGGGCGAAACGCTGCAGCAGCGAGTCGGGATCCTCGTCCACAAGGGCGATGTCCAGTCGGGCCGCGTCGCGGAGCGGTACCAGCAATACCTGGATGGGAAACTGTAGCAGCACGGCTCGGAGATCCATGCCACGGAAAAGCAAGGCCGCCCCGCCGTCTGCGCAACGGCGGGGCGGGCGCGAAAGTCGATGTTGGTTTGCTCGCCGAATGCCTACACTTTCAACACCGCATGGGCCACCCACAGATCGTGCAGATTGCAATACGACAGGACGAACACGTGCTGCTCCTTGCCTTCCGCCGGCAGCTTGATCTCGTGCGTCGAGATGGGCTGGTCCTTCCACGAGAAGGTCTTGGCGCCCAGCACCTCGCCGCTCCCGGCCACCACCGTGTGGCGGACGATGTAATGTTCTGCAGCCATGCCGTGCTTGTTCTCCAACTTCACCACCATCTTGTCGCCCGACTTCTCGGCGGCGATCATCGGAATGTGGCTGCCTTCCTTGCCCTTCCAAACGCCGGGGCGCTCCTTCGTATAGAGGATGTTCTCCGGGAGTTTGCCCAACACGCCGGCGGCACACTCGACCTCCGCAGCCAAAGTGCCCGGACCGGTTTCGGCAAACAGCGGAATCAACGCGGCGCCGGCCGGAGTTGCGGCCAGCAGTTTCAAGAATTCACGACGTTCACTCATGATGTCCCCCTTTGCTCAAAAAGGTGAAGAACGGAAGCGTGCTGGAACTCGAACATCTTATAGTAACCGAAACAGCGTAAGGCAAGGCTGATGAGTTGGCAACTAGACTGCCCCGCCAATGTTGTGGCTGCGGCCGGCGCGGAACAGGGGAGCCTTCGCCCGCAGTCCTTGCATCCCTGGGGACGGCTAACGCCTTACCGTTCGCCGAAGTCCGTCTACGGGACATTTGGAGCCAGACAGATCATGACGAGATTTTTTCGCGCTCTCCTGCGTGTTCTTGCGGCACACGTGTTTCCGGGCCGCATGTCCGCCGCCGCATCGTCGTTGCTCCTCGCCCTCTTGGTGCCAGCCGGACTGGACGCCGAGCCGATCGAGGTCGAATCGGTATTGCTGGCGCCGATCCAGGAAGTGGAGGTCCCGGCGCAAGAGGCGGGACTGTTACAGCGATTGGCGATCGCCGAAGGGGCGCTGATCAAGGAAGGCGACCTGCTGGCCCAAATCGACGATACCGATGCCAAACTCGAAAAAGCCCGCGCCGAAATCGAGTTGGACAACGCGCGGCGGAACGCCAGCAACGACATCAAGGTGCGCGTGGCGGTCAAGGCGTCCGAAGTCGCGGCGGCCGAGTTACAGCGCGGTTTGGAGTCGCAGAAACGTTACCCCAAGAGCGTTTCAGAAACGGAAATCGACCGGCTGCGGCTGGCTGCCGAACACACCAAGTTGCAGGTGGAGCAGGCCAAGTACGAATTCGAGACGGCGCAACTGGCCCTGCGCGTGCAGGAGAACCAGGTCCAGCGGGCCCAGCGGCAACTCGAACGCCGCAGAATCCCGGCCCCCGTCTCCGGCCGGGTCGTTCAACTCTTTCGCCAGCAAGGCGAGTGGATCGAACTCGGACAGCCGATCGCCAGAGTCTTGCGACTCGACCGGCTGAAGGCCATCGGTTCGCTCGACGCCCGGCGACTGAGCAGCGATCCGACGGGCAGGTCCGTCAGCCTCAAGGTGGAATTGCCGCAGCCGGGTCAGGCCGAATTTCAGGGCCGCGTGACCTTTGTGCATTCGGAGGTCAACCCGGTGAGCGGACACCTGGATTTCTGGGCCGAAATCGAAAACCCGGACCTCCTACTGCGTCCCGGCTTGCGCGCATCGCTCACGATTCTCGACAAGCCGGCCGGGACCGATTGACGCCGCAGTCCGCAAGGACATCCGGGCTCAGACGTACAGAAAGAAAGGAAAATCCGACAGAAAGACACGGTGACAGAAAAATGACGCGGGCAAGGGCATGAGAGCGAGGTCGGGTTTTCTCTTGCACACGCAGTACTTCAATTCCGCATTTCTCTGTCACCGTGTCTTTCTGTCACCGTCTTCGATCTTTCTGGGGACCGTTTTCTCAAAGACCTTGTCCTGGCAGATCGCTGCCAAGTCTTCGGAAAAATCAGGAGCCGGATCCGTCGGCGGCCAGAACTTCTGCTCGCGAATGTCCCTGACGACTTGGCGGGCAACTTCGTCGGCGGCGGCCAAGTCTTCGTCGGCCCACTGCGCCATGCAGAACTCGACCTTGTCGACGTCTTTCGGCAACAGCACGTAGCCCAACTGCACCGGGCCCTCGATTCCCAGGCTGCGGGCCAAATGCCGGTACAGCGGCAGCTGCAGGTCGACCCACTCCCCGCCTCGCCGATGAGCTTTCTCCGGCGTCTTGGCCGTGTCCGAAGACTTGTAATCCAGGATCGCCCGCTGGCCCGTGTCCCGCTGCACGTCGATGCGGTCGATGCGCCCGCGAAGCACGAACGGGCGGCCATCGACGTCCAGAACGGCGTCGGTGTGCTCCCGCTCCCGGCCCTCGATGCTCTCGATGACCCAGCCGTCCGCCGCCCGCCCGGCCTGCTTCTCGGCAAACGCGTCCAGCCGCAGCCGCAACTGCTCCACTTGCACCTGCACCGACGCCAGCGCATGCCGTCCGAACTGGCCGGCCGCCTCGCGTTCGAGCATCTCGCGCAGGTACTGGCGAATCTCCGCCGGGTCCGTCGAATCTCGGCACGGTCCGAGGCCGAACTGCCGCAACACGTCGTGGACCAGCGAGCCGAACAGCCCGCCGTCCAACTCCTCGGCAGCATCGTTCTGGGGCTGCAGCTTCAGCACACGGCGCAGATAGAAACGATACGGACAGGCCAGGTACTCCCGGAATGCCGTCACCGGCAACTCCCGGATCGTTTCGGTCAGCGGCATCGGCGGGGGAACGACAAAGCCCGATTCTGCAGCGCCCGGCGTCAAGCGGCCCGCCAGCGGCGGCAACTCGTGTTGCGGCGGCGGGGCTGCGAAAAACCGCAGCGCCCGCGGGGCGATCTGGTCCCGGTCGGTGGCGAACAGCAATCGGCTGGGAGTCAGCGGATCACCTTGGCTGTCGTGACGGGCCACGATCAGGTCCAGTCGCCGGCGACTGGCCAAAAGCACGCTCAGCGCGTAAGCATCCCGCGCATACCGGCGGGCATTGTCCTGTAAACCCAACCGGCTGCGGAGCGAGTTTGGCAGAAAGGCATCGGCGTTGACCGACGAGGGGACGCAGCCCTCGTTAAAGTTGCAGACGACCAGCGCCGGCGCGTCGTCCAACGGCAGTTCCAACCACCCCAGCAACTCGATCGCCTGCGGATCAAACCGAGACGAAACCGAGGCCGTCTGCAGTTGCCGCAGCGTCAGTTCGATCGCCGTCGCGGCATCGACCATCGGCATCAGGGCCCCCGGAACCCTGGTGCCGGCCAACGGGAGCGCGTCGTTGATCTGTGCGAACGCCTCCAGGCAGACTCGATCCGGCTCTTGCTCGCGGTCCCACGCCCGATCGCCGTACACCTGCAACAACATCTGCCGCACCGGTTCATTCCATTGATCCCAGGGACGACTCGGACTGCGCAGCGGCTGAAGCAGGATTTCGACCCGCTCGTGGACCTGCCGCACAGTCCGGACCTGGGCATCGTCCCCCAGCCAATCGCCGCTCAGCCGCGCCTGCAGATGGCTGCCGTAGTAGTCGTCGAGTCGTTCCAGCCAGCCGGCCGGAACCTGTCCGCGCTCGACCCAGGCGGACATGTCCGGATGACGCACGAGTGCGGCGAATTCGGCGTACCGCCCGCTGCGCAGGTAGGCCTCGACCGCCGACAGCAGCCGAAATGGGGCGGTCTCCGAACTGGGCACACCCACGGCAGACCGCGCCGCGATCCCGCATTCCTTCAATTGCCGCAGCACGTACGGAGTGATCTTCTCGTCGGCCAGCCCGATCGTAATCTCGTCGGCCCGGAACCGGCCGCCGTAGTCGGCCAGGCACCGGGCCACCGCGCCTGCCGTTTCGGCGGGGCCATCGGCCAGGCAAACTTGACCGGCGTCCAGGGGAATCGGAACCGTGGCCCAAGCGTCCGGCAGCAGGCAGCCGTCATCATCGAACCGGTCGGACCACGCCGGGGGCGCGTGGACCAGCACGGTGACCTGCGGTGCGACCTGGGCGAGCATCTGTCGAAGCGTGATCGTCATGTCCACCGCGCCCAGGACGATCACATCCCGATCGGTGTGGCATTCGCGCTGCTGGATGGCGACCAACCGTGCGGTCTGAACGTCCCACAACTGGAGCTTGTCCAAAGTGTCAAGGTACTGCTCCTGCAGCTGACGCAGCGTCGCCCACCGCTCCGTTTCGGCGAACGTTTCCAGTTCCTGGCCGCGGTCAGCCACATCTCGAAAATCCAGTCCGTCCGCCGCCAATTCGGTGTGCAGCTGCCAGACCAACCGTCCCAGGTCGAGCCAGCTGACGATATCGTCCGCCGCAGTCGGCGCGGCCAGCACGCGGAGCAACCGGACTCGATCCGCGTTCCGCAGCACCCGCGCCCACGCCAGATGCTGGGCCAAGTCGCCGGCAAAGGGCCGTTTGGCGTGATATAAGTGTTCGGGCAATCGCCCCACGGTTTCCAGCGCCGGCGGGGAAAACAGCAACCCTTGACGTTCCGCCTGCTCGACCAGGATCTCTAACAGTCGCCGCGCCGCTCGCCGTCCAGGCAGGACGACAATCGCGTCGCTCATGTCGGCCACGCTGCCGCGCTGATAGCGCCGGATCAGGTACTCCGCCGCTGACGACAGGGCAGGTTGGGAGAAATCGAGAAAATGACGGGCGAGAGACATTTTTTGGAAAGAAACGGATCGACTTCAGAAAAAATTTCACGTTCCGGTTCGTGCGAACGCGAAGGTCAGTTTTTCGAGAAACTCCGAACTCCTTTACTGATCGCATGTTGCGGCAAGGTCACCGGCAAACGTACCCGGTTGGCACGTCGTCTGCATTGATCTTGACACGACAGGCACGGGGTTTCGTGACTGCGACAACTTGATGCAAAGGAGTGTGCGATGCTCGTCTTGACCCGCAAGCTGCAGGAACGAATTCACATCGGCGACAACATCACGATCACGGTCGTGAAGATCAAAGGTAACACAGTGCGGGTGGGGATTGAAGCCCCCTGCGACGTGCGCATCGTTCGCGGCGAGGCGGCAGGCAGGGACGAGGCGGAGGCAAGCGGCGATGCTTTCACCGCTGGCGGCACCCAGGCCACCTCGCCCACGGCGGTCCAACCTCGCCGCGGACTTTCATCATCCTCTGCCAACGTTGGCGCCTCCCCCAACATGCCTCGCCCCACGGCTCCTTTGGCACGCGTCGCGGCCAGCAGGCCGCGTCTGCGGTTGGCCCTGGCCGACGTGCGACCGGATGCCCCCGCCGCGTTGCGGCAGGCCTCCGGCGTGACAAATGCCCACCCGGCGCTGACCTGCTGAGCCCCAAAAAGCTGCAAGAAAACAGACCTCGCGGAATAGTACTACGAAAGGCGGAAATTCCGGGGCGCGTTCTTGATCCGAACCGTCTTCGTCACCTCGGGCGGGCCGTCTGCGGTGACTTCGTCCGCACGCTCTTTCAGCCATTTGCTGAGGAACCGCAGGCCGCTTTCCACGTGCGCCTCGTGGCCGCCCTCGCGGAGGTCCATCTCGATGCGGTCCGCGACTCCCAACCGGCGATAGTGCTCCTGGGCCGCCTCGAACTCCTCCAGCACCATGGGCGGTGATTGAACCAGCCGGCGACCACAGCAGCTTTGATCCGCGGCTCCAGCGGTGTCCAGAACATGGTGGCCAGTCCGCCCAGCGACAGGCCCCACATTCCCACCCGCTCGCGATCGATGCGCGAAACAAGGCTCCCTCGCCTGCAACTTGTGTCCCACGCCCCCGCCTCGCGACCCGTGTCGCGCCACCCGCGCCCCGTATCCTGCCGCTGACGTGTGGACTACAATCAATTGGATGAACGAAACCGAACTTGCCGATTTGCAGGAACTCATCCTCCGCCTTATCAACTCGCCGGACTACCAGCCGGTCAAGCCCAAAGTGATCGCCAAACAACTGGGTGTGCCCAAGGAGTGGGCCCGAGAACTGCGCAAGGCGATCAAGCGGCTGGCGCGGGAAGGCAAGATTTCCTACGGCGAAAAACGCTTGGTCAAACGCCCGGAGACCACGTCGCGCACCGTCAAGGCGGAACGCGGGCTGATCACCGGCGAATTCCGCCGCTCGGCGAAGGGTTACGGCTTCGTCCGCCCCGTCGGCACGCCGCCGTCCGCCGGACGCGAGCACGACATCTTCATCCCGCTGCGAAAAACGGGTGACGCTTCGGCCGGCGACGTCGTCAAGGTGCGTCTCAAGCCAGCTCGCCGCGGCGAAACGAAACAGAGCGGGACGATTGTCGAGATCGTCCAGCGGGAGACGAATCAGTTCGTGGGCGTCTACCTGGAACGCGGCGGGCAGGCCTACGTCCAAATCGACGGCAACGTCGTGGCCGAGCCGGTCCCGGTCGGCGATCCGGGCGCGAAGAACGCGATGGAAGGCGACAAGGTCGTGATCGAGATGATCCGCTTTCCGGCGCATTTCCATCCGGGCGAAGGCGTGATCGTCGAAGTCCTAGGCGCCCGCGGCAGCCCCGGCGTCGATACGTTGTCCATCATCCGCGAGTTCAATCTGCCGGACCGGTTCCCGCTGCACGTGATGGACACCGCCCGCGCCCAGGCCGAGCGGTTCGACGAATCCGTCGGCGACCGACTGGACCTGACCGACGAAACGGTCGTCACCATCGACCCCAAGGACGCCCGCGATTTCGACGACGCCATCTCGCTGAAAAAACTGGACAACGGCCACTGGCGGCTGGGCGTCCACATCGCCGACGTGGCGCATTTCGTGCCCGCCGGTTCGCCGCTGGACGTCGAGGCCCGCGAGCGCGGCACCAGCGTCTACTTGCCCGACCGCGTGCTGCCCATGCTGCCGGAACTGATCTGCAACGGCCTGGCCAGCCTGCAGCCGGACAAGGTGCGGTACGCCAAGAGCGCGCTGATCGAATTCACGGCGGACGGGGTCCGCGTGGCGGCCGAGTTTCACAACTCGGCGATCCGCAGCAAGCGGCGTTTTGCGTACGAAGAAGTCGATGAATTCCTGGCCGATCCGGGGCGGTGGAAGTCCAAGCTCACGACCGGCGTGTTCGCCATGCTGGGGCGGATGCACGAACTGGCCATGATCCTCCGCCGGCGCCGCCTGGAACGTGGGGCCATCGAGTTGACGCTGCCGGAGATCAAAATCGACTTGGACAAGAAAGGCCGCGTCTCGGGCGCGCACGTCGTCGAGAACACGGTCAGCCACCAGATCATCGAAGAGTTTATGCTGGCCGCCAACGAAGCCGTCGCCGAGCATTTGCACGGGCAGAAGCTGAACTTCCTGCGCCGCGTCCACGAGCCGCCGGACCCGCGCAAGCTGCACGCGCTGACCGACTTCGTCCGCGAACTGGGAATGGACTGCGAGAGCCTGCGGAACCGCTTCGAGATCAAGCGGGTGGTGGAAGAGGTCAACGGCGATCCGCGGAAGCACGCCGTGCATTACGCCGTGCTGCGGAGCATGCAGAAGGCCGTCTACGGCCCGCAGGAAGAAGGCCACTACGCGCTGCACTGCAAACATTACTGCCACTTCACGTCCCCCATTCGCCGCTACCCGGACCTGGTGATCCATCGCATGCTGGACAGCCTGCTGCGCGGCTCGCGGCCGCCGGACGACTTCGACTACCTGGCCGTTCAGGGCCAGCACTGTTCGGAGCGGGAGCAGCGGGCCGAAGCGGCCGAACGCGAGCTGATCAAGGTCAAGCTGCTGGCGTTTCTGAGCAAGCGGATTGGCGAGTCGATGGAAGCCGTGATTACGGGTGTCGAGGAGTTCGGCTTGTTCGCGCAAGGCATTGAGTTACCGGCCGAGGGCGTGATTCGCATCGACGCCCTGGCGGACGATTTCTACCGTTACGACCGGCGGACCCATTCGCTGACCGGCTACCGGCACGGCCACAGCTATCGCCTGGGCGATCTGGTCCAGGTCGAAATCGCCCACGTGGACGTGGACCGCCGCGAACTCGATTTCCGCTTGGTGCGGCGATTGGATCGGCCCTCCGGCCGCAAGAGCCTGACCGCGCCTCGTCCCGGTCGGCCCAAGGCCCGCGCGAAGAAGAAGACGGAGTTGAAACGGCGGGCCGTGAAGCGAACGGGCAAACGCCGGCGTCTCTGAGACCGGGTGAAGACTCCGCGCGCGGCTGGCATTGGCTCGTACTACGATTGCCTGTTTCTTGTTTTCGTGCGAGCGTTTTGGAGATCACTTCCTTGCAGGCGTTCTTCGCCTGGCGTGTTGGAGACCAGCGCGACCACGGCCTTGGACCCGCTTTGGTCCACGGACCCCAGTTTGAAATCGCGTTCCTTTCCCAGCACGGCTTCGCGGAAATAGGCATGTGTCCCGCAGCCAGCCTGGCGGCTGACGCGCGCGATCGTATCGCGGTCGCCCCAACGGCGCCCCGTGTCGGCTTGCGACCAGCGGGTGATCCTTCCCTCGCAGCCGTAAATCTCCGCGAGCTGGTCCAGCGAAATGGTCTCGGCGGGGTTGGCCTTGTGGACGTAGATGGCCAGCGCATCGTAGCCCAGATGAAGAAGCATTGCCTCGGTTTCTCGCGGGCAAAATCGTGCGACAACCCTGGTGAGCCGTTTTGCCCGGCAGTATCTTAGAGGGACCGTCAAACTTCGGCGGAATCGCCGCGATTCCCGGCGAACGGAAGGACCGTTGCTTGCTCGGACGGAGGGACTGGTCATGAATTTGAACGCACAACCGCAGGCGGTGCCCGCAACGCCCGCCAAACCGCGGTCGCCGAAGCTGGTAGCCGTCGTCGACATCGGGGCCACGTCGATCCGGATGGCGATCGCCGAGATCGGAGAAAGGGGGCAGTTCCGCACCCTGGAGACGCTGTCCCAGGCCGTGAGCTTGGGCAAGGACACGTTCACCATGGGGGCCATCGATCCCGCCACGACTGAAGAATGCGTACGGGTCCTGAAGAGCTATCGCCAGCTGCTGAACGAATACGACATCACGCGTCCGGAACAGATTCACGTGGTGGCCACCAGTGCGGTCCGCGAGGCGGTCAATCGCTTGTCCTTCCTCAAACGCATCTACATCGCCACGGGCTTCAACGTCGAACCGTTCGACGAAGCCGCGGTGAACCGCGTGACGTACCTGGGCGTGCTGCCGCTGTTGGCGTCCGAGCCGCGGCTGGCCGAAGCCAAGACGTTGATCGTCGAAGTCGGCGGGGGCAGCACGGAGGTGTTGTTGATCGACCGCGGCGACGTGGCCTTAGCGCACACCTACCGGCTGGGAGCGCTGCGGTTGCGCAAGACGCTGGAGGCGTTTCACGCCCCCACCGGCAAGGTGCGGGCCATTATGGAGAGCCAGATCGCGCGGATCGTCGATCAGGTGCGGAAGCGCGTCCCGGCCGACCATTCGTTGATCATGATCGCCCTGGGCGGCGACGTCCGCTTTGCCACCGGCGAGTTGCTGCCGGCCTGGGACGCGCACTCGCTGGCCACGGTGCCCGCGGGCGAACTGCGGAAGTTCACGGAGAAGATCGTCGCCATGTCGGTCGACGAGATCCTGCACAAGTTCCACCTGGCCGTGCCCGACGCCGAATCCGTCGGGCCGGCGCTGCTGACCTACGTCCGCCTGGCTCGAGCGCTGCGGCTGGAGGAGTTGCTGGTCTCTCCGATCAACCTCCGCGACGGGCTGATCCGGGAGATGGCGTCGCGGGAGGAATGGACCGAGAACTTCACGCATCAGATCGTCCGCTCGGCCGTCGATTTCGGCCGCCGCTTCGGGTTCGACGAGCCGCACGGCCGGCAAGTCGCGGAGTTGAGCCGGATGCTGTTCCGGGCGCTGCAGCCGGAGCATCAGCTCGGCTACCGCCATGAAGTGATCCTGGCGGTGGCGGCCTTGCTGCACGACGTCGGCCACGCGGTCAGCGCGCGCAGCCACCACAAGCACAGCATGTACTTGATCAGCAACGGGGACCTGTTTGGGCTGAGCCAGAAGGACGTGCAGTTGGCGGCCCTGATCGCCCGCTATCATCGCCGCTCGTCGCCCAAGCCGATTCACGAGAGTTACGCGGCCCTGGACTGGGAAAGCCGCACCACGATCGTCAAGCTGGCCGCGATCCTGCGTCTGGCCGACGCCTTGGACCGCAACAACAATCAGCGGGTCAAGAACATCCAGTGCGCGCGCGAAGACGGCCGTTGGGTGATCTCCGTGCCGGGCGCGGACGACCTGTCCGTCGAGCAACTGGCCGTGCAGCAGAAGGCGGGGTTGTTCAAGGAAGTGTACGGCATGCCGGTCCTCGTGCGCAATGCGCCGGAGAGGTTGGAGAGAACTCCACAGTCGCCACGATTACAGATTCCTATAGCCTCACGTTGAACGAGTGACGTGTCCCATGGCCGATCCCAAATCCAAAACCAAATTCTTCAACCGCGAACTCAGCTGGCTGGAATTCAACCAGCGCGTGCTGGACGAGGCGACGGACGAAAGCCTGCCGCTGCTGGAGCGTTTGAAATTCCTCGCCATCACCAGCTCGAACCTGGACGAGTTCCTGATGGTCCGCGTGGGCGGCTTGCAGATGCTGCGCCAGCGCCGCAGCAACAAGCGCGATCCCGCCGGCCTGACTCCA
>Ga0302237_1002461_pt1 | contig 11457 bp, 7 predicted proteins | sample AAG_UR_Ala_MG_FD_193530 | JGI IMG/M metagenome (GOLD analysis project Ga0302237, IMG submission 193530) | Enriched activated sludge microbial communities from anaerobic digester in WTTP, New Holstein, Wisconsin, United States - AAG_UR_Ala | ecosystem: Engineered > Bioreactor > Anaerobic >...
GATTGCCCCAACAGCTGGTCGTCGTCGGCGCCGATCATGGTTCGCGCGCCCCGCTGGTGGACGCCCAACGTATGGTTGGCAGAGATCTCGGCGCACGCCCGCACGCACCGCCGGCAGAGGATGCACCGGCTGTGGTCCATGACAAAGTACTTGCCGCTGGCGTCGACCGGCCAATGCTTCTGATAATTCGGAACATGCTCCCAGCAGGTCAATCCGTAGCGATAGGCCAGCTTCTGTAACTCGCAATCCGTGTTGTTGTCGCTGCCGCTGGCCGGGCAAAACATGCAATAGTGCGAGCGCTCGGAGAAGATCATCTGCAACGCGAAAACCCGCGCAGCCACGACGCGTTCCGTCTCCGTCTGGACCACCATGCCGTCGAAAATCGGAAACGTGCAAGCGGGCTGGAGCGTGCGCTGATCCTTAATCTCCACCAAACAAACTCGGCAAGCGCCTGCGGGCGGCAAGGCCGGATGGTGGCACAGGGCGGGAATGTCGATGCCCGCCGCTGCCGCGGCCTCCAATACAGTCTGGCCGGCCCGCGCATGGATCTGGCGGCCGTTGATCGTGATATTCACGACGCCGGGGGGGATCATAGGGGCCTCATGCATGGGTCAGTGGTCAGTGGTCAGTCGTCAGTGGACGGAAAAACGGCCGACGTCCTTCATGCCTCATCCTTGTTGCGGCCGGGGCAGTTTCATTACGTCCAGCCACTCCAGGTCGCAGCGCAGGCAGCGGCGAGCTTCCTCCTGGGCCGAAAACTCGCCGAAGCCCGTCTCCACTTCGCGGAAGTTGCCGTCCCGCTGCTCCACAGGCAGCCTCGGCGTGGCGGGCCGATGATGCTCGGCATACGCCGCCAAGTCGTAAACCTGCGGGACATCTTCGCGCTCGGCTTCCAGGTGCGGTTTGACCAACTGGCCGGTTTTCAGCCAATGATCGATCGCCGCGGCGACCAGGTTGCCTTGCGCGACGGCCTCGACGATCGTCGCCGGGCCGGTCACCGCGTCGCCCGCGGCGAACACTCCCGGACGCGTCGTGGCGTACGCCTCGTCGACGACGAAGGTATCGCCGCGGTGGCGCGCGATCTCCGTGCCGTGCAGCCACGACACATCGGGCACCTGGCCGATGGCGGGGATCAGGACCTCGACGTTCAACACGTATGAGTCCGCGCCCAGCGGCACCGGCCGGCGGCGGGCGCTGTCGTCAAACTCGGCCAGTCGCTGCTGCTGCAGGCGGACGCCCGACACGGCCCCGTTGCCCAACACCTCGGCGGGGTTGACCAGCGTATGGAAGCGGATGCCTTCCTGCCGCGCCGCTTCGATCTCTTCCGGCAGATGCGCCGCCGGCATGTCATCGCCCGCCCGGCGATAGATCACGTGGACTTCGCGGGCCCCCATGCGCAGCGACGAACGGGCCACGTCGATGGCCACGTCGCCACCGCCCACGACCGCCACACGCTTGCCGCACACGTCCGGCAGAGGTGCGTCCGCAGGCAATCCGGCGGCGCGCATCGTCGCCTCGCCCGCCACGCGGCTGAGGAATTCCACGCCGTCGATCACGCCCTGCTTGTCGTCGCCCGCGACGCCCAAGCGGCGGCTGCGGTGCGCGCCGATGGCCAGCAGCACCGCGCCGTACCCTTGCCGGCCCAACAGATCGTCCAGGCCGAAATCGCGTCCCAACGCCATGTTACAGCGGATGTCGACTCCCGCGCGGCGGACGTTTTCAATCTCGGCCAGCAGCGGTCCGCGCGGCAGCCGGTATTCGGGAATCGCCCAAGCCATCATGCCGCCCGCCACAGGGTACTTCTCGAAGACGGCGACCTGGTACCCGCGTTGAGCCAATCGCAGAGCGGCGGTCAAGCCGGCGGGTCCGGCCCCGACCACGGCAATTTTCTTCTCTGCCGCCGCCGCTCGTTCGGCCTCGCTGCCGATCGGTTCGGGCGTCCAGGGCTTCTCGAACTCGTGGTCCGCCATGAAACGTTTGACCAGTCGGATCGCCACCGGTTCGTCGATCTCGCCGCGGCGGCACTTGCTTTCGCAGAACGCCGGGCAGGCGCGGCCGCAGACCAGTGCGAACGGATTGCGGCGGCGATGGATGGCCAGCCCTTCGGCATAGCGGCCTTGGGCGACCAGGGCCAGGTAGGCGGGCGTATCCACGTTGGCGGGACACGAGTTGACACAGCGGGCCCGCACCAAGGCCCGGCACTGGCCCGCCGGGCACAGCTTCTCGTCGATGTGCGTGATGAACTCGTCCTCGAAGAACCGCAACGCCGCCAGCACCGGGCCGGGCGTGCGCTGGCCCAGGCCGCACAGCGACGAGGACATCATGTGCGTCGAGACGTCCTTGATGATCTGCAGATCCTTGCGGGTCCCGTGCCCCTCGCTGATCCGCGCCAGCGCTTCCAGCAGCCGCTGGCCGCCCACGCGGCAGGGGACGCACTTGCCGCACGACTCGGCGGCGGCGAACGTCAGAAAGTACCTCGAGAACTCGACCATGCAGGTGTCGTCGTCCAGCACGATCATGCCGCCCGAACCCATGACCGCGCCGGCTTCAGCCAGCGAATCGAAATCGACGGACGTGTTGAGCGCGGCGGCGGGCAGGCACCCTCCCAGCGGACCGCCCGTCTGGACGGCCTTGAACTTCTTGCCGTGCGGGACGCCACCGCCCACGTCGAAGATGATGTCGCCCAGCGGGATGCCCATGGGAACTTCGATCAGCCCCGTGTTGTTGACTTTGCCCGTCAGCGCGAACACGGCCGTCCCCGGCGATTTCTGCGTGCCGATGCTGCCGAACCAGTTCGCCCCCCGGAGGATGATCTGGGGCGTCATGGCGTAGCTCTTGACGTTGTTGATGTTGGTCGGCAGGCCCCACAGTCCCGCCACGACCGGATACGGCGGGCGCGGACGGGGCTCGCCGCGGCGGCCTTCGATCGAGGCGATCAAGGCGGTCTCCTCGCCGCACACGAACGCCCCGGCGCCTTCCTTGACCTCGATGTCGAAGCGGAAACCCGTGCCGCAGATGTCTTCGCCCAACAGCCCCAAGTCGCGCGCCTGGTGGATGGCCATCTCCAGCCGGTCGATGGCCAGCGGGTACTCCTCGCGGCAGTAGATGTACCCCTGGCTGGCGCCGATGGCGTAGGCGGCGATCGCCATGCCCTCGATGACGCTGTGCGGGTCGCTTTCCAGAATCGAGCGGTCCATGAACGCGCCGGGATCGCCCTCGTCCGCGTTGCAGACGACGTACTTGAGATCGCCCGGCGCGCGGCGGCAGAACTCCCACTTGGCCCCCGCCGAAAACCCCGCGCCGCCGCGGCCGCGCAGGCCGGAGGCTTTCATCTCGCGGATCACGTCCTCCGGCGACATCTCGCCCAGGACCTTGCCCAGCGCCGCGTAGCCGTCGCGGGCGATGTATTCCTCGATCCGCTCGGGATCGATCAGCCCGCAGTTCCGCAAGGCGATCCGGACCTGCTTGCTGAACAGCGGCATGTCTTGATACGAGACGAGCGAACGGTGCGCCTCAGGCTCGTCGTAGCACAGCCGCTGGACGACCTTGCCCTGGATCAGCGTCTGGTCGACGATCTCCGGCACGTCCTCCGGCTGAACCCGGCAGTACAATACGCCGGGCGGATGAACGACCGCAATCGGTCCGGCCGCGCAGAAGCCGCGGCAGGGACTGGGACCGAGCCGCACGTTGCGCCCCAGCGCCCGGCGCGTCAACTCGACTTCAAAGGCCCGCAGCACGCGCTGGCAGCGGGCGGACGTACAGCGGGCGCCGCCGCAGACGGTGACGCTGCCGCTGAGGGCGATCGCGGGGGAATCGGCAACCTGATCCATAACTTCACCTGCACAGAGACAATGCGGGCTCGTCGCTCGGCATGCGCCCGACCACCCACTCCTTGACCGGCTGCCCCTTGACCACGTGTTCTTCGATCAGCCGAGGCACCATCGCCGGATGCACGTTGGCGTACACAATGCGGCTCTGGCCCGCCTGCTGGATGTCCACCAGCGGTTCGCGGACGCAAACGCCGATGCAGCCCGCGGTGACGACCAACGCGTCGATCTGCCTTCTATTCAGTTCTTCTTCGATCGCCTGCAGCGTTTCCCGCGCCCCGGCCGCGATGCCGCACGTGCCCATCCCGACGGTGATCACCGTGCTCGTGTCGCGGCGGACCTGCTCGGCCTGCTTGATGTCCCGGCACAGTTGCTGCAGTTCTTCGAGATTCTTGAGTTGGGGCATGGGTTGGTTCGCTTTCAGTCGCGGGCGGCACGCGGAGCGTGCCTGCTACGATGTGCGGGCGGCACGCGGAGTGTGCCTGTTACGGTGTTTCACTCCAGGGACTCCAATCGCTGCACGAGCGCTTCGGGCGCCAGGTGCGCGTAGACCTTGTCGTCCACGACGGCGATGGGCGCCAAGCCGCAGGAGCCCAGACAGTACACGATCTCCAGCGTGTACTTGTAGTCCTCCGAAGTCTGGCCGGGTCCGACGCGCAGCGAACGCTCGATGGCTTCAATATTCTTGCCGCTGCCGCGTACGTGGCAAGCCGTGCCGTCGCAAATCCGGATCAAGTGCCGTCCGCGGCGCTGCAGGTGAAACTGCGCGTAAAACGTCGCCACGCCATACAACTGATTCAGCGGAATCAGCGTCCGCTGCGAGATGGCCCGCAGCACCTCGCGGGGCAGGTACCCGTAGGCGTCCTGGGCCCGCTGCAGGATCGGAATCACCGCGCCCTTGCGGCCCTTGAACTCCTCCAGGATGTGATCCAGCGGCGCGAGGTCCAGCGGTTCCTCCGCCGCTTCCGTGACGCGAGTCGATCCATTGCCGGACGCATTCATGCCCCATTGCTCCTCACGCGGCACGCCGCCGCCGTCAAACGCTGGTAGTGCCGGCTCGAGCCGGTGCCGACCGCCTGAAGGCGGCACTGCCGGCAAGCGCCGGAGAACTCTGTCGGAATGGCACACGCCGGGGAGGGCCAGGGGCGTGGCGACCGAAGCGATAAAACGCCAGAGCGGCTCGACCTATGATAGGCGAATTGGACAGGCCCTGCCAGCCCCCCTCCGGGCGCAACGCAAGAAGATTGTTGCAGACGGCATTTAACGCAAGTCTGCCGTACTTTTTTGGGGCTGGGAACAGCCCCCGGCAGTCCTTTCCTGTGGAGACAGGCAGCAGGCGAGGGACGGATAGACGGTCGCGACGCCCTCCAATTCGGTTTACTCGGGTTTGGCAACGAAGCGGTAACCGGCGTCGCGGATGGTGAGGAAATGGCGTGGGACCGCGGGATCGGACTCGAAGATCTTGCGCAGGCGGCGGATGAACTGGTCGGGGGCGCGCGTGTTGATGCCGCCCGGCAGGCCCCAGACCTTTTCCAGCAACTCGCGGCGGGGGATGACGCGCCCCTCGTGTTCCACAAAGTACCGCAGGAGGCTCATTTCCAGTTGCGTCATCCGCACCGGCTGGCCTGAGACGATCACCTCGAACGTCTCGAAGTTGATCCGGGCGTTTCCGAACTGGCAATCGCGGATCCGGCTGCCGGCGGCCTGCCGTTTCCTGCGGCCGTGATAGGTCAGCAAGTTTTTGACGCGGGCCAGAAATTCGTCCAAGTCAAAAGGCTTGGCCAAGTACTGGTTCGCCCCGGCCTCGAAACCCCGGGTGCGGTCTTCGGTCAGCGTGCGGGCGGTGAGAATCAGGATCGGCAACTCCATGTCCCGCGCGCGAATTTCTTCACACACCGCGTAGCCGCTCATGCCGGGCAGCATCAAATCCAGGACGACTAGGTCGACGGATTGCGGAGATTCTTCCAGCAAGCGCAGGGCCGACGGACCATCGCCCAGGGTCGTCACTTGGTAGCCCTCGGCCAGCAGATTGTACTTGATCCCCAGCGCCAGGTGCTGTTCATCTTCCACGACCAGGATGTGAACTTGTTCGGCCATGGCGGAGTTTACCCTTTCCAGGCGACTGCCCCCGCAGGTTCGGCGGCGTCAGGCGGCACGCGCTCCGCGAACGTCGGCCGGCCGGGCAAGCGGACTTCAAGCACCGTCCCCGGTCCGGACTTGGGGTACCGCACGTGTACCCGGCCGCGGAGCTGGTGCAACAGCGTGCGCACGATGTACAGGCCCAACCCCGTGCCCGGCTTGTCGCGCTCCAACTCCACCCCCAAACGCTCGAAGCGGCGGAAGATCCGTCGCCGCAAGTGAAAGGGGATGCCGCGGCCGTTGTCTGCCACCTGGACCAGCACCTCCTCCATTCCAACCGGCCCGGCGGCGACGTCCACGCGTGGCGGGGCGCCGGCATACTTGACCGCGTTGTCGATCAGGTTGCGGAAGATGATTTCCAAGTCCAACCGGCGGCCGCGCACCCAGCAGGGCTGCAACGCCAACTGGACCGTGCCGGCCGGCACTCGATAACTCCAGCACACGGCCTCCGCACACTCGCGGAGCAGGCTGCCCAACTCGATGTCCTCCAGCGGACCGTCCGCCGGCACGGCTTCCAGACGGCCGGCCGTCAACAGCTGGTTGATCAAGCGATCCAGCCGTTCCAAGTCCTCCAGCATAAAGCGATAGAAATCCGCACGCTCGGCTTCGGTGACTTGGTGCCGGCTGAGCGTCTGCAAGTACAGCTTCATGGAGGCGATCGGCGATTTCAATTCGTGGGTGACGCTGTCGATAAAGTTCGACTGCCGCCGCGTCAGGTTGATCGCCTTGATCGACAGGATCAGGTACAACACGGTGCCCACCAACAGCAACAAACTGAACAGCGATCCGACCGTCAACTGAGTCCAGTACAGACCGGAGGAACGTTCGTCCTGCAGTGCACTGCTGACGTTCACCAACACCCAGCCGATGGTCAGCACGACCAGCAGGGCGATCATCACAATCGCCAGCAAGATCGGGAAGCGAAGCGAACGGCGTGCAGTCATGGCTGGTGGCAGCCTCCGGCGTGGGCTAGTGCCCAGTTAAGGGGTTTCGGCGGAAAAGAAACGCGGCTTTCCTCAAAAAGCCGGGCTTTTACGCCGGCGCATCACGCACGAACTCCTGAGCGGGTGCTGATCTGGTATGGCGACTCTTCGTCAACGTATCAGATCGCGATGGTTTTGGGCATCCCGCCTCGGATATCGAACTCTTACGCAGCTATTACACAATGCATACATGGCGTCGCCCGGCGCGGCGACGATACCGGATACAATGCGCACCGGCGCCTCGCGCTGCCCTTCGCAACCGCGACGAAGCCCGGCCCCCCCCTTTTTTGCAGGAAGTCCTCCCATGACGCGTTGCGTCGATCGACCGGAACCTCGAACCGCCCACCCGTACACCCCTGCCGTGCATCCTGCGCGATCCCGGGCTCGAGTACTGCTGACCAGCGTTTTCGGGCCCTACGCCCAGGACGACCAGTACGGCAGCCGGGCGATGAACCCGATGGAACTGTACCACAATCAAGTGACGCGCACGCAGGGTCCGTTTTCGCTGCGGATGTTCCATCGCAGTTGGGGCTTGATGCTGATGCAGGCGAACATGGACGCCCCGTGCGTCGTCCTGGATTTCCCGACCCTGGACCGCTTTATTGAGGAGCTGCGCACGCACACCTACGACATCATCGGAATCACCTCGATCATGCCCAACTTGGGTAAAGTGAAGAAGATGTGCGAGCTGATCCGGCAGTACCAGCCGCAGGCCGCGATCGTCGTGGGCGGACACCTGGCGAACATGCCGGACTTGCACGAGCGGATCGACGCCGATCACATCGTGCGGGGCGACGGCGTGCGCTGGTTCCGGCGGTTCCTGGGGGAAGACGAGGGGCAGCCCATCCGGCATCCGCTGATCACGTCCGGGTTCGGAACGCGCAACGCCGGGATCACGGTCAAGGAATTGCCGGGCGATGTGGCGGCGACCATCCTGCCCTCCGTCGGCTGTCCGCTGGGGTGCAACTTCTGTTCTACGTCCGCCATGTTCGGCGGCAAAGGGAAAGCGGTTCATTTTTACGAGTCGGGCGACGAGCTGTTCGACGTGATGTCGCAGATGGAACAGGAAATGCAGGTCCGTTCGTTCTTTATGATGGACGAGAACTTCCTGCTGCACCGCCAGCGGGCGCTGCGGCTGCTGGAACTGATGGAACAGCGGCACAAAGCCTGGTCGCTGTACGTGTTCTCGTCGGCTAATGTGCTGCAGTCGTATCGCCTGGAGCAATTGGTCCGCTTGGGCATCTCCTGGGTCTGGATGGGAATCGAGGGCCGGGACAGTCAGTACACCAAGCTGCGCGGCATCGACACGTTTGGACTCATCCGGGAACTGCAGTCCCACGGCATTCGCGTGCTGGGCTCGACCATCATCGGCCTGGAGGAGCACACGCCGGACAACATCGATGAAGCGATCGAATACGCCGCCCGCCACAACACCGACTTCCACCAGTTCATGCTCTACACGCCCGTGCCCGGAACGCCGTTCCATGCGGACATGAAAGCCCGCGGCCTGATGAAGGACGAAAGCGAGTTTGACATCGCCGACATCCACGGCCAATTGATGTTCAACTACCGGCATCCGCACCTGACGGACCAGCAGGCGGGCGAGTTCGTGCTGCGGGCGTTCGACCGCGACTTTGCGCGCAACGGTCCGAGCACCGTGCGTATCGTGCGGACGACGTTGGCGGGCTGGAAGCGATACCGAAACCATCCCGACCCGTGCATCCGCGACCGTTACGCCTGGGAAGCTCGCTCGTTGGCGACGATCTACTCCGCGTTGGTCGGCGCGACACGACTCTATTACCGCCACGATCCGGAACTGCACGCCCCAATGTCGGAGTTGCTCAGCGAACTGCACGCCGAGTTCGGTTGGAAGTCGCGGCTGGCCTCGGCCCTGGGCGGGCGGTGGCTGCGGCGGCGCATCCGTCAGGAAGCGCGGCGCTTGGCGGCCGGTTGGACCTACGAGCCGCAGACCTTCTACGAACGCAATGCGGCGGTCACGGACCGTCCGGAGGCCGCACTCTGTCAGTGCCTCACGGCTCGCGTCACACCGCCCGCGGCACCGTCCAAGACCCGCCGGAAGCCGGCCTCGAAACGCCAACCCGCGGCGGTCTGAGGCGATGCTCGCCGCAGAACTCCGCAAATGCCGGTTGCTCGGCCAACCGTCGGGCCAGTTCGGCATAGCCTGCGGCCGTGGGATGACTGGCATCGGCATACAAGTCGCTCTCTAACGCCGGCGGGACGTAGTGCGGGATGCCCTCGCCCGCCAGCCACTCGGCCACCTGATGTTTCTGCTTGGCGTAACCTCTCAGCCCGGCCTCGGTCAGCATGTGCTCGTTGAAGGGGCCCACGACGACAAACACCTGGTTGCCGCGCTCGCGGAGCAACCGCACCGTGCGCTGAAAGAACCGCCACTGCAACGACTCGTCCAACGGCACCCAGTCGGGCGTGAACCGCGTGATTCCTTTGGCCGTCCAGGGCCGCGCGTCGGGCGGCGGCGACGGCGGTTCGTCGGGTGACGGCAACGCGGCGCTCAGGCCCCCCAGCGGGTTGCGATACGGACGTTCCAGCGTCCAGGTGGCCAGGTCTTCGCTGTCGAAGTAAGCGATTCGCAGGTGGTCGGCCCAGCCGAGCAACGGCACACGCCGGCCGACGACGGCGCCGACACGCTGCGACAGGGGCGCCCGGTAACACGAGATCCACGGCGAGAACTGCGGGACCAGCGCGGGATGGTTGAAGGTGGCTTCCTTCGTCGCCGACAGGTCGTGCCGCGGCGAACTCATCCATAGCAAATTGCAGTTCACGATCACGCGCCGGCCGCGAATCGCGCCGCCGTAGTACTCGACCAGCCCCGCCATCGCCGCCGGATGGACTCCGTCCACTCCCAAGTTGACAAACCGTTCGCTGCCAGCCCGTTCGTTCAAATAGTGCGACAACGTGCCGCGGGTCGACACGTAGTGGCCCCAGATCACCGAGTCGCCGACCAGCAGCGTCTGGTCGCCGCCAACCGCCGCGCGGCAGGTCCGCTCGTACTGCCAGTAATCGTTTCCCAGCCGATACGGGATACGATATCCGGCGCCGATCTGCAGCGGTTCGATCCGTTCCCAGGCTTGTGGAATGACGTAGAACAGCGCCGCCGTGATGACCAGAGCCGCGCAGCACTGCCGAGGCGACAACCGCATCTCGGCGGCGGCCCGCGATTCATCGACGCCGCGCTCGACGGACGGCTCACGTGGAGTCAAGCACTCGTTTTTCATGCCGAAATCAAAACTGAAAGTAAATGAACGCCTGGTCGCTTGACGTCACAAACGTCGCGATGTACACCACCATGGCGACCACCAGAACGACGCGGACCAGCGGACGCTGCAGGATTTCGTGCAACCGCGATTCCCACACAAACTGATAAACCCAAATCGCCAGCACCAGGCCGACCATCAGCAGCGGGATCCTCGGATCCGCCAACTCGCAGGACGCGATTCGGCGGACAATCAACCAGCCGTCGCCGACGCTCTGCGCCCGGAAAAAGATCCAGGCAAAGCAGACGATCGCAAACGTCAGCACCTGTTTCGCCAGCCTGGGCACGCGGTGCCGGTACCACGGCGCTGCTTCCAGCGCCCGCGTCAACACGCGGCCGGCGGCGTGGACCGCTCCCCAGATGATGAACGTCCACATCGCCCCGTGCCACAGCCCCGAGATGATCATCGTCAGGACCATGTTCCGGTACGTGTTGAACTCGCCGCACCGATTGCCCCCCAGCGGCACATAGACGTAGTCCTTGAACCAGGTCGACAGGCTGATATGCCACCGCCGCCAGAAGTCGCCCAGCCCGGTGGCCAAGTACGGGTGGTAGAAGTTCAGCATCAACCGGATGCCCATCATCCGGCCGATGCCGCGCGCCATGTCGGTGTAACCGCTGAAGTCGAAGTAGATCTGCCAGGCGAAGGCCACGGTCGCCAGGGCGAGCGCGGCCGCCCGGTAATCGCCCGGCGAGGCGTAAATCGGATCGACGTACCGCGCCAAGTAGTCGGCCAGTGCGACTTTTTTGAACAGCCCCACCACGAACAGAAACACTCCGTCGGACAGATCGTCGCGGGTAATCCGCGGCGTGCCGTGCAACTGTGGCAACAAGTGCGAGGCCCGCTCGATCGGCCCGGCCACCAGCTGCGGAAAAAGGGACACAAACGTGGCGTAACGCACGAAGTTCGGCTCGAACTGGACGTTCCCCCGATAGTAGTCGATCGTGTAACTCATCGATTGGAAGACGTAGAACGAGATGCCCACCGGCAGGAGATAGCTGAACGCGGGGACGGAATAGTCGATTCCACAGCCGTACAGCAGCGAGTTGACCGCGTCGCTCAGGAACCGCACGTCCGGATCGGCCAAGGTCCAGGGCAGGCCCAGCCACGCCGCCAGCGCGTTCAGGTTCTCGACAACGAATCGACCGTACTTGAAGAATCCCAGCAGACTGAGATTGTTCAGCAAGCTCAGCACCAGCCACGGCTTTTTCCACC
>Ga0302237_1002466_pt1 | contig 11429 bp, 9 predicted proteins | sample AAG_UR_Ala_MG_FD_193530 | JGI IMG/M metagenome (GOLD analysis project Ga0302237, IMG submission 193530) | Enriched activated sludge microbial communities from anaerobic digester in WTTP, New Holstein, Wisconsin, United States - AAG_UR_Ala | ecosystem: Engineered > Bioreactor > Anaerobic >...
CCGGAAGCCCACCTTCTCCTCTTCGGAGAAGGCGGAGGTGTCCACCTTGTCCAGCACCGGCACGATCTGCACCATGATGACCCCGCCGCCGGGGATGATCCCCTCCTCGATGCCCGCCCGGGTGGCGGACAGGGCGTCTTCGACCCGGTGCTTTTTCTCCTTCAGCTCGGTCTCGGTGGCCGCCCCCACGCTGATGACCGCCACGCCCCCGGCCAGCTTGGCCAGCCGCTCCTGGAGCTTCTCCCGGTCGTAGTCGGAGGTGGTGTCCTCGATCTGGGCCTTGATCTGGGCGATCCGGTCCTTGATGTCGCTCTGCTTGCCTTCGCCGCTGACGATGGTGGTGTTTTCCTTGTCCACCTTCACCATCTTGGCCCGGCCCAGGGCGGAGAGTTCGGTGTTTTCCAGCTTCAGGCCCAGCTCGTCGGAGATGACCTGGCCCGCGGTGAGAATCGCGATGTCCTCCAGCATGGCCTTCCGGCGGTCGCCGAAGCCCGGGGCCTTGACGGCGCAGGCGCTCAGGGTGCCCCGCAGGTTGTTGACCACCAGGGTGGCCAGGGCCTCGCCTTCGATATCCTCGGCGATGATGAGGAAGGGCTTGCCCGCCTGGGCGACCTTTTCCAGAATCGGCAGGAGGTCCTTCATGCCGGAGATCTTCTTGTCGTAGATGAGGATGTAGGGGTCCTCCAGCACCGTGGTCATGGTGTCCCGGTTGGTGGCGAAGTAGGGGGAGATGTAGCCCCGGTCGAACTGCATGCCCTCCACGTACTCGGTGGTGGTTTCGATGGTCTTGGATTCCTCCACGGTGATGACCCCGTCCTTGCCCACCTTCTCCATGGCGTCGGCGATCTCCTTGCCGATCTCCATGTCGTTGTTGGCCGAGATGGCCGCCACCTGGGCGATCTCTTCCTTGTCCTTGATCTCCTTGGACGCCTTCCTGATCTCTTCCACGGCGATTTCCACCGCCTTGTCGATGCCCCGCTTGATGCCCATGGGGCTGATGCCGGCGGCCACGGACTTGAGGCCTTCCTTGATGATGCTGTGGGCCAGAACCGTGGCGGTGGTGGTGCCGTCCCCGGCCACGTCGTTGGTCTTGGTGGCCACCTCTTTCAAGAGCTGGGCGCCCATGTTCTCGAAGGCGTCCTCCAGCTCCACTTCCTTGGCCACGGAGACCCCGTCCTTGGTGACCGTGGGGGCCCCGAACTTCTTGTCCAGAAGGACGTTCCGTCCCTTGGGCCCCAAGGTGACCTTTACGGCGGCGGAGATCTTCTCCACTCCCCGAAGAAGCGAACGCCGCGCGTCTTCGTCGAACTTCAACTGCTTCGCCATATTACACTCCCTTTCTTTGAATAATAATTGTTATTTTCGGGTCGAAAGCCCATTTCAACGAATCTGCTGGAAAGATACAAAAAAATCCGGAAATAGCCAATATTTATTTTTCAAAATTTTCGCTCTTCCGGCGGAAAAACGGCCCGGGAACGCCCCCGACGGGTCGAATCCCCCCCGAGGAGGATCTCCCCGGCGGCGAAGGAACGGGGTTCCGCCGCCCCCGAAGGCCGCAGAAGGAGGCTTCCGTCCTCCCCGATCCCCTCCAGGCGCCCCTCCACGGGTTCGCTCCCGGGGAGGCCAGGCAGAAACCGGATGCTTTCCCCCCGCAGAAAGAGCCGGGCCTCCACCCCTTCCCGCCAGTCTCCCTTTCCGTCCCGGAAGCTCAGCAGTTCCCGCAGGAGGGGGGGGAGCAGCTCCCGGGGCGCGACCTCCCTCCCCGCGGCCTGCCGCAGGGAGACCGCCTTCTCCCTCAGGGGCTCGGGAAACTCCTCCTGCCCGCAGTTCACCCCCATCCCCAGAAAGACGCAGCCGTCCCGCAGCTCCGCCAGGATCCCCGAGACTTTGCGCCCCCCCAGAAGAACGTCGTTGGGCCACTTGATCCGCGGCTCCAGCCCCAGGAAGGACTCCAGGGTCTCCGCCAGGGCCAGGCCCGCCCGGAGGGGGACCGGGTCCGGGGGAGATGAAAGGTCCCGGAGCCGGAAAAAGACCGTAAAAAGGAGGCTCTTCCCCGGGGCGTCCTCCCAGGTCCGGTGGGGAAAACGGCCCCGGCCTGCGGTCTGCCGCCCCGCGGCGACCAGGGTCCCCGTGGGAAGGCCCCGGGAGGCCAGGTCCCGGGCGTCCCGCATGGTGGACTCCGTTTCGGGGAGGAAGAAAATCCGGGCCCCCGGGAAGGGGTTCTCCAGGTCCGTCATCGGGACCACCCTAACCCGGCGCGGCTTGATTTTTCAATCCCGTTTCCCCATATTGAATAAATGGAACACAACCCGTTTCCCGCCGGGCTCGCCCTGCCCCGGGAAGCCCATTCCTTCGCCCTGTTCATCTTCGGCGCCACCGGGGACCTGACCCGGAAAAAGCTCATGCCCGCCCTGTTTTCCCTCTTCGCCAAGGGGCACATCAGCCGTTTCCGCATCGTCGGCTTCGCCCGGCGCCCCTGGACCCGGGAAGAGTTCCAGACCCAGACGGCGGGGATGATCCACCGGCCCGAGTTCGCCTCCTTCGGCGGGGAGCTGAAGAAAGCCTTTCTGGACTGCCTGGACTACATCTCCTCCCCCTTCGAGGACCCCCGGGGCTACGAGGAGATCCGGCGGCAGGCCCGGGGCCTGTCGGACAGGCTCTACTACCTCTCCAGTCCCCCCTCCTCCTACATCGACATCATCGAAAACCTGGGCCGGGCGGGCCTGGGGGAGGAAAACGGCGGCCGGGCCCGGATCATCGTGGAAAAACCCATCGGCCACAACCTGGCGGAGGCCCGGGTCATCAACGAAGCCCTGGCCCGCCGCTTCGACGAGTCCCAGATCTTCCGCATCGACCACTACCTGGGCAAGGAAACGGTCCAGAACATCATGCTGCTGCGCTTCGGCAACGGCCTCTTCGAGCCGGTCTGGAACAACCGCTATGTCCGGCAGGTCCAGATCTCCGTGGCGGAGAAGATCGGCGTGGAGGGCCGGGGCAACTACTACGAGAGCGCCGGGGCCCTGCGGGACATGGTGCAGAACCACCTGTTCCAGCTCCTCTGCCTCACCGCCATGGAGCCCCCCAACGATCTGGACCCGGACTCCATCCGGTCGGAGAAGGTCAAAATCCTCAAGTCCCTCAGGCCCATGTCCCGGCGGGACACCTCCCACGTCACCATCCGGGGGCAGTACTCCGCGGGCTACATGGACGGGAAGGCCACCCCGGGCTACCTGGAGGAGCCGGGGGTGGCGCCGGACTCCCGGACCGAGACCTTCGTGGCCCTGAAACTCTTCCTGGACACCTGGCGCTGGTCCGGGGTCCCATTCCTTATCCGGACGGGGAAGAGGCTTTCCCGCCGGGTCAGCGAAATCGCGGTCCAGTTCAAGGAGCCCCCCCTGCGGCTCTTTTCCCGCAGCGGCCACCAGGCGGACCGGAACACCCTGATCATCCGGATCCAGCCCGACGAAGGGATAACCTTGAACATGAACGCCAAGATCCCCGGCTACTCCACCGACAGCCGGCCGGTGAACATGAACTTCGCCTACGGATCGGCCTTCGGCGAGTCCCCGCCGGAGGCCTACGAAAGACTGATTCTGGACGCCCTCCTGGGGGACGCCACCCTGTACACCCGGCGGGACGAGATCGAGGCCTCCTGGGCCTTCATCACCCGGATACTGGAGGGCTGGGAGGAGAGCGACGCCCGGCCCTATCCCTACGTCCCCGGCAGCGCCGGCCCGGAGGAGACGAAGTTCCTCACCCAGAGGGAGGGTCATCGATGGAGAAAACTGTGAAAGCCCTGTTCGACCCCGCCGGCATCGAGCGGGAACTGCACATCCTGGAGCGGTCCCAGTCCCAGGCGGAGACCCGGACCAGCCTCTTCAACCTGGTGGTGGTGGGGACCGGCGAGGGGGTGGCGGAAACCGAAGAAAGGCTCCTGGGGCGGCTGCTGGGAAGGCGGGCCGCCCGGGTCATCCACATCACCCTGGACACCCCCGGCCCCACGGAGGTCTTCGTCAACGCCCGCTGCCTCCCCGACCGGGAGGACAAGGGGGTCTGCTTCCAGGAGATCCACATCTCCGCCGGGGAGGACGGGGCCGGGACCGCCCCCGGGTCCTGGTCCGCCTTTCTGATCCGGGACATCCCCGTCCATGTGCTCTGGATGACCGGCCTCGCCGGCCGCCGGCAGGTGCTGCGCCACACCCGGGAACAGGCGGACAAGTTCATCATCGACGGGGCCTGCCAGGTCCGCCCGGGGGGCCTCTCCTTCGACGACTACCTCATGGCGGTGAAGATCGAACTCCTGGGCCAGGGCGTTCCCACCGCGGACCTGGCCTGGGAGAGGCTGGCCCCCCTGCGGGGCCTCACCGCCCAGGCCTTCGATTTTCCCGGCCCCCTGGCGGCCCTGCCGGAGGTGGAGGAAATCCTCCTGTCCGGAGCGGGGGAGACGGAGCTTCGGCTCTACGGGCTCTGGGTCGCCTCCCGGCTGGGCTGGACCCGGGCGGGGGAGGCTTTCGCCGCCCCCGGGGGGCGGCTGGTCCCCCTGACCATCCGGCCCGCGGGCGCGCCCGGCGCCGCCGTCAACGGCGCGCCCCCGACGGGCGGGGGAGGGGAGCCCCCCGGCGACGGCACCCCCCGGGGCGGAAAACCCGCCTCCCCGCCCGCGGCGGGGGAGGGCTGCCGGGTCCTTTTCCGCTTCTCCCGGGGCCCGGACCTGGAGCTGCGCCTTCCCCCCTGGGGGGTGGCCACGGCGGTCTGGGGCGGCGACGAGCTTCTCTCCAAGGCGATCTCCTTCCCCTCGGACGGTGATATACTGCTGGCTCAGGTGGACATGCCCGGATACGACGGGCTCTACGAGGGGGCCCTGGAGCTGGTGTGAGGCCCCCGGGGCGCTTCACCGGGAATGGGGGCCGGAAGGGCCGGAGCCCGCCCCGCGGCGGCCCGCCCCCCGCCCCGCCGCCCGCCTCGCGGCGGGCCCTCCCCGGCTTCCCGGCCCCCCGAAAAACCTCCCCCGGCCGCCGGAAAAAACCTCCCCGGACCCCTTGCCCAAACCCGGGACATCCGGTAATATTTATTCAGCAATCGGCATAAATATGCAACCAAAGGAAGGGGCGTGAAGGGGCGGCACAACCGGCACCGGGCCATCGAGCAGATAATCCAGAGCAACCGCATAACCAGCCAGGATGCCCTGCTGGAGCATCTGACGGGAATGGGCTTTTCCGTCACCCAGGCCACCCTGTCCCGGGACCTGCGGCACCTGAAGGTCCGCAAGGTCTCCGAGGGGCCCGGGGGCTACCACTACACCCTCCCCGGCGAGGAAAGCCGCCGGGAACTGGAAGGCAACTACATCCAGGACTTCCTGCGGGGCTTCGTGTCGCTGGAGTTCTCCGCCAACATCGGCGTGGTCCGCACCCTGACGGGCCACGCCAACAGCGTCGCCCTGGCCCTGGACCGGCTGAGTCTGACGGAGATCCTGGGGACCATCGCCGGGGACGACACGGTACTGATGGTCCTCCGGGAGGGGGTAGGCCCCGGGGACATGAAAAGAAAACTGCGGGAAAAGTTTCCCGATCTGGAGGATTGACGTGAAAGCTGCGATACTGGGCGCCACCGGCTACACCGGCATGGTTCTTCTTCGGCTCCTGGCCCGGCACAGAGACGTGACGGAGATCATCCCCGCCTCCGGCTCCCAGGCGGGGACCCCGCTGACGGTCTTCGACCGGGGGCTGTCCCGCTTTATAGAAGAAAAAACCCGCCTCTGCGGCGGGAAGCTCGCCACGGTGGAGGAGGCCGCGGCGGCGAAGCCCGACGTGGTCTTCGCCGCCCTCCCCCATCTGGCCTCAGCCACGGTCTGCGCTCCCTTTTTCGGGACCTCCGTGGTGATCGACCTCTCGGCGGACTTCCGGATCAAGGACCCCCTGGTCTTCGAGAAGGCCTACAGCGAAAAACCGCCCCGGCCAGACCTTCTGGCGAAGGCGGTGTACGGCCTGGCGGACTGGGACCCGGAGGCCGTCGCCGGGGCGGACCTCATCGCCAACCCCGGCTGCTACCCCACCGCCACCCTGCTGCCCCTCCTTCCCCTGGCCCGGGCGGGCCTCATCGGGGGGACCGTGGTGGTGAACGCCCTGTCGGGTATCTCCGGGGCCGGCCGGAGCGCCAAGATCAACAATCTCTTCTGCGAGAGGTCGGAGAACACCAACGCCTACTCCCCGGGAAAGACCCACCGCCACCGCGCGGAAATCCAGCAGGAGCTGGACCGGGCGGCGGGGGGCCTGGATGTCCTGTTCACCCCCCACCTGGTGCCCCTGAAGCAGGGGATGGCGGTGACCACCGTGGCGGAACTGACCCGGGACACCGACCCGGCGGAGATCGACGGGATCCTCTCCGCCGCCTACGGGAAGAGGCCCTGGGTGGAGCTCCGGGGGCCGGTTATCCCCGAAACCCGGGACGTGCGGGGCACCAACCGCTGCGACATCGGGCGGCACCTGGAGGGGCGCCGGATCATCCTCTTCTCGGTGGTGGACAACCTGGTGAAGGGCGCCTCGGGGCAGGCGGTGCAGAACATGAACATCCGCTTCGGCCTGGACGAAACCGAGGGGCTCCCCCTCCACGGGGAGTTCTGACGGCCATGGGAAAGAAAAGCCGGGTTCTGATAAAAATCGGCGGGAAGGCCGCCGCGGCGGAGTCCTCCCTGCGGGACCTGATCCGGGAGATGGCGGCCCTCCGGGACCGCCATGAGTTCATCCTGGTTCACGGCGGCGGGGCGGAGGTGAGCCGGGTCACCAGGATCTTCGGCCTGGAGCCGGTCTTCCGGGACGGGGTGCGGATGACCAGCCCCCCGGAGATGGAGATCGTGGACATGGTGCTGTCGGGAAAGGTCAACAAGGACCTGGTCCGGATGTTCTCCGCCTCCGGCATCAGGGCGGTGGGGATCTCCGGATCCGACGGCGGGTTTTTCACCGGCCGGTCCATCGACCCCGCCGGGGTGAGCCGCACCGGCCGGGTGGAGCGGGTGGACCCGGAGCCGGTCCTGCTCCTGCTGAAGGCGGGCTATCTCCCCGTGGCGGCCTCCACCTCCATGGACCCCCAGGGGGGGGCGCTGAACATCAACGCCGACGAGGCGGCCCTGGAGATCGCCAAGGCCCTGGCCGCCGACGCCCTGGTCTTCCTGTCCGACATTCCGGGGATCCTGAAAGACAGCGCGACGCTGAGGAGTCTGGACCGGGCCGCGGCGGAGAGGGAGATCCGGGACGGGGTCATCACCGGGGGGATGATCCCCAAGGTAACCTCCTCCCTGGAGGCGCTCCACAGCGGCGTCAGGGCCGTGGTCATCGGGGAGTTCACCACATACGGCGATCTGGCCCTCCTCCTGTCCCGGGAGAAGGGCACCACCATAGGAGAATGAGGATGTTCGCGATCGACAGCAAAGGAATGATCCACGCCGGCCCCCTGCCGAAACAGTACGGCGCCGATTTTCTGGTGCTCCGGGAGGGGGACGGGGTTTATCTGAAGGACGCCGCGGGGAAAAGCTACCTGGACTTCGGGTCCGGCATCGCGGTGAACGCCCTGGGCCACGGCCGGGAAGACCTTGCCCGGGTGGCGGCGGACCAGATGCGCCGGCTCGTCCACTCCTCCAACCTCTACGTCACCGAGCCGGCCCTGGAGCTGGCGGCGAAACTCCTGCGCTCCGGACCCTTCGGGGCGGTGCACTTCGGCAACAGCGGCACCGAGGCCAACGAGGCGGCGCTGAAGTACGCCCGGCTCTACGCCCACCGGACCCGGGGAGAGGGCTGCTTCAAACTCCTCTCTTTCTCCCATGCCTTCCACGGACGGACCCTGGGGGCCCTGTCGGTTACCCCCAACCCCGCCTACCGGACCCCCTTCGAGCCCCTGCTGCCGGGGACCGAAACCCTCCCCTACAACGACGAGGCGGCCCTGGAAAAGACCCTGGACCGGAGCTTCGCCGGGATCATCGTGGAGACCCTCCAGGGCGAGGGGGGCCTGAAGGCCATGACCCCCTCCTTCGCGGCGGCCCTGAACCGCCTCTGCCGGGCGCACGACATCATCCTCATCGCCGACGAGGTGCAGACCGGTCTGGGCCGCACCGGGGCGGTCTACTCCTCCTTCGCCCTGGGCCTGGAGCCGGACATCATCACCCTGGCCAAGCCCCTGGCGGGGGGCCTTCCCCTGTCGGCGACCCTGATCCCCGGGAAGATAAACGACCTCCTGAAGACCGGCGACCACGGCTCCACCTTCGGCGGCGGCCCGGTGACCACCGCGGTGGCCTCCCACCTCTGGGACATCATCACCGACGGGGAGTTCCTGGCGGAGGTCCGCCGGAAGGGCGAGGTCCTGGCCCGGGCCCTGGGCGGCCTGGCGGAAACCCATTCCTCCGGCCCCCTCCGGGTCGGGGAGGTCCGGGGGCGGGGCATGCTCCGGGGGCTGGAGATCCTGGCCCCGGAGGACAGGACCCCCGGCGTCATGAAGGCTATCCTCGCCGCCGCCCAGGAAAGGGGCCTCCTCCTCCTGCGGTCCGGGACCAACGTGGTCCGCATCGCCCCGCCCCTGGTCATCGGGGACGGGGACCTCCTGACGGGGGTGGGCATCCTGGGGGAGGCCCTGGGGGAGGTTTTTACCGGGGAGTTATAGGGGTTTTAACGCGGGGGCTCAAAGGAAGAGGTTTAACGCAGAGGCGCAGAGGAAGAATTTTTAACGCAGAGGCGCAGAGACGCAGGGAAGAGGTTTAACGCAGAGACGCAGAGGAAGAATTATTAACGCAGGGGCGCGGAGGCGCAGAGGGGGGAGGAGGTTGATGCCCTTCTTTGTTTCTTGGCGGCTTTTGCGGCTTTGCGCGAGATGTTCTTAAAATTTTTTAACGCAGAGACGCGGAGACGCAGGGGCGCGAGGGAAGAAGGTTTAACGCAGAGGCGCAATGGCGCGGGGGAAGAGGGTTGAGGAGAGATTACCTGTAAATCTCTTCGTGGGATCCCACATCAACGGGGATCGCTTTTCCTTCCAGGAGAAAAAATTCAAGGCAGATTCGAAAACTCATATTGATGGACACGCTGTATAAATCCTGCGCCTTTCCGGAGAGCTTGTGCAGGCGGAGGGAAGGGTGATCAGGGTTAAGTTCCAGGAGTTTCAGGGTTTTTTCGTACTGGCCCAGGAGTTCGGGATGTTTTTTGATGAATTTTCGGGCTCGTTTTATATAGCTTTCGGTGTAGATGATCTTAATCACCAATGATTCTCTTTATATGATCATCCACTGATTCTTCCACTACCCGTCCTTCCGCCAGATCTTTTTTTGTTTCGCGAATTGCTGTTTCCAGTTCACTTTCCCGCAGCCGGTTGTATTCATCGATTGTAAGAACCACATACCTGGACTTTCCGTGAACGGTGATTATGGCTTCCCCGTACTCTGCGGCTACCTTATCCAAAAGAGTTACGCCCTGGGTTTTCAGTTCGTTGGCGGTTATAGTATTATTCATAGCACGAATTATAGCACTATAAACGGTCTTTGTCAAAGTTTTAAGGTGGGGATTTTTTACGCGGGGAAGAATTTTTAACGCAGAGACGCGGAGGCGCAAAGGCGCGGGGAAGAAGGTTAACGCAGGGGCGCAGAGGAAGAATTTTTAACGCAGAGACGCAGAGGCGCGGAGACGCGGGGAAGAGGGTTAACACAGAGACGCAGAGACGCGGGGAAGAGGGTTAACACAGAGACGCAGGGGCGCAGAGGAAGAATTTTTAACGCAGAGACGCAGAGGCGCGGAGGAGAGTGTTGGCGCGGAGGAGAGTGTTGGTGCAGGGGGGGATAGGGTTCGCGGGGGGTTTTGGGGCTGGATATTGATTTACCCCGGGGAATGGGGAATAATTCAGGTCATGAGTAGTCTCGTGCGGCGATGCGTCTGGGGGCTTGTCCTCGCTTTGGCCGTGCTGGGGCCGGCCCATGGGGTCGACTACGGGGCCCTGGGCGGGGTTTCGCTGAACTGGCTGGGGGGCCGGGACTGGCAGAACGAGCTGTCTGACCTGTCGGGGCGGAACGCCCTGCGGCCCGAACTGGGCCTGGGGGGCTTTCTGGAGTTTCCTCTCTCCCGGACCTGGGTCTTCCGCCCGGAGTTCCAGGCCGTATCCCTCCGGGGGGAGGGCCGGGGCAGCCTGGGGCCGGACAGCGCCCGGATCCAGGTGGAGGCCCGGGTCCTGCAGCTTCCCCTCCTGATCCGGGCCCGGTACCCCACCGGGTCGGGGGTGTTCTACGGCATTCTGGGCCCCACCCTGAACTTCCTCCTCACCGAAATCCGGACCGAGACCACCATCGGCGCCGCCACCGATGTGGAAACGGAGGATCCCTACTACGGCCTCGTCGTCGGGGTCGCCGCGGGCCTGGGCTACGAGCCCCCCATCCCCTCCGTCCGGATCACGGCGGACCTGCGCTACCATCTGTCGCTGTCGCCCATCTTCCAGGGCAGGGCCCTGAACTTCCAGAGCCTGGCCTTCCTGCTGGGTCTCGCCTTCCCCCTATCCCTGGACTGACGGCCCGGGGGCCGCAGCCTGTCCCGGAAAGACCGGGGGGCTTCAGTCTCCCCGGGCGGGCAGGAGGACCACCTTCACCAGCCGGGAGGGGTCCAGACAGGATCGTATCGCCTCCTGCAGCATGGCGGGGGAGATGCGGGCGATGAAATCCCGGCGGGTCTCCACCAGGTTCCCCGGCAGGTTATGATAGAAGATGGTCCGCAGGGCGCTCAGGTAAAAGCTGTTCTCCCGGAGGTTCCGCTGGTAGAGGCGCAGGGCCTGCTCCCGGATCTTCGCCGCGTCCTTCTCCTCCGGCGGCTCGGCCCCGAGCCTCCTGATCTCCGCCAGGGCCAGGGCCGTCAGCTCCTCCACCCGGCCGGGGTCGGCGCCGAAGGAGATCCCCACCGAATACTCCCCCGCGGGGAAGCGGCGGGCCTCCGCCTGGACCGAAACCCCGTAGGTCCCCCCCTGGTCCTCCCGGAGGACCTCCCGGAGCCGCAGCTCCAGGTACTCCCCCAGAATGTCCAGCCGGCGGACCGCGTCGTAGGACCAGGCCAGGTCCCCGGTGAAGTACAGGGCCGCCAGGCTCTTCCGCTCCATCCCCGCCCGGACGGTCCGGTCGATCCTGTCCCGGGGCAGCCGCATCCCCCGATCCCGCCAGGTCTCCTTCCCGGCGCCGCCGGGTAGGGAGGCCAGATAGCGGGCGATGAAGGGCTCCAGCTCCCCGGGGGAGACGCTCCCCACGAAGATGAAGGTGAAGTCCCCGGCGTCGGCGAAGCGGTCCCGCAGAAAGGCGAAGGACTTCTCCGGGTCCACCCGGTCCAGGTCCGCCGCCTTCAGGGGGCGCCCCCGGAGGTTCCCCCCGGAGAGGACCTCCCGCAGGGTGTCCCGGAAGATCTCCACCGGTTCGTTCTCCTGGTCGG
>Ga0302237_1002467_pt1 | contig 11424 bp, 10 predicted proteins | sample AAG_UR_Ala_MG_FD_193530 | JGI IMG/M metagenome (GOLD analysis project Ga0302237, IMG submission 193530) | Enriched activated sludge microbial communities from anaerobic digester in WTTP, New Holstein, Wisconsin, United States - AAG_UR_Ala | ecosystem: Engineered > Bioreactor > Anaerobic >...
TTACGCTGGGCCATCCCTTGCCCTCCCAATGCGATGTTCCGGACCTGAAAAACGCAACATCGCGGAGGGCGGGGTTTTCGGTCAAGATCAGTTTCTTGACTGGAACATTTCTCCTAAAGTGCAATCCCGATCGCTTGTGCGTAAAGTCTGATCCGTATTCATCAGGTGCGGTGTCGGCAGCGCCCTGCGAACCTGAGCCAGTGCTTGGCTCATGTCGGCAGCTTCGGGAATCCCAATGACGGGAATTTCGAGATCGGCCTTGCGAAACTCAGCCTGGAGGATCTCGAAGAAGACGCCGCTTCCTTCCGCTGGTCCTTTTCTAATTGGCACGGTCGTGACACTGCAACTGGGGCTTCCTTCCACGCCTAAAACGCAAACGACCTGACAGCCCGCGTTAACGTACTGCTGGGCCTGACCAACGACATGCTGGGCAAGTCGCAGGCAGCAGATCCGATACTCAGGATTGTCGTACTGTTCCTTGGTATCCTCGCCCGTGGGCCTGCTCACCCCCAAATGCTCGACTTCGGGGCAGGGCATCTGCACGATGCCGACATCGGCTTGACTCAGAATGTCGATCACAGGGGTTACCATGGCGGGCCAGCTTGCCGTGCCTGCCACCTTGGCGTTCTGATTCAGCAGACAATGGGCAACGAAGGCGATTTTGCCGCTGCGTTGGTCGTCGGCCATTCTAAATGCCTCCGTCCTTCCTCATGGATTCGGCGTCTTGCCCATGATCGTTGATGGCCCGCCGCTCCAAGTCTTCGCCGTCGCTGTCCACAGGGATCGCGACCAGCCCATTCCCGCCCCACGTCCCGTCGTTCGCCCGTGTCGCGTTCACGGGCGTTGTGGCGTAGCCCCCTGGCCGTGATCCGGCAGCCGGTCGCTCACACGATAGGCACCGCCTGTGAGCGTCAGAGGTGTACAATGTTGGTGACACCACGCGTGCGGCTCAGCGTCGCGACTTAGACGCTGGGAAAATGTTCTGCTGTGGGCGTAGGCGTCGTGCGTCGCCGCGTGACCGCGGTCGGTATCGTCTACCGTCACCCGTCGCATCGCGGTGGTCATCCGTTCAACAGACTCACTGGGACGCGACAAAGCTGGAAAATTACTTTCGCTTCTTCTGGAGTTGTGGGAAAGAGTGTTCCCGCGTTGCCTTGCTGGAAGCCTGTGCCGTTCTTCAGTGCAGGATAAGTTCGCTTGTATTTAAGCAAGTTGATGGGCTTCTGGAATACCATGAGTGTTTCCAAAACAATAGAAATGTCGTACCCATCTTCGGGGAGGTCCGCCATTCGGCATAGGCCCATTGCGGCTGGCCGATCTGACTGCCAGGCAAGCACTAAGTGTCCAACCTGCACCTCCTCCCTCAAGTATTTGAGGCTGGCGTTGTTATTGATGCACCATGTACCGCCCCAGAGTCCGTCGCCCTGTTTTTCCGCTTCGAAGAAATAGTTCCAGTCACCGTTGGCCGCTGCCTCGATGTTGCACTTGTAAATCCATAACATCGGCAGGAAACGCGCATCAATCGCGCCAATGTCATCGGCCTTTGTTGGGAGTTTCCTTGCGCTTGGGACAACCTTGGTCGGGCGTTTCTTCGGTGTTGGGAGGGCCTTGGTCGGGAGTCTCTTCGGAGGGTTTGCAACGGTCTTTTGCTTTGCCATAACTGCGGCTCCTTGGGTTGAACGATCATGATGGGGCGCAAGCCAAATCATGCCCGACACGTCTCGCTAAATTCCATTTTCCGTGCTTGACGCCGAATGTTCAATGCCCCACCTCACGCGGTATCGAGCGGTAGTCCAAAACGTCCCCGATGGATTCCACGTAATCCTGCATTTCTTCAGTCAGCAGCACCACGCGGCCATTGCTGACCGCGAAGAGCCGCTGCTCCGACCCCGCATCTTCGAGCAGCCCGTTGGCGATCTCGATCAGCCGCCGCCGCGAGTAATCCTTGTCCGCTGCCTCGCCCTGGGAAATCAGGTGCGGCGTACCGTTGATGACCACTTCACATTTGTCGTCGGCCACCTGGTCAGTTGACAACAGCATGGTCATCGTCCCCCGCGATGAGCAGCCGCCCGTCACGAATCGTCCAGTACCGCTCACAGCCGGCGCCGCCAGCGGCGGTCGGCCGGTGGCCCGCCATTCGACGGCGGCGATTCGGGCGGCTCGGTCCTGTCGGCCGCAGAAGTGATAGATGGAACGGCTCATACGCGATGGCAAGTCAGGACGCCAGTGGCTGTTGGCGTGGGTCTGGTTCCAGCGGTCGGGAAGCAGACGGTGGAATTGGAGGTTGACGCACAAGACGGAAAGGACCGACTGGTCGCCCAGGCCCCAGCCTGGGAAGTTGTGGGTCCGGCCGATGGCTCGCCAGAGGCGGAACCAGGCGAGAAGCTGCTGGGGACCGTAGAGCAGCAGGCCGGCGTTGACGCACTGGCGGCCGCCGGGTTGACGTAGCCCGAGGTAGCAACGCGAAAGCAACCCCTTCCGGCCGAAAAGAAGCCGTGTCGATACCCGACTCGGCGAATGGATCGCGGATGCTTGGCGTGCGCAACGCCGAAGCCGGCCTGAGGAGTTGGACGAGCGAGAGCTGTACTGCGAGATCGTCGCCGGTCACGAGCGTTTGATGTGGGTGCGGGAATTCGCGCCCGATTCTAAGGCTTGGCAGGGCTGCCTGGGAGCGGCACGGGATATCGATGGCCAAGTCCGCAAGGGCTTTGAGCGATCGAGCCGACAGACTCGCCGCCAAGTGCTCTGGCACCTTCGCCAGTATCGTCATGCCACACTGGACGTCTCGTGGCTGGACGAGCGCCGCTGTCGTCGTGGTGATCTCGGAAGGCTGGGACGCGGCCCGTTTCGACGGCGAGTTCCAGGAGCGCTGTCAGGCTTGTTTTGACCAGGGACACTGGTTGGTCTTCCTCCTGGTGGGCTCGCCGGGGACCCGGGTCCAGCAAGTTCCGCTTTCTTTCGGTATCCCGGTGATGGCCCAAACGGATGAGTTCCCCACACGGCCGCGCCGCTTGATTGTTTTTGAAGATGAATGACGAGCCGGGTTCTCACCTACGCCTGAAATCCGGTCGGGTCGGCCTGGCTTGGCGACCATCCGTCGCTTGCCGAGTTGCTGATGTCCGCGATCGCCTTCATCGGCAAACGCTCGCCTCGCCGTTCGACAAACTGCTTCGGGCCAAGAAGGACAACCAGAGGCATGGCGCTGCTACCCACCGGATGAAGAATCGTACGAGGCGTTTGTCCCCCAACGTACTCCGCCGTGCGAGTCTCGGACCGTGACCGCATGACGCCCGAATACGAACCCGCGACCGGAACGCCCTTCGGCTGGGGCGTCACTCGCACAAGGCAGAGGGGAGATTACGTGAAAAATTAGGTGAAAGATCAAGTCGCGTCTGAATCACTGCCGCTCGAATCGATCCCGCCCGTCACTTCGCTGTCCCCGCCAGCTCGCGGCAGGGCTTGCCGGCTCGGTACAGCTGCAGTTGCCGGCGCAGCCCCTGGGCCAAGGCTTTGTCCTCGGGGAGCACCAGAGCGAGCGCCTTGCTGGCGGTCTCGATGGCCTCGGGAAACCTGCCGACTTCGGAATAGGCGGCCGCCAGCGTGCTCAGCAACACGGGATTCGCATGTCCGGTCGCTTGGCACGCCCGTTCGGCGAGTTGGACGGCTCTGGCGCCGTTGCGGACGTCGTCCTGAGGACAGACCGCCAGCAGCCAGGCCAAGTCGTTGACCGGGCGGAGGTTATTTGGCTCGACCGCCGCAGCTTTTTCGAGCTGTTTCACCGCCGCCGGATAGTCCCCCTGCGCGGCCCAGGCCTTGGCCAACGCGACGTGGGCATCGAGCAAATGCGAGTCGAGTTCCAGGGCTTTCTGGAAGTGCTGGACGGCCAGGTCGCGCATTTGCCGCTCCAGCAGCACGCTCGCCAGTTCGTAGTGGGCCAGCGGACTGTCCTGTTGGATGTTCATCGCCGTGAAAAAATGGGCCGTCGCCTCCGGAAGCCGCCCTTGCTTTTGCAACAGCCTGCCCAAATTGGAGTGTGCCTCGGTGTAAGCAGGATCGAGCTGGATCGCTTTCTGAAAATGGGTCATGGCCTCGTCAATCATCCCTCTTTTTGCCAGCACGACCCCGACGCTCCCGTAGGCGTGGGCCCGGTCGGGGTTGGCCTGAAGCACCTTCTGGAGACGCGTCATGGCTTCGTCGAGCTTCCCCTGGTCGATGAGCACGACGGCCGCGTTGACGTGCCCCTGCCAGTAGTCGGGCTGGAGTTTGATCGCCGCATCCAGTTCGGCCAGGGCCTCGTCAAGCTTGCCTTGCCTGGCCAGTTGCACGCCCCGCATACCGCGTTGCAGGTGTTCGAGCGCACGCACGCGGATGCTCACCAGATCGTCGTAGGGACGGTTGACGAACTCCGGCAGGTTGACCGCCCGGTTCGCCGCGGTCGAGTTCGGAACGAGCACGGGAGGGCTGTCGTTTCCATCCTGGTCGATGTGGGTGAGAAACATCTGCGTATAGGGCGTGTTGGATTTGGATGAAAAGACCATCCAACGTCCGTTGGGCGAAAAGCTGTGCCAGGAGTTCATCAAGGGGGTGTTGCACCGCATCTTGCGCGCCGTGCCGCCCGCGGCCGGCACGATCCACAGGGTGCTGTCGGGACGCAGGAGCTGCCCGTTGCGGCATTGGACGAAAACGACCCATTTGCCGTCCGGCGAGACCTTGGGAAAGTTGTTGCTCATGCCGTTGTTCGACGCCCCCGCCAAGGGTTCCGCTTGCCCCCCTTGGCCTTCGCGGAAGGGAATCCGGTACAGGTCGTACCGGACCAGCGGTTCGGCCGGCGCGTTGGGCCGGTCGGGGAGCACCGAGCCCTGCGGGTAGGCCTCTCGAGCTGCGGCTCGGGCAAAGATGAGATGCCGGCCGTCGGGGGTCCACACGGGGTCGCAGTGTACGTAGCTCGAGTCGTCAGCGCCCGGCAGGGTCTTGATCTCGCGCGTCGCCCGTGAGTAGTAACCGAGAATGCCGCGTGTTGGATAGAAGACCTGAAGGAACTTGTAGTCCAGGAAATTGGCGACGAACACCTGTTCGTTCAGTGTGGTCGCGGCATATTGCCCGTCGGGCGAGACGCGAGACAGAAAACCGATCGTCTTGTCGCCCGGAGGCTTGCCGGGAAAGGAATTCCAACTGATCACATGCTCGTTTTCGATGACCATCTCCCGGGCGATCGGGGCGATCACGTAGGAGCCCTTGTCTCCGTCGGGACCGTCCAGGTCCATGCCCAAGATATTGCCGCCGGCGGAAAAGGAGTGGCAGTTGGTGCAGGTGGGGACGTCGTTCAGCAAGAGCCGGCTTTCCGGTTTGCTCACGTCCCGGAGTCGCCAGGCAATCAACGCGACGGCGTTTTCGCCCAGGGGGGCGATCACGCCCTTTTTGGTCACCGCCGGCGCCAGCGGCACGTCGCGGTAGAAGATCGGAGCCCCGACCGGATCTTTGCTGACCGTAAACGAAATCTCCCCCCGAGAAACAACTTGTTTCGGGTTGTCGCTGCGGAAGCCGAGAATGGTCACGCGGGCGGGCGTCTCGACGGACCGTTGCCTGATCCTTGCCCAGACTTCCTCGTTGGCAGTCCAGCTTTTCGCCGAGGCTTGGTAGGGGGTCGGCTGGTAGATCTCGTTGTTCTCGGCGATGCAATCGGGATCGATCCGGCCCGGCTCGGGCGGACTGCCCGGCACGAGAATGCGAATCTGCTCCGCTGCGTCGCTCCATGCGACCACGACGAGCCACGTCTCCGCGCGATCCGTCGGCTCGTGCCACAGGAAGGTGGGTGGAACGATGTCCGGGGGGAAAATCGTCTCGTCGAGCGGATAGTCGACGGTCAGCGAGGCCAGGCCGGTTTCTTGCTGGGCCGACTGAACTACCGTGCGGACGACCTCCGTGAGTCCGGATCGGGCCGTTCCGATGATTTGGTCGCTTCCCTCGAGCAGGACGGCTTCCTCCGCGCGACCCAGAAGGGGGTGAGTGGGCCGAGGAGCGACCGGCTTCGCGGATGGCGGCGGGCTGCCCGCGTCGGACTCGCGGTGGCGGCTTGCGCTGCGATCGGAAAATGGTGCCGGGGAAGGCAGAGCCCGCTCCTGTGGAGCACTATCGGTTGTGCCGAAGCGGCCGCCGGACGGCGTCCAGACGCGAACCACCGTCGCCATTGCCACAAGGAGAACGACGATGCTGGCCCAGCCAAACGCCTTACGCAAGGTCTTTTCCCTCGAACCGCAGTGTCGGTCCTCCCCGATGAATCTGGAGAATCCCACCAGTCGTCGGGAGCGACTCCGGGGCCGGCGCCGGTTTCCTCAAAACCGCTTGACGAAAGGGAAATCGGAGACCTTCGGCCAGCGGTTTCGGCGGGGTCAGAGACCCGCGCCGAACGGGTTCCGCGCGGGTTTACTTGGACTTCAACTCGAAGTCGATCGTGCCGCCAGTATCCGGAACCGTCTTCTTCAGTTCGGACTGCACCTCAGTCTCGGCCTGGTCCTCGTCGAGATGGGCGACTTGGGAGACGCCGAAAACCATCTGGCCGAGGCGCTCCGCCTGGAACCGGATGATCCTTTTGCGAACTACTACTACGGTTACGTGTTGCACCGCCAGGGCAAGTTGGAGGAAGCCGCCGGACGTTACTCCCGCGCGCTGGACAAGGATCTTAAGTCGGTTCCCGCCTTGCTGGCCCTAGCCGTGATGCGCATGAAACCCGAACTGCCTCTCTGGCATGATCCCCAGAAGGCAGTCTCCCTGGCCGAGACGGCTTGCGAATTGACTGGGCGACGGTCGCCCGATCCCTTAAAGATCCTGGCCGCCGCCTATGCCGCGGGCGGGCGGAATCGGGACGCGCTCGACACCGCCAACGAGGCCCTCCGCCTCGCCCGCACGGCCGGCGACCAGGAACTCGCGGGGCGGATCGAGCGGGATCGGGAAACTCACGAACGGGCCGTCGCGCAAGGCAAGGCGGATCGACCTTGATAGGCCGCTCTCCGCTCAACATCGTCTGGTGTTGCTGCAAGCCGGCGCCAGTTGCGGATCTTGGTCGAAAAAGCCGGGGGCCGTCGACGCGCCAAACCTTTTGGCGTGCTGAATGGTCAGGGGCAAGGCACCCACTCGGCAGGACTTTCGTCTCAGACCCCGCGGCTTGAACTGCCTCAATAGTTCGAACTTTTGGACTGCCGTCCGATCCTCAATGCACGTTGCATGCCAGATCGAAAATCCGGCGGTTGGGCCTGGGCGACGCTGTGGCGCAACTGATGTTTCTCCAAGGGGTTAGCATCTCTTGCCGGGCTTTCTCGGACAGCATCGCACACCGGGGCGGGAAGGCCCGGCAGTTCCCACTGCCTTGACGATCGTGCCGTTTCGCTACAGCGGCTTGGCCAAGCGTACCAAAAAACGCTGCAGTCACGACCCTCCCGCGCCCAGCCGTTCGGACAGATGCCCTACCCGTCGGACCTCAAACCAATTCTCTGGTCCATCCGTAGTTATCAACGCCCGGATTTGCGGTTATACTCCGGCCGCGGCAGAAGGAGTCTGGGATGGTTTCAGGTTCCGGCGCAGGCGGCTAGATTCGCGGACTGCGGGAGGAGTTGACTAAGTGCCTAACAATCCTGCCACGATCGGACCCTACGTTTGCGGCGACGGACAGCCGCTGCTGTTGATTGCCGGCCCGTGTGTGATCGAGAACGAGACCGTGACGTTGACGATCGCCGAACGGCTGAAGCAGATGACCGCTGGCCTGCCGCTGCAGCTGATTTTCAAGGCTTCCTTCGACAAGGCGAATCGGACCAGCCTGGATTCGTTCCGGGGGCCGGGCCTCGACGGGGGGTTGCGGATTCTGGAACGAGTCCGATCGCAGCTTGGCCTGCCGGTGACGACCGACATTCACGAATCCCCGCAAGCGGTTCCGGTCGCCGAGGTCTGCGATTTGCTGCAGATTCCGGCGTTTCTTGCTCGGCAAACGGACCTGCTGCTGGCGGCCGCCCGCACGGGTCGGGCCGTCCACGTCAAGAAGGGCCAGTTCTTGGCGCCGTGGGACATGCAGCACGTCGTCGGCAAGCTGTCGGCAGCCGGCTGTGATAACATACTGCTCGGTGAACGCGGCACGTTTTTCGGTTACGGGCGTCTGGTGAACGACATGCGAGCGCTGCCGCAGATGCGGGCGCTGGGCACCCCGGTGATCTTCGACGCCACTCACAGCGTCCAGGAACCCGGCGGACTGGGTGGCAAGACGGGAGGCAACCGGACGTTGGTCGAGCCACTGGCCCGCGCGGCGGTCGCGATCGGCGTCGACGGCTTGTTCTTCGAGACGCACCCGGACCCGGACCGGGCGCCCAGCGACGGACCGAACATGATCGCGCTGGGCCAGTTCGCGGGCGTGCTGGACCGGCTGTTGCGGCTGCGAGCGGTGGTGGAGGGATTCGGACGGCAAGGATCGGCGAATCAAGAGTAGCCATCACGCTCCGCGTGATGATAGCAGAGACTGGAATTGCCCGATGAAATCGAACCTGCTGCTTTGCGTCTTCGGCCTGTGCCTCTTCGCAGCTTGTCAGCCCGAGCCGCCGGCGGCCCAATCGCCGGCGGGCCATGCCGCCTCGACAACGCCCGAGCGGGACTACTTTGACGTGGCGCGCGATTACCTGGCCAGGCTCGACGACGTCGATCCCAAGGAGGGCATGCTGCAGACCGCGTACTACCTGAACCGCTGGATCCAAGGTTCCGAGGACCAGGTCGCCTGGCAACTCGACCCGATGATCGATGCCTTGCCGAGCGAGTTGCGCACGCTCCCGCCTGTCCAATCGCTGAACAAGCGGGAGTTTACGGTGGAGGACGTGAGGTACCTGCGCGAGGCGTCCTGGGCCCGCAGCATCTCGAAGTGGGTCGCCCAACGTCCGGATGATCCTGACTTGGCACCCTGGTTGAAGCAACTGGAGAAGGACCGCGGCGAAGAGCACGCTTACGAAGTGTCCTTGGCGGCCCGCTTGTTCGACTGGACCGTGCGCAACATCCAACTGGCTCCCCTGCTGCCGTTTCCCGGCCAGGCGGCAGGTCCGGCCGGCGGCGCGGCGGCTGGGACGCCGGGCGTTTCCCCCATCCAGCAGGCCACACCCGGTCCGGGCTACACAGCCTTTCCCTGGCAGACTCTGGTTTATGGCCAGGGCGATGCGTGGCAGCGGGCACGCATTTTCATGCTGTTGTGCCGGCAGCAACAGATCGATACCGTCATGCTTGCCGTGGATGATGCCCGCTTGTCCCCGCGGCCTCAGCCGTGGCTGCCCGCCGCCCTGATCGACGATCAGTTGTACCTGTTCGACACGGGTTTGGGCCTGGCGATTCGCGCTGCTGGCGGCGCCGGCATCGCCACGCTGGCCCAAGTGCGTCAGGATGTCGGCATTTTGCGGGCGCTGGATGTCGGCACAGAAATGCGCTATGCGAAAGGGACTGCCGACCTGGCGCAACTGGTGGCCCTGATCGACGCCCCGGCGGAGGCGTTATCTTACCGCATGAAGGCCTTCGAGCTGGAGGCCGCGGCCGGCGAACCATTGTTTGTGGCGGTCGCGGCCGAGGACTTGGCTCGACGTCTGAAGAGCCGGGCGGGAATCGCCGCCATCGATCTGTGGCAAATCCCGTTCCAGGCGTGGCTGTATCGCGGGGCGCTTTCCGCGCGCGCCAACCAGGATCCCGAAGCGATGAGGAGGCTGCTGTACGACGAGATGATCCTGGAGAACGTCCATCCCCTGACTCAGGGCCGCGTGCAGTATTTTCGGGGGAACTTCGAGAAGACGGCGGACAATCCGGGAGCCAAAGGCTACCTGGTCGAGGCCCGGGTGCCGAACAAGGTCATCGACCAGATCGAGACCTCGCCGGAGGTCCAAGCCGGCCTGGGGCTGGTTCGGACGCGCGAAAACGAGCAGGAATGGAACTACCGGCTGCAAATTGCCAAGGGCATGGCGACGGGGATCAAGCAGACCGCCACGTACTGGCTCGGCATGATCCACTACGAAACGGGCAACTACGAGACGGCCGTCGAATGGCTCAAGCGGCGATCGCTCGAAGCATCCGATGACAGCCCCTGGAAGCCGGGAGCACGCTACAACCTGTCGCGAGTGTACGAAGCCCTTGGCGACCTGGAGATGGCTCGCAAGACGTTGCTGCTGGACGATTCGCCCCAGAAACACGGCAACCTGCTGCTGGCCCGCTACTTGCGCGAAAGACGGGAACGTCAGATAAAGCCCGGCGCAACCGCGCCGTAACGACATCCGATTTCTCTGCCAGTAGTCTCCCCTTCCCCGCTTCCCAGACAACCCGCCAAATGCTATCTTCTACGGCTGAATTCACCTCGCGTCCCCGTAGCTCAATTGGATAGAGCGTCGGCCTCCGGAGCCGAAGGTTTCGTGTTCGAATCACGACGGGGATACTTAAGCGGTGTAAAGACTTACGCCGCTTGTCCTCCAGACCTGTGCACGGAATAATGCACGGAATCAAAACGCCTCCCGCCCGGGTACCAGCCGGGCGAGAGGCTTCGAGCGACCTTTCGGTCAGCCCTTTGGTGGTTCGCTTCACGGGGCTTTTTGATCGGAGGGTCGTTCTATGGCACGCAGGCCGAGACCGTGGTTTCGTAAGCAGACCGGCTGGTGGATGGTTATCTTGGGGGGAGTCCAGCAAAAACTGGCCGAGGGTCGCGAGAACAAAAAGCTCGCGGAGAAGAAGTTTCACGAGTTGTCGCTGCTCGTGGCCGAATCCCCCGAATCTTGCGACATGCGCGTCGCCTCGGTATGCGACGCTTTTCTCCAGTGGTCCGAGCGGCACCAGTCGCCGGAAACCTACCGGGGTTACCATTTCTATGTCCAGAGCTTCTGCGAGGCTTGCGGCTATCGTCCCGTCGCAGATCTGCGACCCCACCACGTGACCACCTGGACGGACGGAAAAGCCTGGGGCCCAACGTCGCAATTCAACGCGGTTCGCAGTGTCCAGCGTGTTTTCAACTGGGCGGTGAAGGAAAAACGCATCCAGCAAAACCCCGTCAAAGCAATGGAGCGGCCACGGCCCAAGTCGCGCATGACTTATGCCAGCGACGACGAATTTCGGGCCCTCCGCCGGGCCGCCGTACCTGCTTTCAGGTTGTTCTTGTTTGCGCTGCGGCAGACCGGTGCCCGTCCCTCGGAAGTGCGAGGGCTCACATGGGATCAGGTACGACATGACCGCTGGGTTCTCCCGGAGCACAAGACCGTTGGGAAGACCGGCAAGCCTCGCGTGATCCACCTCACGCCGGTCATGCAGCGGCTCATGTGGCGCCGGCGGGCGAGACGCCAACGTTTTCAGCGGGAAGACGATCAGCGCCGGGGGGTGGCGGCGAGTTGCGCGCAGGGTGTGACCTTGCTCGGCACAGCGGTTTTTTGTGCTGCG
>Ga0302237_1002474_pt1 | contig 11417 bp, 4 predicted proteins | sample AAG_UR_Ala_MG_FD_193530 | JGI IMG/M metagenome (GOLD analysis project Ga0302237, IMG submission 193530) | Enriched activated sludge microbial communities from anaerobic digester in WTTP, New Holstein, Wisconsin, United States - AAG_UR_Ala | ecosystem: Engineered > Bioreactor > Anaerobic >...
CACAGTTCCGCATACTGAACGAGCGCTACAAGATAATACTGTGGAATGTGCTGAGCATGGACTATAACCGCTGGGTTACACCAAAGCGGTGTGCCAATATTGTGCTCAACAATATTCATCCCGGAGCTATAGTGGTATTCCACGATTCGAAAAAGGCAGAAAAGAATATGAAGTATGGCCTTGAGAAAACCCTTGAGGAAATAAGGAAAAGGAACTTTAATTATGGCTTGATCACCGAGGAGTCGTTTTTATAGTTTTCGCCCCTCCCTGCGTTTACCAAACTTTCTTTTGTAAGCATTGAAATGTTCACTGTACCAATGCCTGTTTCCCAGGCGGGAAAAAACGTAATTCCTTGCGTTTTTATCAAATAGTGTCCTGAATGGGAGGACAATGTACTTTATCAGTGAGTTTATTATAAAGTGGTGAAACACAAGTTGCCGATGGCTCATGGATAGTATCCTGTCGTGTCTTTTTATGAGCAGCGAACGGCTCTGGATAAGTTTCTCTGGAAGGGGAAGGTCAAATACCCTATACATCAATTTGAGGTATGCCATGCTTTTACGCTCGAAGTGCTTAAAATGGCCTAATGCTTTAATGGCATCCTCCCTTTGACTCAAAAGCAGCATATCGTAAAGATTTCGCAGCGAGACATCGGCATGGTAATGGGCGTTGTGCATCAGCTGTGAGTGTATGAAATTGTGAATGATTTTGTTTGTGTCGCTCATTACCCAAAGACCTAATTGGGCTGAAGACTCTTTTTGGGTTTCAAAAACCCTTTCTCTGGAGAACGATTTAATGTAATGGTATTGTACGGGCAGCCTATGCAGTTCCACCCCTGCCATAAAATCTTCGCGGATCAGCACAGGGAAGTGCATGGTTGACGGGTAGGCCAACGGATTAAAAACCTTGTGCGTTTTAAAACCACTATCCATAAGAACCTGAGCGGCTTCTAACATTCTCTCACCATCAATGAGAATATCCATGTCATAAAGCATTCTCTCGCCCATGTCGTGGTATAGCCCATCCAAAATGTTACCGACGCCTTTCATAAAAACACACCGAATTCCACTGCCGTCGAGCAGTGCTTGTACATATTTTGCCTGATTAATAATACTGGTATTGCGCTCCACGTTCATCCCGTGTATTTGACTAAGGTATCGCGAGAGGTCTATGGGTAGATATGACAACAGCTGGTTATCCTTGAGGGTAACATAAAGGGATTGGAGTATAAGGTTGTCGCTACCGATCCGTACCCATTTTTCCCAATCGCTTTTCTCCTTGGGCAGGTTCGTAATGACGGTTGCAATCCTATCGGCCTTGACATTGAGTGACAGGATGAGCGAAAGAAGGTGGTAAATTTGTTTCTTGTTCATGGCTGCTCTACTAACGAGTATAATGCCTCAATGGCCTTATCGTTATTACCATACTCCAATCTATGGAAATTCAGCGTGGAAAACCAATCGATGAATTGCTGTGCCCGTTTTATATCATTGCCCACCCACGATTCGTTAAGGAAAAGGGCAAGCGCATCAAGCGTTGATACTTTTTCAAAAAGCAATTCCTTCTCCTTGCAATACTTGATGAACACAATATTCTTAACCTTCCCGTGAGTGACTTTTTGGCTTTCAGGGTTATGTTTGGCAAAGCCAATTTTGCCCTGTGAAAAGGTTTTGATTGCCATACCTTTACTCTTCATCAGCTCAATGGCATCGTTCTTAAGGGACAGTGCAGCAGGGAATGCATAAACCCTTTGGCTGTCTGACTCAATGGGTACGTAATCATCGGAAAGGAATGTGAGCCCCCTTAGCATTAGAAGTGCTGCCATGGTGCTTTTCCCCGAACCTTCAGACGAAGTGAGGATTAGCACATTGTCATTTTTGGCCAATGCCGATCCGTGAACAAATGAAAGCCAGCCGTCTTCATTCTTTTCGTAGAGATAATTGGTGAGTTCTAGGTAGAGTAAACGTTTTATTTGCCCTGATTCGTCGGCCAACCTGCATTCCCCGCTAGGGCCATTGACCCTAAGTGCATAGCGCTTTTCAAAGGGGAATACTTCAAGGTTTAAATCACACCTGTCATGAGTATCAGTCTCAAGGTGGGCCAATGGCCAATGGATATATCGTTGGAGTTGTGGTGAGCCGTAGGTGATAGAGAACGATTTTCCCAGGTGGCGGTAAAATCCTGTTTTCTTATCTTTTAGCACATAACCCGAGGCTTTCTCGGCATTTAGCGAAAAGTTGGGTAAATAAAAAGTTGGATTGAAAAGGGTATCCAATGATTGGTAAATACTTTCGACCATGGATTTAGCCTTTTCTTCTGCCATTGAAAAGCGAGAGGCAACTTGAGCGACGGCGGTACCTTGTGCAATCCCTTTCTCATAAAAACAAAAGATGAGCCATTGCAGCTCATCAAATTGTACCCACTGATTGCTAGCCTCAAACCACATAATATAGGCTTGCCCTATTCTCTTAACTATATATGCCACTTGTAAGTGGTTAATACATGATAAAGTCGAAAGCTAATCCCATTCCCAACCTCCACCGGGATCACCGGGATCGCCGGGACTCTGGGCGTAAACCTTGGTTGGGTTGTTCAGCAATAGAAACATGGTGGAAGCCGCAAAGGCAGCATACCCCATCTTACGAATGGCTTCCCTTCGCGTAATCCCCTCCTTTTCTTCGCGATCCTTGCCTAGTTCTATTTCTTTGTCTTTCTTCATGATGCAAATTTATACAAATATAATGTACAATTAACAGTATTTTTTACTAATTACTCGCTAATTAACATTAACCAACCATTATTCACCATTTATTAACGTAAAAATACACTTTCTTAATTTATAACGATTCGTCTTGTGACTTTGTTTTTACCATCGCCGATAGTAATCAGGTAAACTCCCTTAGATCTATCCTTTAGTCTAATGGTCTCCTGAATGTTGCCGTCGGAGGTATTGAAATAGTTGTGGAAAATAGTTTGCCCAACGGCATTATGTATCGTAACACTTACCCTTTGTGACGATAAACCGCTAATGCTAATGTTTATGTTTATGTCTCCATTTGTTGGATTGGGATAAAGATTCAAAATCCACGAAGTGTGCGTATCAATGCCCGTAGGTCCTACGTTAACCACAGTGCTATCACGAGTGGAACAGCCAAACTCGTTGGTTACCTCTGCCCAGACATCAAATGTACCCAAGCCCCATTCCGATCCCACAAAGAGATATGTTTGATTTGTTGAACCATCGAACCAGAGATAATCGGCGAATCCTTCACCCGCATCGAACAGGTACTCTTCAGCAACAGTGATGTTTATATCATCATTGGCAAGAATAAACTCAGGGAGTGGATTTACTGTAACGGTAACCCCGGCGGTTACCTCGCAACCGGTGGCTGTGTATGTGGCCGTAGCAATATAGGTGGCAGTTTGTTCGGGGATGAACTCCTCCCCGTTAACCACACCATTGTTCCACTCAAATACATCGGCATTGCCTGTGGCGGTTAGCGTAACGGATTGGCCGTGGCATACGGCAAAGTTGTCCGGTACTTCGATGGTGGGTAGCGGATTTACCGTAACGGTAACCTCGGCGGTTGCCTCACAACCGGTGGCTGTGTATGTAGCCGTAGCAATATAGGTGGCAGTTTGTTCGGGGATGAACTCCTCCCCGTTAATCACACCATTGTTCCACTCAAATACATCGGCATCGCCTGTGGCGGTTAGCGTAACGGGCTCACCGTGGCAAACGGCGAAATCTTCGGGGATGGAAATGGTGGGCAATGCATTTACCACAATTACCTCCGGATTCGATTCTGCATGTGATCCTCCAACTGATACCCATACGCTATAACTGCCTTCCTCGGTGGCATGGTACGTTTTAAGGGTTGCACCCGTTATTGGCTCCTCGTTTCTATACCACTGGTAGTTAACCCCATCAACATCGGCTGTGAATGTTACATCAATGGCATCGCCTTGGCAGTAGTTCAGATTATCTGTAGTGCTGATGGCCACCTCACTAATGCCCCTGCCAATATGCAGGAAGAACCTTCCCTGTGCCTCAGCATTGGCGGCAATGGTTGCAGAGTAGCTTTCGCTGCTAATGGTGGTGAAAATACCCGTTTCCCTGTCTTCCAGCCATGCGGTGATATCCTGCGGTAAGGAGTTTGATACAGCCGAAAAGACAATTACTCCGCTTGCATTATTAGTAAATCCAAGAGGAATAATTAAAACATTTTCAAAATTATCGGGCAAAGCCTGAATGGCAAATTCCATATCATTATCCTCTTCCTGTGATGCACTGAACAGCCTAAAGTTAACATTGTCCGTGTAAAGCCCTGCGTCAAAACCCTTATCAATGCCGTAAGTCATTTCGCTATTAAAGGCAATAGCCGTATTTAAAACCTTTCCAGAGGAGTTTTGTGCCATTAAATCAACTATATACCAATCCTCAACTTTATCGGATTTATAAAACGTTGGGTTTTCGTGTGCCCTCATACCGGATTCAATTGCAACAAATCCGGGATCGATTTTAGCCTTTACCAAGAATCCTTGGGCAGATGCCAAATATTTTTGGGATAAGCCGGGTACACCGTTAATCACTTGGTACTGACCGGAAGTTCCCGATGGTACCCAAATGTACAAACCTGAATATTGAGTATCAAATTGGCCATTATATTTTCGGTAGAAGCCCCCTGTCCCCTCGTTGGCATTTAAGCCGGAGGCAAATGGGTTACCAATGGCATTCCAACCACTGCTGGTTTCGCTCCGTACCAACTCAATGGTTTTACTTGTGCTGGTTAAGAGCCCTTTATAAGTTATTGTTCCCGGGGAAGCAAGTCCAATGGCGTAAGTGATTCCGGGCACAAGATTGCCTGCCTGATTTGCAGGGTAAAAGGATGACCATGTACCTGTAGTCTCAACGTAGTGCCTCATGGCATATACGCTATTGGTCGAATTGTATGCAAGCACTCCGGAGTTTTCGGCAATAAAATTTGCAATGGTTTGGCCCGCTACGGGCGTAGAGATTAGGTGGAATTGCTGCGAGCCGGGAACGTAACGCTTAACGGTAGCCGGTACATTTTCGGTATTGTGTATTATGGTTCCCGAACCACCGGAATTGGATTCAAGCACAAGCCCTTCGAAACCATTGTTGTTGGTAAGAGAGCCTGTGCAGGTCATTTTGCCTTGCGGCTGAACAATAACCTTGCCTGTTATACATAGTTGATTAGTGGAGGTTAAGTGTCCTGTTGACGAAATGGTAAGGGTTGACCCTCTCCCAACATTGGTGATGTTTAACGATGCCTGTCCGGATAAAACGGGAAAAACGGTGGCCTTGTTTCTGATAAGCACATTACTTCCGGTGGATGGTACCCCACTTGACCAATTCCCGCTTGTTCCCCAGTCTGTTCCGGAAACCCCTGTCCAGTAGTTGCAATCGTTTGCAGCGTTATTGTAGTCTTCCTGCCAGAGTAAGAATGGGTATTTACCATTATCTTGAGTATTAATACCCCAAATCTGGCAGGTGAAGAGCCAACCCGCATTGGTAAAAGTAGTAATAGTTTGCATCTGTGCTGTTGTGCGGGCAGTGCCCCCTTGAGAGCCAATGCTACCGAAAGTAGTTTCATCCCAAAAACTGTTGGTAATAGTACCAGTATTGCTAATACAGAATCCGGCTATGCTATCTCCTAAAATAGTACCCTGTGCATAGCAATTAGTAATTGTCCCTTCATTTTCCCAAACAAACCCACTTGCAATAGTCTCATCACCTGGGTCATCAGAAGTCTCAATGGTTCCTCTAAAATATGAGTTGGTTATACTCCCATTGGAGGTATTTGACCCGACAAATCCACCCCCCGTTATTCCGGACATGTTGGAATCAATGTCAACGTTAGAATAACATTGATCGATATGAGATGTGTTTCTTCCAACCAATCCTCCGAAAACAGAACTTTCCAAAGAAGGTGTTAAAGAACCTTTTGCGTAACTTGTGCTAATGGTACCCTCATTCTCGCCCACTAAACCCCCACTATTGGTTCTCCCTTCTATAGTACAATTGGCAAAACTATTGCTTACCACACCGGTATTAAGATTTTTGCTTATCAAACCTCCGGTAGGGGCTCTCCCCGTAACGCTTCCCGTTGCTGAGCAGTTTTCTACAACTCCCTTGTTGTATGCAACCAGACTGCCCGTGTAATTTCGCCCTGTTATGCTAACGTCTGTTAATACTACATTTTTAATAACAGCTGTTGAGGATGTTGCAGCGAAAAGACCCCGGTAAGTGGCTGTACCAGTAATTGTTAAATTGCTTATCTCTTTATTGTTTCCATCATATACCCCATTGAAAGGGCTATTTGTTGTACCAATGGGCGTCCAGTTAGAGTAACTCGTCAAGTCGATGTCGGCAGTTTGTTTAAAATGGTAGCCCCCCGTAACGTATGAGCCGGTAATCCCGGCAAGATGGGCTGCAGTGGAAATAATATACGGGTTTGCAGGTGTACCACTTCCACCACCGAATTGGGCGGAAGAGTATGCTGTGGCAAACAGCACGGTCAATAGGGTTAAGAAATATTTTCTCATAGCTTTATATGTTAGTTTGCCTTTTGTACAAATAATATCAATCAAAAAAAAACAAATATGATAAAACAGAATGTTTATGTACGTACGGAAAAATACAAAGTTAATTAAAAAAAGTATTTCATTTTTAAAACCAACAAACAGACATATTGTTGATTATGTTACGCATATGTCCGTTGTGTCAAAAAACAAATCAAACTACATACCAATTCGAACCGAAAATAGTAGTACGCTATTGCTAATACTTAAAAGTAATTCTACTAAGTTACAAAAATACTATTGCGATTGTTCGCAAAAGAGAGTCCATTATTTCACTTTTTTTAAAAAAAAGAGCCGCCGATGCAAATTAATCCGATATGTAAGCAAGCGTGACTAATGTATATTGTAAAACAAATACATTTTATGTAACCTATTGCTTAACAACAGACAAAGTTATATTAAATAAAAGGAATCAAATACATTTTTTTGACCAATGGAGGATTATAATTGATTAGTAAACAATTTGATGCAGAACAAAAGGTGGAATATAAACGTATTATATATGTTTAATACTGCAAATTTCATAACTTGCAGAGTTTATGTAGATTTATAAAACATTAGCCATGGATAGAAAGAGCCCAAACTTGAGACTGTTGTTTCTGTTGGTGTTCTTTATACTAACAGGAACAATTAAAGGTCAAAATATTACCCTCGAATCATTTGATGACGAAACCTTTCCTCCAACGGGATGGACACAAGCTCAGGTGTTTGGAACTGGCCTATGGGACTGGTCAACCCAAGGCTACAACCCAGCATGCACTCCTCAATCGGGAACGGGAATGGCTAGGTTTGACAGTTATAAATATGAGGCGGGAACAAGTGCAGTGCTAATATCACCTGTTGTTGATTTATCGGGATTGTCGGGTTTAAAACTTCAGATTTGGCTCTATAGGGACAACGCTTCCCTCACTAAAAATGATGCACTTGACTTATATATTAATACTACCAATAGCCTTACGGGAGCCCAAATGCTTGGCACGCTCTATCGTCCCATTACTGCCAATCCTGAAGTGAGTTCGCCGGGCTGGTACTGCTACGATTTTGATGTTCCCGACGATTACAACGGGGATACCAACCACATCCTGATTAAGGGTACAAGCCAGAAAGGGAGGAGGTTATTTATTGACGATGTTCGGCTGTATAAACCTGTTCCGGGAAACGGTGCTCCCACAAATTTTGCTGCTTCCAATGTCTCCCGTTCGGAGATGACCATTCAATGGGAGGATAACTCAACCAACGAGGATGGGTTTAGGGTTTATATTTCCACAGATGGAATTAGTTACACCCGGTATGATGATGATATTCCCAGTACTACCAGAGAGAGAACGGGCGAAGTCTATTCAAAAAGCATATCCGATTTATTGCCGGGCACAACCTACTATTTTAGGATTGCAGCATTTGTTGATATTGATTCTGAATATCTTGAGGGGGATCAGGCAACACTTCCGGCCGGAACCGTGGCATCGGAAGGCAGTGGCAATTGGAGCGATCCCGACACATGGAGCTCGGGGAGTGTTCCGGCAGCAACTGACAATGTGGTCGTTTTAGAGGGCCATACGGTTACACTGGATATCAATGGGGTTTTTAACCAGCTAACAGTGAATGGCAATCTCGCATTGCGAGGATATGAATTGAGTGGTATTGAAGTTACCATTGGCGAAACGGGGGCCCTTTACGTTATTGAAGGAACAACGGTCAACCTTATCATTACCGGAGATCTTAATAATCTTGGTAATTTGGATTTTTATGCCTCGTCTTCCATTTACGGGAGGATTACTTTCACCGGAACAAATTCACAAACACTGGATGCAGTTGGCACTACCAATATTGGCGACATGACGGTAAACAAGGGAGCCAGCTATAACCATATGGTCGAAATTATTGCCAATGGAGCATTTACCATAAAAAGTGGCAGTACCGATAGTTTCCTCACTTTATCCAATGGAACCATTAAAATATCGGGGAGTGCTTCCGTTCAGACGGTTATGTTTCCTTCCGGTGGATACGTTGTTTCACCTTCTTCAGGTATTTGGCTAAATAACCCCAATTTTACGGTACTTGGACACACCTCCGGTACCGCTATCGAGGGGCTTTTTAAGCTTACATCCGGAACGTTTACCGTAGGCAGTTCCTCCATTTTTGCAATGACCGCACGGAAAGGTGCAACCATGATAATTGAGGGTGGAACGCTTAACCTTGCTGGACGTTTTTATTCCGATGAAGAATTCAATTTTACGCTCTCAGGAGGAACCATAAATACCGGGTTGTTTTATAACGGCACCACCAAGGCATCGTTTGGCATAACATCGCCATCGAGTAACGTTACAATAACCGGGGGTGTGATAAACATAAAAAGTGCAAGCACAGCCGATACTCAGGAGGATTACAACGTACAGAGTACGAATCTCAATATCACGGGTGGTACGTTAAGGCTGGGAAATGCCGGCACTTCATCCCCCTATACATTTAGGATTCAGGGCAACGTTCCCAATTTGGAAATTGATAATTCGGTCAACCCCAAGACTGTTCTATTGAGCGGTACCACCAAAATTTATGGCGATATTACAGTGGAGAGCGGAGCTGTTCTCAATACAAGGAACCACTCCATTCAAATCATTGGCAACCCAAATCAGGCGGGTGATGTTGTGAACAATGGCCTAATCACCAATACATCGGCAAGCGGGAGCAGCTACTTTACTTTTGCCGGCTTGCATGGCGGGCAAACCCTTTCGGGAACAGGTACATTTGGAGATGTAACCACTCCTTTCGCGGCAATCAGTTTCTCCAACCCCGCAGGGGTTGCAATTAGCTCATCGGTGGTTGCCAACAGGATTGACCTTTTAACGGGAATGGTAACCGGTGCAGATAATATTACCCTGGGTAATGGCGGGGTTTCAACCCCTGTGTTGCAAAGGGGAGGATTATCTTCGAAAGTAGTTGGTTCTGTTGACCAGGCACCCGTTTTTAACCCCGGAACAACATGCAGTGTAATCTATTCTCTTGGGCTTGAGCCATATTCCACCGGATTTGAATTACCTGAAGATTTTCAGGGTACTTTGGAAATGGCTTCTAATGTGGATATTACCTTGAACAGGGCAACTTCGGCAAAACGCATTCTCTTGTCGGCTTCAAATGCAGGGAACTTGATTTCCTCAAAATCCAAACTCCTTACAATAAGCGGTACAGACACTGAAGATGTGTCAATTGTTACCGGCAATACGGGTTATGTTCACGGCCCTATTGCTCTGACCCTCCCCGCATCTCTCGAATCGGAGGCCATTTACACTTTCCCCATAGGGAAGGGAAGCGATAACCATTTCGAATTGATAGACCCCATAACCAATGCCTTGGGTAAAACAGTTATTGGCGTTGAGGTATTCGATGTGACTACGGGTGGCAGCGCTGGAAATAACATTAAAGATGGAAGCTTGGGCAATCGCTACTGGAATGCGGAGATTATATCGGGCGAAGATAATTTTGTTGAAACAAGGGTTAGGGTTGCACAGGCAAATCCAACCCTTGCACTCGATGACGGAATTGCAAGATCGGCTACCCTGACCGGAGAGTACGATTTGGTGAGCATTGATCAGCCCGTTGATAATACCATTACATCCGATCCTTTGAGCGAATTGGGTTATTTTACCATTGCAAAAAAGGAGATATCGCAGGTTTACCAATCATCAACCACAACCCATCCCAATCTTGAAATTGCCATGAGGGGTGATGCCCATGAGCTAATTCTGGGGATTGAGGTTGTTGCTGTGGGTAATCTCCCGGCCTTAGAGGTATCAAATTTTGATTTTACCACAAGCGGAACAACCGATTTGGCCGATATAGCAAAAGCTCGTCTTTTTTTCACGGGAACCTCTTCTGTCTTTTCAACAGCTCATCAGGTGGGTCAAACTATTGTAAACCCGGGCTCAACATTTAGCATCACCCTGTCGGAGGAGTTGCAAGAAGGCACCAACTACTTCTGGTTAACCTATGATATAGCGGATGATGCAACGGAAAGAAATGTTGTGGATGCAGGATGTGCCGGAATTACCATTGGAGGCATTGAAAGAACTCCCTCGATAACCAATCCTGCCGGCAATAGGTTGATAAGAATCTATATGTCAGGCAATTACCTGATTGGTGTGGGAGGTGATTATAGAACCATAACCGATGCTATTGCAGATCTCATGCTTGTGGGGGTTAACTCATCGGTTACCCTTTTGCTTACCGATGACAATTATTCCAACGATGAGGTGTTTCCCGTTACTGTGAATAGCATTAAAAATTCCAGTGCTGACAATACTGTTACCATAAAACCCGCTGCCGACGTAACCACCGAAATCGTTGGTAATAGTTCTGATTCTTTGATTGTTATTAATGCAAGCAATATTATAATCGACGGTTCCAACTTGCCGAATGGTACAACAAGGGATTTATCTATTGTCAATGAAGGCACGGATACTGCCAGCGGAGTTATTCGGGTAAATGAAGACGCTGACAATAACTTTATAAGGAACATAATAGCAAGAAGCGGGGTAACCACAGCAGGATACGGGATTTCAATGGATGGAGTGAGCAATGCGGTTATCAATAATTGTAAAATTGAAAGGGCCAATGTTGGCATCCAATTATCCGGTGGATCAAGTGGGATTATCATTGAAGGGAATGATCTGGGGTCAAGCATACTGGGAAATAAAATACATACCATAGGCATTGATATTAGCAATACCACCGATTTTACCATTTGTAATAACACCATTTCGGGGATTTCATCCACTAGTTTCGTAACAGCATCGGGTATAGTGATTTCCGACACG
>Ga0302237_1002481_pt1 | contig 11390 bp, 9 predicted proteins | sample AAG_UR_Ala_MG_FD_193530 | JGI IMG/M metagenome (GOLD analysis project Ga0302237, IMG submission 193530) | Enriched activated sludge microbial communities from anaerobic digester in WTTP, New Holstein, Wisconsin, United States - AAG_UR_Ala | ecosystem: Engineered > Bioreactor > Anaerobic >...
TAAGGATTTCTGCGAATGCCTCTTGTCGTTTTGCGCATCATTTTCATCGTCTTTGCGGCAGGCCTGGCAACGCTGCTTGTCAACGACGACAGTTTTGAGATTGAACGTCCCTGGATTGTTTTCGTGGGCGTGTTGATCGTCGCCGCGATCGTCGTCGGCATCGACATGCTGTTTAAGAAGAAGAAGTTGGACACGCTTTCTGCGGTCTATTTTGGCCTGATCGTGGGGATTTTCTTGACGTACGTGGTCAGCATCGCGTTAACGCCCCTGATGCAGGGCAACCCGCACGTGGAGCGGATCCGGCTGGTCTTGGGCATGGTCTTGTGCTACGCCTGTATCAGTTTGCTGATGCAGACCAAGGACGACTTCCGGTTCGTCATTCCGTACATCGAATTCGCCAAGGAGGTCAAAGGGCTGCGGCCTTATTTGTTGGACACCAGCGTCGTGATCGACGGGCGGATCGCGGACGTGGTCGAGACCTGCATCTTTGACAACCAACTGATCATGCCTCGCTTCGTCCTGAGCGAATTACAGAATATCGCGGACAGCGGAGACAAGATGCGGCGGGCACGTGGCCGCCGGGGCCTGGACGTCCTCAATCGGCTACGGACCAGCAAGTCCGTGGAATTCAAGATTTACGACCGGGAACTTCCCGAAATGGCCAACCAGCCGGTGGACATGAAGTTGGTCCTGCTGGCCAAAGACCTGGAAGGGAAAATCATCACGGGCGACTACAATCTGAACAAGGTCGCGCGTTTGCACAATGTCCCGGTCATCAATTTGAATGACATCGCCAATGCCCTCAAGCCGATTTTCCTTCCCGGCGAGAGGGTCGATGTCAAGGTCGTCAAGCCCGGCGAGGAACCTGGACAGGGGGTGGGTTACCTGGACGATGGCACAATGATCGTCATCGAGAATGGACGAGCCCACATTGGGGAGATCGTGAGCCTGACCGTGACCAGCGTGCTGCAGACCAGCGCCGGCCGGATGATCTTCGGCCGCTTCGAGCAGGTGGTCTGATTCGTGACTTCGTTCTTGTCGGCGGGGCAATCTTCGCGCCGTCCGAATCTCCGACTAGAATGCTGCCCCTGTGGTGCGTGGTTTGCCCGTAATTTTCACACAATAGGATCGACTCCCTTGCTGCGAACTCACACTTGCGGCCAGCTTCGGCCGGAGCACATTGGACAGGAAGTAACGCTCTGCGGATGGGTGGACAGTTCCCGTGACCACGGCGGTGCGGTATTCATCGACCTGCGCGACCGGTACGGCAAGACGCAAGTCGTGGCCAGTCCTCAAAGCGGCGCAGAGACGGTCGAGCAAGCCAGCCGGTTGCGGTCGGAGGACGTGCTTCGCGTCACCGGCAAAGTGGCCCACCGGCCCGAAGGCAGCGTGAATCCGAAGCTGGACACGGGCGAGATCGAACTCCGGATTACGAAGCTGGATGTCCTGAACCGCAGCGAGACCCCGCCGTTCGTTCCATCGCAGCAGGAATTGCCGGCAGAAGACCTGCGTCTGAAGCACCGCTACTTGGACCTGCGACGCGTCCAGATGCAACAAACGCTGCTGCTGCGAAGCCGAATCATCAAGACGATGCGGGATTATTTTGCAGAACACGACTTCATCGACGTCGAGACACCCATTCTGGGACGCAGTACGCCTGAGGGGGCGCGTGACTACCTGGTGCCCAGCCGAGTAACGCCAGGCAAGTTTTACGCGTTGCCCCAGTCTCCGCAGCTTTACAAACAGATCCTGATGGTCGCCGGCTATGATCGATACGTTCAAGTCGCCCGATGTTTCCGCGACGAGGATTTGCGGGCGGATCGCCAGCCGGAATTCACGCAGTTGGATCTGGAGATGTCGTTTGTCGACGCCGACGACATCATCGGTATCATCGACGGTCTGGTCGTCCGATTGGCCAAGGAGATCCTGGGTCTGGAAGTCCAGACGCCGTTGCCGAGGATGACGTACGATGAGGCCATGGAGCGATTTGGGCACGACGCTCCGGACCTTCGGTTCGGCATGGAACTGATCGACTGCTCGGACCTGGCCAAGGAAGCCGAATTCCGCGTGTTTCGAGAGACGGCGGACGCGGGCGGCCGGGTCCGGGGATTAAACGCCAAAGGAGCCGCCGGTCAGTTTTCGCGCAAACGGATCGACGAGTTGACGGATTGGGTCAAGCAGGAATTCGGCGTCAAGGGTCTGGTTTGGTTCCGTGTCGAGCAAAACGGCACGTTGTGGTCGCCGGTTTCCAAGAACTTCAGCGAAGACCTCTTGGTCCGGATCGGTCAGCGGATGGGTGCCCAGCCGGGTGATTTGCTGCTGTTCATCGCCGACACCTGGGAAATGACGTGCAAAGCGCTAGCCGCCCTGCGCAAGCGTCTGGGCGCGGAATTGAGACTGTACGACCCGCGGTCGATGAGTTTCTCGTGGGTGGTCGAGTTCCCGATGTTCGAGTGGAACCAGGATGAACAGCGTTGGGATGCCATGCATCACCCGTTTACGGCGCCGCGACTGCAGGATCGTGAGCTGCTGGAGACGGAACCCGCCAAGTGCCGGGCGCAGGCTTACGATTTGGTGATCAACGGGTCGGAAGCCGGCGGCGGCACCATCCGTATTCACGACAGCCGACTGCAGCAGAAGGTGTTCAACCTGCTGGGCATCGACGAGCAGAGGGCCTGCGAACGGTTCGGCTTTCTCTTGGACGCACTGCAGTTCGGCGCTCCTCCGCACGGTGGCATCGCGCTCGGCATCGACCGCGTCGTAATGCTCTTCGGCAAGCTGGACAGCATCCGCGATTGCATTGCGTTCCCAAAGACGCAAAAGGCAACGGACCTGATGACCGAGGCGCCAGGCGAAGTGGACCGCAGGCAACTGGAGGAACTGGCAATCCGCCTGGCGATACCCGCGCAGAAGTAGCTTGAAGGCCAAGGGAGGCGCGAGACTGCCGGCCGCCCAAGGCCGCGTGAGGAATCGAGCGACTATTCCCAGTCCTCGTCGTCTTCTTCCTCGTCCTCGTCGTCGTCGTCGTAATCCCACTCGGAGTCGTCTTCTTCGTCCTCCCAGTCCTCTTCCTCTTCTTCCTCTTCGTCTTCGACTTCCTCCCATTCGTCTTCGAGTTCTTCGTCCTCGTCCTCGGCTTCTTCTTCCTCGAACTCCTCTTCCTCGAACTCTTCGTCCTCCAGATCTTCGTCGTCGAAGTCGTCGTCGTCTTCTTCCTCTTCGTCGTCGTCGAAGTCCTCTTCCTCGACGAACTCCTGGCGTTCGCCTTCGTCGTTGGTCCTGGCCATACGAGGATCGATCACTTCGTCCTCGACGCGTCCGAACTCAGGTTGGTCCCAGGTCAAGCCCGAGCGTGTCAGAACAAGCATGCTACCCTCCTCCTCACTTGATACCGGTTCAATGTCACCCAAGGATTGGTCCTGGGCGCGTGCCGGATGCGTCGTTGGCGCCAAGTCGGGACCGCCCCGCCGAAGCCGCTCAACCCTCGGAAGACCATCCAGGCTGTCCAACCCGAAGACGCGCAAGAAGTGCTTGGTCGTCGTGTACAGGTAAGGCCGGCCCAGGTCTTCGCTTCTTCCTCCGATCCGTACAAGTTCGCGATCCATCAACTGACGCAACATCTCGCCACAATTCACGCCGCGAATGGCTTCGATGTCGGCCCGCAGGATCGGCTGGCGATACGCGACGACCGCCAACGTCTCCATGGCCGGCGCCGACAACCGGGCTTCGCGGGGCACGCCGTCCAAGCGGCGCACCCAGCCGGACAGCCTCCCCCGCGTCAGCAACTGGAAGCCGCCGGCCACTCGTTCCACGCGGAAAGCCCGCCCGCTCTCGTCGTATAAACCGTTCAAACGACGAATCAGCGTTCGCGCTTCCGTTCCGTCAGCCAAATTAGCATATTGGCTAAGCTTTCGAGCCGTCAACGGCTCACGCGACAAAAAAAGTACGGCTTCCAGTCTCTGCAGCCGGTGGTCCCGCCCCTGCCCCCCCTCGTTGGGCGGTGCCACTTTCTTGGGCTCCCCCCCCAGCAGCCACCAGGATCGCAGACTCGCCGCCCGGCTGGTGGCCGCGCCAAGTAAGGCCAGATCGTGCCGATATCGGCCGCAAACGCTTGCCAATTGTCTGGCTGTCAGCCGCGTATTCGCTCGCATCGCCGCAGTTTGATCTAATCCTCACGCATTACCACGCTGGCAAGGAACCGAACTACTGCGATAAAATATGCCAAAGTGGGCGTCGTCAACAAGCCCGATCTCGTGCGGCAGCAAGGAAATCGGAAAAATAGGGAGGATCGGTGAGGAAATGAGCGATCAGAGAAACCCTGGCGGGCCACGCAGGGCCAAACGCGGCGGCGAGTACTGGCTGCTGGGAGCCCTGGGAGTCCTGGGAGTCGTCTTGGCCGTCCTGACCGCGACTGTCCTTTTCGGCCAACACCGCGGTGAAGAATTCTGCCCGAATACGTTCTCACGGCGGACTTTCTTCTATTTCCAGATCCCGCTGGTGGGCATCCAAGTCACTCCCATCTTCCGCGACGATACGACGAATTCCCTGGAGAACTACCTCGTCGCCAACAACTTGATCAAGGCCGCGTCGACCGCACCTCTCCGCTGGGACCTGGTGAGGGCCTTCGCGGCCGGCTCCGGAGCGGTGCGCGGCGACGCCGAAATCCTGAGCAACTACCTGGACGCGACCGACGCCGACGGCGATCTGTTCTGGCAGAAATGGAGCGACACGCAGGGCGAGTCCGCAAAGCTGCTCTGGCCGCCAGTCGCCGAATTAGCCCGCCAACAGCTGTACATTCTCGTCCCGGAACTGTTCGAGTTGGCCGGCGCGGAACCCGACGCCAAGAGGCTGGCGGGGAGGCTGCACCAGTCGCTCGCCCGGCAGTACCTCCGCCTAGCCAAGATCCAACAGCAGTTGGGCCGCCACGAGACGGCCCTCGATCTGCTGAACCACGCTCGCGATCACGCTCCCACGGACGCCGAAATCCGCCGCACTCGCGAGGCATCATTGGCGGTTGTTGGCAGCCAGCACCCCGGTGCGCTGGAGAAGCCGGCCCCAAAACCGCAGTAAACGGGCGCCCGGCGACTTTTTTCGAAAACTGCTATGGCCTCCAGACCCGAAAAACTGGCACAATATCGCATCAGTTCGATCGTTCATGCCGGATTATGTCATGCAAGGAGGCCTCCGATGCTGGTGCTCACCCGGAAAACCTATGAAACCGTAGTCGTCGGCGATGAAATCACGGTCACGGTGGAGGATATCTCTGATAAAAACGGCCGACACCTGTCGGGTGCCCGAGTGCGGCTCGGGTTCCAGTGCCCCCGTCAAGTTCCCATCGAGCGCAGCGAATGCCGTTCCCGAAATTCGGGGCAGGGCCACTGGGACGGGGCGAAAAAAACAGCACAACCGCGGCCCGGCAAGGTGAGCGAGGTGTCGGACGCCCAGGTGCGGCTGCGGATCAAGGTGCCTCGAAAAGTGCCCGTCTGTCTGAACGGAAGACCAACGGTCAACCTCGATTCGCAGCAGGCGCCCGCCGGTGCAAACTCGGCTTCCGTAGCCCTGTACCGCATCACGTGCCGCCAGGACGATTTGGTCACGATCTGCAAGAACATCACCGTCGCGGCACTCGCCTTCCACCGTTTCGATTTCCTTCCGGACCCCGTTACTGGCAGCTGAACTGCTCTTGCTGTGTGCTCGTCTCGGCACGAACTCAGGTCAAAGTGGCGTGGTCCAATCAAGGCGACGTGAGTTCCTGGAGCTTGGCGTACACCAGCGGATCGTCCGCCGCCCCGTGGAATTCAAACGGGAAGTACTGATTCACGTCCTTCAGCATCAGGCCCCACGAGGCGCCGCTGGCCACACACAATTCGGCGGCCTTGGCAGCGATCCGGCCCGTCTTGTCGTCTTCGTTGCAGACGATCGGCTTGGCGTGTTTCCGCAGCGCGGCGATCCGCGCGGGGATGTCGTCCAGCTGCGTGCCGTTGAAGTGGATCAGCAAAAAATCGGCGACCTCGCCCAAGCCGTCCGGGAAGCGGCCATGGCCCAGCCCGCTGGTGGAAACCAACAATCCTGGCACGCGGGCGCGGACCAGCTGCACGAGTTCGATCTGGCCCTCGACGGTCCGGAGAAGGGGGTGGTCAAAGCCTTTTTGGTCGAACTCGTTGGCGATCTCCAGCACCACGTTGCGCAGTCCGCTGCGGTGAACCCAATCCGCCACGTGCAGCACGCCGCTGCGCACGGCGGTTTCGTCGGCCAAGATCTGGTCTTGCCGTTGGTAGTAACAGCCCAGGATCACGACTACCCCCTGCGCATCACACGCTTCGATCACGCGCCGGACACGGGCCAGATAGGATTCCCGCAAGCAGCCGTCGGGTTCGAAGGCACTGTTCAACGCTCCTTCGTAACCCGGCATGCCGCCCTGCAGGCAAATCGTGAAAGCCCGGACGCCGTGCGCGGCGTAGTCCGGAATCCTTTCTAAGAAACGGTCCGTATTCGCCTGGGCGTCGAAATCGGGTTTGCGGCGGTCCTCGAAGACCGAATTCACCATGCGCACGTTCATCAGCAATCCTTCGGCCCGCGTGCCGGGATAAGTCACTTGCCCGTTGATGTGCCATTTGCCGCCCTGGATCGATACCGACGTAGCCGCCTGGAAAGGCGTCTCGACTTTGACGTGCAAGTGCCCTACCGCAGTCTCCCCGCGCTCGTTCGCACGCTCGACGCGCACCAGGTAGTCGCCCGGCTTCGCGTACGCGTGCTGCGTCACCGCGTAGCCGTCCTTGGCGTGCACGTTGGCGTTGCCGTCGGACTGGACCGTCACGGGCGGCGTGCCGTCGCCAAAGTCCCAGCGCTCTTCGCCGTGCGTGGTGCGAAAGGTGCGGACCTTGAACGTGATCGGATCGCCCGGACGAAGGCCCGTCGTGGGATAATACGCGGCGTGGATCGTCGGCGGCAGCTCCTTGGGCTTTTCGGGATCGACCACCTGGACAACGCTGAAATCCCACGCCGTGCGGCCCGCGGCGTCGGTGATCTGCAGCACTTCGCTGTACGTGCCGGGGCGCGCGTAAGTCCGCTGGACCTGCGCGCCGGTCGCGCGGCTGCCGTCGGTGAACGTCCATTCGTAACGGACGATCTTGCCCGCGTCGCTCCAGGATCGGGAACCGTCCAGCAGCACCCGGTCGCCGACCGCAGCCAGATGGTGCGGCCTGGCGACGGCGATGATCGAGGGTGCGTATTCCCTGCCGTAGGCCTCCCAGGCATAAGCGTAGGCGTCCTGGATGCCCCATTGGCCCGAGGGCTGACGGCTGGTGATGTCGAAGTGCAGGTGCGACCAACCGCCGCTGCCGCCCTCTTTGCCCAACAGCCCGATCCGCTGGCCCATCCGCACGCGCTGGCCGAGCTTGACTTCGACGGTCATCAGGTGGCTGTAGCGGTAGTACCAGCCGCGCTGATCCAGGACGTAGATCACATCGTACCGCGGCTTGGCAGGCGACTCCTTGTGTTCGGGCAGAACCTCGCCGGCCGCACTGACGACAACTCCATCCGTGGCCGCGATCACCTCGACCAATCCCTCAGCGCCGCCGAAGTCGAGTCCGTAATGGTAGTAGATGCTGGTCTTGCCCGGCAGTTCGTCGCCGTTGACGAACGTCGGCTCGTTGGCCATTTGCGTGTCGCCGGCGAACCACCGCTGGCGCACCGGGTAGGTGAAAGTGCCGGGCTCGATCCACGGCGATCCCGCCGGCCAAAGTCGAAAACGGGCGTCCTTGGTCAAACCCCAGACGTTCTGCTTGCTGCTGTTGTCCGTCAAGCCGCGAGTGATGGGACAGTCGATCTGGACCCCGGCCACGGTGACGGGCAACTGGTACATGGCCGACGCGAGCGTCACGGTCTGGCCGTTCACCTCGACTTTGACCCGTAACGCGCGCACCGCGTTGCGCAGCTTGTCACGGGTCTCCTGGAGATCCAGCAGCTTGAGGCGAGCCAGAGAACCGTCCGCCAACTCGACCTCCTGCGACTGGCCCACATCCAGGTCGGCCGTGCGGACCAGCGGTGTTGATTCGGGCGTCTGTTTCCCCCGCGTCACAGGTTCGCCTGCCTGGGCAGGCGACAGCAGGATGCATGCCGCCAAGACGAATGTCGTGCGAATTGCGTTTGACATCTTGCGGTACCCCTCGTATAGCAGCGTTGCGGGAGCGCACGCTCCAGGCAGCGAGAGTCGCCGAAGAACACTTTGCCTTCGGCGACTGGTTGGTCTTGGTTCAGACTGGCTGCCATTTCGCGCACGGCTGCGGAGAACTTCCCGAACACATCGTGACCAAGTTCGGGCAATTCGGAAGCGCCAAATAGCGCCGGCGGCTCAACGCCAGGCCGCTTCTTGAAGGACATGGACTGATGCCCAAAGCTCACGTGGGCAGTCTCAATCAGCGTGCGGCAAAACGCGATCTTAAGCAGGTCAGTGGCCGGCGACAAGCTCTCTCCCTCCCGCGAACGAATCTGCGCGAACAGCCGGCCCAGTTTCTCGAGAACCGGCGCATCCCACCACTTTTCGATCTGGTGAATCGGCGGCACCCAATTCTCGACGCCCGGCGAGCATTTCCGAGACGTGGAAACCAACGCGGCGGCAGCGTCGCATAGCAAATCGCCCGCGCTAGAGTCGAATCGGGTCAGCTTCACATTGCCAAACCAAACGAGGAACGGGTTAATATCCACGGAGTGCCCCTGAACACCATGCGCAGTGCTCGCCAAAAGCGTCGTTCCAGTGCCGGAGAACGGATCGAGCACCCAGTCACTGGCTTTGCAGTCTTCGAGAATCTCGCGGACGACGTGGAGTGAGTAAGCGGGCGTCAGGCGAAGCCAGCCATGGCGTCCTTGTCGGACATTGCCTCGAAACGTCAAGTGATCACGCCGTCGTTGCGAGTCCTTCTGCCGATGGTCACTTCGTAGGTCTTCAAACAGCTCCGTCTTCATTCGAGTAGATCCTGGATGATTCGCTGCACCTCCCCTTTGATGTTCGGGGATGTGCGTTCAAAGAAGCCAGCCAAGTCGTAGCCGAGGACATCCTTGGAGAACACGTAGCTGGAATCCCAAGGCTCTCCGTCGAGGACGCGTACTTGGTACGACCACTCGGCGTCTTCACACGTGAGCCCCAGGGCATCTTGAAAGACTTGACGAATCAGCCGCTCGCAAGCGATTCCGATTTGGCGGTAGACCGAGGTGATTCCCCCGGCGGCTTTGTGCGCCGCGTAGACCAACGGCGAATCCAAGCCGAACCAGCTGTAGAACGGATCCGCCTGGTACATCTCCTGGAATTGGCCGAGTGTGTAACCCGAGCGTCTTCCCTTGCCGAACTTCGGGCGATATTGGTGACACACCGCAAGCGCGTCCATGATTAGGCGCGAATAGGCTTCGTCGTGCTCGTACGCTTTGCGGAGCGTATCGACAGGCAGCAGACCGCGGTCTTCACAGATTTCGGTCGCAGACGCGACTTTCACAACTCGATCTCCTCTCCGCCGACGATTATGGCAGGCCCGTGCATCCCCGTCAAATACTCTCAGTGCCACCTATGCTGCCCCCTCCTTCCTCCTTGCGTCACCGCCTCCTCCTGCTTACAATCGGACGTGTCGGGAAAAGGAAATTTGTATCCCTTATGCCTTCCCTTTGCCCCATGAACGAATCACTTTTGCTTCGCGACGCCACCGTCCAGGACATCCAGCTGGAGCTTCTGCGTCGTGCCCGGTGGAATGCTCTGGACGGAGAGCGGGTGCTGGCAAGCCTGCTGGCGCACCGCGATCTGTGGCTGGCGGCCTTGTTGGACCGGCCCGGTCTCCCGAACTACGCGAAACCGGCCCACTTGCTCATGTCGGGTCTGATCAAGCTCCGCGATCTGGACGACAATTTCTGGAACGCCGACACGCTGTTCCTGTTGACGCCCACTCGCGACAAGGCCCGCGAGTTGGCCCGAATCATCCAGGAAGAAGATTGGGGCGGCAAGGTTTGGGTCTGTGAGGACCAAGAGGAAATCGACCGCGCCTTGGGCACCGGCCGCGATGAGTATGGGATCGTGACGGTGTGGTGGGATTGAGGGCGACCGGCTCGGTGAGTCAAGTCCCTTGGCAGGCTCTGAAATCCGGGTTATTCTGGCGCGAGCCGGCGATGGCCGTCAAGTGATCCCTAGCTCGCTGACATGATCGACGGAAAGGGCAACACGATGAACGCGTACCAGCAGGTTTCAGGACGTACGGCCACCGGCGTCGCGATGACGATGGCGATCGCGTATTGTGTGGCGTGGTGTTTTGCTCAGCAGGCGAGTCCGGCGGCGGCCCAATCCCGCGCCGGCCAGGTCTTGTACAACGGCATCGCCTTGCCGGCCACTTGGCCGCCGCAAATGCAGCAGCTGCCGCGCGACCCGGTCACACCGCCGTATCTCGCGCCGCCGCCGGAAGTGATTCCCATCGACGTGGGGCGGCAACTGTTTGTCGACGATTTCCTGATCCAAGAAACCGACCTCCAACGCACCTACCACCTTGCGGAATACACGCCGCAGAACCCCGTGCTCGTGCCGGACAAGCCATGGGAAATGACTGAGCCCAATCCGTGCGCGATGGTCTTCAGCGACGGCGTGTTCTACGACCCCCAAGACCGACTGTTCAAGATGTGGTACATGGCCGGCTACGTGGCGGGTACCGGCTACGCGACGTCCAAAGACGGCATCCACTGGACGAAGCCCGAACTGGACGTGTTTCCCGGCACGAACTTGATCCAGAAGGGTAGGCGTGATTCCAGCACGGTGTGGCTGGATTTGGAGACTGACAATCCTCAGTCGCGTTTCAAAATGGCCTACTACACGGGCGGTCGTCTGGTGCTCCAGACCTCGGCGGACGGCATCCACTGGAGCGAGCCCGTACACAGCGGCCCCACGGGCGATCGGACGACGTTCTTCTACAATCCGTTTCTGAAGAAGTGGATCTATGGCATCCGTGCCAGCGCGAGCGGCTTTGGACGCATCCGCCAGTATTGGGAAGCGACGGACTTTCTGCGCGATGCCCAGTGGAAGTCTGGTGAGCCCGTTTTGTGGGTCGGCGCGGACAGCGCCGACCCGCCGCGGCAAGATCTCAAGACGCCCACACAACTGTACAACCTGGACTGCGTGGCCTACGAGAGCCTGCTGCTGGGCTTGTTCACCATCTGGCGCGGCCAACCGTCGGACCGAGCTAAGCCGAACGAGGTGTGCGTGGGGTTCAGCCGCGATGGCTTCCACTGGCATCGGCCCGACCGGCGGGCGTTCAACCCGGTTTCGGAGAAGCAAGGCGACTGGAACTGGGGCAACGTCCAGTCGGCTGGCGGCGGATGCTTGGTGGTGGGAGATCAGCTGTACTTCTACGTGAGCGCCCGGA
>Ga0302237_1002484_pt1 | contig 11357 bp, 7 predicted proteins | sample AAG_UR_Ala_MG_FD_193530 | JGI IMG/M metagenome (GOLD analysis project Ga0302237, IMG submission 193530) | Enriched activated sludge microbial communities from anaerobic digester in WTTP, New Holstein, Wisconsin, United States - AAG_UR_Ala | ecosystem: Engineered > Bioreactor > Anaerobic >...
GGTTTCGCACCCGTTGTCCTTCCAGCGTTGCGACCGCGCCATGTGTATCAGCCGGCTCGACAAGAAAGTCCGCATGCCGGACGCCAATCTGCACTTTCCCAAGGCCGATACGCGGGAGTATCGCGCCAGCTGGGAAGCGGGTGTCCGCTGTGCGGTGATGCAGGGCGGCCAGGGCGACGTCAAACACTGGGCCTTTAACGATCCGCCGCGGCGCAAGGGCAAGTGGAAGGACAATCCGCCGCCGCCGGAGGAGTACCGCAAGCTGACGACGCGGATTGTCGATCTGCACCCGCTGACCGTCGCCCAGAACGCGCGCACCAGCGGCGGCGGCAACATCTCGCTGGTGCCCACCCAAGCGATCACCGTCGGCCCCTACGAGACCTGGAAAGCGGAAAAAGTCTCGATCTGGCACGCCGGCACGCACGACAACGCCTTCGGCCAGCGCCTGACCTGCCTGATGATCTCCCAGCGAATCCCCGATTCCGCCGTGCCCATGTCGCTGCTGGCCGACCATCCCAACGTGCAGTTCAACTATTTCCGCGGCGGGATGGGGTCGTGTGCGATCGAGATGCACTAAAGATCGACAGTCTTCCCATGGATGGCATGGCAATACCACGGATAAAGACGGACAGTTTTTTCTCATCCGTGGTATCGCCATGCCATCCGTGGGGAGTCTCTCTTCTTGAGTGCCGTTAGTCGCTGCGCAACATCGACCATTTGCTGGCGAGCTATGGCCCGGAAGGGCCGCAAGGGATCCCCATGTACTTCTATTGTGTGCGTCACGGCGAGAGCGTGTACAACGCCGAGGGCCGCATCCAGGGCCATTTGGATGTGCCGCTGTCCGACTTGGGACGCCGGCAAGGCGAAGCGATCGCCGAAGCGTTGGCCGCGCAGCGCGTGGATGCGATCTATGCCAGTCCACTGCGGCGAGCGCTGGAGACGGCCGAGATTGTCTCCCACCGGCTGAACCTGCCCATCCGCACCGACGACCGCTTGAAGGAAATCAACGTCGGCATCTTCCAGAACCGGCTGCGAACCGAAGTCGCCCAGTTGTATCCGGAAGCGTTTGCCCGCTGGATCTCGATCCAATTCGCGACGAGAAAATCGAATCGCAGGCCAGACGCCCAAGAAATCCAGCTTGCCTCCCTCCTTCTTTTTTGGGTAAAGTTGTGCCGCACGCGGCAGTTTTCGTCAACGACAGGAGCGGCAAGATGGGGCGTTTGGGAAGTTTCTTGTTCGGCGTCGGCGTCGGAGCGGTCCTGGTTTTCGGATCGCTCAAGTACCACTTCCTTCGCGCTCAGGACGGTTTGCACGTCGTTCCCAAGGTCACGTCGACGTTTGAGGATGCGTATGTGGACATCCGCCAGTTCGGACCTGCGGACTGGAACGAACATCGGACGCTGGTGGCGGGCCTCATCAAGGCCAACAAGGAAGACCTGATCGGGGAGACGGCCGCTTACAGCCTGCGTGCCTCGTTGCGCTCCGCACTTGACGGGCTCACCGGCACGGGCGGCTAACCCAGCGGAAGCCCGGCCTTTTGAAAAAGCCGGGCTTCTCGACGAATCCACTAAACGGCTGTCTTGCGACTCCAGACGCGACGCTGAGCGGGGCCGCGTTCAGCGTCGCTCGTTGCCGCGGCGCGAGACCATGGGGCCAGCGGCTTCCATGCCGTCGGCGGGTTTCTTCAGCACGCAGCCAGCCACGAACCAGCCATTGTCTTCCGACTGGACGTACAGCCCGGCAGGCCCCAGATAGACGCGGACCTTGTCATAGTCCGGCATCTTGTTGCCGCGGATCTGCTGCTCGCGCAGCGCGCCCTTTTCTTCCGGAGCGAACAGGCGGTTGAGGGCATCGCCCAGGAGCGTTTCGGATTCGGGCATCTTGCCTTGGCGGATCAACTCGTAGGTCATGTGGAACTCTTTGTCCATCCGCGAGAAGTAACGGACCGCGTCTTGGCCGGCCCCGATCTTCGTCAGGGCGTGGTCGATCATGACGAAGTCCTTCGTCTTGTCCAACGTCTGCCGACCCGCGCCGCGGTTGAGGACCTCTTCGAGATAGTCCAGGTGGGAAGCAACCAGCAACTGTCCGAAACCGACCGTGAAAGCCGCGTGCGACAGCAACGGGCCGCGATCCTCTTCTTCCTCTTCCTCGGCCTCCCCGAACTCGCCGAAGCCGGGGCTGGCGATGTTCAATTCTTCCACATCCGCAGGCTCCTGTTGTTCGATGATCTCCCAAACGGTGTGCGTGCCGACGACGTGCTTCTTGGCATCCGGGTCGGCTTTCATCGCCTTGTCGATCGTGGCTTGCACGGCGGCTGGATCTTTGACCTCTAACGCCACCAGCCAGCGCTCGCTGCTGGTGGTGATCGGCAGGCGATAGTCGGCAAAGAAGCTGGCCCGTTCGCCCAAGTGCCGCACCAAGCCCTGGCGGAGATCGACGCGCGGACCGTTGGGATCGTTCTTCAAGCTGTCCAAAATGTCGTCGAACACCGGAGCGCCCGCGACTTCATCGACAAGGGTCTTGGAGTGCTCGAACGCCTCCTTCATCTTCCAGTGCAGCGTCAGGTAGTTGGTCGTCTGATGCGGCATCCAAGCCGGCGGCGCCGTGTCTTCGCTGTTGGGGAACTTCAGCATACGGGCGGCCAAGTTGTATTTCTCGCCGCTGCTATTCACCGGCGGGGCGTAGATAAAGGTGCGATGGACCAACTCGTTCTCGGCCGTCGCAAACTCCACGAAACCGCCCAGTCCCTGGATGGCAGAAAAACCCTGGTTGGCCAGCACTTTCAGCAGGTCCGTCCCCCGCTTCTTGCGGCCGCCCGCCGAAGCGCGCAGCGCCTCGACGTAGCCGAAAGGTTCCACAAACCAACGCAGGTGCGGCTGCGCGTCTCCCGCCGCTGCCCGCACGCGAGTCATGGTCGCCTGGTAGGCTCCGTCATCCTTCAACGACTTCTGCTTCGGATCCAGCAACCGCGTCAGGATCTCTTGCGCAGCGACTTCATGGTCCACCCCAACCAAGACCTGGTCGTGCAAGAAGTACACGTTCTTCTGCGTCTCCGTCTCGCCGCGCTGACGCGGCAGCACGTACGTCGTCAACGACACGCCGCTGACGGTCCGCGTCGAGGATTGGGCGCCCTTGCCTTTCATCTTCTTGGCGATGTCCGCCAGCAACTTGTTGGCTTGCTCCGTGTGCCCCGTGACGTCGACGATCAGCGCCAGGGCGTGCTGCTTCGCGTCGCCGCCGGGTTGCAGCGTGCCTATCGCCACTTCGCCCCCGTGAACGCCTTTCAGGTCCTCCGGCCTGATGCCCAGCCGCGAATCGGTGCGGCCCAGTTTGCTTTCCATCTGCTGCATCAGGTCCTCGATAAACGGCTGCATCGCCGGGTCATTCACCAACTGGCCCAACTGCGTCTTTTCAAAATCCTGACGCAGTCGGGTTGCGTCCGGAATCGACACAAAACCCTTGGTCGTGGGAGGCATCAGCGAGTCACCGGGACGAGCGGCCCGGCAGGGCGATGTCCTCGCTAGCAGAGGCAAGGTCAGTAGGGCAATCAGCATGAACGCAGAACGGGGCACTGGAGATCTCCTTACAAAAGCGCTTTTTCGCAGACCGGCAAGCCAGATCAGGCCGCCAGCTACCGGGATGGGAATTTTCCGATCATGACACTATTGCAACTGGTATCGGCAAGCGCACTTCCGAAAAACAGCTGACACGCATCAGCTTGCCCGACTTGCCGATCCAGGAGCCGTTATCTTACCCGCGCAGTCGGATCTGGGAAATGCTAAAAAGGGATTCGCTGATCCTCCGTCTCGTCCGGTGATCCCCCGCTAATCTGTATCGACGATGTTGGCTTTATCGTCGGGAAGGACCAGGCAACTTGCGTCGGATTTGCCGATCGAGTCAAGAATCCGTTTCGCGCGGGGTGCCCAAAATTTAGGCACGGCCTTTGGCGGTTCGTTGACAGCTGTTCGTAAGCTACATAGCATGAAAGGGTTGTTGTCACCCCGGTGATCGATACACGAGGACGACCTTTGACCAGCCCCAGCCGAAGCGGAGTGTTTCAGCAGGCGACGGATCGCCGCGTCGAACGCTTTACCGAAAGCATCAGCTTTGATCAGCGGCTGTACGCGCAGGATATCGCCGCTTCGATTGCCCATGCCCAAATGCTGGCGGCGGTGGGCCTGATTTCGGAAACCGAGGCTCGGCTGATCGAAGCGACTTTGCAGGCCATTCGCCTGGAGATCGAAGAGGGGCGATTCGAGTACCATGTGGAGTTGGAAGACATCCACATGCACATCGAGAAGGAACTGGTCGGCCGGCTGGGCGACGTGGGTCGCAAGTTGCACACGGGCCGAAGCCGTAACGACCAGGTTGCCACGGACTTAAGGCTCTGGGTGCGAGACGCATTGGACCGCGTGGACGGCTTGCTGCTGCAGTTGCAGAAGGCCTTCGCCGGCCGTTGCGACCGGGACGCGGATGTGGTGCTGCCCGCGTACACTCATCTCCAGCGGGCGCAACCCGTACTGGCGGCGCACTATTGGCTTGCCTACTGCGAAAAATTTGAACGCGACCGCCTGCGGCTGGCCGATTGTCGGAAAAGGGTGAATGTCTGCGGTCTTGGCGCGGCGGCGGTAGCGGGAACGAGCCTGCCGATCGACCGCGACGGCGTGGCTCGCAGACTTGGGTTCGCCGGGGTGGCGGCCAACAGTTTGGATGTGTCCAGCGATCGGGATTTCGTCCTGGAATCCGCGTTCGTGCTGACGCTGATTGCCGAGCACTTGAGCACTTGGGCGGAGGAGTGGATTCTCTGGTCGACGGTGGAATTCAACTTCCTCCAATTGCCGCAGGAGTTCTGTACCGGCTCGTCGATCATGCCTCAGAAGATCAATCCAGACGTGCTGGAATTGACCAGGGGCAAGGCGGCACGCGTCGTGGGCGATTTGCAGACGCTGCTGGTGTTGGTCAAGGGCTTGCCGTTGGCCTACAACCGCGATCTGCAGGAGGACAAACCGGCGCTGTTCGATGCCTTCGACACGGTGGAAGCGTGTCTGGAACTGGCGGCGCCGTTGGTAGCCGGAGCAGAACTGAGGCGGGAGGCCATTGCCGAACGGTTGGACCGCGGCCATTTGGATGCGACCACGTTGATGGAGTACCTGATCCGCCGCGGGATGCCGCAGAGAACGGCGCATCATTGGGTCGGCAGCCTGGTCGCGCGTGCCATGCAGGAGGGCGTCCGGCTGTCGGACTTGCCGCTGGAGGATTTTCGCGCGGCAGACGAGACGCTGGACGAAAACGTGTTCAGCGTGTTAGGAGTGGAAAACGCAATACGGGCCTTTGCCAGTTATGGTTCGACGGCGCCGCAGGAAGTGGCTCGGCAGGTGGCGAGTTGGCGTGTCAAATTGGGATTGCGGGACGGGGAACGGAGATGAAGGTGCAACCGCCAAGAGGCGTTACGTTGGCGATCATCGTCCTGCTGGCAGGCGCAGCGCCCTTGTCAGCGCAGGACCCTGCGGCGGATCCGTTTGGCGGTCCCGCGGCGGCGGGCGCCGCAAAACCAGCCCAGGAACTCTTAGGTCCAGGTGCGGCTGGAGGCGCGGTGGACCCCTTCGGTGGCGCGAAACCGGCCGCGGGTCAGGCGGCCGCCAAACCCGCGGCGGAGCCGATTTCGGCGGATGAAAAGAATCCGGTGGTGCTGGCCATTCGCGATCTGAATCCTACGACGCCCAAGGACCTGATGTTTGCCGTCCAGTCGCTGTTTGACTTGGGCCGCCCCGACGAGGCCAAAGCGTATCTGGCCAAGCTGATTGCTGCTCAACCGGACCGGGACCAGCTGGAGGCCATCCAACGAGAGTACGGCACCGGCTTCTTCATGCGTCTGGCCAGGGACCCGCAGATGAAGCCGGAGGGCGGGCAGTTCGCCAAGGCGGTCGAAGAAGCCGCTTATCAAGCGGCCCGCGATCCGGCGCGGCTAAGAACGGTGATCCAACAGCTGAGCGATCCGTCGCCGATCGTGCGTCTGCAAGCGGTCGAAGCTCTGCAACGGGCCGGAGACGCCGCGGTGCCGCCGCTGCTGCAAGCATTGGCCGACCCCAATCGCGGGCAGGAGCATCCGCGGATCCGCGAGGGCATCGTGGAGTTGGGCGAGCCGCTCATCGACCCGATGCTGGGCGCTTTGGAGACGCCGGACGAAGCCTTGCGGCTGCAAGTGCTCCAAGTCCTTGGCCGGTTCGGCACCGGGCGAGCGATGCCCTTCCTCGTAGGTCCGGCGCTGGATGCCGGCGAGCCGGAGTCCGCGCGACGCGCCGCCGCCGAAACCCTGACTCGCATCGCCGGTACGGCGCCGTCGCGACACGAGGCGGTGCAATACCTCCTACGCCGCGTCCGCGAGTACCTGAACGGCGCCGGCGCCGGTCCGGTTGACTATCAGGATCAGACCATTTTCTGGCATTGGGATCCGGCGTCGAAGACCAGCGTCCCGCATCGTTACGCCGCCGCCGAAGCATCGCGGATGATGGCGGCCCGGCTGTCGCGTGATCTGTACCGGCTGTCACCGGAAAACGTCGAGATCCGCCGGGTGTTCCTGTTGGCCAATCTGACCCAAGCGAAGATCCAAGCGGGCTTGAGCCGGCCACTGCCGCGGGGCAACGGAACCATTGCGGCGCAAGCGGTCGCCCTGGGACCGGAGACGCTGGAAGACGTGCTGGCCTACGCGATGGGCAACGATTACGTACCGGCAGCAATCGCCGCCGCGGAACTGTTGGCCGATGCGGGGGAGGAATCTCTCGTGCAGTCCACCGGCGGGCAGCCGCGGCCACTGGTCCAGGCCCTGCGTCACAGCGACCGTCGCTTGCGCATGGCCGCCGCCGAGGCGATCATGAAGATCGATCCGCGCCGCCCCTATGGGGGTTCCAGCTACCTGCCGGAGACGTTCAGCTACTTCGTCCGGACCGTCGGGGCTCGACGCGTGCTGGTCTCGCATCCGCGCGTGGACAAGGCCCAGACGCTGATCGGCATCCTGAATGCGCTCGGCTACGATGCCGTCGCGGCGGTGACGGGCAAGGAGACCTTCCGTCTGGCCGCGAAGAACCCGGATTACGAGTTTGTCTTGATCAGCGATGCGGTCGACTTTCCGGACGCCAACGAGACCATTCAGATCTTCCGCAAGGATCCGCTCACCCGCCGTTTGCCGATCGGACTGATGGCCCGGCAGGAGAACCTGGCGGACGCGGAAGCGATGGCGAAACTGGATCCGCTGCTGGTGGCCTTCCCGCGCCCGCACGACGAGAAGAGCATGAGTTTTCAAATGACGAGGGTCGTGGAATCGGCCGGCAACACGCTGGTCGGCTATGACGAACGCCTCGATCAGGCGGGCCGCGCCTTGGAGCACCTGGCTCGGCTGGGCGAGAACCAGGACGCGTACGCGTTCTACGACCTGTTTCGCGTGCAGGAGGCCGTCCGAACGGCGCTTTCCGTGCCCGCCTTGTCGGTCCAGGCGGCTCGCGTGCTGGGCTCGCTGGGGACGCCGGAGATCCAACGTGCCCTGGTGAGCCAGGCCAGTCAGCACGCGCGGCCGTTGGGCGAACGGCAAGCGGCGGCCCAGGCATTCGCTCAGGCGGTCCAGCGCCGCGGCCTGCTGCTGACGCGCGACGAGATTCTACTGCAGTACGACCGGTACAATCGCAGTGCGGCGCTGGATGCCGGCACGCAACAAGTGCTGGCCGCCGTCCTGAACGCAATCGAGGCGCCCAGCCGGCAACGGATCAAGAAAGAAGGGCTGACGCAAGGAGCGGAGGCGCCGAAGTCGCAGCCCAATTGAGCGAGGGTTTCCCCGCCTCGGCGGGCCGGAGTCGTCTCCGGTCTTGGTGCTCAGGCGCCGCCCTCAGCGCGATTGACGAAGGCCCGGTTCCCGACGACCCGAACAGGGTGACTCGCGATGGCTGCCTACGGCCCCACAACACTGGACGAGAACGGCCCGCCGATTCCCGGCATCATTGGGAACAGCAAGGCCATGCAGCAGGTCTATCGCCTGACGCGGCGGGTGGCCCGCAGCCAGGCTTCCGTCCTGTTGCTCGGCGAGACCGGCACGGGCAAGGAACTGATCGCGACCGCCGTTCACCGCCTGAGCAATCGCAGTACCGGTCCGTTCGTCAAGGTCAACTGCGGCGCGCTCAGCGAGAGCCTGTTGGAAAGCGAGTTGTTCGGGCACGTGCGGGGAGCCTTCACCGGCGCCGTCAACAACCGCATCGGCCGGTTCGAAGCGGCGCACACCGGCACGATCTTCCTGGACGAGATCAACAGCACGGCGCAGCACCTGCAGGTCAAGCTGCTGCGGGTCCTGCAAGAGCAGGAATTTGAACGCGTCGGCGATACCCAGACGGTGCGAGTCGATACTCGCGTGATTGCCGCCAGCAACCGGGATCTGCTGGCTGCCGTCGAGGCGGATCGGTTCCGCGAAGACTTGTACTGGCGCTTGAACGTCGTGCCCATCGAGATTCCTCCGCTGCGGATGCGGCGCGAGGACATCCCGGAACTGTTGCACCACTTCTTGCACTACTATAACGAGGCCAACGATCGCTACGTCGCGCACGTCCAGCGCGAGGCACAGGAGGCCCTGCAAGATTACCATTGGCCGGGCAACGTCCGCGAACTGCAGAACTACGTCGAGCGGGCCGTCGTGATGGCGGAAGGCGACGAGTTGACGGTGGACCTGTTGCCCGGCACGGTGACCGGCAAAGAGCGGCCCCGCCAAGGCCAGATTCGCGGCGTCGATCTGGAGACGCTGGTTGCCGAAGTCGTCCAGCAAGGCCTGGCCGCGGCGGGCGCCGAGGCGGAAGATCTGCACGCCCGGATCGTGAACCGCGTCGAGCGGGAACTGATCGTCCAGGTGCTGGCCAACTGCAACCGGGTCCAGACCAAGGCCGCCATTCGCCTGGGGATCAACCGCAACACGCTGCACAAGAAGCTGAAGGAATATGAAATCGACGAGGAGGAAGATTCTTAGCGCGGCGCTTGACCACAACCGAAGGGCTCAAACGTACAGAATTCAACAGCCGCAACTTGTGTTATAATTCCCGACAGAAATGGTGGTTGTTCTCCGCACGTGCCGTGACCGTTCGCACGGCGGGTTTTCGTGAGCTGGAAAGGAAGTGCCCATGAGCTGGTTTCCCAAACGCACCGTCGTCGTTCCGGTGGACTTCTCCGACGATTCGCTGGCCGCCGTCGATACGGCCCTGGAACTGGTCGCCGATCCGTCCGGGGTCCAAGTGGTTCACGTCCTGCCCGAAGCCTCGATGATGGATCCAGACCCCGTCTGGCTGGAAATTGACAACGCGAACCGATCCGATCGGACGATCGACGCCTTGCGGCAGCGCTTGCCTGGGGAGCGGTACGAGAAGCTTCCAATCGAAATCGAGTTCGGCGACCCCGGCTATCGCATTGCCGACTTTGCGCATCGCATCGGCGCCGAACTGATTGTCATTCCGTCGCACGGCCGCACGGGCCTGGGGCGCATGCTGCTGGGCTCGGTCACCGAACGCGTGATCCGGCTGTCGCACTGCCCTGTGCTCGTGCTGCGGAAGTGAGGGGGCTTCCCCGGATGGAAGACCCCCAGCCGGCGGCTGCGGTGAGTTGGGGAGACATGCGCCGAGCGCGTCCTTGACCTCGCGCAGGCCGGGCGCAAAGTCCGGCAATCCGCTTTCCCGGCGCGGGCCGGGCGATCGCCGGCTCCGCAGTCTGTCGCACGACTTCGCTGCTCACTTCCGCTCGATGAGCTTCATCATGTCTTCCGTAATGGGCATGACTTCAAAGTCCTTGAAGAACATCTCGCAGTCGGCCCCGCCGTGCATTTGCAGTCCGAGCTTGCCCGTTTTCTCGCACGCTTCGTCGATCAGATCCGACGTGCAGAATCCGTTCAGCATCTGGACCAGGCGGTCGCCGTACGCGGCCGTGCAGGTCGTGTTCCACTGGTCGTCCTTGTTGCGGACCTTTTCAACGAACTCGTCGTTCGAGACGACCCAGCCGCGGCCGGGAATCATCTTGCCGTCGACAATGCCGGCGGTGTGCCAGAGCGCGGAGTCCTTGCCGCCGTTGGCGATTTCGTTCTGGAATCCGCGCAAGACCCACGGGGCTTCCGTTTCTGCGGCGCGGAAGTACAGCGCGCTGTTCCCGCCGTGCATGCGGTACGTGACGCGGGCGATGAAGTTATCGTAATCCTTGGTGGAAATGACCAGTCCGTCCTTCTTTTGGTCTTTGGAGTGAACGCCGTGCAGAACGCCGTCTTCCGTAAAGGACCATTCTTCCGGGAGAACAAACTTGGCGTTGACCAGCTGGTACTTGCCGCCGTCGCCTTTGACAAAGAACGGCTCCCACTGGCTGGCGCCTAGGTCCTTGACGCGGATGTTCCTCCACGCGACCGATCCGGATGTGCCGGCGTGGATCTGCAGGCCGAAAAAGCCTGTCATTGAGAAGCTGTCGAACATATCGACGACCGGTTGGCCGTTAAGCCAAGTCTTGATCGACGGTCCGACGCATTGGATTTCCACGTCGTTCCAGTCGCCTTGCTTGCAGCTTGCCTGGGCGGCGTCCAGGCGATCCTGCGGGGTGTAGGCGTCGAGCCAGATGACGCCGAACTTATGGCCGCGGCGGCCTTCGTCGTAGATCCGGGCGGTCGAGTCGCCGCCGGGAGTGATCTCGTACTGGTACCCGTACACGCGCTGGCGATCGCCTTCCGGACGGGCGGCGGAGCGGAACTGGACGCCCGAGTTGCCGGGTTCAAGGAACTTGTATTGCAGCTTCAAAATGAAATTCCCGAACTCCTTTTCGGTACACAGGAACGTGTTGCCCGGCGTGTCCGGCACGCATTTCCCGACAATGCAGCCGTCCTCCACGTGGTACTCCGCGGACCCGCCGCGCTTGACCCAACCGCCGAGATCCTGGCCGTTGAACAGGCAGGTAAATCCTTCCTCGATGTCCGCCGCCGGTGCGCGCAGACCGAACGAGGCCAAAAGCCCAAATGCCACAGCCGCTGCAAGAAATTTTCTCATGATTGACTCCCTAAAAAAAGGTACTGACGAACGGGGATGCCGTGAGTTGAACTGGGACGAGACGTGTGTCTCTCGACCCCGTCCGGTTCACGGTCGGCCGTCGCGGCGGCCGGAAGGTTTGTCGTCCATGTTGCGAGGCCCAGCAGCAAAACGGCCGAAAACGGGATGTTTGCACGCCCTTGTCCTGCCGGCGTATCCTACCGCTCCAGCAGACTTTCGCGGCAGGCGCCTCAGGCAAGGGGGCATAAGGCAGGAACATTCCCCAGTTTAGGACAAACAGGGGCGACTTACAAGGCAACTGCTCACAGGAGACCGTGG
>Ga0302237_1002486_pt1 | contig 11348 bp, 5 predicted proteins | sample AAG_UR_Ala_MG_FD_193530 | JGI IMG/M metagenome (GOLD analysis project Ga0302237, IMG submission 193530) | Enriched activated sludge microbial communities from anaerobic digester in WTTP, New Holstein, Wisconsin, United States - AAG_UR_Ala | ecosystem: Engineered > Bioreactor > Anaerobic >...
TGCGGCCTCGGCAGCACCAAGCGTCCTCCTTGACCAAGACGCAGTCGTTCTTCTTGAACCCGTCGACTTCGTTTGGATCGCTCATCTCGTACCCCTCTCGAGAATACTCCGCTGCCGCCTGTCTCTAACATATCCCGATTAGAACGCCAATTTTAGGCCGTTCGCCCCGGCTGTCAAACGATGGGGCTCCCACCGTGCTCACTGTCTCTGCACAGCAAGAATGACAGAGTGAGACTCGATCCCGCACGCCTTTTGGGTCACCATGTCCCCTTCGTCGGCTCGTTCGACTGAATTGTCTGCCCGGTTTACCTATTCTGCGGGGCCAATCCACTTGGCCAGTGTGCGAGTGACCCACTTTTGCCGCAAAGCTTGAGTCCAAGACACGAAGATCCGATCTTAGCAAAGGAAACGGTCGCGCGGGGGCTGACGGATGACACCCTATTCTGACTGCTGCGCTCATGCCCTTCATCGGGTGCCAGGATGACCCTGCTTTCGTACAAGGAATGATCCGATGCCGAGCCTGCGCAAAGCGGTCTTCTACGGGGTATGTATCGGGATCGTCTGCTGGTACATCCCCACGCTTTGGGGCGACAGGAATGCGGACGAGAGATCGCCGTCCACCGCCCCGGAACGGATCGGCGAAGGGTGTGTCGCCGGTGCCCGACTCATGCCACGCCTCTCAGACGATCCGCTCGGCGCATCGGAACGCATCGATCCGCAGGTCCGTCCGGCTTCAGCGCTCACACAGTCGCTGGTTCTGGCCCCAGCAGCAATGGCAGCCGACGGCGCATTCGCGATCAGCGAACTGTCACAAGGCACACCGACGATCACTTGGCCCATCCAGCGAGACGGCGACGAAGTCCGATTGTTTGTGGCCGGGGACGTGACGCTCACAGGCACGGGCGCTGCGGAGCCAATCGACATCAAAGTCAAAGTGGGCGAGAACGACCCTGTCGATGCCAAACCCACGGAGAAGCAGGGCTCGTGGAGGGCGACAGTCCCGATAGAAGCCGTGGGGGAACACAAGATCGTCGTCACCAAAGGCGCCGGCCCGAATCCATCTCAGCACTGGATTAGCGTGCTTGCGCCCAGCGCCGACGACACGCGGATTCTGGAGCCCATCATCTCCAAAGTCTCCAACAATGCGTACAAAGAACCTGTCGACTTGAGCGAGGTACGCGTCTACGGCGGGTATCTGAAACTGGCGGGCCTGCGCGTACGAAGCGGCACGCAACTTCAGTTTGCCGTGTTCGACAATTCGGAGAACAAGGGCAAGTTTCTGGGACTTATCGTACCATCCGCCCCTGTGGTTCCCCGAGAGGACGCCAGCTGGGAGGCCGAGCTGGACATGCCATTGCCCCCGGAAATGGCCCCTGCTCCGCACGTCAAGGGGTTCGTGCTCGCGATGGCCTTTTCAGCAACGGGCGGTTTGCACCGCTACTCCGCAACCCGTGTCAACTTCCAGGCGGCACTGATCAGCAGCAGGTTGAAGATCTCGGCCGCCCCCGTGATGCGCAAAGGCGACGATACGGAGGCCTTGCCCAAAAAAGGCGACGTTTATCTCTCGAAGGACAGGCGTTTTGTTGTCAGCGGGGTTGCGGACGGAGGGGATGCAAGTGTGTGGGAGGACAGCCGCATCGTCATTTCCCTGAACGGTGTTCCGCTGGGAATCAAAGGCATCGGAATCAATCCAGCGGCAAAGAACAGGTGGTTCTCTCCGGTTGAGGTCGACACCGACAGCAAATACACAGTCGAGGCTTGGACCGTTTTGGGGAGGCAGATCTTCGGCACGAAATCGCCGGCAGCTACGGTCCGCGTGCGCACGACGGGCCCCAGTGTCCTCTCGGTCAGTCCGACGAACGCGGCCTTCGAGGGGATCAAGGTTACTTTCAACGATGAAATCAACGTGCCCGCCGCAGCGGATCTGGGCAAGGCGTTTCTGCTGGTGAACAGCAGCAACAAGTCCAGCATCGATCCCCAAACGGCGGCGTCCTCGCTGCCGAAATTCGATCTGGCCGATAATTCCCTCACCCTGGCGTATCAGGACGTCCCGCCGGATGTTTATACGTTTACGGTCAAGGCAGACTTGATCAGCGACCTCTTTGGTAGAACGATGGCGAAGGACTACTCGGAGAGACTCTTCCGGCCCATCGGCGCCGAAGAGCCTGTGATCTCGCGGGGGATCACCGGTCCCACGGGACCGAACGTGTCCTTTCCCGAATACACGAAGCCGCGACCGATCATCAACGGGTTCAACCCTTCCGACCACGTCGAGACGCGCGTCTCCCGCCTCTACTACTTCCGCGATGTACATCGCGTTGCCCAGATCATCAACCGCGACGTCAAATCGTACAACCGCGCCGCGGTCGACATGCAGCAGCAGTTGGCGGACAAAGCGCGGCAAATCGCCGAGCAGGCGACGGACCAGCGTCGCGAGAAGGAACGGGGAGCCGTCGAGGCGGCGAAGAAGACGCGCGGAGCCGAACGTGAACTGCAAGAGGCGGAAGCACTCGCGGCGAACACCGCCAATCAAGCCGCCGGTGCGGCCACCGATCAGCGACGGGCCGATGTTGCGATGCGGAACCGGCCGGCCGAACGCACGGACCTAGAGCAGGCCGATCTGGAAAAGCGCGCCGAGAACCTGAACAACGTCGTCGCCCAGCTCGAACGCGTCGCCGAATCGGCCCGCAACCGTGCCGCGTCCGCTTACGCCAAAGTCCAAGCGCTCCGCGAACAGGAATCCGCGGCGAATGAACAATGGCAGGCCTCCCTCGCCGCCGAAGACCGCGCGAGGGAAGAGCAATTCCGCCGCGAAGTCGCGGCTGCCCACGCGGACCCGGACACCTATGCCCCCGGCAAGCCGGGATCGGAGGATCCCGTGCGGCAAGTGTCGGTCTCGGTCATCGGCGAAGGGTTGATCCAGTTGCGTGGTCCCATCAAAGGCATCAACGTCATCCGCACGATGATCAACCAGATCGACGCCCCGGTGGGACAAGTTCGTGTCGCCGTCCACACCGTCCAAATCAACGGCGAAAAGGGCGATCGGATGGAGCGCGTCGCCGGGAGAATCCAACGCTTCATCGACCATTCGCGATTCCTCACGCTGCAATCCGCCGAGATGCTCCGTAAGGCCATCGTTTTGGTCGCCGCCCAACGAGCCATGGAACTCGGCGAGTTGCCGGGCGTGACTCAGGAAGAACGCGACCGCAAGTACCTGTACTCCTTCTTCGGCGACGATTTCATCCGCGAGCTGGAGGTCACGGACTCGGAGTTCTTGAAGACCGGCAACAAGTTGCTGTCCCTCCACTCGATGGACTCGACCAGCTTGGCTTCGGCCCTGTTCATTATGGCGCTGGCCAAGAACACAACCCGCATGGAGATTCTGCAGACGTTCGACGGCATGATGGCCGGCCAACTGCCGCTGGCTGAACAAAACTACTTCGAAGCCGGATTGACGTGCGACGGCAAGCACCGGCTGTTCGATGGGTTCTGTAAACGCGACGAATTCCAACTGCTCTCCGCCAACGCCCGCTTCCAGTCGATCCGCGGCCTGTTCGACGCCGAGATCGCAGCCGACGATACCATGACCCCGATCCAGCGGGAGTTCGTCCGTTTGGCCCAAATCTTCAAGAGCCGCTTGATCGTGGAAATGGAGCTGAAGCAGCGCATCATGGAGCGGGCTGTCATCGAAGAGCGCTTGGGTAACCGTCAGAAGGAACTTGAGGATGCAAAGAAACTGGAGGACGACGCCAAGAAAAAGTTGAGTGATTCTCTCAAGATTAGGCGGGATGCGCAAGACAATGTGCTGCAGGCGGCCAAACTGATCCAGGCAAAGGCGCAGTCGCTTCAATCACAGGCGGCAGACGCTCAGGAGAAGGCAGATGATGCCACGCAATTCATAAGTCGTCTGATCGAAAACGTGCTAGACGAGGCACTGGCCGCCTCCATGCAAGCCTCCCCTCATCGCGAAATCGGATTGACGTTAGATTCGCTGATGGATGATCTGCGCAAACAGGCAACCAAGCCCGGAGCGTCGAAAGCGTACCGGGCAGGGATAGCGAAATTGCAGGGTGCAAAGAAGTCGATTCTTCTGAAATTCTTGGAACCACTTTCCGAGGATTCGCTACCGTTCGGCAAACGGCTCGAAAATGCGCAGAAGCAGTTTCTTAAGGACGTTGTGGATGCCCATCCCGACATCGAAACGCTGCCGGAGCCCGCCTCCGCCATAACGTATAGATTCGAGGTTCCCATCGGTAAAGAGATGGTCGTCCTGTCGCTGAAAAACGGTAATGCGACGATTGAATCAGGGCGGCGCTTCTTGGAAACTCAGTTGGATCAATACATCGACGATGCCGACCAGATTCTGAACACCCTCGTCTTGTTCCAGTACGGTCCAAGCAACAGACAGCGGCTCCAGGAGGCACAAGCCATACTGAAGACGTTGAGCGATGACAAGAAGCCAATAGCCAGCCTGACGGTGGACGAGTTGCTCGATAATCTACAGCGCAGCATGACGATGTTCGAAAAGCTCAGTCAGTTAGCTGCCGCGCACGGCAAGACAGCCAACGGTATCGTCCGACAAATTGACTTAGTTCTCGCCAGAATCGGCGACGAGGATGCGTCCGTGAACGAGAGCTACAGGCAGTGGTTGACCGTCGAGGAGGAGATCTACCGCTGGATCGGCCCAGATATTAAGACCCAGACGCAGCCGTTGTTGGAAGCAGCCTCGAATGGGTTCAGGGCTCTTCTGGCAGCAGACCTGAACTTTCAGTCCGCTCAACGTGAGGCCGAAGCCGCCCGCCGTCCCCTGGACCACAAGAAATTCCTCGACATGCTGGTCGACGACATGGAGGACAAGTACATCGAGCTGCTGGAAGGCACGCGGGCGCACACGGCGAATATCGACGCTTACATCAAGCGGCTGATGACGTGCTTGGATGACGATTTCAACACGCAGTTCTACTACCCGACGTTCCGCAAGGTGCGCGAGGCGAGCCAGTTCTGGGACGTGCAGATGGGGCAGGTCGAAACGACCAACGTGCTGGCCAACAACCGGGCCTTCGCCAAGGTGTCCCCAGAAGCCACCATGGAATTCGATCTGCCGAAACGCGACATCATGATCGCGGAGGCCATCGACGGGGCCAAGGCCATGATCGACGACGTGGGCGCGCTGGCTCAAGATCCGACCTTCCTGGCCATGGCCAAGCTGAACGGCGGACAACCGACATCGTCCCCGATTGCCGGGGCTTCGGGGGGCTTTTCGACCGTGCGGAATGTGCTGCCGGGGCTGTCGACCGACACGGCGGAAGCCGTACTGGGCCAGCAGGGTCCAGGCGGCGCGCAATTCGGCGCGGCCCTGGAAGGCCTGATTCCCGATCCGGCGATCTACAAGTTCGAAACCGGCACCGGCTGGGAAATCCGGCCGGTGATCCAACCTGATGGCCAGGCGGTCGTATTCCATTTCAACTACATGTACTCCACGAACATTCGCGAACCGATCCGGGCCGACGAAAAACATCTGGGCCGTGTCAAACGGCACTTCGTCGATACGGACGTCCAGTTGAGCAACTACGAGTTGCGAGAAGTCAGCCGATATACGGTGGCCTTGAAGGCCGCTCGAACCGCCCGCGGCGTGCCGCTGCTGGAAGACATCCCCGTAGCTGGTGTGCTGTTCCGCCCCTTGCCCAGCGCCGAATCGTCGCTCCAGCAGAACATCATCATGTCTCAAGCCACGATCTTCCCGACGCTGTTCGATCTGATGGGACTACGCTGGGCGCCGGTCGTGGCCGATCTGGACCCGCTACGACTCTCCAATGACGAATTCATCGTGCGCAACCGCCGCCGCGCCCTGATGAATCGCGTGTTCGATCATTCCAGTTCGCAGGTAGACGAGTTCCTGCGGATCCCGGAAGCCGAACGGCGGATGGACCTGTACCGCTCCCAGGAGACGATTCCCAGCGTTCACCCGAACGGCTATTCGGGGCCGGGCGCGAACCTGCAGGACAGCCAACTGCAGGAAGGTTACTCGCCGGTCGACCGACCCGAGACGCGGTACGTACCGGCCGAATCGGCCGAAGGCAGTCCGCTACGTCCTCAACGCCCGTTGCTGCAGCCGCAGGCCCTCCCGCTGGATGCGCCGCAAAGCGGGCGCGATCGCGGTTCGATGGCACCATCCTACGATGGCGGTTCAGAGCGCATCGAACAACCGCTGCCGCCGGCCATCGGTACTCCGCTCGAAGCGATCCCTGTGCCGGCGCCCTCTACGGACGGGCAGGCCTTTGCGCCTCGTCGGACAGCAGGTGGTGAAGTCACCCCGGCCTCCTATTTACAGCCTGTGCCTCAGACGCCGTTGCTGAGATCTGCGCCGCCATCGGCGCGGACACAGACACCGCTGCCGCCGGGGCAGGCCGACTTGCGGCGGCTTCCCCTGGTGCATGGAAACGCCCGGAGCAATTAGCCGGCCATCCCCGGAGCCATTGACGATGAAGCGTGCCACTGGATTGCTGTACTTTGTGGCGGCCGCGGTCGTGACGGTCATCGCCGCGGGCCCGCACCGCGGCGCAACGCGCCCTTCCGCGTACTGTTCGCTGCCCAATCATGACTACCAGTATCGAGACTTCTCCCAGCCGGTGCGGTCGGTCAGCGCGGTCGGGATCCTCGTCCGCGATCCGTTACCCATGGCCGGCATGACCGAACTGGACCGCGAGCGACTGCGCCGGACAGGCGACGCGGTCGCACTGCGGGCGGTCAAGGCTTTTCAGTTTGTCGAGCGTTCCCGGTTGCAGGTGGACCACTGCTCGATCTCGCAAATCAGCGTCAACTTGCACGAGGACGGCGACTGGATAATCAGCCTCCGTGCGGACCAGAATCCGATCCAGCTGGTGCCGCCGGCAGTCGATCGCGACGTGACTACGTCCGAGGAGATTTACAAATTCACCGACCACCTGAAGCGGAACCTCTTCAAAGTGCAACTGCGTTGTTACGCCCGGACAGGCGGGGTCCCAGCCGACAGCGCCGTTGGCAAACCCGTAGTCATCCCGCTGGACGTCGCCCCGTTCTGGGTCCAGCGTCAACAGCCCCGCTGGTTCGTCGACATGGGAAATGACGCACGGATCAGGCAGTACTTCGACATCATCGATCACGTGGAAATCGAATTCACATACGGCAATCGGGCTCCGGTTGGAGCAGAGGAGCTGCGATCGTGGCAGAAAAAATGATCCGCAACCTGTTGATCGGCCTGAGTATCCTGGCCCTGTTGACGCCGTCGGTCCGGGCTGCGAACCGCCCGCCCCGCAATGTGCCTCCCACGGACGAGATTGAACTGCTCGATCCGAACGCCGATCCGCTGGGGCGGCCGGCCGTTGAACTCCGCCACGGCGCACACGGTCTGGAGGTCGATATTCCTCCGGCGGTATTGGTACACAAGTACTACTACACCGGAGACCGTTCCTTTCAGGCCCAGATGCTGCCCGGCGGACCGTCGATCATCGTCGTCAACCATCCCAAGACCGACGAGCGATGTTACATCGAGGCCCAGATGCTGCCCGGCGCGCCGCGGGTCACCTACACCAGCAGTTGCATCGAATACGACTACGGCGAGAACGGGATCACGGTCCACTTCGGGCTGTTCGGCCAGCCCACGATCAAGTACCGCAGCGGCCTGACGTGGAGCACAAGGATGGGCAACCTGGTCCATGCGGACCAGTGGGTGGCGGGAACCCAGAAGGTCGCGGCCGGGTGCAAGGCGGTGGCGTCTGCATCGAAGACCTCGTTGAAGGTCGCCACGATCAACGGCGCCGAGGTGGCCAAGACGGCTGCGCTGCCCGTGCAGAACATCCTCCGCATGATGCCTCTTGGCGCCGCGGTGTTCGACCCCGACCGACGCGTCAAGTGGGAGGAAAAGATCGCGGAACACCAGCGGCAACACGAGGTCGAACACGCCGCGAAAATCGCCGAACGCGACGAGTTGACGATCCGGACGAATCGCTGAGCGATCGTTCGGGGGTCCTGTGCAAACGGGCCCCGCTGGCGAGGAACCAAGGTTTAATAGCTGCGCGGCGTCACGCGGGCTTGGACTCGGCCGGGGAGGCCCTGGATGCGGAGGAAGCCTTCGGCGTCGTCCTGGTTGTACGAGCCGCCGCCTTCCATGGTGGCGATGCCTTCGTCGTACAGGCTGTACGGGCTCTGCCGGCCGGCGACCATCAGGTTGCCCTTGTACAGGTTCAGGCTCACCTCGCCCGTCACGGTCCGATGCGCCTGTCTGATGAAGGCGAACAGGGCGTCCATCTTGGGAGCGTACCAGAAGCCGTAGTAGACCAGTTCCGCCACTTCAGGCGCCAGCCGGTCGCGCAGGTGCATCAGTTCGCGGTCCAGCGTCACCTGTTCCAGCAGCCGCAGCGATTCGTACAGGATCGTCATGCCGGGCGATTCGTAAACGCCACGGCTCTTCATCCCCACGAAACGGTTCTCGACCATGTCCACGCGGCCGACGCCGTTGCGGCCGCCGATCTCGTTCAGCTTCTGGACGATCTCGTAGGCGCTGCCCGTGTGGCCGTTCACGGCCACCGGCACGCCCGCTTCGAAAGCGACCTTGACGTTCTCGATCTTGTCGGGCGCCTGCTGCGGCGAGACGGTCATGCCGAACTCGACGAGTTCCACGCCGTTGACGGTCAAGTCTTCCAGCTTGCCGGCCTCGTAGCTGATGTGCAGGCAGTTCTCGTCCGAGCTGTAGGGCTTGGACACGGACGCCTTGACTGGAATCTTGCGAGCCGAGCAATATGCGATCATTTCGCTGCGGCCGGGGAACTTGTCGCGAAACGCTTTGCGCCGCCAGGGCGTGACCACCTGGATGCCCGGTTCGAGCGCTTCGGCGGCCAGTTGGAATCGGCATTGGTCGTTGCCCTTGCCCGTGGCCCCGTGGGCGAACGTGTCCGCGCCGACCTCGCGCGCGACCTGCAGACACTTCTTGGCGATCAGCGGCCGGGCAATCGACGTGCCCAGCAAGTAGATGCTCTCGTACTTCGCCTGCCACTGCAACACGGGAAAGGCGAAGTCGCGGCACAGTTCCTCTTTGGCGTCGAGGATTCGAGCGCTGGCGGCGCCGGCGTCCCGCGCTTTCTTCAGAATCGCCTCACGGTCTTCGCAAGGCTGGCCCAGGTCGACGTACACGGCGTGGACCTCGTAGCCCTCCTCCATCAACCAACTGAGAATGACGGACGTATCTAATCCCCCTGAGTAAGCAAGCACGCAGCTAGGCATGAGTATTCCCCGATCGAAGATGTTCTTGGTTTGAGACGGCGGCGCGAGGCTTAACGAACCAAACCCAACCGCGCCCGGCATATTGTGACCACGGAGAGACGGAGTCACAAGTGGAGGCGCAAAAACAAGCGAGGGCGAAACTGGCGACCGCCAATTCCGCCCTCGCCGTGTTCCCTGGCGTCGGAGCGGCCTACGGGCCGCTCCGACGCACAGTCATAAGCTTCACCGTGAAGCGCTCCAACAGGCAGTCGACCCAGAAACCGCCTGTTAAAGCTAGCTGCTTCGACCCAGGAGGGAGGGTTGCCCTGTGTTCCCGCAAACACAGTGCGAACAGTGAAGCTTTCGGTGTTTTGTTGTGCTCTCGACCTCCTAACAGGACCCCCAGCAACTTCATCGTAGCCATCACGCTCCGCGTGATGATCGCCAACCAAAACCGGACACTGATTCCTTCACTGATCCCTACGCGGCGGAAGCCAAGCGGCGGCCCAGCACCGGCTGGACCACCTGTTCCCAAGCCGCCTCTCCGCCACCCTTCACCAGTACTGCGTCTCCCGGCTGGACGACGTACTGCAGTTGTGCGGCGGCATCCTTGATCTGCGGCCGCCAAACCGTCCGGCTGGCGGGCATTCCTGCCGCTTGGGCGGCTTCCACCACCGTCCGGCCCACAGGTCCGCAGGCGATCAGCCAGTCCGCTCCGCACCGGACGACCGCCGCCCGCCCGATTTCGCGCTGCGGTTGCGGCCCGTGGCCACTCTCTTCCAGGCCGCCGCAGACCACGATGCGCCGGCCTTGTGTTTCCAGTTCTCGCAACACTTCCAAGGCCGCTCGCCACGAGGCAGACCGGCCGTCGTACGTATCGTCGATGACAGTTATCCTGTTCTGACAAGCGACCTGGCAGCGATGTGCCAGCGGCTGAAAATCCCGCAGCCGCGCGGCCACCTCTCGTGCCGACAAGCCCATGATCCGCCCGACCGCAAAGGCGGCCAGAGCGGCGGGCAGGGCGTGTCGTGCCCAGGTCCGCACCGTACACTCCGTCCCCTCGACGACGAACTTCAATTCGCCCTGGCCGCAATGCACGTGCGTGGCGTTCAAGTCGCAGTGCGAACCGCGACCGACGAGCATGACCTGCGTCTTGACTCGATCGGCCCAGTCGCACACCCGCGGCTCGTCGCCGCTGAGCACCGCCCAACCGTGTTCGGGCAGATCTTGAAGCCATTCCAGCTCGCAACGTTCGCCCTCGTTCTCGCTCGGACTCACGTTTTGAGCGAGCGAGTTAATAACGCCAATCTCGGGTTGGCACAAGTGCGAAACCGACCGAATTTCGTCCTTTCTTGACGCGTGGTATTCCAGCAGGCCATAGTCGTCCTGTCGCTGCAGTTGCAGCAGCGCCAGCGGCAAAGACCAGGGACGGTTTCCGTCTGAGACCGGCGAACGTCCGGAGAAGGATCCGCTCAAGACGACGTCGATCATTCGCCGAGTCGTGGTCTTGCCCGGGCCTCCTGCCACGGCGATCACGCGGGCTCTCAACCGTTGCCGGTGCCAGCTTGCCAATTCCAGCAAAGCCTTCTGGATGTCCTCGACGGCGATGCGGCCGATCGGCTTCTGCAGGCCGCAGGGAGGCGTCGTGGAGCCCCATTGCACGCGGCCGCCGATCAGGTCGGACAATCCTTGGATGCTGAGTTCGTCCATCGTTAGTTTGCCAGCGGCAGGCGCGACGCCAAAGAAATCACGCGCGGCCGCTCCTCCTCGTACTCGATGTGCGAACCCACTTCGCGCAACCACTGCCGCGCCACGAGCCGGTCGTCGAACCCGTGATGCTGCTGGCCGCCGGGCGATGGCCGTTCGCCCTTGCCGGCGATCAGCACGGCGTCGCCGGGACGCGCCCGAGACAAGGCCCAGCGAATCGCCTCCGCGCGATTGGGCAGCACGTGGGCGCGGGCCGGACGATCGTAGCCGTCGAGAATGTCGTGAGCGATTTCCAGGGACCGCTGCCCGCAGGGATCACCGTTGGTGATCACGCCCAGATGCGCCATGCGTTCGACCACGCGCCCCAGCAAGGGCCGTAGCGACGGATCGCCGTGAGCGTCCGC
>Ga0302237_1002494_pt1 | contig 11317 bp, 8 predicted proteins | sample AAG_UR_Ala_MG_FD_193530 | JGI IMG/M metagenome (GOLD analysis project Ga0302237, IMG submission 193530) | Enriched activated sludge microbial communities from anaerobic digester in WTTP, New Holstein, Wisconsin, United States - AAG_UR_Ala | ecosystem: Engineered > Bioreactor > Anaerobic >...
TCGCAGGGCATTACGGCAGATGAACAACAAGCAGCTTCATTACCTTTTCGATATGGTTGAACGGCTGAAGGATGAAGAGAGGTTTTTTTTTGCCTATCAACTCATAAAAAGAGGGAAGTATCTGATTATAAGCAAATCCGAGGAGAAACCATTTTCGGGAGAATAGCTAAGTATCAGAGTATCGTAAAAGGAGAGAGCGATAGCGAAGTGAGCGAAATGCCTTACGTGAAGATGCTCTTAAAATTAGCCGATTTCCCTGAAACCGAGAGGGTCAAGGACGGCAAAGAGAAATATGCAAACGCAGATGCTGAATTTGATGCAGCACAAAAATTCTTTGGGACATGAGCGGACTGCACTTTGAGAGCGACATAGACAAGAAGAAATTTGACGTTAAAGCGGCTCAGATTGAGCAGCAAATGGAGAATTTCGGCAGGGTTGCGGAGCAGCAGGGAGGCGTGATTGAGAAAGGGATGCAGTCAGCTGTTAGGGGTGTCGCAGGGTTGGCAGCAGCGTACATATCTTTGAACGCAGCCGTAAGGGCGGGAAAGGAGCTTGTATCGCACTCAATGAAGCTTGAAACAGCCATGCGTAGTGCTAGTACCATATCCCAAGATGTAACTGAGAATCTAGAGGGCTACACCAAGGCCATTGAGGATTTGAGCCGCACCAGTTCCCAATCGAGCGTATCGCTTGCAAGTGCATTTAAAGCCATTATTTCAGCCTCCTATGAGGCCGATGATGCACTTCACTTACTTTCGATTGCCGATAAAGCCGCAGCCGCAGGTTTTGTGGACATTGAGGTGGCAGCCGATGGGGTTACTACCGTATTGAATGCGTGGGGGAAAACGGTTGACGAGAGCGAAAGGGTGAGCGATATTTTCTTTAAAACCATTGAGCGGGGAAAAACATCATTTCCTGAGTTAGCTTCAAATATCGCCACAGTAGCACCCCTAGCGGCTTCGTCAGGGGTTAGCTTCGAGGAGGTATCGGCGGCCCTACAAACATTAACGAGACAAGGAACACCCACAGCAGTGGCTATGACGCAGATACGGGCGGCAATCGTATCAATGAACGAGAACCTAGGGGACGGTTGGAGCAAGACCATGACCTTTCAACAGGGGGTCGAATTGATGAGCAAAAAGGCGGGTGGGTCTATGAATGCGCTCAAGGGGATGGTTGGCAGGGTTGAGGGGGTTAATGCTATCCTAGCCATGACGGGCAAGAACACGAAGCATGCAGCAGACGACCTAGAATCGTTGGCGGACGTGGCGGGACTGACGGGGGATGCCTTTGACAAGGTGGCTGAGAGTACGGAGTTTCAAATAAAATCATTAAAAAACACCTTATTAGCCGAATTAGCTCCCATTGGCGAGGCGGCAAAAAATTCTATTGGCTACTTGGCGGGAATAGTGGACAAGGGGCTGAAAAGCGGCAATATCCAAACGGTTGTATCCGGGTTAACACGGATGGCCGTGGCATTGGGAGCGGTGAAGGGTGCATCCATGGCCGTTTCTGCTGTTCGGAAGATTGGGCTAAAACTTCACGAAGAGGAGGTGGCCATGCAGGCCAAGGCACTTGCAGGGGCACTCACAACGCAGAACGCTATCGCTTTGGGGCTGCAATCCGAGAAGATGTTAAGGGACGAAGCCACGCAAGCCATCCGAGACAAACTGGCAATGCAGTTGTTAGAATTAAGAGCGGCAAAGGCAGCGGCCATTGCTGATGCGGCAACTATCAAGCAAAAGATAATCAACACGAATATTGAGATGGCTCAGCACCGCAAGAATTTATCACTTGCTGTTGCCGAGAAAAATTTAACACAAGCAAAATTAGCCCGTGAAAAATTATTAACCGCTCAGAAACAAAGGGATATACTTGTTGACAACCAAAAGATAGCCACACAGAAAGTCGCTAACATTCAAACGAGACTAGATAATACGCTGACCACGGTAACGATTGCCAAGAAAAAGGCGGCGACTGTGGCCAACAACGTGCTGATTTCGAGCTTCAATAAGTTAAAGGCCGCATTAGCGACAAATCCGTTCGGGATAGTCATAGCCGGCATTTCATTATTAATACCATTGATTGAAAAATTAAGAGATAAAAATAAAGAGGCTACCGATTCGCAAAAAGATGTGAACAAGGAGTTGGAAAACTTTGCCGATATACAGAGTGATTATGTGGAGATGCAAAAACGGCAAAAGGTTATTGGCAAAATGACAGAGGATCAGATACAGAATGAGATTGCCGCTATTGAGGATAAGATAAGAACTGAAAAAGAGTATGGATTGGTATTAGCAGCAAATTATAACGCCATTAAAAATCAGGATTGGACGAAAGATGCTAATGTAGTAGCAAAGCACAAGCAATGGATTCGTGAGAAAGTATTAATGGGTGAGACACCGGCACGTTGGCAGGAAGATCAAATGCTTGCTATGATGGCGAAAGAGGCAGAGGTAACTGCATTGGTGGATTATAGAAAAGAGGAGAAAGAAAATAAGAAAAGAATCGAGGATTATGAAAGAGGCTTAGCTTCATTAAATGAAGCAATTAAAGAAAGGGGTAAAGTATCAAAGGAGGTTTCAAAACGCACCATTGAGGCTATTGATAAAGAGATTGATGCTTTAAAAGAGCAACAGCGAACGGTTGCCGAAACAAACGCTCAATACATGGAGTTTCAGAAAGAGATAAACAAGCTGGAGGCCGAGAGAGAGCGAATAACGGGAGTAGAGCCAAAGGCAACGAAAACCTTTGAGGAGCAGCTAAGGGATATTAAACAGGCTTATGAAGATTACGAAAACCAAAGATACATATTACAGGCCGAGGGCGATGATAAGGGATTAGAGCACCTTGAATTTACCTTTGAGCAGCAAAAGGCCATTGCTGCTGATTACATTTCCTATTTACAAAGGCTATGGGAAGATTCCAATATCTCGGAAGAGCAACGAAAGGCCATAGCAGCCGAATTAAGGCCATATTACGAAGAAAAGGCCAAAAAGGTACTGGACAGCCAAAAGGCCGAAATGGAGGATTTGCAACGCATTGTAGAGGAGAATCAAAAGGCATTCGACCAACGGGCGAAGCAGCATCAGAAATACCAAGATGATAGGTTAAAACTTATCAAAGAGAAAAAGAAACTTGAGGCCAAGCTACTAACCGCCAATGATGATGAAGCCGAGAAACTAAAAATACAAATACTCAACATAGCATCTGCCATTGAAGTGCTGGATACAAAGATAAAGTTTGGCACGGAGGAGGGTATTGCGCTCTATAACAAAATGTATCGGGATGTTAGCAATGCCAACAGGCGAATGATTAAAGAGCAGATCGAGGCCATAGAAGCGTATCTACAAACCATTGATAAAACTCATGACGATTGGGATGCACTCAACCAGCTGTTGGCAGCAGCCAAAAAGCGGTTAAAGGAACTACCCTATGATGAGTTGAAGACGCTTGCGGGTGCGTTCAAAGAACTGGGCGATGCCTTGAGTAGCGTAAATCCTAAGCTTGGGGTAATGGTTTCACTTTTGGGCGATTCGTTGGATATGGCAGCCGATATTTACAAGGCCATAAAGAACGATGAAAACGCATTTGAAACGGCCGTTAATGGTATGGTTCAGTTGGGCACAATGGTAATACGGCAGATAGAAAGGAATAAGAAAGCTCAGGAAGATTGGAACGCTGCTATACTACAAACAGTTCACAATATGCGAATGCTTCAGCTTGAGGCATTGGATTACGCTCAATCAAACATTTTCGGGGTTGAGAATCCGTATGCACGGGCAATGGCTGGTGCAACTCAATACGCTGAAACGATTGGTATGCTTCGTGATTCGCTCAAAGATTTGGAGCAGGGGCAAATCCAAACGGGTATGAGAAAGGTATTCTCGGGTGAAAATGTTGCCTCGGGAGCCGTGTATGGAGCAGGGGCAGGTGCTGCCATTGGAACAATGATTGCGCCGGGGATAGGTACTCTTATCGGCGGAGCCATAGGATTATTCGTAGGGGCTGGGATAGGCGCACTGGCAAGGGAAACGGTTCCGGTAATGGAGAATCTTGTGGATAAGTTTGGTTTTATTTTCGATTTTGAAAACTTTGCAATTAATCCCGAGATACTGGCTTCGTACGATTTACTGGATGAGGCCACAAAGAAACTGGTGGATAACTTCGAAGAGTTGATTGCTAAGGCAAAAGATGCACGGGATGAGATTACTCAAAATTTCAAAGATTTAGCGGGCGATGTAGGGGCGCAGCTAAGCAAGGCACTCCAAGAAGCGTTTATCAATGATGATGTTCAGGGGGCAATGGATGATTTCGAGCGGTACTTCAATAACATGATGGAGAATATCCTTGCTCAAAAGGTATTCGCTTCGGTATTTGGTGATTTATTCGATATGCTTGAGCAGGATATGCTGGCCTCGTTTGGCATCGGCCCGAACGGAGAAATTTTGGATGGAGCAGATTACGATATCACAGATGATTTAATGAGGCTATTTGAAATGATACCCGAGAGGCTGGACGCTTACATGGCAGGCATGGATGCGATAAAGCAAATGTTCGGTGGGTTGTTCGAAAGAGATAAGGAGGATGAAGCTGGTGCCTTTGAAGCGGATAGGGGTATAACGAGCCAAATAACGGCGGATCAGGCAAGCGTTCTGGTGGGTAACACGGCAAGGATAATGATTTCCAACGAGCAGATTTCGGCCAAACTTGCGGAAACCAATCAGCAAACGGGCAGGATACTGAACTTGGCCATCGAGAGAAATACCATCTTAGGAGCGATAAAACTGGATACAGCACGGTTGGCCAACATTGAGCGATATACGAAACGAACGGCCGATATTTTGGATGGCGGAACTAATAAATTTTAGGCATGGATATTCTGATTGATAATATCAACCTTTTGAGCAAGTGGGGTATAAATGTGATGAATTACACCACACTATTCGATATCGCTGAGGAGAAAACAGAATTTTTTGAATGGCAGGATAAATCGGGAGTTCAAAAAGGCGACACAAATAGTAGGTATGCACCGATTGAGATAAAGTTGGAATGCTACATCGTTAAATCTACTGAATTACTTGCTTACAAAGAGTTAGTTTCATTTACCGATTATCTTTTCTATAAAAACGTTGGCTATGGTAATGGAGTGAGCGTTCTTTCCATTGTGTACAGTACGGATAGGCTTTGCTTTCTGGTGGATAGGATGAAGCACGTTAGTACCAGCACCAATATTCAAGCGGGACGGGCAATCCTTATCTTTGAGCTGGAGCTGAGAATTGTTAATCCACGGGCAAAAACGTTCACAGTGAGCAATAGTGATGAGGCTACTATCAACTACGGGAACAGGGAGCGTTCGATGATATATTGGGGCGATGGAGCGAGTGAACTATTGGAGAGGGCCGGTACTTATTCGCACACTTACAAGGCTAAAGGAGATTATTGCGTTATCATTGATATTGATAAGCAGGATTATTTGGGTACTCTGCCCGATGCACCGATTTCTATTAGCCCAGATACTGTGAATAAGAATCGTAAAGGCGGTGAGGAGGAGTTGCTGGTAACGTGTGCCGATGATTGGCAGATAGATGATATTCCCACTTGGGCGCACTTTGAGAACTTGGCAGGGCTAACCATAACGGGTGGCATTGGTAACGAAATAATTAAGGTTTTCGTAAAAGAGAATAACTCCCATGATGATAGGAGCGCAGAGGTAAAGTTCAGAACGGTAAGCAGGGAGGCAGTATTAACGATTAATCAGAGTGGATACATAAAGCGAACAACGGGTGTTGAGGATAGAACAACGGGTGTAGAAGTAAGGATTGTAAACTAAAACATTTTGAGATATGGCAAAGAGAATAACAGATTTAACGGAATTGGGCGATGGCAACGACTTGGCCAACTATTTTGCAGAGATAGACCGTTCCGATTTGGGCGAAACAATGAAAATAGCTCTTAAAACGTTGCTAAGGGGGTTAATTGATAATGCTGGCAATGTAGTGGCCAAGGGTAACAATGGAACCGTTTTGGTTGATGAAATTAAGCGGTTAACTCCATCTGTAACGGATAAAGTTGCATTGCCAACGATTGAGGGTTGTGAAAAAATATACTTTGATGCAGCCGATTTAGGACTTAATCCTGCAACTTGCACGGTTAAGAATATTGCGCAAAAATTAGCACCTAAGCAGGCATTTATGAAAGCCGTAAGCACAAGCCAAATGGAAGGATTGGATTTACCAACACAAAAAGGTATGTTAATTATTGCATGGAGAGTGTGTGATTATGGTACTTTTTGGGATATTAGATTTATAGAACAGCAACGAGATACAACATCAAACTCTTTAAAAGGTTTTGCTTGTGAGTATTATGGCCATATAGAGGGTGATAATGTTTACTGGCAAAGGGATGGCATTGTTATTTCCGGTGAGTTCAAAAGAGTTTCAGGGGAGTGGCAATGCAAATATCAAGGCAGGCCGTATTCGGTTGAAAAGGTTGTTAATGTTTTGAAAATAACACACAATCTGGGCACATCGGCATACCTTTGTAGTATTTTCCTTAAAGATGGTGCTGCTGTTTTGCCTTGCACGTATGGAGTGTTCGATGATTATTTTACCATCATAATAGAAGATGGGTTTAATGATATCGAGAATATTTTTGTGAGGTTCAAAATTGAATTAATTGGCTCACTAATAACACCGTAAACCATGTATTTGCCAATTTACAGAAACGCACAACGGATTATCTTTGTTCAGCCTGACGGCTCTTCGGAGCTGGTTCAGGAGTACATGAATAAGGATTACGTTTCTTTAAACTTCAAGTTAACGAAATACGTTGCGTTGGAGATTGGCGATTACATACTACTGGAAGATTTTTTACCGCACAAAAAGGGCAAGTACACTTTGAAAATTGTTCCCGATATACCGATTAACCGAGCCAAAGAGTACCACTATGAGTGTATTTTCAATAGTGAGATGTACTATATGGGTGATGTTCAGTTCAGGCCGTTAAACAGCCAAAATTTCGAGTTTGAGCTCACGGGTAGGCCAGAGGATTTCATTCAGGATGTTTGCAACTCACTCAATAGAGAGTTGGGAGCAGATAAATGGCTGGTTGGTAACATAGAGCCTTTGATTGATGGCTACTACAAAACCATCATGTTCGATAACGTGATGTGTAACGAGGCACTACGGATTATTTCGGAAGAGTACAATGTGGACTTCTACTTTCAGTACGTTAGAACATCAGATGAAGAAAATAATCTTATTCATTTAGAAGCACCAGTTGAGAAATTGCCATCGGGGGTACGATTTGAAACAGGCCGTTATGGTGGATTGAGAAACTTGGCACAGATGAAAGCCGATCCGGAACTATCGCTAAAAACAGAGATTTGGGGGTATGGGAGTAAAGATAACCTTGCACCCGATTATGAAAGCCCCGTGGTTCCGAAAAGGTTAGCATTCGTGGGCGATAACGGGGAGAGCAAATTAACCGAAAACAAGCATCTATACGGAGTTCGGCAGCTAACCATTGTGAAGGATGATATAAAGCCCAACAGGGTGGGTGAAATAACCGATGTTTTAGCAATTAACAAGGTGGCTGATGCTTCGCTAACATTTGATATTAAGGATTACTACATTCCGAATATTCAGCCGTTAATCAACGTTTTATCAGGGAAGCTAACGGGAAGGCAGTTTGAATACCAGTTTGATTATGCCGAAAAATCCTTTTTGATTAAGCCGATAACCGACCACATCACGGGATTTATTTACCCAAGCGAGGAATACGGAGGCTTTGAGGTTGGCGATAAGTACAACCTAATCAATATTAGCTTACCGCAATCTTACGTGGATGAGGCAGCCGAGCTATTAAAAAATGCCGTTCAGTTAGAGTTGGATAAGCGCAAAAATCCCGAAATGAACTATGAACTCGAAATTGATGAATTTGAAATACAGCGCAAAAATATTAGTTTGCACGCAGGATTGTTAATTGATGTACGCAATCCCGAGCTTGGTATTTATAGAGAGATACGAATAAGGCACTTGAGGCAAAACGTGATTAATCCTTCCGTTTACGATTTAACGGTGAGCGACCACGGGGTTATCGGTGGTTACCTATCCACGAGGTACATAGTGAAATTTATGGTGGTGGATGCCAACTCAAATCCATTGGAAAATGTTGTAATCCGTATTAACTTTGTGGATGTTATCACCGATGGGCTTGGGCGAGGTGAAATTGAGTTGACGAGTGGTGTTTATGATTACTTTGCTCGTTTAGAGGATTATCAAGATGTAAGCGGTGAGGTGATAATTTCAGGCGATGGTGTTGAGGTGCTGATTGTTATGGACAACTACGCTTATGCTGTGGATTACTACGGAGAAAATGCAACGGATTTACTAAAGAAATACGCTTATGGCACAGAATATTAAAGAACTGAACGAAGTTGAAGATTTGGGGCTTGTGATTTGGGAAGCCTTTGAGATGGATGCCGAAAACACGGATAAAACGAGGGTAAAAAAGGTATCACCGCTAAAGGATTCGGCAGATGTATCGGATAGGTCGCAAATCTTAATCTTTGCTCACGAAAGGGTAGCGGGTAAATGGGTAATGCGGAAATTGGACAGCACGGCACTAAGCAATGTTTATTCTGCCAACGCAGTATCTTATCTGCTCGTGAATAACGATGGTAGTGTAATCGTTTCCGATGGGGATAGCGTGAGGGAGTTAATTGCAAAACTTTCCGAAGATGAAAATCCAAAACTTGGGGGTAATTTAGATACAAATAAAAATCGGGTACTTTTGAGCAAGGGGAGTAATATAGCATCGGCAAATATTATTACCCTTGAAGGAGACGATAACGGCAATCTTTACCCCGTTACGGGGACAACAAAATTGCGATTTATTAATGGTTCAACCTGGAGTGATGGTAGTGTAGTATCATTGGTATTCACGGACGGATTAGAGGTTGAGCATAATGCCTCACCAGCAGCCGATCCGAATCATCCAGTAATATTAGCCTGTGGGAAAAATTACATGTTTCAGGCTGGCGATGTGCTAACATTAACAAGGGTTGGCAAAAAGTGGGTGGAGGGGGCTACCACGGGCGGGGTTAACGTGTTCACCGGGCTATCAGATACGCCCGATACGTATATGGGCGGAAAAATCCTTTCGGTAAAAGATGACGAAACGGGCATTGAGCAGAAATACGGGGTAGTGGAGGGCGATTCTAACAACGCAGACCTAACCACACAGGGCTACGTAGACGAGCTCGTTTCAGGCGAAATAGATAAGCTCGTTTGTCCTTACGACCTATCTTTCGCACTCGGGGACGAGGATTCTGATTTGGACGTGGGCGATAAGGTGGAGATATACGTAACCCGTGGGTTTGAAGCTGAAAAGATTACTGTTGTGTTGAACGATGCGCCCGTGGGAACGGCGTTAAAGGTGAAGATTTCTGTTAAGCGGAGCGGCGCGTGGAGCGATGTGGGCGTGGTAACGGTGGCTGACGGGGATACGCAAGGGGTGCTGACTTCGTTTGATACTGATATTTTCAGCGATAACGATTTGATAAGGGGAGAGGTAACACAGGTAGGCAGCACGAATACGGGGGCAGGCGCAAAGGTTTACGTCCGTGGGGTGCTGGGCGGGGCGGGCGTGGATTCGTTCATTGCGGAAGAGATTTCAGGAACAAAAACGCTAACGGCAAGGGATAGCGGCAAGTACTTCTACACCACCGCAGCCGCAGATTTTGAGATTACGCTGGAGGAGGGTATCACCGAGCCGATTACTATTTACCAAAAGGGCAACGGCCGGGCAGAGATTGTGGGGGATAGCGGGGTAACCCTAGTGGGGGCTAACTGGACGGCAGAGCAAGGTATGGCTATCTCTATTGTACCAGAAGATAGTGATATTTATCATGTAATAGGAGGCAGCGATGAATAGGCATCAAAATATGATATTACACGGTATATTGAGCCAACATAAAGTGGATAAAACGTTCGTAACCACGTGGAGCATCCCCAGTGATGATTTCACGCTCGCTTGGCCTACGGCATCATTAGCGGAGTATTCCTTTGATTACGATATTGACTGGGGCGATGGTTCCCCCGTTGAGAACATCAAGGCACCCACGGGCGTATCGCACACATTTTCTAACGCAGGAATTTATAAAGTGAAGGTAAAGGGGGTCATGCCGAAGTGGACGCTTAACAATGGGGCGATGAAAGACTATCTTATAGGCGTGGATAATTGGGGAGATGTGGGGTTTGCCTATTTTGCGAATATGTTTCGAGGTTGCTCTAATCTGGAGTATATCAAAGGGAAAGTGGTATTGAGCGGTAATGCGGGCGGTATGCTCAGGGATTGCACTGTATTCAACCATCCCATAGGGCATTGGGATGTTGGTGCTGTAACGAATATGAATAGGATGTTTTATGATTCACCATTCAACCAGGATATCGGCAATTGGAATGTTGGTAATGTAGAGGATATGAGTTACATGTTTCGTAATTCACCATTCAACCAGGATATCGGCAATTGGAATGTTGGTGCTGTAACGAATATGAATTGGATGTTTTGTGATTCACCATTCAACCAGGATATCGGCAATTGGAATGTTGGTAATGTAAAGGATATGAGTAATATGTTTCGTGCTTCACCATTCAACCAGGATATCGGCAATTGGAATGTTGGTAATGTAACGGATATGAGTTATATGTTTTTTAATGCCAGCGCATTTAACCAAGACCTATCAGGCTGGTGTGTTTCAAAAATACCCACCAGACCGACCAATTTCGACTCGGGCGCAACCGCTTGGGTATTACCTAATTCTCGTCCAATCTGGGGAACTTGTCCTTAAAATATAATAGATATGAGAACAATACTTTTCAATACAAGAGAGAACAAGCCTATTTCAAAAATCTTTGAGAATGGCTATAATATGCCCATCCCCGAGGATTACGTGATTGAAATAGAGGTTGTGGATACTCCACGCCCTGAGATTTCGGAAACGCAAATGGCAGTGCCACATTATGAATTTCAAGACAATAAATGGGTAAGGGCGTGGGATGTGGTGGATAATCCCACATGGCTACACGACTACTCTATGAGAATTGAAGTACCTTTGAGCATGTACTTCGAGCCGCAGTACTCGATATTTTTGGGGTACTTAGTGAACATTCAGAAATTGCCCGTGGAGCGGGTGAGTGAGGATGTGCATATCTACTGTAACATGATTGAAGAGCAGTTTCAGGGGTTGATTGATGGCGATGATAGGATTAACGTAACGCATAGGGATGATTAAGATAGCCACCATATTAGC
>Ga0302237_1002500_pt1 | contig 11303 bp, 7 predicted proteins | sample AAG_UR_Ala_MG_FD_193530 | JGI IMG/M metagenome (GOLD analysis project Ga0302237, IMG submission 193530) | Enriched activated sludge microbial communities from anaerobic digester in WTTP, New Holstein, Wisconsin, United States - AAG_UR_Ala | ecosystem: Engineered > Bioreactor > Anaerobic >...
TGCCGCAAACGCCGGACGCGCGTCCAGGTGTTGCTGATTTGCTGCCAAGGGTTCTTCGATTCCTGCATCAGGCCCAGTGCCAGCCGGCAAATGCGCGAATCCAGACGGATCGCATCGGAATCGGCCGTGGCGAGCGTGATCACGGTCACTTCCCGTGCCGTCTCAGCCCAATGATTGGCCAAAGCACAGAACACGCGTTCGGCACCGCCTCCGCTCAAAGCGTGGATGACCATCGTCAACCGCCGATCGCCGGCCCGTTCATTCATGCCGCTTCCTCAAGTACCAGCAACAAACAACTTGCTTAAGGATCGGCGAATCAACAACTGTCCAGTTCTTGTTGGCAATCATCACGCGGAGCGTGATGGCTACTTTGAAATCGCGACAGTTATTGATTCGCCGATCCTAACCCCATTTTTCTGTCACCCATTTTTCTGTCAGTTCTTCTTGTCTTTCTTCTTTGCTTCCTTCTGTTTCTCCCGCCAGCCTGTCACCCCCGTTCCTGGATGCCTTATACTATCGCGATCCTTGGTACGAATACAGGACAGGTAGAGCACGACGGTCTGATCCATGAACGGCGGCAAGGCGAGAAAGAATGGCAACTGGGGCAAGAAGCTGATCTTCTTGCTGGTCGGCCTTGCCTTGAGTCTGGTCGTTTGCGAAGTCGCCTTGCGGTTGGTTGGCGTGAGCTATCCGCAGCCTTACGCCCCCGACCCGTACTGTGGTACTCGTTTGCGGCCGGGCTACGAGTTCTGGTGGAAGAAGGAAGGCTCGGCCTGCGTCCGGATCAACCGCCACGGCTTTCGCCAAGGCGATCGCGAGCCTGCCAAGCCCCTCGGCACGTTCCGTGTGGCGGTGCTGGGAGACTCGTTCATCGAAGCTTTTCAAGTGCCGGACGAGCAGACGTTTTGCGCTCAACTGGAACCTCGTCTGCAAGACTGTTCCGCACTGACCGACAGACGCGTCGAGGTGCTGAACTTCGGCGTCTCCGGCTACGGCACGGCGCAGCAACTCCTGATGCTGCGGCATTACGTCTGGCAATACCAGCCGGACGTCGTCGTGCTGGCCTTCTTTCCCGGCAATGATCTCCGCAACAACTCGGCGGAACTTGAGCCCTACCAAGTGCGGCCCTTTTATCGGCTGCACGGCGCCGACCTGGTATTGAACGATGCCTTCTTGCAGCATCCCGAGTACCTGAAAGCGCATTCCGCGTGGGTGCGGTGCAAAGTCGCGTTGATCGACGGGTTGCACACGCTGCAACTGGTTTACCAAGTCCGCGACGCATGGCGACAGCGGGCCGCCACGACGCCAACGGACGGCGCTCCCGGCATCGATCTGGCTCCCTTGGCCGAACCACGCGACAAATCGTGGCAGGACGCCTGGAATCTGACAGACCGCCTGCTGGTCGAAACGGCAGACGAAGCGGCCAAGCATCAGGCCCGTTTCGTGTTGATGACGATCGGCAGCGACGTCCAAGTCCATCCCGACGAAGCGGTCCGCCAATCCGCTTGTCAGCGGCTTGGCGTCGAGGATCTCTCGTATGCCGACCGGCGTTTGAATGAACTCGGCCGGCAACACGGTTTTGCCGTCGTCAACCTGGCCGAGCCGATGGGCCGTTACGCTAGCAAGAACCGCGTGTACCTGCACGGTTTCGACAATACCCAACTGGGCGTTGGACATTGGAACGTCGAGGGCAACCGGGTGGCCGCCGAAATCGCTGCCCCCGCGATCTGCAGTCAACTGCAGGCTCAGCCAGACAAGTAGTCGTCAACAGAACGCATTTTTCAGACAAGGACTGCCGGAAAAAGCTGACAGAAAAACGGGGTCACAAAAAGATACAAAAACGCAGGTACGGCTGCATCTTGCGCAGCAGTTCCGGAAAGCGGGCGATTCCTGGGTCTCGAGGACCCGCCGTAAGGAATACAGGCGTTGGGCCGCTGACTCCGTGGACTGCCCGTCCGCAGGGACGGGGCATGTCGAAACCAGCAACGGAGTGGTGGTTGAGTACGCGTACCTCATGGCAGAGGTGCGTCGCGCGTTGCCCTGGAGGGTGCGACGGCGCGGCGTGCCGGAAAGGAGACCCATTCATGCTCGTTTTGTCTCGCGGCCGCAACGACAAGATCGTCTTTCCCAATCTCGGCATCACGGTCGAGATTCTGAAAGCGCGATCCGGGCCAATCCGGACTTCCGCGGTCTGAAGGTTTATGCGATCAGCGGCACGTCGCCGGACGCGCTAGGGGTCGTACGAGGCCCCCAAGGGGTCGACCGCTGGTTCCCGAAGCCGTTGAACCCCGAAGTCTTGGTCCGCGAATTGTCGCGCGAGTTGAAAGTGATGCCGGCGTGAGGTGGATGACCGTCAACGGTGATGCTTGCTGATGCGAGGGGCTCTATTCCGGCACCGGTTCCAGGGGACTGTGAGCGATCAGAAAACTCTTTGTGTCGCCGCCCTGGACGAATTGGATCTGGGCTTTGCGTTTCAGCCCGCTGCCGCTCACCGAGAGCACGATGCCGGTGCCGTAGTCCGGGTGCCAGACCGTCATTCCCGGCAGAAAAACGTGCGCTCGGCCGCTGATTCTGCCGCCTTCGCCGGACCGCCTGCCTCGACGCCGTGAGGCGCAGTAGTCGGCGTCGTACTCCTCGTATTCGGCGGGCGCTTCCTGGATGAAATCTTCGTCGCGCCAAACCGAGGTGCGGTGGCGCGTCGGCTCGAAACTCTCCGAGTCGAGATCGTCATCGAAGTCGTCAAGGTCTTCCTCGTCGTCGTCGAAGTCCGCATGGTACGCGACCGGCTCGCTGTAACTGAGTTCTTCGCGAGGTAATTCCATCAGGAACTGGCTGGGAATCGTCGGGCCGCGGTCTCCGCGGAAAGCCCGGTACTGGGCGCAGCTGAGCTGTAATTCCTGCTTGGCGCGGGTGATGCCGACAAACAGCAGTCGCCGCTCTTCCTCGAGCTTCTCCGCATCCTCGATGCTGCGTTCGTGCGGCAGCAGGCCGTGCTCCACGGCGATGATGTACACCACCGGGAATTCCAGGCCCTTGGCCGCGTGCAGCGTCATCAGCGTCACGCGGTCCTGCTGCGTTTCCAGCGCGTCCGTATCGGCGACCAGGGCCGCCTGTTCCAAGAACAACTCCAACGCGTGCTCGGTCTCTGGGTGCTGCCGGTCGAACTCCTCGGCGGCGGTCAGCAACTCTTCGACGTTGGCCAGACGTTCCTGGTCTTCTTCAGCATCCGAATCGGCCAGCGCGTTGCGGTAGCCGGACTCGTGCAGGACCGAGACCATCGTTTCGTGCAACGGACCGCCGGCGTGCAGGCTCATGCGGTCGTACGCCGCGACGAACTTGGCGATCTGCGTGGCCGTGCGTTTCTGGATCGACTCGATCAAGCCGCTCTGGCGGGCCGCTTCCAGCAGCGAAAGCCGTTGCCGGCGAGCGTAGTTCGTCAGCCGCTCGACCGTCGTCTTGCCGATCCCCCGCGCCGGCGTGTTGATGATCCGCAGCAGGGCCAGATCGTTTTGCGGGTTGTTCAGCAGGTGCAGATACGCCAGCACGTCCTTGATTTCCTTGCGTTGGTAGAATTCCAGGCCGTTGACGATCTGGTACGGGATGCCTTGCAGCCGCAGCGCGTGTTCCACCGACCGCGAGAGCGCGTTGATGCGGTAGAAAACGGCACAGTCGCGCGGCCTGCACCGTCCGGCGCGGATTTCTTCGGAGATCCGCTGACCGATCCCATCGGCTTCGTCCTGCCCCGTTGGCCAGACCACCAAGCGCACCGACGTTCCGGGGGGATTGTCGGTAAACAGCTTCTTGGGCTTGCGGCGCACGTTGAACGAGATCAGGTGGTCCGCGACCCGCAGGATATTCGGCGTGCTGCGGAAGTTCTGCTCCAGTCGCACCACTTTGACCTGCGTGAAGTCTTTCTCGAATTCCAGGATGTTGCTCAGGTTCGCACCGCGCCAGCCGTAGATGGACTGGTCGGGATCGCCTGTGACGGCCAGGTTCGGATGGTCGATGGACAACGCCCGCACGATGGCGTATTGGGCCAGGTTAGTGTCCTGGTATTCATCGACCAGGATGAAGCGATACCGCGCGTCGAGTTGCGCCCGCAGTTCGTCTTGCTCGCGCAGCAGCGTCGCCACGTGCAGCAGCAGATCGTCGAAATCGCAAGCATTGGAGGCGATCAGCCGCTGTTGGTACTCCGGATAGATGCGGGCGACGACGGCCCCCACCGCACTGTTGGCCCGCGGCAGGTATTGGTCGGCTGTGACCAGGCTGTTCTTGGCCCAACTGATGGCGTTGGCGATGGCTTCCGGCGACGTGTGCGTGACCGCGAATTCACTTTCGCCCAGCACTTGCTTGAGCACTCGCCGGCTGTCGTCCGCGTCGTAGATGCTGTAGTTCTCGTGCAGGCCGACCAGCGGGGCGTAGCGGCGCAGCAGTCGGGCGCAGAAGGCGTGGAACGTCCCCATCCACACGCCGCCACGCTGGGTCAACCGCTCGACCCGCTGACGCATCTCGTCCGCCGCCTTGTTGGTGAACGTCAATGCCAGGATCTGGCTGGGCGGGACGCCGTGCAGCAGCAGGTTCGCCACGCGGTGCGTGACGACCCGCGTCTTGCCGCTGCCCGGCCCCGCTAGGATCAGCAAGGGCCCGTCCAGGTGCGCAGCCGCTTCCCGCTGCGCCGGAGTCAGCGAAGCCAATAAGTCAGCCGAGTCAGGAATGGGGAATGAACCTTCCATGCGAGTTCAATTGAGGTTCCACTGGCTACGCGAAATCTTGAGCGAGGATTCCGGCGCAGCCCAAGTTATGCAGCGATGTTGGTTAGGTGAGCACGAATCGCAAGCGAGACTCTATCACGAACGAGCGGTTTGGCCTAGTCCCGGATCCCGCTTCTCAGTTTCGTCGCCACGATGGCTCCACCGCACCCTGCGGCCAAGGCGGCGACGGGCAGCGCCAGGTACAACATCCAAGTCCGCGGGGCCGAGGACAGCATGTTCTGGTCGATCAACAGGCACCAAGCGGCTGCGGCGCTCGCCCAGCAGAAAGCGGCGACTGCCTGCAGCCTCTGCCGAGAGAAAGGCGGTTTATGAGCGGTCAGCCAACCCTGCACATGGCCGAGGACCGCGCCGTTTGCCGCGCCCAGAATTGCGCCCAGGGCCGCCACGGCGACGTAATAAGTAATCCACTCGTCGATGCGATCGAAAGCGGAAAAGGAGCCAGGCTCCGTTAGAAACTGGACGAGCGTGTGCGTCACGTCCAGGCTCACCGTGATTGCCGTTCCTGTGGCAGCCCCGTAACTTAGCCCAAGGAACACACCGACCCAAGCAAGGTCGCGAGCCCGTTTTCGCTGGAGTCGATCCGTGTCAGCACCGCCCTCGCCCGTGGCGACGGGACTGCGATAGGGGTTCTGGGCGGGATCGAGGTCGGCGTCGGGCATGGGGTCAGTGTTCGGTGTTTGGGGACAGCGGCGGTGAATCTTCGTAGCACGCGCTCTCCGAGCCGTGCCAAGCGGCAAAACATACCGCGGGAATCCGCACGGCTCAGAGAGCCATGCTGCGCAAAGGCGACCGATTCGCAAGCATGCGGGGCTCCGAATTCAATGGGGGACAGTTCGCGACAGTGTCGGACGCTCATGGTGCGGCGATGCCGCCCACCGCGTCGAACAGCAGCAGCGATTGACGCACGGGCAGTACGTCATGCACGCGGATCACTTGCACGCCTTGCCGAGCCAGGGCCAGGGCGACGCCGATGGTGCCGGCTGTACGGTCGGCCTGTTTGTCGCCAAGGACATTGGCGATGAACCCTTTGCGCGAGGGGCCCACCAGCAGCGGGCACCCCAGTTCGTGGTAACGCCCGCAGTTGGCCAGCAGCGTCAAGTTGTGCTGGTGCGTTTTGCCGAATCCGATGCCCGGATCGAGGCAGATCCGCGCCGGATCCAGTCCGCCGGCGACCAGGGCGTCGCGCCGTCGTCGCAGGTAGTCGAAGATATCCTCGACAACGTCTCGATATGTGGGATTGTTCTGCATGTTCTGCGGGGTGCCCTGCATGTGCATCATGCAGACGGCTGCGCCGGTGTCCGCCACGACTCGCCGCATGTCGGGATCGCCTTCCAGGCCCGTCACATCGTTGATGATTTCCGCGCCGGCCGCGATCGCTTCAGCGGCCACCTGGGCTTTGGACGTATCGACTGACACGGGCACCGTCGTCCGCTCGCATAACGCCCGAATCACGGGCAAAACACGGCGGAGTTCCTCTTGAGTTTCGACCGATGTCGAGTACGGCCGCGTGCTTTCACCGCCCACATCCAGCAGATCCGCTCCCTGTTCCACGAATTGCAGGCCTTGCTGGATTGCCAGAGCGGGGTCGTAAAATCGTCCGCCATCGGAAAAACTGTCCGGCGTAACGTTAATGATTCCCATCAGCAACGGTTGATGCCCCAGGGTTAGAGAACGCGTGCGCAGACGCCAGGAAGTGGCCCGATGGGGGTATCGGACGGGGCTCGCGTTCGACGATTCCGCCGGCTGCAGGAGGTTGTGCATGAAGACAGTGTACCAAAATTCTTGTGCTCGGCAGGCCCAAAGAGCCGTTGCACAACCGGGCTTCTCGGTAGTAATATGTGTGCGTACGAAGGTGTCCCGCCAGCGGCGTTCGGGCCGCACCAGGAGTTAACTTGCCTGCCCTCAGATCTATAACCCCCCCATCCAGGAGACGCTGCTCTTGAACTCGTCATATCGACTCGGAACGCTTGCCATCCTTTCGATTGTGGCCCTGCGACTGGCCATTGGGTGGCATTTTTTTCGCGAAGGTGCTGACAAGCTGGTGAGCGGCACGTTCACCTCGGTCGGCTTTATGAAGGTTTCCAAAGGGCCCCTGACGCCCCTGTTCCACTGGTTCATCTGGGACGAGCACGGCCGCGCGCGGCTCGATCGGGAAGGCACACTGGAAGCATGGAACCAGTACCGAGAACAGGTCGTGAATCACTACGGTTTCGATCAGAAGCAGGCAGCCAAGGCGAAGGAGGTCCAAAAATTCCGCGAGCAACAGTTCGCTTGGCTGCTGGACGAGAACGCGGCCGACATTGACGAGTACTTTAAGGGTCTGGAACGTATCGACAAGTATCGGCAGGACGACTCTCGGATGGAAGTCGCGTCCCTGCGGGGACAGGTGGAGACGATCGAAAAAGAACTCGACCAGAAAGTGAAGGGCTGGCTCACGAGCATCGACATGGTGTGGAAGGGGCTGGAGGACGATTTGAACGCCTTGGCGACGCCTGAACAGTCCGTCCGAGGACATTTGGCCCTCGGCAAGCCTGGGCGGAAGCCGATGGATACGGTGTTCATCGACCAGATCATCCCGACGTTCGACCTGTTAGTGGGGATTCTGTTAATTGTCGGGCTGTTCACACGGATAACCTCGTTAGCCGGGGCAGGTTTCCTGGCAATGATCGTGGCCACGCAGTGGCCGGGTGCTCCCGGAGCGATCCCGGCCCACTATCAGATTATCGAGATGTTCGGCTGCCTCGTGTTGGCCGCTGTTGGAGCCGGACAGTTCGCCGGCCTGGATTTCCTTGTCAAGTGTCTGCTGCGGCGCTGGTGCCCACCGAAAACGGAGAAAAAGTAACCATGATGAGCTTTACGCCTGAGGAACGCGAAGTTGGACGGGACAATTATTGGGAAGCCATCGGCTTCTGGGATACGGCCGTTTCCCGGCGAGACTTCCTCAAGAAGACCATCGCCGTGGGCGCGGTGACCGGCGGCGGCTTGGGTGCGATGTATTTCGGCTACGACAAAATCACCAACCCCGTGCGGGTGGGCGTGATCGGCACCGGCGACGAGGGGAACGTTCTGATCGGGGCCCTCAACCCCGACTACGTTCAAGTTGCCGCCATTGCCGACATTCGGCCGTACAACATCCACCGCGCCTTCCACGGCGATTGGTCGACGCCAGCAGCACTGGCGGCCCGCAAGGGCCTGATGGCCGTCTATGGCTGGAAGTCCGAAGACGAGGCTCGCAAGCACGTCAAGGTCTACAATGCCACCAACGGCGGGTACAAGGAATTGCTCAAGGACGCGAACATCGAGGCCGTCATCATCGCTTTGCCGCTGCACTTGCACGCCCCCGTGGCGTGCGAAGCGATGAAAGCGGGCAAACACGTACTGACGGAAAAGCTGATGGCTCATAACGTGGCTCAGTGCAAGGTGATGGGCCGCGTGGCCAACGAGTTGGGGCTGTACCTGTCCGTCGGGCACCAACGGCATTACAGCGTGCTGTACGACAACGCCGTGAATTTGATCCGCTGGGGATTGCTGGGCCAGTTGCACCACATCCGCGCCCAATGGCACCGCGGCAATCTGCCCGGCAGAGACAGTTGGCAGCAACCGCTGCCCGGCGGCGAAGTCGTGTTCGGGGGCGGGAAGGAAGTTGACAGGATCCTGAGAGAACTGCGGGCTAAGGAGGCGGAACTCAAAGTGGAAAAAGACCCCGCTCGCGCAGAATTGCTGGCCAAACAAGTCGCGCAATGGCGGGCCTGGAATGCGGACCGCGAGCTGAACGCAGAGGAGCACGGCTATATCTCCACGACGCTGGAGAACGGCCGTCCGCGTCCCGCGATGGAAGAGTTGTGTCGCTGGCGACTATGGGACCGCACGGGAGGCGGGCTGATGGCTGAACTGGGCAGTCACCAGTTGGACGCGGCGGGCATTTTCATCAGCGCCCTGCGGGCGGACGGCAAGAAAGCACATCCGCTGTCCGTACATGCCGTCGGCGGCCGCCACATGTTCCCCTTGGATCGCGATGCTGAGGATCACGTGTATTGCATGTTCGAGTTTCCGGGGCCCGAATACGATCCGAAATTCGACGTGGGCTACCGCGATCCGGCCCTCAATTTCCCGGACCCGAAAAAGGGCATCCCGGGCTATTCGACCGACAAAAACCGCAAGATCGTCGTCTGCTACTCGACCATCAATGGCAACGGATTCGGCGGTTACGGCGAAGTGGTGATGGGCACCAAAGGCACGTTGGTGCTGGACAAAGAGCAGGAGATCATGCTGTACAAGGAGTCGGATACGACCTCGCGCGTCTCGGTCAAGGAAGGCAAGGCCGGACCGACGATGGATACTCAGGCCAGTGGGGCGTCCGCCGCCGTCGCGAAGGCGGCGGAGAGCATGGGGCCGGTTAGCCGCGGGTACACGGAAGAAATCGAACACTTTGCCTGGTGCATCCGAAACAAGGCTCCGGAGAACCAGCCCCGGTGCAAGCCGGAGGTGGCCTTGGGCGACTCCGTCATCGCCCTGGGAACCAACGTGGCGGTGGGCAAGAACAAGGGCGGCGAACCCGGCTTCCTGAAGTTCGACGAGGATTGGTACGACCTGAACAAGGACGCGACACCGGACGGGAGCAGCTGCGAAGAAGAACGCAGAAAGCTGATGGGTTAACGCTTATTCTGCGGGGATTTTCAGAAGCCCGGCGCTTTCCGAAGAAACCCGGGCTTCTTTCTTTGTGGCCCCGATATCGCTCGACATGGCCTGTGGCTTAATCCCGATTTCGAACCAGCCCCCAGCTCGGGTTGCTCACCTCTGGTTCCTAATCTCCGCTTGGGAACCGATTTGTTACGAGTTTCGGATTTCGACGTACGGATTTTGGAATTCGATATCGGCACTTAGGGGTCGCGTTTTTGGCCCGGAAGGTCCTACCCATTCTCCCCAATCGGCAGGCTCGTGGCGATGGTTCGCCGTGCCCTTGGGCGGCGGGGGCACGCCGCCGGCGGAAGATCGTGATTTTTTTCCGCCGATTCTCTCGTTGGCATCGCTCGCAAGACCCGCCCATGATCTTGCCAATTTCTGTTGCCGTGCGGGGGCGGACTATTCTCAGGTCCAATGGACTCTGTTACCATTGTGTCAGACCCGTGGGCCAGTCGGAAGGCCGGCTCACAGGTCAGGTTCAGAGTTTCAAGTAAACGTAACGTACCGCGTCCCCCGGGCAGTCCGGGAGCAGCGGGCGCTTGACGGTAAGTGATTCGGTTTAGCTTGCGGGCGACAATCCGGCGAGCGATCTCAGCCAGCCGTTGACTGGTGGACGGTTCGATTCATGTACCTGATCCTGATGATCCTGCGATTTCTGTGGGGCTTGGCTCCAGGCCTGGTTTTGGAGTTGCAGTTCGTCCCGGTTCGTTCTGCGCGTGGGCGCGCAAGTCGCGCCGGACGAGAACGGCGGGGGCGTTGCCTTTGGATTCCGGTACTGGGTTGGCTGGTTGAGGACCCTGAACCTCGGCGAAATGAAACTGTATTTCAGCGATTAGCGGCAATTCGCGTGCGCGATTACTTCTGGCCGGGTGTGGGAGGCTCGCCGCCCCGGCGCGGCCGTCAACGATGAACCACGTGTACGCTTGACGTTTTCGCTGAGCCTCTCGCCGAGGCCGGGGTTCGAGACCGAACTCCCATCGTCCGGTGCGCCGTTGTTTTGGCCTGCCCGCGGACGCTCCCGATTTGTGATCCAAGGAGCGGACCGTGACCGAAGCCATCATCGCCATCGTCGCGGCATTGGTCGCCGCGGGGTTGACCTTTGCGCTGCTTCGCACCCTCGACCGGCTGCGCCGAAAGGATGCCGAGACCGAGGCGCAACGCATTCTGGCCCAAGCCAACCAGGACGCCGCCAACCGGCTCAGGACCGCGGAACTGGAGATCAAGGAGAAGGCGCTTCAGCAGAAGGCGGAATCCGAGAAGGAGTCGAGCAAGCTGCGCGAGGCGTTGCGCGAACGGGAACGGATTCTGGACAAGCGGGAGGAGACACTCACGCAGCAAGCCGACGACGTGCAGAAGCAGGAGCGCATCGTCGAAGCCACTCAACGCCGGCTGACCGAGAAAGTCGAGTCCTTCAATCGCCGCAACGAAGAACTGGCCAAGGTGCTGGAAATGCACCGGCAGACACTCCACCAGATCGCCGGACTGAGCCGCGAGGAGGCCACGCAGCGTCTGCTGGCGACGCTGAACGAGGAACTCGCTCAGGAGACCGGCCAGATCATTCTGCGGCACGAACGGCAAGTCGCCGAGCGCTGCGAGGCGTTGTCGCGGGAAATGCTGCTGACCGCCCTGCACCGCTACGCGGCGGCCCACACGGCGGAAAGCACCACCAGCACGGTCGATATTCCCAGCGACGACATGAAGGGGCGGATCATCGGCCGCGAGGGCCGCAATATCCGCGCGTTCGAGAAGCGGACGGGCGTGGACGTGATTATCGACGATACGCCGGGCGTGGTGATCGTCAGCGGCTTCGACCCGGTGCGCCGCGAAGTGGCTCGCCAGGCGCTGGAA
>Ga0302237_1002508_pt1 | contig 11281 bp, 8 predicted proteins | sample AAG_UR_Ala_MG_FD_193530 | JGI IMG/M metagenome (GOLD analysis project Ga0302237, IMG submission 193530) | Enriched activated sludge microbial communities from anaerobic digester in WTTP, New Holstein, Wisconsin, United States - AAG_UR_Ala | ecosystem: Engineered > Bioreactor > Anaerobic >...
CCCGGTTGGATTTACGCTGGTAGAACTCTTGGTCGTGATCGCCATTATCGGGATCTTGGTGGCTCTGTTACTGCCCGCCATCCAATCGGCACGGGAAGCCGCGCGGCGGGCGCAGTGCAACAGCAACTTGAAACAGATCGGCATCGGCATCCAGAATTACCACGACACCTTCAAGTCGTTTCCCTCCGGGTACGTCTATCCCAGTGTGGCCACCACGGCAGCAGCGGCCGACAACGAGAGCTGGGGCTGGGCTGCCCTGACGCTGCCGTTCCTGGAGGAATCGGCCCTGCACGACCAACTGGGCGTTGTGCGGCAGCCCTTGTACCGAGCATTCGCAACGGGCGGGACGGCATTCAAGGATCTCGTCGAGACGCCACTTCCCGCTTTCATCTGCCCGTCAGACACAGAATACAACAAGCCCGGCAGAGTGCATCAGAACCGGAATTTCAACGATGGAGTCGGCGTGGTCGCGGGTGGCGTTCCCACGCCGGTCTGGCCTGGTCTGAGCAACTACATCGGCGTCTCGGGACACCGCGACGTGGTCCAGGTGAAGGAGAACACGGGAATCTTTTTTGGGAACAGCGCCGTCTCGATGGCTGACATCACGGATGGGACCAGCAACACCTTGGCCGTGGGCGAGCGGGAGACCAAGAATTGCCGTTCTGGGACTTGGCTCGGCGTCCGCAATCCCAACGGCAGCGGGACGCGCGGCACCCAGGTGGTCGTGGGCCACAGCCGTCCGAAACTGAACCAGGACACGACCGCAATCGCCTGGAACACGGCCAACTTCGGCTGCGGTGAAGGCTTCAGCAGCCGGCATCCCGGCGGAGCCCTGTTCTTGGCGGCTGACGGCAGCGTGCGGTTTGTATCGGATTCGATCCATCACTTCTGGTACGGAACGACGACGGCCGGTGCTCCCAACGAACACACCGACCCGCAGAACGGTGTCTACCAACGCTTGCTGTCCCGGAACGATGGACTGACGATCGACAGCTATTGAACGGCTTGCTCAATCCGTCCCTCCCACACAACCTCCCTTGCCCTCATCGTTCTGCGAGACAACTCGCGAACCATCCTCGAACACGTACAAGGAGTCATTGCCATGCTGCAGAACTGGTGTCCTGCTTCCGGTCTGAAGATCCTGGCCGCTTTCGCGCTGGTCCTCCCTGCCGGGTGTGGCCGTGGCCCGGACGATTTGGGCCGCGTATCCGGCAAAGTGACGCTCGACGGCCAGCCGCTGGCCAACGCCACGGTGGTCTTCTCACCCAAGACCGCCGCCTCCCAGTCGGTGGCGGTCACGGATGCCAACGGCGAGTATTCGCTGCTGTACTCGTCGGACGTCCACGGTGCGAAACCGGGTGAGCATCGGGTAGCCATCTCATCCTTCACGGAGGGCGACCCCGATGGCGATCCGCCGGTCGCCAAAGTCGCCGAGCGTGTTCCGTACAAGTACAACCTGAGGAGCGAACTGAGCACAACGGTCAGCCCCGGCGAGAACACCGTGGACTTTGCTCTGGCCAGCGACGGCCTCGTCGTCCAGCCCGACCAGATTCGGACGACCGGCGAGTGAGCCGTGGCCCTGCCCCAGTCCCCCCTGTTTCTTCGGAACCGCTGCCCCATGACACGACGGTAGACGAGAACATCTCCGAATCGAGCCCGGTTTGAACCCACAGAGTAGGCTGGAAGGACGCGGCCAAGAGGGAGCTGTGACGATTGGGCTTGGGACGCAGCAGCCCCCGAGCGGCCAAGGACGCGGCACGCTGGATGCCTTTCGGAGACTGAACGCGAACCGCCGACCAACTCTCTCCGGGCAGCTGTGGGCTGGCGATCGCGAACCCTTACGCAAACGCGGCGCGGCTGTGGCTCATCCCCTGCAGCCAGCGGCGACCGCGCCGTGCTGCTTCCGCCACCAGACTGTCCACCCGCCGCGCCGCCAGCCGAAACCAACGGCCAAAATTCAGCACCTTCTCGACCCAAGTCTTCGACGACAGCCGCAGCCGCTCCAGGATCAGCAACAACTCCGCAGGGATCTGCCCCCGCTTGGGCGACCGCCGCGCAAACCTCTTCCGCCACGTGGATCGACGTCAGCAGGGCCAAACCGCTCGTCATAGACCTGCTGCAAGGTCTCGAAATGCTGATCCAGCAACCGCCACAGGTCGGAGGCTTGGGGATCGCGGGGTTGGTACAGGGGCAGCGGGGCGACACACGCGGCGGTCATGACAGGCAGCAGCCAGTTCCAGATAGTACTTACACACGATTGCTGGACGGAATGCACACACGCGCCGGCACTCGCGCGAAGCCTTCCGATCCTCGCCGCCCCTGCGTGGGGCTACGATAGGATCCAGGGCGCACTGGCGAATCTGGGCCACGAAATCTCTGACCAGACCGCCGGCAACATTTTGAAAAAGCACCAAATTGTCAAAGACATTCGTGAGGGGCCGACTGATTTGACTGGGGAACTGCTCGAAATCGAGGACCTTGTGCGCGGGCTGCATTTTTCGTCCGAACTGTCGCGCCGCGGCGAGTTGCCGCTGCCGCGCGACGCCAAGATGACCGACGTGCCCTGCCACAGCTGGATCATGCCGACGCTGCTGAGGCAGGCCGGCGTCGAGTTCCTGCACTTGGGCTGCAACTCCGGCAGCAGTTCCCCGGAAGTGCCCCGGTTGGAAGATCCGCGCTCCGTGCGCCCCTCCCAAGAATTCCCATGACCACCAACAACGCCGCCGCCACAACCGCCACCGAGAAGGCAACGCCGGGCATCCGCTTCACGCTGGTCCGCGTGTTCTACGCGATGTCCTTATTGGCCGCCGCCGAATCGGTGAAGCGGGACATCGACGCCTGACGGCCGATATGGTAGGCTTTGTTAGCATCGTTCGAGAAACAGCTGTCGCCTCGGCAGAGTAGCCATCACACTCCGTGCGATGATCGGCAAGAAACACTGGACAATTATTTCTCGAACGATGCTTAAACAACGATTCTCACCCCCCGGGAGCCCACCATGAGTATCGCCCGCCAATTTTCGACGATCGTCGTCGCTCTGTTGTGCGTTCCCGTCAGCCATGCGATGGCTGCGGACCCACCGCCGCTCGACTCGCCCAAAGCCGCGCAGATCCTGGCGGCTCTTGGGTCCGGACATCCGCGGCTGATTGCGACCGCCGAAAGGTTCGGCCAATTGAAGCAGGGCGTGCGATCCGACAGGACGCTGGCCAGCTGGCACGAGTCCCTGCGCAGCGAGGCTGAAGGCATCCTTCGCGCCCGGCCGTCGCAGTACGAGATTCCCGACGGGCTGCGGTTGCTGGCGACCAGCCGCCGGGTGCTCGACCGCGTCACGACATTGGCGCTGCTGTACCGGATCGACGGCGACCGCCGCTACGTGGACCGTGCTTGGAGCGAGTTGGAGGCGGCAGCCAAGTTCCCGGACTGGAACCCGCGGCATTTCCTGGACACGGCGGAAATGACCGCGGCGTTCGGCATCGGCTACGATTGGCTGTACGACCAGTGGACCGCGGACCAGCGGCAGACGCTGCGCACGGCGATGGTCGAACTGGGGCTGCAGCAAGGCTTGAAGGTCTATCGGCAGCCGAAAGGCTGGTGGCACAACTCGCAGCACAACTGGAACCAGGTCTGCAACGGCGGGATGACGATCGGCTCGCTGGCCGTGGCGGACGAGCTGCCGGAACTGGCCGGCGAGATCCTGGAACAAGCGATCCGCAGCGTGCCGCGAGCCATGAAGAACTTCGCCCCCGACGGCGCTTGGGGCGAGGGGCCGGGCTACTGGTCCTACGCCACGCACTACAACGTGGCTATGCTCGCCGCCTTGGAATCGGCGCTGGGCACGGACTACGGCTTGTCGGCCATTGCCGGCTTTGCCGAGGCCGGCACGTTCCCGATGTACCTCACCGGGCCGCTGGACCGGACGTTCGACTTTGCCGACGCCCACGCCGGCACACCTCGGCCGCCGCAGCTGTTCTGGTTCGCTCGCAAGTTCAACCGGCCCGAGTACGCGGCCTTCCAAAATTTCCCTGCACGACCGCCGCTGGGTCACGATCCGCGACGAGATCGAAATGCCGGCTCCGGCCGAGATCTGGTCGCTGCTGCACACGCCGGCCACGATTGACTTGACCCCCGACGGCCGCACGGCGACACTGCGGATCGGCGCTCAATCGCTGCTGGTCGAACTGGCTTGTCCCTTCGGCGCCAAGCTCGAAGTCCTGCCGGCCGGACCTCTGCCAAGCTCGCCCAAGCCTGAGAAGCAAGCGGGCAACGCGGGGATCCGGAAGCTTGCCGTGCATGTGAAAGACACAGCCAGCACGGCCATCGAACTGCGGCTGAAACCATCAGTACCCGACCAACGGCAAAACGATCGCCGATTTCCCGCTGATCGCGCTGCCGCTCGGCGGCTCGCAGATCTTCTGCATCACGACCTTGGCGTGCCTCCCGCGCCACGTTCCGGCTCGCAGCCGCATTCGGGGACGACGGGAGAACTCGGACTCATGCCGGAATTGGGGATCAGGCAGAGGAACTTCAGCGGTTTGTTGCCCGTGTTGCGGAATTGGTGGACTTCGTTGGGCTTCACGTACACCACGTCGCCCGGTTTCAGGCGGTGTTCGGCGTCCATTTCGCTGACCACGCCCTCGCCTTCCAGGATGAAGACCTCGTGTTCATAGGGATGACTGTGCCGCGGCGTATGGCCGCCGGGCGCGACCTCGAACTGCCGCATGGCAAAGTTCGGCGCGCCGTCGGCCGCGCCGATCAACCAGCGGACTCGGCAGCCGGCCGCCCCGTCCATCCGGATCGCTTCGTAGGGCACCCGTTCGTAGGGATTCACCTTCATCTGCTTGCTCCTCCTGCGCCCCAAGGCAAAACCACGTGTCGAAATCGAGATCAGTATAAACGCCAACCCCGCCGGAACCAACGGGACGAACCTCGATCGCGGTCGATCGGCCCGAAAGGCCCCCAAGGTGCTTTCCCGAGCGGCCGGCGCCAGGAGTGGCCAGGCGGCCATGGCCGCTTTGCACTTGGGGCCTTCTTGTTTCACCCGTCTCTCTTGGATAGACTCAGCCCGAGTGAAAGAAAGCATGTCTCCTTGGGAGGAATTCTGATGCGAAGCTTGCTACCATTTTTCTCCGTCGTCATCCTGATGCTGGCTGTTCCTGCCGGCGGCCGCGGAGCGGATTGGACGTGCGACCGGGCCGATGCAGCGCGGAGCGGGTATACGGCCGAGCAACTGCCGGCGACGCTGTCGCTGCGCTGGACGGCGATCGAGTCGCATCCGCCGGCGCCGGCGTGGCCCAGCCTTGAGCGAATGCCGTACGACCGGGCGCATCATGTCGTGGCCGCCGGGGGGCGATTGTACTACGGCACGTCCGCCGACGATAAAGTGGTCGCCCGCGATGCGGCGACGGGTAAGATCCTCTGGACGACATTCACCGATGGCCCGGTGCGGTTCGCCCCCGCCGTCTGGCGGAACCGGGTGTTCGTCGCCAGCGACGACGGCTTGCTGTACGGTCTGGACGCGGCCGACGGTCGCGTCCAGTGGACCTTTCGCGGCGGGCCGCGCAGCGATTTGGTGCTGGGCAACGACCGGGTGATCTCGCGCTGGCCGGCGCGGGGCGGTCCGGCCGTCGCCGACGGCGTGGTGTACTTCGGGGCCGGAATCTGGCCTTCCGAGGGCATTTACCTGTACGCCCTCGACGCGGCTACGGGCAAACCCGTGTGGTGCAACGACTCGTCGGGCGGCATGGAGATGGACCAGCCGCACGGAGGCGCGCGTGCCGTGAGCGGGGCGGCGGCGCAGGGCAACCTGGTCGTCGCGGGCGATGCCCTGATCGTGCCTACGGGGCGGGCCGTGCCCGCGGTGTTCAACCGGGCTGACGGGACGTTCCGCTATTTCCACCTGCAAGCCAATCGCGGAGCCGGCGGTTCGGAAGCCGTGGCCTTCGACCAGTCCTTCGTCAACGGCGGCACGCTGTTCGCCACGGCCGACGGGACCTTGCAGCAGGTGCTGGGGACGCAATCGCGGGGACCGAGTCCGCGCATCACGCACAGCTATACGGCAGGCGTGCAAATCGCCGTGCATCCGAAGTGGGTCGTGTGTGCGAAAGACGGTACGCTGTTCGCGTTGGACCGGCAGCGGTTGGTGGTCGACAGTGAAGTCATCGATCGCAAAGGCGTCAAGAAGACGACCAAGGTTCTGGCGAAGCCGGCCTGCACCGTGGAGTTGCCTGGCAGATCGGCGGCGTCGCTGATCGTGGCGGGCGACTGGGCCATCGCGGGCGGCCCGGACGTGGTGACGGCGTGGGACATCGCGACCGGCGAGGCCCGTTGGCAGGCCAGCGTGTCGGGGACGGTCTATGCCTTGGCGGTTGCGGACGGGCGACTGCTGGCCAGCACCGATCGCGGGCGCATCTACTGCTTCGGCAGCGACGAGACGCCGCCTGTGGAACTCGCGGCCGCCCCAGCAGCCGCGGCGGGCGGCGAAGCGGTGTTTGCCAAGGCCGCGGACGAGATCGCGCAGCATAGCGGCGTGACGCAAGGGTATTGCCTAGACCTGGCCTGCGGCGATGGCCGGCTGGCCCTGGAGCTGGCCCGGCGGACCAAGCTGCGGATCTGCGCTTTCGACGCGGACGCTGCCCAAGTCGCCGCTGCCCGGCAGATGCTGGACGCCGCCGGACTGTACGGGGTGCGAGTCTCGGTACACCAAGCCGATCCCGCAGCCCTGCCGTACCCCGACGGGGTTGCCGATCTGGTCGTGTCCGGCCGCAGCGTGCTCGGCGGGGCCGAGTCGGTGCCGGAAAAAGCGCTGGCAGACCTTCCACGCCCGGACGGCGGCGTGGTGTGCCTCGGACGCCCCGGCGACCTGCGGCAATCCACGCGTGGACCGCTGCCCGGTGCCGGCAGTTGGACGCACCAGTATGCCGGACCTGCCAACACCGTCTGTTCCGACGACGTTTGTCTGAAGGGCCCGTTGCAGATGCGCTGGTTCCGCGATACGGACCTGCTGATGCCCAGTCGGCATGGCCGAGGTCCGGCGCCGCTGGTCTCTGGTGGCCGGATGTTCGTCGCGGGCCTCGACGCACTTCGGGCTGTGAATATCTACAACGGCACCGTCCTGTGGGAGGTCCCGTTGCCGAAGATGCTGGCGGCGTATCACCAGGATCACTTGACGGGCGTGGCCGCCACCGGCAGCAATCTGTGCCTGGGCGGCGACCGTTTGTTCGTGCATACGGGCGACCGGTGCTTGAGTCTGGACGTGAAGACGGGCAGCCAGGTCGCGGAATTCCCGGCCCTGGCCACGCCCGACGGCCAGCCGGGCCGTTGGGGATACATCGCCTGGCAGGACGGCGTCCTGTACGGCTCCGTGGCCAACCAGCGGCACGTGGTCACGGAGTCATGGAGCGCGTACCGCGGCAAGCTGGATATGACCGGCCTGCTCAGCGAATCCGTGCTGTTGTTCGCTCTCGACGCCCAGACCGGCCGGCAGCAGTGGAGCTTCAAGCCTCAGCATTCCATCCGCCACAACGCCATCGCCCTGGCGCCGGGGCGCGTGTACCTGATCGACCGGCCGGTGGCGGAAGGCGACCGGCCGGTGAGCGATTCGGCACAGGCAAGCACCGCGCACCCAACGGGCCGGCTGGTCTGCCTGGACGCCCGGACCGGCGAGGTGTTGTGGGAAAACGATCGCGACATCTTCGGCACGCTGCTGGCGGTCAGCGAGCCACACGGTGTGCTCGTGATGTCCTACCAGGCGACCCGGTTCAGCCTGGCATCGGAACGAGGCGGGCGCCTGGCTGGCTTCCGCAGTTCGGACGGCACGCAGTTGTGGAACATCGGGGCCAAGTATAGTTCGCGGCCGGTCCTGATAGGCGGCGCGATCTATGCCGAGCCGGAGAAGTTTGACTTGCTGACGGGCAAGGCGTTGCCGTTCGAATTTGTCCGCTCCTACGGCTGCGGGATTCTGGCGGGCTCTCAGCGAATGTTGGTGTATCGGTCCGCGACGCTCGGGTACTACGATTTGGAGGGCACACAGAAGACGGAGAACTACGGCGGCATCCGGCCGGGCTGCTGGATCAACGCCATCCCGGCGGGCGGTCTGGTGCTCCTGGCCGATGCGGCCAGCTGGTGTACGTGCAGCTATCTGAACCAAGCGACGATCGCGCTGGAACCCGCCCCGGCACCGAGGGGGGGCTAGGCGCACGGAGGCACTCAATCTGATCCGCAATCGCAAGGGTGCGTTGCCCCACATTGTTGCCGTGACGGTCGAACCGCTGCCCATGCGTATCGCTTCGCTCCCGGACCACTTCCTGGCGGTGTTCCGGAGTCATCGTCATGGCTCCTCGTCGACAACGTGAACTCATCTGGCGCGTGACGGCACTCGGCCAACAGGTGCTCGCCGCGTTGGTCCAGTTGCACTATCATGGCTTGGCTACTGCCATTGGACCGCAAAAAATGCGCGCACGGCGCGCGCATGATGCGGACTGGGACTCTACTGGACGAAAGTGGCGGCCGCACGGCCCGCGGCCAGAACGTGATCGGCCACACGCCAATGCAACGTTTCGGCGAACAGAGGCAGCCGGAGCGGCGATTGTGGAAGAGCGCACGCCGTCGCCGAAAGAGATCTTCTTGGCCCACACGAAAGGCGTTGAAGCCGGGAGCAGCCAGTCACGATATTCCGTTCTGTGGGTTACGCGCTGTCGTGGGAGTACTGGCGGCGCGGCATGTATTGGTTCGTCCCGGCTACGTTGGCACCGACGCTTTTTCTCAGACGCTGCTCAAACCCACGGCTCGACCAGCCAGTGCATGAGCACGTAGCACACCATGCCGATAAAGGCGGAGCAGGGGATGGTGAGGATCCAGGCCAGCACGATGCGTTCGCCCCAGATCCAGCGGACGCTGCGGACGCGCCGCGTGCTGCCCACGCCCAGGATGGCGCCGGTGATGGCGTGCGTGGTCGAGATCGGTACGCCGCCGATCTTGGTAAAGCCCATGATGGCGATGGCCGCGGCCGTCTCGGCGCAGAAGCCGCCCACCGGCTCCAGCCGCGTGATGCTGGAACCCACCGTTTTCACGATCCGCCAGCCGCCAAACATCGTGCCCAGGGCGATGGCAAAATTGCAGGACAGGATGATCGGCATGCCATAGGCATGGTCCAGACCAAACAAGTGGACCTGGCCCCACGTCGTCCACGGCTCCAGGCCCGCTGCGGTCAGCAACAAGACGATGATCCCCATCGTCTTCTGGGCGTCGTTGCCGCCGTGGCCCAGACTGTACAAGGCGGCGGACACCAATTGGAGCCGGCGAAACAATCCGTCTACCTTGTGCGGCGTCGCACGGCGAAACAGCCACGACACCAGGATCAGGTTGAGCGATCCCAAGGCGAAACCCAAAGCGGGCGACAGGACGATGCCCAAGAGGATCAGCACCCAGCCGTGCATGATCAGCACGATGAAGCCCCCCTTGGCAATCGCCGCCCCGGCGATGCCGGCGACCAGCGCATGGGACGAACTGGTAGGCAGTCCCAGCAACCAGGTGATGATGTTCCAGGTGATCGCTCCCAGCAGGCCTCCGCACACCACGTAAACGTCGATCAGTCGCGTCTCGACCAGACCGGTGCCGATCGTCTGGGCGACGTGGGTGCCGAACACGAACGCCGCGGCAAAGTTGAAGAACGCGGCCCAGGCCACCGCCAGCCGCGGCGACAGGACGCGGGTCGAGACCACGGTCGCGATCGAGTTCGCCGCGTCGTGAAAGCCGTTCAGGAAGTCGAAGACGAGCGCCACGAAGATCGTCACCAGGACGACGACCAGCATCCCCGTACCCATGCTCAACGGCACGGAACCGGCGTCGGCAGCGATCAGCGTCCACGGGGCGTCAGCGAGGAGGTTCATAAGAGCCGGTTCGTTGTCTGCAGTGGTTGTCGAGTCCTGGGTGGCGGTCAGAAGCCCGCTGGGGGAAAGCGCCGGGCTTGCGGGGACGGCTGCCTACCCGTTTTTCAGCGAGATCCGCTCCAGCGTGTTGCTCACGTCTTCACACTTGTCGATGGCCTTCTCGATGCGCCCGAACAGGTCCATCCACTTGATGACTTCCAGCGGTTCCACGCTGCCCTCGAACAGGCGCGACACGGCGGCCTGATGGTTGTCGTCGCCCTCGTTTTCCAGGCGGTGGATCTCGATCAGCTGGGCACTGAGGTCGGTCAGTCGGTGCGACTTGCGCAGCCGATGCACTGCGTCGCGGACGGCGGTGGTGGCCGCGACCAGCACGTGCGTCTGCTTGAAGAACAGCGGCTCCATATGGTTGGCGTGGTACATGGGGAACCGTTTCGCCAGGGCGTCGATTTCGTCGATGATGTCATCCAGCCCGCCGACCAGTTCGTGGATGTCCTCCCGGTCGAAGGGCGTGATAAACGTCCGGTCGAGGCGTTCCAGCGCCTGGTGGGCCAAGTCGTCGGCCGCGTGCTCCGCGTCCCGGATCCGCTGGATGATTCCCTTGATCGCAGGGAACTGGGCCGCTAGCTCGGTCAGGCACTTGGCGCCGCTCAGAACATGCTCAGCGAGCGCCTCGAACAAGTCAAAGAACGCGGTGTCTTTCGGCAGCAGATTGAACACGGCCGGTTGCGCCTCCTGGGCAGCTTGACATTCATCAGCATGGAAAAAAGCGGCAAAATCGCGACACCTCCACGGGCTGTCAAGGGGGGCAAGCCGGCGGTGCCTCGAAGACCGCTTTCGCAATAGTGTACAGCAACGTCAAAGCGCGGGAAACCACCGGTCCCAAACCTTTGCGTCCCTGGGGGCGGTTCTCAGCCGACCCGCTCCACGCGCACCGCCGCCGCCTCCGCTTCCAGCGTGTGCGGGATCAGCCGGGAAGGCAGGATCTGACCGGCGTTCTGGCCTGCGGCAGCGATGCCCAGGCGGACCGCTTCCGGCAGGGGACGGCCGCCGCCCGTGGCCCAGGCGATGGTTCCCGCCATCGCGTCGCCGGAGGCGATGGGATTGACGGGAGTCGCGATGGCCGGCGGGTGGAAGCGATAGACGGCGTCGGACGAGCTAACCCAAACGACGGCAGCGCCTTGGGTGATGACAACCCATTGCGCGCCGCGGTCGTTCAACGTGCGCATCGCCGCCACCAGGTCGTTGTCGTCGTCCAGCGACCGGCCAAACGTCCTGGCCAACTCCTCGCGGTTGGGTTTGACGACGTAGGGCCTCAAATCCAAGACGGAAAGCAGCCCGTCGCCGCGAAAATCGAGCACCGCGGGGCAGGGAGTGCGTTCGATCAGTTCGCGATA
>Ga0302237_1002511_pt1 | contig 11270 bp, 19 predicted proteins | sample AAG_UR_Ala_MG_FD_193530 | JGI IMG/M metagenome (GOLD analysis project Ga0302237, IMG submission 193530) | Enriched activated sludge microbial communities from anaerobic digester in WTTP, New Holstein, Wisconsin, United States - AAG_UR_Ala | ecosystem: Engineered > Bioreactor > Anaerobic >...
CCGGGTGCCCGTGTTGGTTTCTTTTTTCTCCGGCGTGACCCGATCAAGGATAAACTTTACTCCGGCATTGACGAACGCGTTGAGGCTGATTTCAGCGCCTACATGGAGTTTTGTGCAAGCAACCTTACTGTCTTCACCATTTTTGTCCGTTTTCCCCATCCCCTCGACTTTCGCAAACCGGCTATCTGACGGCGGGTAGTAAGTCCACACATCAAACGGGGATTCGCAGAAGTGGAAGCCAGACGCGCACGCCCTCGCTTCGCCGTCGTGCTCGTAAGTTTTCCCCGGCTCGAACTGGAATCCACGGCACTTGAAATCATTGCCAAAGCCCTTGTACCCGTTCACGGCTTCCCCCTCTCTTCCATCTCCCGCAGGATGTCGCGGGCCATCTCGTAGCGGCCCAAATAATAACGATCACCGATAGACTCGTCATAATTGAATGCTGCGTTATCCATCCTCTCCCTGACAATCGCAACCGCCGTGGTCCATGCCAGCCCGTCGTAGGGTCCAGGCTTCGTGATGTCCCTCAGCGCGTAGTGCTCGGCGTTGACGATGCAGTCCTTGGTGTGTTCCACCTTAAAACCATCCTTTCGAGAGGAAGAGGGCGGCTTTCCTCTCGGTTGTGCGCCGCCCCGCATTGCCCCGAGGGTGGGGCTGGGTTAATTGCCTACTCCGGTCCGCTACTGCTTTCGGCCCGATCCGACGAGCTACGATCCCTGTGTCACCGCATCTCTGCTAGCAGGGACGGCTGCTCAGAGGCAGTCTGTGCCGCCTCTCGGATCGGCTCCACCTGTGCATCCGACAGAACCGTGTCGGGGGCATTGTCACCATTGCCTTGCTGTGAAGTGCGGGTGAGGCTGGCCCCGTCGTTGCTCACGGGAACGTCAGAAAGGTGGGAGAGTGATATTAACTCGCCGCTAGGCTTTCGCACTTCAAAAGCGATGTGCGAATAGGTCTTGCGGAAAAGTTCATATTTGTCCTTGTTAAAGGAAAATGCCTGACGAGTGGCCGCAACTTCTATGAACACTCCCCGCCTGATATCGTAGAAATCGGGGGTGTACTTGCAGCCGTAATGCATGGTCGCCCTCGCAAGTGTTATCGTCAGTAACAATCTACACCCGGCACAGGTTCCTGTCAAGAACTATTTGAAAATAATTTTCGGCAGGAATGTTACTGGACTTTTGAGACCTCCCTACCAGCATCGAGACAAGGGTTTCGATGTGGCAAACCAATGAGTTTATCGCCGGTTGCGACCCTGATTTGTAAATGACCCCCACGTTCCGGCAGATATCCTCGACGCGCTCACTATCCAGTATCCCACATGGCGGCATCACCTCCTTTTTGCTTTCAAGTATCAGTTCCAGTTTCAGCTTTACTAGGGCGTATTCAGCAAAGGCGGTTGGTAAGTCGCCTTTTTCCTTCCTGGTGTACGTCGAGCGCACCACCCCGATCCATTCGGCGGCAGTCTCTTGATTGACTTCGGCATTCTCCCTGAGTTCCTTAAGGTCGGCCAGTGATTCCATAATGTTCTTGACAATAACCTTTCCGGTCTGTATATTGTTCGTGATGGTAACGAAACCCACAGCAATCGAAGTTCGCAAGGTTCGTGACAAGCTGAGGCTCACACAGGAGGAATTTGCATCCCTCACCGGCCTTCCCCGGTCCTCTATCGCCAAATATGAGCGGGGATGGAGCATTCCTCCGGGAGATGTCCTGCTTGCCATTATGCGGAAAGAGTTTCCCGTCAAACACAAAGAGTAAGAATCCTTACCACGGGCGGGCGAATCTTTCCATAGTTTTTTGTTCTTTAGGCGCACCTACCGAGAGAGAAAATCCGCTGCCTTTGGGGAAGGGCAGCAACCTGGGGCGAGGGACACATGGCGAGACCGAAGAACGGAGTAGCGAAGGAAGTGGTTTCGTGGTCGGCGGAGTGTGAACTTTTAGAGGCCGTGGACGATCTGCGTTCCCGGCGCTTCCCTGTGCCGGATCGGTCGGCCATGATCTCGGAGCTTGTCTATTTTGCCCTCTATGGCCTGCGTGGGAACAAGCCTACCGAAAAAGCCGACGAGTAGCAAAGTAGATTTATTATTCTTTAATAAACAACCCCACGATCCCCGCCACTAGGCCATTTTGGGACATTATGGAAATCGACCACCCCATCTACCCGAAGCACCCAATTCGGCCCGGGACGGACGAGGCGAAAATCCGGGCCTGGAAGCGGCGGCACCGCATGATCGAGTGCGGACCCTACCAATGCACCATGACGGTCAAGGCATGCAAGGCAAGGCACGCGAGGGCGCTCAAGGCCAAGAAAACAACCAAGCTCGGCGTGCGGCCGGTATTGAGCGATGAATGGCTGGCGCTGAGCAAGTGCAGGAAGTGCGAGGTTTCCCATGATTGACTTCATCCTCTCCCACCCCTGGAGCCTGTGCATGGCGTGGATCATCCTGAGTTTCGTCTGCTGGTTCTGGCTCGTGGTGGCCTCACGCGCCGACGATGAGGCCGTCAAGATCGTGCGGCTCCTTCAGCAGATCCTCAGAGAGGGGAAGGAATGAAGGGATTCGGCGACCTGGCTGCGATAATCCGATGCCTGGACATCCCCGAGCCGGTCCGGGAGTACCGCTTCCATCCTGCGCGCAGGTGGCGGCTCGATTACGCATGGCCTGATTTCCGCCTCGCCGTCGAGATCGAGGGCGGGGTTTGGATCAACGGCCGGCACACCAGGGGCAGGGGGTTTCTCGGCGATCTCGAAAAATACAACGAGCTTACACTGGCCGGCTGGTCCCTGCTTCGCTTCACCCCCAAGCAGGTAAAGGACGGCACCGCTATTCAGACGATTCACCGATGGTTCAATGGCAAATCCACAAGCTGAAAACGGACATATAGACATCGCAAACGAGATAGCGGAAGCCTTAATGAAGGTGAACCTGTCTGCATACGAATCAAGAATCCTATGGTTCATATTCCGCAAGACCTACGGATGGAACAAGAAAGAGGACTGGATAAGCCTATCTCAATTCTCCATGTGTACCGGACTGGACAGGAGATTGGTTCACCGCGCAATCAAGAGCCTGTCATCTAAAAAGATGATTGTCATCAATAAAGATGACAGCAATCACATAACATATGGATTTCAAAAGAATTGGGAGAAGTGGGATGTGTCATCTAAAAAGATGACTGTCATCAATAGAGATGATGGGTTGTCATCTAAAGAGATGACTCGGGTGTCATCTAAAGAGATACCCACAAAAGACACTCTTACAAAAGACACTCTTACAAAAGACAATAAAGATATTGTCGAGATCGTTTCCTACCTGAACCAAAAGACCGGAAAAAACTTCAAAGCAAAATCAAAAAACACGGCAAGTCACATCAATGCCCGATTAGCAGAAGGCCATACGGTTGAGGACTGCAAGCGGGTTATAGATAACAAGTGCGCCAAGTGGCTTCATGATTCCAAGATGGTGGACTATCTGAGGCCGCAGACATTGTTTGGAACCAAGTTCGAATCCTACCTGAACGAAGTACCCCCAAAGACACAGGGCGTATCGGACAAAACACGGCAAACCCTAGAAGCGGGAAAGAGGTGGTTAGAGAAGCATGAAGGACAGGAAGCTATTTCTGGTGAACATGGCGACGATAGGTGAAGTGTTCGACAAGCAGCTGTCTGATTCTCTGCTTGAGGTCTATTGGCGCATCCTTGAGCCATTCGATGATTCGGAGTGCCTGACTATATTCAAGCGCATCGTCATTGAATTGAAGTTTTTTCCGAAGCCTGCGGAGATGGTGTCGATGCTGCGCGGAACCGGAGAGGAACGAGCAATAAACGCATGGCTTGAAGCCCTGGGAGCCGTTAAGAGGTTCGGGAATTATCAGAGCGTGAAATTCTCCGATCCCGCGATTCATTCCGTTATTCAGTCAATGGGTGGCTGGCCTCAGTTCGCGCTCATGTCAGTAGCAGAAGAGAAGTGGAAGCAGAAAGAATTTGAAAGACTATATCAAGTCCTAGCAGAGAATCCGCGCCACGGGAAGCATCCCGAGTATCTGCCGGGGGAGCATGAAATTAGGAACGAGGCCATGGGATACGACGTGAAACCGCAGATTGCGCGGATTGGGTTTAGCGAAGGGCTGAAACTAATCGGCAAATAAAAATAGGAGATTACCGGGACAAACGACACGGGACGGGGGCTGTGATGCCGACGCAGCCCCCACTAAAGGGGGACCATGGAAAACGCTGACATTCAAAGCCGATCAACCTTGCGCGCATGGGTATTATACATGGTTTCTCATCCGGCCTACTTCTACCAGGCTACGGGCTGGCGCATGACGGATGCCAACGTGGAGATGATAGCAACGGAGCTGTTCAGGAATGACGCCAGGCTAGGCTATCGGATCCTCCGGATCCCGGTCCGGATCATGGTAACTTGTCCAGCGGCCTGTATCGAATCCATCAAAGAACAAACGAAAATTCGGAGGGTAAAGTGAAATACACCCTGGACAAGCTCGAGCAAACGCTCGTCGCAACCATACTGGCCTTCTGCCTGATCCTGATCTTTTCCATTGCTGGCGCTGTTCACTTCTACACCTTCCGCGCCGGCGCCACGGCGCAGATCGCCGAGCTCGAGAAGAAGATCCAGGACCTCGAGGAGGCCCAACGAAACGTCAACGGCTACTTTTCCCGCGAACTCTCCAGGACCCAGGCTCAACTATGGACCCTGGAAAAAATAACCCGAGGAGGTAAATCCGATGGACGAAAAAAAGACAACGATGGAGAAGCCACAATACTTCGACCGGCCGATCAAGAGCGGAAACGAGAAGGGAATCGAGGTTATATCGCGCCGGCCAAAATCTCCGGCTCAACATGACAAGGGCGCCGAAGATTAAACCCACAAACCAGGAGGAGGCGGAGGTATGGCAATCATGGCTCAAATTCTTCAAGGATGGGACGCCCTGGCTCAATTCATGGGCGTTTCACGGCGGACCGCGATCGCAATGAAACCCGAGCTCGAGGACGCCGGCGTCCTGCTCTACAAGCGAAAAGGACGAGCCAGGCGCCGCGTCGCCTTTTCCTACGACGTTCTTCTTCTCGCCTTCATGAGAGAAAAATTCAGCGAACGAAAGGAGACAACCTAAAAATATTTTGCACTCCGCACCAGTAAAAACGCCGTAACTATGCGAAATCATTAGATCGAAAAAATATTTTTTTTCACTCTCTGGATGCACTTCTCTGTTTCACCCCTGCGATGCACGGATACATTGCACTTTGCAGGGGTGATTTCTTTTTGATATCAAGTACTTAGCATGAACGGGAAAAGGGTCACGAAAGCCGCGATCGACAAGGCTCTCGCGGATCCCGTGACCGATGCTCTCTCACAGCACGGGATCACGTTAGACGAGCTCGCCCGGCGCCTTCGCCGGGACCTGGACCGCAAGGAAACCAAGATCCTCAAGGTCAAGGGCGCCGTCTTTGATTGGGCCGAGTACCTGGAGCGCGAAGCCGCTAGGCTCAACGGCCAGGATCTCCCGGCGCCAGCCGGCGAGAAGGCTTACCGGATCCTGGCCTCGAGCTCGGACGAAACGGTTATCGCGATCGACGTCGACGCGATCTCGACCCAGGTCGAGGCCCGAGAGGATGCGCAGAAGCTCCTGGGGCTCTACAAGGAGCGCCTCGAGCTCTCGGGGCCGGGCGGCGGCCCGATCAACTACGACGAGATCCCGGCGGACGAGCGCGAGCTCCTCCTGGCCGTGACAAGGGACTATGAAAGACGCCTCAACGAAAAAAACGCGAAGCGCGGCAAAGCGGCCGGCAAAAAAGGCCGCGGAAAGCGCAAGGATCGACCTGGAGCGCGCAAAGGTCGTTGATGCCTGGTTCTGGACCCAGGCCTCGCGGATCATGCTCCAGAGCGGCCCGTTTGCCCACGAGGCCCACGAGTACCTCGCGGCGCCGCTCCGCGACACGCACCCGCACCAGGTCGCGAAGAAGGGCTCGCAGATGGGATGGACCGAGAAGTCCGTCCTCAAGACCCTTCACGGCATGATTCACAAGCGGTATCGCCAGGGCGTCCTCCATCTTTTCCCGACCTCCGACGACGTTACGGATTTCTCAAAGGCCCGGTTCAATACGCTGATCGACTCGAACCCGGAGGCGATCGGCGCCTTTGTCCAGGCCACGGACGCGGCCAACATCAAGCGGATCAACTCTGCCATGCTCTACCTCCGCGGCGCCAGGGCAACCCAACGGATCCAGGGCCTCGCCTCCTCCTCGAGCAAGCTCAAATCGATTCCGGTCGATCGGATTGTCGAGGATGAGTACGACGAAATGGACCCGTCGATGGTTGCCCTGGCCACCGAGCGCGTCGCCCACTCTACGGTCAAGGAGATCGAGAAGCTCTCCACGCCGACGATCCCGGACTATGGCGTGGACGCTGACTATAAAAAATCGGACCAACAAGCCTGGGCGATCCTTTGCCGTTCCTGCAACACGCGGACCATCCTCGAGCTTGAATTCCCCAAATGCCTCTCTCGACGCCGTGACGGTTCCGCTTTCCGGTCGTGCGTCCGGTGCGGGGCCGAGATCTTCCCGCGCGACGGTGAATGGATCGCCCAGGCTCCCACCGTGAAGGACCTCCGCGGCTATTGGATCTCCCAACTCAATTCCCTGTACGTCGACCCGACGGTCATCCTCAACGAGTACGAGCGGATCTCGGAGCTCACGCCCGGCGAGCGCCAGGTCTTTTACAACTCGAAGCTCGCGATGGCCTACGTCGACGCGGCCAACCGGATCAAACCCTCGGATCTATGGGCTTGCACGAGCGCGGATCCGATGGACACGCGCCACCCTGGGCCGGCCGCGATGGGCGTCGACGTCGGCTCCTGGCTCCACGTCGTTATCGGCTACAAGCCGGCCCCGGGCGTCGTCAAGATCTGCTACGCCGGCCGCCATAAGGAATGGAACGAGCTGCGCGACCTGGGGATCCGCTTCGCCGTCGATTGTTGCGTGATCGACATGGAGCCCGAGATCCACAAGGCCCGGGAATTTCAACGCGGCCAAGCCTTCCCGGTCTTTCTGTGCGACTACCAGGTCCATCAGCGGGGCGACGCCCGTTGGAACCTGGACGAGCGCCAGGTCGTCATAAACCGGACGGAGATCCTGGACCGCGTCCACACGGCCGCCACGACCTCGGGCCGGTTCATCCTTCCGCGGCGCTCCCAGGAGCTCGAGCAATACGTCCTGGAGATGTGCAACCTGGTCAAGGTCCTGGTCGAGAACAAGGACGGCTCGAAGGCCTACGAATACAAGCAGGTCGGCCCGGACCACTACCGCCACGCGACGGCTTACCTTCTGCTCGCCCTGGAGCGCGTTTCCGTCTATCAGCCGGCATTTGTGTTCGGCGACGCGGGGAATCGGGCGCCGGCCTTCGCGCAGACCGATTACGACCCGTTCGGATACGAGGCGCCTCGCGGCTATGGTGGCCAGGCGATCACCGACTATAACCCATTCGGACGATAGGAGGTCAAGGATCATGGGAAGTGTCGTAAGGACCATTACGAAACCCTTTGAATGGCTCGGAGAGAAGGCGGGGGATATCGTGAGCGGCATTGGCGGGATCCTCACGCCGCAGATGCCGGAGATCCCGGCAGTGACGTACACGCCGCCGGAGACTCCGCCGGAGACTCCGCCGAAGCCCCCGGCCGAGCCGGCCGGCCCCGGTGAATCGGCGAGCGAATCGAGCGAGGCGCAGAACGAGCGACTCCGGGTCCTGGCGGCGAAGGCCAGGAAAAAGACCCGGACCATGCTCACGAGCGCCCAGGGCGTGCAGGAAACGGCAAGTACGGTGAAGAAGAAACTTTTGGGGGAATAACGGAGAGGCGGCCATGCAAAACAGCGGCGAGGATATCGTCCGCCGGTTCGAGAAGCTCGACGCCGAGAAGGGGACCTACAAGGCCCATATCCAGGAGATCGCGGAATTCGCGATCCCGGTCAAGGCCACGGTCATAACCCAGGGGACCCTCGGCGCAAAGCGGAGCTCCAGGATCTTCGACGGGACGGCCACGAAGGCCCTCCGGATCTTCGCCAACGGCCTCTATGGCCACATGACGAGCCCCGGGGCGCCCTGGTTCGAGCTCACGACGAAGGACAAGGCCCTGGCCCGGATGCCGCAGGTCAAGGCCTGGCTCCGCGATACGTCTCAGCGGATGCGCGATGCGATGAACTCCTCGAACTTCGGCATGGCGATTCACGAGGTCTACACGGATCTCGGATGGGCCGGTACGGGGAACATCTACGTCATGGAGGGGACCCGGCGGCCGCTCAACTTCGTCACGTTCAATATCGGCCGGATCTGTCTGGACGAAAACGCCGAGGGCGTCGTTGACGCGGTCTATCGCCTCGAGCCCTACACGGTCCGGCAGATCGTCCAGACCTGGGGGAAGAGGGCCTCGAAGAAGATCCAGGATCAGGCCACGAAGAACCCGGATGAAAAGCACGACGTGATCCACGCGGTGTTTCCTCGCCAGGACGTCGAGCTATTCTACGACAAGCGGAGCAAGATCCGCCGGCTCAAGTGGGGCCGCGAAAACATGCCCATCGCCTCGGTCTACGTCGAGCGGGAATCGAAGAACGTCCTCGAGGTCGGCGGATATCTCGAGATGCCCTACATGACCCCGCGATGGCTCCGTGACTCCGAGGAGGTCTACGGCCGCGGCCCCGGCATGGACGCCCTGGCCGATACCAAGATGCTCAACGAGATGAGCAAGACCGATATCAAGGCCATGCAGAAGATCGCGGACCCGCCGCTCCTGGTCCCGGACGAAATGAGGCTCTCGCCGATGCGCCTCACGCCCGGAGGGCTCAACTACTACAAGCCCGGTCCCGGGGAAGGTCCGCGGCCGCTCTACGTCCCGGATCGGATCCAGGTCAATCTCGAGTACGAGAACCAACGGCGCCAGGCGATCAACGATTGCTTTTTCGTCGACCTGTTCACGCTCCTGGCCTCGCGCGACAAGAACATGACGGCAACCGAGGTCCTCGAGCTCGCCGAGGAGAAACTCGCGCTCCTGGGGCCGGCCCTGGGGCGCCTCCAGGTCGAGCTCTACGATCCGCTCCTTTCGCGGGTCTTTTGGATTCTCTACCGCGCCGGCTACCTGGCGCCGGTCCCGGAGGAGCTCCGCGACCAGGGGATCGAGGTTGACTACATCAGCAAGCTCGCGATGGCCATGAGGGCCTTCGAGACGAAGGCTGCCCAGGGGGCTTTGATGTTCACGGGTAGCGTCGTTCAGGCCACGCAGGATCCGAGCGCCTGGGACGTCTACGACATGGACAAGATCACCCGCGGGGTTGCGGAGCGCTACGGGACGCCCCAGGAATGGCTCCGGCCCGAGAGCGAGGTCCGGAAGATCCGGGAGGAGCGCCAGGCGGCGGCCGCAAAGGCGGCGCAAGAGCAGGGCATGAGGGACCTGGCGGCCGCGGTTCCGGTCGAGAAGAAGGTCGAGGACGGCTCGCTCCTGGACCAGGTCATTCAAGGAGGGAAGGCAAGTGCAGGAGCTCAGTAACTACGACGGCCGGACGGCGGCGGACAACCCGGTCCCGGAGATCGGTCGGATCGAGGGCGTGAACCTTTACGAGGATCTCGCGCCGGCCAGGGGAATTCTCCTGGGCGCCCTGGCGAGCGTCGTCCTTTGGACGCTGATCGCCTGGGCCTGGTGGGGGTGAGGGATGGAATTCCGCCGGATCTTTACTTGGCTCGGCCAACTGCACAAGGACCCGGACATCCGGAAGAAACAGGTCATCCGGGCCTACCGGGACGTTTTCTCCGGCGACGCCGGCAAGCTCGTCCTGGACGACCTGGCGAATCAATTTTGTTTCCTCGACCCCACTTATCGCGGGGATCCCCAGGAGGCGCTTTTCCTCGAGGGCAGCAGGAACGTCGTCCTATACATCCTCGGCATGGTCCAGGATGCGGATAATAACATCATCAAGGAGGTCGTAAAGCATGAGTAACGGATCCGGAACTGCCGGGCAATCCGGAAGCGGCGAAGGACAGCAGGGCGCCCAGGGGACGACCCAGGGGGCAACGCAGGGCGCGAACTGGCGGGAGATGATCCCGGCCGAGCTCGCCCAGGACCCGAGCCTCGCGAGCATCAAGGACTTTCCTTCACTCGTGAAGGGCTACATTTCCGCGCAGAGCATGATCGGGGCCGAGAAGATCGCTCTGCCGGCCGGGAAGAACGATACGCCGGAGTATTGGAGCCAGGTTTTCGACAAGCTCGGCCGGCCGAAAGATCCCGACGGCTACCAGGTCAAGCTCCCGGCCAAAGAGAAGATTCCGGAGGGGATCGAGATCAACGAGGAGCGCCTCAAGGGCTTCAAGAAGCTCGCCCACGAGGTCGGGCTTTTGCCCGGCCAGGTCCAGAAGCTCATTGATTGGCACATGGGCGAGGTCCTCAAGGACTACCAGGGATTCACGGCGGGCGCCGAGAAGGCCTACGAGGCCGGCGTCGCAGCCATGCGCGAGCGGTTCGGGGCGAAGGCCGACGAGATGGTCGACGTCGCCAACCGCGTCCTCAAGACCTTTGGCGGCTCTCCGGAGGAGATTTCGCTGATCTCCGAGAAGTACGGAAACGACCCGCTGATTACGGGGCTCCTGGCGCAGATCGGGGCCTCGATGCGCGAGAGCTCCCTGGTGCGCGGCGAGCGGCCGAGCTTCGACATGAACGCCGGCGACGCGAAGGTGAAGAAGCAGGACATTTTAACGAACAAGCAAAACCCGCTCAACGAGGCCTACTTCAACAAGCGTCACCCGCGGCACGACGAGGCCGTGAAGGAAGTGACGCGACTCAATGAAGTTCTCTCGTCGGGCGGCTGATACGCCCCAGGGCGCCCGGGGGCCGAGAACCAGGTTCCTACTCCTCCTTTCCTGGCCGGCCCCGGGCTCCCACCCTCTCCGACATATCCGGGCAATCCTCCTCTCGGGGATCCGGGCCGCGTTGATGGTTGATGCGATCCGGTTTCGGGCAATCGCGAAAGAGAAATCTTGAACGGTTCAACGAGTAAAAACCAACCCCTTTCACAGAGGAGGATCATTCCATGAGCTTTGAAATCACGACCGCAATGGTGCAGCAGTACAACGACAACGTCGTCCTGTTGCAGCAGCAGAAGCCCTCGCGCTTTCGTCCTTGCGTCCGCGAGGAGAGCGTCCAGGGGGAATACGGATTTTTCGACGCGATTTCGGCGACGGCCGCGCAGAAGCGCACCACGCGCCACGGGGACA
>Ga0302237_1002512_pt1 | contig 11266 bp, 9 predicted proteins | sample AAG_UR_Ala_MG_FD_193530 | JGI IMG/M metagenome (GOLD analysis project Ga0302237, IMG submission 193530) | Enriched activated sludge microbial communities from anaerobic digester in WTTP, New Holstein, Wisconsin, United States - AAG_UR_Ala | ecosystem: Engineered > Bioreactor > Anaerobic >...
ATGGCCACGTTCCTGGAGGGAATGAATCTGTTCAGGGAGAAAAACCTGGTCGAAAAGCTAGCGGCTTAAAAACCTGCCGGCGATCCGGGTGCGCTGCCACTGTCAACTTAAGTTTCGTTCAGGACAACTAACCTCTATGGCATCCCTGAAAAAATAGGAAGCGTGTTTGAATGCATATTCCAGCATTCTCAGATCTCTATCCATTTCTTGCTTACCGACAGATTGAGCAGTATCGATGATATATTTGTCATATTCACGGACGAGTATAGAAATCTCAAGCAATCGGTGCATCATATCAAATATATTATCCGACACTGACGTCAGGCCATAATAATTGCCTGGAATCTCTTTGTCTTCTAATGCTTGCCGAAGTGCCGGTAACATTCCCCACTTTCGTTCACTGTAAGCTGCTGTCGTCATTGACATATTAACCTCTTTATAATCATTATGGATTTATTAATAACATTCTTCAAAATATTCGTTTGTCATTAATTGATCAACACACTACTGTTCTGATCGATCTGCATAGATCTCTTTAATTATTTCAAACGCGTAATCTACATCTCCTGGCTCACTCAGCTTTAGCATCGGGTATCCTCCGAACGTTTGCTTATATTCAATTTTGTTTTGCCTATCTATCGCTTCATAATTACCCTTTCGGAGGTAAACAATGAGTAATTGCCCGACTGGCTGCAGCCAAGCTAACCCTTTCGATCTACTGTTGATGGGCCGCTCGAAATTGAAGGTTCTCATCGTTTTGTGGTCTTTCTTCACCAAGTCTTTACCTAATGATTCTATCTTTGCATTTAAGAGTCTGAATAATTCATTCGCACCAGCAAATTCAACTGCACTGTCGCTTGCGGAAACGGTTTTCCTCTTATCTCCTTTTGACTCTATGAGTGTAAGGAGTTTCTTAACTTTCGATATATGCTCTTCGAATGTTGAGATAAATTCATCGGGCAAAAATTCATCTTTTTTCAAGGCGATCGTGTATTTTAACTGTTCGTCAATGATAATTGATATATTTTCCATTGTCTGCACAACCTCCGACTTATTTGAATATTATATAATATATTGTTGTAATATTGTCAATATATATTTTTCAATAATATGCATTGTAATCAGCGATATTCCACATTGATAGTAAGTATTAAACCAAGAGATGGAAAATGACTAAAATCGATACTAATTTATTTATTTAAATCTAATAAGATGATAGGGGCGAATTAAGATATATTGACATAAAAGATTTTTGCCATATATGAGGGACGCCCTCGGGTCGGACCAGGTGAAGTGCTTGTATTCAGGGCGAAAGAACGCAAGAATTAGGCCGTTTTTGGATGTTTTCGACCCCCAAAACCCTATTCTAAGGATGACGCTATATGCCATGGGCGAACAGGCCTTATGTACCTGGGCACGCGCTTCTTACGGCGGCATTTCGGGGCATGAAAACACTGACTTCTGGGATCTTAATCTAAGAATATCAATGAATTATCTTGGTCCGACCCCGAACCTCGTTACTATCACGCGTGGCCAGTGTCATGTTACGCCCCCCTTGGTTTCCTGCTTCCGAAGCATGACGAGGTCGTCGTCCAACCAGTGGCGGAGAAGATCGAGTCTGGATGACGCAGCCACGAGGCTTTCGGCGTGGACCGGCTTGATCCGGAACGGGAAGAGGCTCGGGCTGTCGGTCAGATCTTTCAGCGGAGATAAGCCGTTGGCGCGGGCGTGGAGAGACGCTTCTACCAGCCAGGCGATCAGTCGGAAATCCTCGACGGCGAGCGTGGCCCCGGCGGAGTAGACGCCCTTTCCGCCGGTCTCCTGAAGCACGCCCCAGTCCAGAAATGAACGTAGCACGCGGCGCGCCGCTCGCGATACCGTCTCACGTTCACCATATTGTTCGCGGACACGGCGCTGGACATGAGCCGCGGCAGCGGAGCCCTGAAGCCTCAGAAGACGGCCGGTCTGGATGGCTACACCCGACCAGAACGGGTAGACGGCCATGACCATCCCCCAGTGGATGGCCAGATGATCGCGCCGAGGAACACGTTTGAGGAGTTCCAGTCCTTCGACGCGCAACGACTCGAGTTCGCTCGGAACCGTCAGCCACGTCTTGAGGAGAATCGTGATGATCTTCTCGCGATTGCCGCGCTCGGCTTGGCCGCCGACGGACACTTTGTCCTTCAGCAGTTCCTGCAAGGCATCGTTGACCGCAGCCTTCTCATTTCCTGCCAGGATCAGGTTGGCCGTCTGCTCAAGCCATTCCAGACGCACTCGCTGACTGAATCCGATCTGGTTGGTTCGTCTGGTCATTCGCCCCTCCTCTCAATTTGGATCAGAGGGACGATGAGTTCCTCGACTGAAACGCCGCCGTGGCTCACAGCGCGCTGCTTTTCTTGGACAAACGCCTGCCGAGCAGGGGCCAGCAGGGCGAGGTAGTCCTCCGGGAGACCAACGGTGCCCCATTCCAGCGCAGCGGGAAAGCGTTCTTTCACTTTGCCGCGAAGGGCTGCGTCAGGATAGACGCGGACTCGTTCACCGCGCAGGTCCGCCACAGCCCCTTCGGATGGACGACCGCAACCTTCCGCTTCGAGGTTGCCATGATCAGAAGTCAGATAGACACGGAAGCCCCGATCCAAGAGCAGATCGAGGAGTGTGTTCAGATACGGCTGCTTGGCCCACTGGCACACCTGGTTGTGCATCCCGGCGGTGCCCATTTCCATCCCGTGCATGATCTTGTCGACCTTGTCCACGACCAGCCCGGCGACCCTTGCCTTGGGATGAGAAAGCGCTTCGGAAACGGGTTCCAGACCGCCGTCACCGAGCCCCTTGAGGTAGACGACCTCGTTTGGCATAAGGCCCTGATCCGCCCAGAATTGCGCCCAAAGAGCGGGTTCCTTGTCCGTGGTCTGGATGCTGTTCGGAAAAAAGATGGGAGCCTTGCCTGCGAATGTTGCCTGGCGCGAGACGGAGGTAAGCGAAGGAATCCAGGCAAAGACCGCCTGCTCCCGGAATCGCAGCCCGGGCTGTTTTGAGGCAAGTGTATCCCGGACCACCAGCCATTGGTCCATGGCAAGGCCGTCCACCACGATCAGTGCGATCTTGGAGTTGCGGTCTTCTCCCATTTGGCGGGCAAGAAACCGCGGGAGGTGATGCAACATGACCGGTGGTACCGGTGGCAGGTTGACAAGCCCGGCGTATCGCTTGAAGAGCCAACCTGCGAAACCGGCATCCACCTGCGCCTGCAAGTTCTTGATGCGTTCGCCCGTCGATTCGGGAATAGCTTCGGCCTGATCGTTCGCCAGCAGGATCGTCTCCGCCCATCCACGGGCAAAGTGGAACCAGTCCGTGTGCTTCGCGTCCTCGGCCGGAATGGATGCCTCCAGGCTGTCGATGAGCTTGCCCAGGCGACGAGACCTGTCTTCGATGGGAGCGGTACGAACGCCGATGCTTACCCAAGTTCTGGACAAGGTGTCCGCATGCTCGTGTGGAACTGAATGCAGCAACCCCTCGACGAACAGGTTGTCGATGTAGACCCGGATGTCATGGTGGTCGAAGGGAAGTTCGACAGGTCCCTCAATGGACAGACCGTAGGGCTTCTTGTCCTCACAAACGCCGGATGTCCCTTTGGCTGCCTCACGGTCAAGGAAGATCGGCCAGCGCTCCTGGAGGAACGCGAAGAATGCCTCCCGGTCCGTAACCAACGTCTCAAGCGGCCAGTCATCGAAGGCGTTGTTCTGGCACAGAAGCTGGATGAACCGTTTGTCGAGGTCAGCCGGGATTCGCTGTCCGCGGTAGTGACGGCGGAGCAGCACCCGCAAAAGGTCCGATGGCTGTTTGACCAGCTCGGGCGCGATTTCAAAGACGTGCCGGAGGACGAACTCCTTGGTGGCGTTGTCGCCCAACTGGCCGGGGGCATGTCTCTTCTGCGCCTCATACAAGGCATCGAGGTCCCCACGATCCAGAGCGGTCACGACCGGGTAGCTGAGATTCGGGAAGATGTCGCCGAGGTTGAAGGAGAGTCTGCGGCCAGCCTGAAGGAGGTCGTAGGGCAATCCACTGAGGTCGCTGGCTTGCGAGCGCAATACGACGACCAGGTCCGTGTGCTCGCCGCGGTCCCAGCGGGAGCGAAATTTCGACTCGTAGGCGTAACGGAACGCGATGTGGTCTTCAAACGGGATCAGCTCGAATCCACGCTCGCGGACGCCTTCGAGAATCCCTTCTTCGAGGAGGAGTCCGTCCGGGTCGGCCACCAGGGTGAGTCGGGCGACCTTCGGGGTGAACTCCCGCAGAATGTGGCTACGCCACGATTCTGCGGGAGGTGATGAGGACTGAGTGATGAGTGATGAGTCGGTGGTCATGCTTTGTCTCGCCTCCGTTCGACAGACACGCGCAATCCACCGATGACCTTTGCAGTTTCCTTCGCTAGGCGCATAAGCTTTTGGAAATTATCTTCATCAAGATATTCGGCATCCAGCGCCACATAAAGTTGCGATCGAACTTCCGCACACGATGCCTTTGCGATAGATAAAAATTGGTGGAATTCTCGAGGATTGCCCCGCTCGAATCCTTCCGCGATATTGGACATGATGGAGACAGCAGCGCGCTGAATCTGTCCGCTCAAACCATAGTCCCTGGCAAAGGCTCCAGTCCGAGTTACATCGTAAATCGCACGGGTCAATTCCCGCGCCTTCTGCCAAGCAATCAGGTTCTCAAACTCTTGGATTTTCTCACTCATCACTCAGTCCTCATTACTCATCACCCCGAGCCTTCGACGCGAATGACAATAAGTGGCGAAAGCTCGGGATAGGCATGGGCCTTCTGATCGAGCTGCTCCTGGAAACTCCGCTCCTCCTGCGAGAGGAGGTTCAGGCGATAGTTGCGGACCTGGGGCAGGCCAATCCGCTCGACGGTCTTGCGGCGCGCGGCAAAGGCGTAGTCGGCCTTCTCGCGCTCACGTGCGATGCGCCCCCGGTGCTCTTGCACGAGCGCTTCGTAGATGGGCTTCCCGTGTTCTTCAGCGGCGTTCTGTAACTTCTCAAAGGCAGCTTGCGAGACCGAGGTCTCCATCACTGACCGGATGTGTGTGCTTGCCGCGAGGAGCTGATCCCACACGTGTCTGGCCGTCGGCATATAGACCATGCCGTTGTCGGCCAGGAAGAGAGGCATGATCCTTCGACGGTTCCACTCCATGGTGGCAATCGCGATCCGCCACAAGGACCAGACACCCTGAACTTCCTCGGAGAGACCTGGGATCGACACGATGGGGACCGGCTGGCCCGGCGCAAAACGCGGGAGCCGCATGGCCAGTCCACGGACCTTCGGCTCTTCAAGGGTAAGGTGACGGGCGGCCGGAAGCCTCTCGGCTTCCTTACCGGAGAAGACCACATTCTCGTAGGTCTCGCTGTCGGGCCAGGTGAGTTTCCAGCTCTGGCTTCTCCTCTCGGCCTGGCCGCCATGCGCCTTCAGGTAGCTCACGGTCATGCGCTCGACCCAATGGGGCAAGGGGTGGGTCAGCAGCCGCTGGGCTTCGCCAGGCTCCAGGTCCTCCGTTGCGCCAAAGACGGATGCGGTCGTGCGCGCATCGCGGGCCTGCTCCTGCAAGCAGGCGACCACGCTCTCCACGGATTCCTCCACCTTTTCGGGATTGAGGATCGCCTCGACATACATCTCGTCGAACATGTGGCCCGCCTGGGCCGAGTCGAGGACGTCGCCGGTCTTGTCGATGCCGAACTCCTCGAAAATGACGGCGAGCTTCTGCTCCAGTACCTCGCGGACCCGATGCTCGACCGAGCCTTCGAAGACGAAGTTGACCGCGCGAACCGCGTGGGCCTGGCCGATACGATCCACCCGGCCGATCCGCTGTTCGAGGCGCATCGGGTTCCAGGGGATGTCGTAGTTGATCACCACGTGGCAGAACTGGAGGTTCAAACCTTCCCCGCCGGCGTCGGTGGAAATGAGAATACGGACATCCTTGGCGAATGCCTCCTGGACTCGCTTACGTTCTTCCATGTCCATGGAGCCGTTCAGACAGACGACCGAGAACCCGCGCTCGGTCAGGAATCGACGCAGCATCTCCTGGGTGGGAACGAACTCGGTGAACACGAGCGCCTTGAGCTCCGGATCGCTCTCCTCGGACTGAAGGCGGTAGAGCCAATCGAGCAACGCCTCGGCCTTGGCATCCGGTCCGATCTGCTCGCAGCGGGCCGCGGCTTCCAAGAGCAGCTTGACCTCAGCGCGTTCGTTCTTGAGCGCCTTGAGGCGGGTGCGGAGCAGCACGTCGATTTGCTCCTGGCCGTCCAGGTCCGCCCATTCCTCTTCAGTGGTGAGCGGGAATAATGTCAGTTGTTCCTGGGGTGCGGCGAGCGCTTCAAGTCGCCTTTCGAGTGTGGTGCGGATGGCGCTTGTGCTGGAGACCACCAGGCGCTGCATCAGGATCATCAGAAAGCCGATGTAGCTCCGCTTCTCCCGCATGGCCTGGTTGTAGCCTTCGCGGACGTATTCGGTGACCGCCTCGTAGAGGTGCTGCTGATTGCGGTGACGCTCTTGCCATGAGACCGGGCCAAGCTGCGTGCGCCGCGGCTTGAACAGGGGCTTCCCATCGGCATCAATGGCGCGGCGCTTCTCGGTGCGGATGACATGCGGCTGGACCCGCTCGCGGGTGACGCTGCTGATATCCGGGAACTCCTGGGCGTCGATCAGGGAAACCAGCCGATGAAAGGCGTCGGTCTTGCCCTGGTGCGGGGTGGCCGAAAGCATCAGGAAATATGGAGCGGCCTCGGAGAGTCCCTGGCCCAGTTTGAAGCGGGCCACCTGATCGGTGCTGCCGCCGAGTCGGTGCGCTTCGTCCACGATGACCAGGTCCCAGCCGGCGGAGATCAGATCCTCGAACCGTTCGCGATTGTGCTCGCTCACCTGAGCCGCGCTCCATCCGCGGCGCTTGTCCAGGGGCTTGACCGAATCCATGGGCACGACCACCTGCGCAAATAAAGTCCACGGGTTGCGGGTCACGGGTTGCGAGTCTTCCTGACCCGAGACTCGGGACTCAGGACTCGTGACTGCCGAAATGCGGCCCAGCGTTTTGATGTCGTCCGGCAAGACAAGCTGGAAATGCTCGTTGAAGTGGGCCCGCATTTCGGCCACCCACTGGCTCACCAACCCCTTCGGGGCGATGACGAGCGTCCGCTTGACCAGCCCGCGAAGCTTCAGCTCACGCAGAATGAGTCCGGCCTCGATGGTCTTGCCCAGGCCGACCTCGTCCGCCAGGAGATAGCGCACCCGGTCGCTGCTAATGGCGCGGGACAGGGCCCGTATCTGGTGCGGCAGCGGGATGACGGAGGACTCGATGGGCGCGAGCAGGACGTCCTGGGTCAGGGCGTCGGCTACCCGCGCGGCAGCAGCGATGTAGGACAAGTGATGAGGACTGAGGACTGAGGACTGAGTGGAAGAAATCTGGGCTGCCTCTATCCGGATTATTGAATCAGTTGAAGGAAGCCAGACTCGGAAGGACGTATTTCCCCACAGGCAGGCTTTCTCGATTACCTTGCCGGTGGCCTGATGGGTGAGCACATACACCCAATCTCCTTCAGAAATGGAGGTCTGAGCGTGCTCTATCATCTGCCTCCGACCTCTTTTTGTTTTTGAACAGATGCTCGGAGCCCGCCGACTATACGGGCAACCTCTTCGGCTTGTTGCATAAGTCGTTCGAACATGGATTGATCGATGTGGCCAACATCCAGCGCCACATACAACTGGGAACGTATTTCGGCGCAGGATGCCTTTGCAGTTGAAAGAAACTGGTGAAACTCACCACGTCCACCCCGCTCGAATCCTTCGGCGATGTTGGACATAATGGACACCGTAGCCCGCTGGATTTGCCCACTAAGACCATAATCTTTGGCGAACGCCCCTTGCCGCGTCGCCTCATATATGGCCCGCGTCAGTTCCCGCGCCTTCTGCCACGCAATCAGATCTTCAAATCTCTCAATCTTTCCCATACTCAGTCCTCAGCACTCATCCCTCAGTCCTCGTCAACGCCTGGTCGTACCACATGAGGAGCTTGGGGTCTTCCTGGAGGACGTTCTCTGGAACCTTGCGGGCTACGGTGATGATCGTGACGTAGTCGCGCTCCTGCCATGCCTTCTTGAATCCGGCCCGGACGGCCTCGAGGCGGAACACCTTCAAGCGCTTCTGGCTGGACGTCCGGTAGTCTTCGAACTCCTTGAGCAGAGACCTCTCGCGCAGCTTCTCCAGGTCACCGGCCTTGTTGGGGTCGGGCACATACCAGCGGTCCTTGCCCTTAGCGCGTAGGCTCTCGTCGTCTTTGGGCAGGTTCCGCAGCTCTTTGAAGTTGCTGGACAGGTAGCTGTGTATCTGGTTCGGCACCTCTCCCTTGCCGTCATACCGGAGGAAGTTCTGCTCCAGCAGTTCCGATAGCTCCAGCGGCTTTTCGTGTTTCTGCCAGCCACCGATCTCTTTCATAAACTGCGGATGGATTTCCTGAAATGTCTGCGGCTTTCCAACAAGTTGTTGCTTAAGCCACTGGATAGCCGAAGACTCGTCGGTAACGAAGAGTTGGAGTTGCAGAACCTCCCGTACGGTCATTCGCTTTTTGTCGTATTCGGCTACCTGTTCAGGAAGAAAGTACATCCCATCCCGCTCTGAGAGCCTTTGTTCAAGGCCAGCATAAAACTCTGACATTGACAATGGAACTGTGACTCCGCGTTGCACATGAAACGCAACCATGCGGTCAAAGAGCAAATAATTTTGGCGTTCGGCGATTATCTTGGCTTGGTTATCTCTGGAGACGAACAACGGGAGTTGCTTCAGATGTGTGCGAACAAAATCCCAGACTCCATCTTCAGTTCCAGCTTCGAGCTTGAAGCGATCTTCCAGGCCGCCGTTCGGCTTATAAGCTGATATTGCGAGGTCTTGTTTGACTGCACCCGCGTATACATTCGCATTATAACCACCCTGTTTCTTGTCTAAGATGGCCACGTTGGCAACAATGAAACCCGCCTGTTCAATGGCCTGCTGGAGGGAGGCCCACACAGATGCCTTTGTATTCGAAAACTCCACTGTAATCCATCTACCTGGCTTTAATATTCTGCAAAATTCACTAAAGCATCTTGTAATTATTATCTGGTATTCTGGGAGCGCCTTGTCGTGCCTATTGTTTACAATCGCCTCTTCCTTGACATTTGTTGAGACTCGTAGCCAAGCCTCCCAGATCGTATTGAGATCGGAATATGCCAAATTGGAGCCGAAAGGTGGATCAATAAATATATAATCCACTGAATTATCAGGAATAGGCAAGGCTGTAGACGACCCAGTTCCAATGATGGTCGAACCGTTTGGACGCAAAATCCGCTCGATGGCATTGACTCGTATTGGCCAATATCTCAAGGGGTTTTGTTCAAGTGAAATAGTGGGAGGATGAAGCATCCCTTTCATGTTCCCTGATGCTGCTCCTCCTCCACCGGTAAAGTAGTTTGAGATATGCAGGTTGCTGAGTTTTGAGAGACGTGTAACAAGACTTGTAAATACGAATTTGTTTTTGCTGGTACCACAATGCGCCCATAGCGCGCTCGCCGCGATAAGATTGCGTCGAGTAAAAAATAAATCCTGATGGGTAATTCCAAGACCCCGCGGCTCATCAGTTTTTGAACCAGATGGAACCTCTGAATCCGGAAACCAGTTCTCAATGCTTTTCTCGTCTACCTTCCGAAGAACCGCCAAATCGAACTCATCAAGGCTCTTTTTAAAGCTCTTATTGCCAAGAGTATAGTTGATCTCAACGGGAACCTTCTTGGGTGTCTTGTCAATTCGGCCCTTGACGCGGTCCATGGAAGAAGACCATGCTCGTTTCAATTCTCCTTTTGAAACAAGCGCTTTGCAGGATGGGCACTCGAAGGCATCCAAGGCACACCCATTCTTATGATCTAAAGCAACTTCCCAAAAAACAAGCTCCTCTTCGCAGGCATTGCAGACAAAAACATCACTCCAAATGACATAGTTGATATCACAGATTATATTCGAGCCTGGATGCTGTGTTTTGTACATCCAGGCGCAAGTGTCTTCTGCTTTCTTGAGTATCTCTTGGCATTCCGCACGAAACAGATTTGTTGCGTAGGGCAGGTTATATCCTTGTGCAATAAAAGTAGCCGCTGGGCTTAACTCGGTTTGGATTGAATATCGTTCACCCCATAGAGAATCTGTCATATCTGCAGATATCGCTGCTTTCGTCTTTTGATCCGCCATGCCACATTCTCTGGCCGCCACGCCCGTCATCCCCGTACCGCAGAATCCATCAAAGACCACATCCCCTGGTTCGGTGTAATGGAGGATGTACCGCATGATGGCTTTGTGCGGGACCTTGGTGTGATAGGAGTGGGCGTTGTAAATCGGGTCGTTCTTGCCCTCGCTCACATCTGCGGCAAACGGTTCGCGGCTGTATGGCTTGTTCGGGTCGTAGGGCTTGCCGTAATGCTTGATGAAGTCGGCGATGAACGGATTCGGGCAGGCGGTGTAGTACGGCGGGTCGGAGAGCGCCAGGATGTCCTCGTCCGAGCCGATAGGGAACCCCTCGATCTTGCGGAACTCTGGGTCCTTCAGCTTCTCGCGCAGGATATTGAGGAAATGATTCCGCCGCTCCTCATCGTTCGGAAACGTCATGCCCAAACAGGTCACAGGCCCCGAGTCGCGGGTCGCGGGTCGGTCTGTTTTAAAGAAGGTAGGCTGATTGTCTTGCTTGTTCTTCATGGTCTCGCTTTCATTTCAAATACTTCTATGCACGAGCTAAGCACGCGTGTATAGAACGTATAACGCCTTTCCCCTGTTAACGTGATTCAACCCCTTACGAGCGCCGCTCATAAAATCGCTCGTAAATACGTGCGCGCACGCATTTACGAGCGATGCTCATAAAAAGTGCCTTTCCCTTTTCCTCTCCGTTCAATTTTTTCCTCTTTAACCAATCGATTAAGCAACCGGGTTGCCTGAAATGGTCCAATTTTGCACAAATCCACCACGTCCGCTCTCTTAATGGAACCGTGCGTTTCGATGAATTTGATCACCATCTGTTCCTGCTGGATAGGGTCGAACCCGGCCTGTCGGACATAGGCGGCCTTCTGATCGGTTTTCTTAAACACAGCGACACATTAAAGTGCGCATAGCCTTTTCAGAGTCGGATTGCCGGTTCGCCATGGTTCGAACACGCTTTCAACGGCGGCAGGGACGGAGTCGAGCGTCGGAAAGTACCGATTATGGG
>Ga0302237_1002521_pt1 | contig 11237 bp, 5 predicted proteins | sample AAG_UR_Ala_MG_FD_193530 | JGI IMG/M metagenome (GOLD analysis project Ga0302237, IMG submission 193530) | Enriched activated sludge microbial communities from anaerobic digester in WTTP, New Holstein, Wisconsin, United States - AAG_UR_Ala | ecosystem: Engineered > Bioreactor > Anaerobic >...
CTATTGAAGACATTGCATCGAGATTTATAGATGAAGGGTTCGATACAGAACCAATTGAAGATTTTATTACTGCAGTTCGTAAACATTGCATAAGCCCATGCCGAGAAGAAATCGCTCTCCAAAACATCAGAGATAGGTTTGGTGCTTATCCTGGAGGAGTAGGTTTTTTAGGTATTATGGTACTTGCAGCACATCGGATGCAGGAAGATGAAGGTATTGACGAGTCTAATTATTTTCTCAGGCTGAGAGAGACAATGCGGCTACCGGTCAGACAAGGCAGGCCCGAGGGAATGCCTCCAGGGTCTGAGGAGTTTTTGTGGATAGCCTGGAACAGGTTCCTTGTCAAATCTGGTTTTCAGACTACAGCCGAACAGGGCTCTGGCCCCCAGAAATATCTTAGATACGTTTTCTCCCAAGCTATCCTCCGCAATGCTGATAAGCAGTTTCTTAAACAGAAGTATCAGGCTGCAAATCTTCCACCTACATTTGATTGCGATCAGCTGGGGTTTTGGCTTACCAGGCAACACATTACACGTAAACATTTGAGTGAAGGAATTCATCATCCTGATCCTGCCCGGGCATGGGAGTTTTATCGAGCTGCGCACAGAGAATACGAGGCTGGTAGCTGGGGAGACCATGGTAATGCTCCAACTTCTTCCTTACGCTTAAGGTTCCAAAACATTGAATGTGGTATTTATCGAACAGAGAGTCTGCTGGGCGATGCTCAGTACCTTCTCTTCCCTAAGTTGCCAGGCCGGTTGCGACAAGGACAACTGTTTATTTTATTGTCTGATAGCAGACAAGTCGAACTCCGTCCTCTGCGAGCCGGTTTTTTTAGACCTTTATGGCAGCAAGAGCCATTTGTGAGTGAGGCGATAGAATATGATATAAGCGGAGATCCGCATATAAAAAAGCTTATTTTTCCTAAACGCGATTTCTGGATTCTCACAACAGATCCCGAGAATCCTCAAGGAACATTAGCTACTTGGAAGCCTTATCTCGAACTTGGTGAAAAACTGTCTGTCCTGTGCCGAACAGGACCATTCGTAGCGGAGATGTTGCGTTTCAGAGAAGCAAAGCTCATTGACTGGTTCAATTATGTTGAGCATGATGGTTGGATTGAATTTCATGGTTGCATGGTACTATCTTACGATTGGGGTTCGTTCATTACTACCCCGGAATGCCGAGCTCTTACCGATGCCCTTACTCCTCACACTGTAGCTTCTGTTGCTTTATCTGGTGGCCTACGAGATCCCAACCAAAATGCTTGGTTGGAAGGATTTCCGCCATTATTAAAGATTTATGGGTTTGACAATAACTTCGAGGTTACCTTGACCGCAAGTGATGGACAAAGGATCTTTCATGAAGATGCTCAGCGCCAACAAGAAATTCAATTGCCAAACTATCTTGAACCGGACGCATATCAAGTTGAAGTAAAATGGAATGGAAAACGGGCAGCGGTCAGGATGTTTAGAATTATCTCTTGGGACAAAATTCAAGAGCACCCAAGTCCCGAGAAGTTAGTTAATAGGTATCCTGCTTCAACTGGCGGACTAACCTTGCGGGGTGCAATTATCATTGAAGAAGTAACCGAATGTGGGGAGGTGTAACACATGCCTAAATGGAAGTTTCTGGTTGTGAGACATTCGGGTGGCGCTCAGCAACGACGCCAAATATGCGCTGTAATCAAGGAGCATATCGAGAGACAAGGCTTAGCATCTACCCTTCCATTGGTCAAATATGAAGTAAGTCGTGGATTTGAATACTATCTCGGTATTGCGGTGGATGTAAACACAAAAATAGACGGTTGTTCTGCAGAAGACTTTGCTCGCGCAGTTCTCCGTGGTGCTGGCATCACCAGAGCCACGAGTCCTCAATACGGTTGGTTGATCAAGCCAGAAGAGGTTGGAGGTTTATTTCGGGGCAACATTGAGTGCGAAAGTTTTACAATCCCTATTGCGTATGAGCAAGATGACGATTACGAAGCGCCTGCTACAGATCAGTTATTCTCAATGTCAGATATTACTGAATTGTACCCTCTCGATGTCAGTCTTACCGACTCAGAGAGTTATGAACGATTACTTCAATGGTGCAGTGCGACAGGAACGGGCAATCTTCAACGAATGCAGACTACCTGTGTCACTCTCGGAGTCAGTACCGATTGGGGTGGAGCCTGGTCGGTCCTTCGTCGTCTCGTGCTGTTGGGACATGTCGAATTTGATATGCGAAACGCTGTTCGTTGGGGTGTCATTCCCCCTGTGTTTGTAATGCCTGCCGAAGAAGGTGAGCCTTGTTTCCTTGCTGGTCAGCGGACACCAGGGTTGATCCAGGCGATCAAGGGCCAGGTTGACATAACCGAAGAAATTCAACAGGATGGTCCGCCAATAATAAGAGTTCACGGGATAGAGGGGGATAGCAACATTACAGTACGTTCAGGGCGCCAAGTTGCATGCGTCGGATGTGTTTCCGCGCGGCTAAGTGACCTGCTACCAAGACTCGGCGACTGGGCAAGCATGATACCCGTATGGGACGAGCAAGACTTTTCACGATACCAAATTAAAAGGTATGAGCCAGAGAGCAATAAATTTTTAAATCTATCTCACCCTACCCAGTTTAAAGAAGGTCTCTATCAATTCATTTCTGAACCGTCGAATCGGCAGCAAATTGTTACTGTAGCTTTTTTTGACGAACAGAAGAATAAATTTTTGTGTGGAGATTTTTATGGTTTACGCTTTTTGACTCGACAGGGTGTCGGGGTCTCTCGGGCTTTTTATGTAAACAGTACCAAGGAGCTTCTAATGCCGATTGCAGATCGTTGGCCCATGCCTTACGAACGAGCTTTGGTGCTTGCCAGTGGCTGTCTGCCTCGGAGATTGCGCACAGAATCAGGAGTGACAGTAATATCTTACACGGGTATCACAGAAAGTTTGAGGGAACGTTTTAGCGATCTGCTGGGTCTGGAGATAGTGGGGGAACTATGTATGATGTAATTGGAGCACATGCCCGTTTGAGTGAAATATATAGGTTGTACGTGGAGAGCGCTTTCCCTTTTCGTTATCCAGCTTTAGATCGGGAAAGACACGCGATTCTTGGCCAATCCGGGATCCTTGCCCAAGAGCCCTTGATCGAGCCTATCCCCCTTTACCCGCTATCCGATTATACCATTACTACAGCCGAACAACGTCTTGGAAAAGAGTATACCGGTTTGACAGCCTTAAGCGCTGGCCTCCTGCCACCAGCAGCCCGCCTTTATCAGCACCAGTGGGATGCGTTGAATGCCGTAGTGAAGAAAAAAAAAGACATTGTGGTTACCACTGGAACTGGCTCTGGTAAAACTGAGTGTTTCCTTCTCCCCTTGTTGGCAGAATTGGCTTTGGAATCGACAAAGTGGGAGCCTTGCGGGGGAAACATCGAAAGATTCTGGTGGAGGGATAAATATCCGCGTATATCGCAGTGGAGTCATTCGGCGCGGCCACATGCGATACGTGCCCTCATTCTTTATCCGCTGAACGCACTCGTTGAAGACCAATTGAGACGTTTGAGGACAACGCTTGACAGCCCCGATGTCCATAAATGGCTTGACAAACACCGTGCTCGTAACCGTATTTTGTTTGGGCGTTATACAGGACTTACACCCGTACCAGGTGTTAGCACCAGTAAATCGTCCTTAAAGCGTTTGCGCAATTCATTGCAACAAACTGATGCTGAGTGGCGTCGAATTGAGTCGGTGCTGGAACAGGAAGGTTCTGACCCTGATATCCGTTATCATTTCCCACAAATTGATGGTGGTGAGATGTGGTCGCGGTGGGATATGCAAGAGACACCACCGGATATCTTAATCACCAATTACTCAATGTTAAATATTATGCTCATGCGCAGGATTGAGGATGACATCTTCACAAAAACCAAGAGATGGCTCCAGTCGGATCAGTCAAACCTTTTCTTTTTGATCGTTGATGAACTACATTCCTATCGAGGTACGCCTGGCACTGAAGTCGCTTATATTCTTCGCTTATTTCTTGACAGGATAGGCTTATCACCAGATTCTGATCAGTTGCGCATATTGGGAACATCAGCGAGTGTTGAGGAAAATAATAAATCTGTGAAATTCTTGCGTGACTTTTTTGGTCGTAGTGATCGTTTCGATCTTATAAGCGGCAAACAAGTTTCGCCAAAACGTGATTCTCGGGTACATCTCTACTCCTATTCGAGCAACTTCGGGAATCTGGCGACAGCAATCCAGACTGACCCACTGGAGACTATGCTGCCACCTGAGATTGGAAGCGAGAAGAACCAGACCGCTATTTCTGAATTTATCAAAAGTATCGGTTGCAATCCCGAATCTTTTGAAACAATAGAGGAAGCTCTCGATAGCTCACTTGAAAAAATATTTGCCAACGATGCAATTAGAGATGCCTGTTGCGAAGCCAATGGTACAGTGCGAGCTACAAGAGCATCTGATTTAGACCGACTGATATTTGGTTCCCGTGACGATTCAAGCAATCTTGGTGTTTCGAATGCTCTCCGAGGACTACTTCTTGCCATCTCGATAGCAAAAAAGAATACTGGAGTGACGCCGCAACCAATACGGGGACATTTATTTTTCCATAATTTAGAGAATCTTTGGGTATGTTCGAACCCGCAATGCACTGATTCCCAGTACAGCAAGGAAGAACGTGCAAAGACTACTCCGAGCCCAAAATGTGGTATGCTTCACGCTAAACACCGTTTAACTTGCTCATGTGGTGCGCGGATTCTTGACCTCATAATATGTAGTGCTTGTGGCGAAATATTTCTTGGAGGTTTTACAAAAGATATACAACTTGGTCAACAGTCTGCAAAAGTACTCACGCCAGACCAACCTGATCTGGAGCGTTTGCCGGATTTTTCCAGTCACCAACGAAAACATAAAGAATACGGCTTGTTTTGGCCGTCGAGAGATAATCCTGTAAACGAATCATATCAACACAACCATGATAACCACCATTGGGCTCATGCCATGCTCGATGTATATACCGGGGTTGTGTGGTGTGCAGCCATAGAAAGTGATAACAACACTGTACAGGGTTGGCTTTATACGGTTACTAATGGAGAAGCTGAGGCTATGCCACCAGTGTGTCCCCGTTGTGATACCGATTTTCGGAGAGGCTCTGCTATTTCACCTTTGCGGCAACACCGAACTGGTTTTCAACGATCAAGTCAAGTCTTGGCAAGTGCCCTTGTGAGGGAAATGCCAGAGTCAATAGCAAACAGGCCAAGCCGTAAGCTTGTCATCTTTTCTGACAGTCGGCAGGACGCTGCAAAGCTGGCTGCTGGTATGGAACTTGATCATTTCAGAGATATGGTTCGTATTTGCCTCATGGGGGCACATAGTCAATTCATAAGGATGCTATTTTCCGCAATTTATAGATACTGTAGTGATGACATCCCTTTGCGTCTGATAAGGAGCATTAATCCTAGGTTGGCCGACGACATGGAAAAACCCCCGTTCAGCGCTTTCGAAGCTTTGTTCAAGCAGTTCCGAATTGCCTATCCAAGTCTTGTAAACAACATGCGTGATATTGCTGATGGCGATGAAGAGTCTTTCAACAATGAAATGTCAGACCTGATATGGGGCTATCCGTGGCGTGTGCCGCTTCGCCAAATTAGGGATATTGTCTGGGATCGATTACTATCAATGGGTATCTGTCCAGGCGGAACAAGAGCTGATTCGCTTTACTTTGATGATAGCAATCAACGTAAACAATGGTGGGAATGCTTCGAATGGACTACATCCATTGAACGTCCTAAAGCCGGACCGTCCGCAGCAGAAACTCAACACCTTATCAACATGAAAAATTCTCTAATGAGGGAGCTGGTCTTATGCCTGTTTCCCCATGTAACGAGAACCTTTGAGAGTTTGGGGCTTGGTTTTGTTACATTTAGATATCCTGGAAAAGCAAGACCTGTCCTGATAGAGGCTTGCCAATCGATTATTCGTAATTTGTGCGAGAGAAAGCGTTTTCGTTACTGGCCAGACTTTTTCCCTGATCCCAATGGACAAAATAAACCTTTACAGCGAGCAACACTCAAATACTTAGGCGATGTAGGGTTGGAACCGCTTGAAATAGCAGAAACGCTACGCTATGGCGGTGTTTTACTTAAAGGTGATACGGGGCCCGGTATTGACTCGGATAATTTGTGGCTCGAAATACCTTCCCCTGTTTCGTCTGAAACCGGTGTCATTCAGGGGTGGAGTTGTCCAGTCTGTGGGTCATTTTTCTTGCATCCGAGCGGAGGTAGGTGTATTGACTGCAACAAAGAATTACGTCCTGGTTCATCGTCTGCCTCATTAGATTATTACCGTTACCTTGCGGAAAAAGTCTCCGGTGGTTTTCGTTTCCATAGCGAAGAATTAACTGGGCAAACTGACGCAGCCGAAAAGTCATGCAGACAACGTTGGTTTCAGGAAGTCTTCCTGCCTGACAAGCGTGAAATTCCAGCTGTACATGGTATTGATTTACTAAGTGTTACTACTACTATGGAGGCCGGGGTTGACATAGGTACATTATTGGCAACAATGATGGCTAATATGCCACCTCGCAGGTTTAACTACCAACAACGCGTTGGGAGGGCTGGACGAAGAGGAACAGGGCTCTCTCTCGCTGTCACATTTTGTCGCGGAAGAAGTCACGATGAATTCTATTATCATCGTCCGGAGGCTATTGCTGGTGACCCACCGACACCTCCTTATATAGATTCACGTCAACCGGAAATTATGCGACGAGTTCTTGCTAAGGAAATCCTCCGCATGGCATTTCTATCAGGCCGAACACCTTTATGCAAGAAATCTGACCATGAATTTGAATCTGTTGAAAGTGTCCACGGTGAGTTTGGTTCTGCCATGGCATGGAACATAGTTCGACCCGTTGTTGAAGAGTATATACTTAGTATGGCTGGTAAAAAGATTGTTGATAAAACAGTTGAATGTTTATCGATTGGAACCCATTGGGCCTCCGATGAAGGAGGCAGCCGAGAACTCCTCGATCAAATGCGTGATTATGTTGAACATGACCTTTTAATGGCTATTGATGATGTGGCCAACGATGATCGGTTTACTCAGGTGGCTCTGAGCGAGCGATTAGCGAGCGCTGGAATCTTGCCAATGTTCGGATTTCCCACTCGAGTTCGCACACTGTTCACCCAGGTTCCATTTCGAGGTGTGCCGTGGCCTCCTGAAAGAGGGACGGTGGCTCGTGAGCTTGATATTGCTATTAGCCAATTTGCACCTGGTTCCGAGACTGTCAAAGATAAGCAAGTGTATCGGGCTGCAGGAGTTGTAGACTTATTCCCATTGGGTGATCAAGTTGGAGTTCGACCAGGATTTAGTCCACCACTCAGGGACCAGAATAACATACCCATTGGGAACATCCAAATTGGGATTTGTCGTTCATGCCAAGCTGTAATATATCTTGATAGAATGCCAGAACCCCCGCCAGGCGGCGTAGAACCAAAGCCTATGCTCTGCCCCATTTGTGGCAATACTGCAATGCTTGCGCTCGATGCGCGTGAGCCAAAAGGTTTTTTCTGTTGTTTTAAAGAAGATTTTGAAGGTACATTCGAATGGGTACCTCGTGCCACTCGTCCGATGATCTGCGTTAATGCTGCTGAGCTCACGCCAGTTGATCAGACCAACCTCGCAATCCACTCTTCGCCAACGGAAGTAATATCTATAAATGACAACGGAGGCCAGGGAGGGTTTGATTTTCAGTCAGTTAACTTGCCGAGAGCACAAGGGTATGGTGCGTACGCTGTAGATCCATACTTTTGGAGTAAAATGAATACGTCTTCTTATCGCATCGCCCTTTTATCACGTCGTCATACCGATGTGATGATTGTTGATATGGAGAAGTGGCCGGACGGTCTTTATGCTGATCCAAGAACTGTGACTGGCCGGGCGGCTTGGTATTCTTTTGCATTTCTCCTACGAATTGCCGCCTCATCGCTCTTGGATATTGATACTCAAGAGCTACAAGCTGGTATTCGTACTCTTGAATCTGGGGATGTTCCGAGAGGACAGGCCTTTCTTAGCGACAATTTAGAGAACGGTGCTGGTTATTGCCGTTGGTTAGTCGATAAGGAAAATTTTCAACAGCTCATTTCAATTGCTTGCAATTTCGAGAGTGGACAGGTTGCTGCAAAATGGGTTTCTTCAGGACATCTCAGCCACTGTGATACTTCCTGTAATCACTGCCTTCGTGATTTTTACAACATGCAGTATCATGGCATTCTTGACTGGCGACTTGCTCTTGATATGGCACGTATAGCACAAAACCCTTTAGCCCAATGCGATCTCGGTAGTCCTCTTAGTGCTTCATGTAGTAACACCTGGCAACCTCTGGTAGAAGGTAACAATGCACCAGTTCCGAGAACTCTCAAACAATTTGGGTATATGCCATTGGACTCCGTTGATATTCCAACCTTTATCTCAACGAGAAGGGCTCGTGCTCTTATTGCATGTCATCCTTTGTGGACCCAAAATCACATACTATACCAAAACGTAGTCCACAAGGTAAAAGAGGCTTATCCAGACTTTAATGTTGAACCTCTCGATTTATTTCTTATAATGCGAAGGCCTGCTGAATATATCTGATGGAGTTACTTTTTGAAGTGGTATAGTAATGGCGGACATCTCGAAAAGCGTGGTATATAAACTAAACTTTTTTGAGGTGGAACATGAAAACAAAGAGAAAGAGTTATTCGAAGCAATTTAAAATTGATGCTGTAAAACTTTTGACAGGGCAAGGTTACAAAATAACAGAAGCCGCCAGGAATCTCGATGTTCATCCGAATATTTTGCGGAAGTGGAGAAACCAGTTAAATTGCGATAGCGAAAAAGCATTTCCCGGCAAAGGGCATATGGCACCGGAGAATGAGGAACTACACCGACTACGAGAAGAAAATAAGCGGCTTCGCATGGAGCGTGAAATCTTAAAAAAAGCCGCGGCCTTCTTTGCCAAAGAGTCGATGTAAAATATGACTTTATCCGGCAGCAACGGAAGGCCTACCCCGTAACTGTTTTGTGCAAGGTTATGGAAGTCAGCCGGAGCGGATACTATCAATATTTGGGAACAGATCATACTATGAAGATAGATAAGGATTTTAAGTTATTATCGGAAGTTCGACAAATCCACGGAGAAACCAGAGGCGCTTATGGTTCCCGCAGAATATCCAAGAGACTCTGTTCTCAGGGACATAATGTGGGTCGGTGTAGAGCACGCAGTCTGATGAAAAAAGCCGGTATATCCGTAAAACACCGCAGGAAGTTCAGGATAACAACGGACAGCAGGCACAACCTGCCCGTAGCGTCCAACCTTCTGGATCGCAATTTTCAGCCGGCTCGACCTGATGCCGTATGGTGCAGTGACATAACATATCTGTGGACCATGGAGGGGTGGCTGTATCTGGCGGTGGTTATTGACCTGTTTTCGAGAAAAGTTGTTGGCTGGGCAATGAGCGGCAAAATGAAAACATCGCTCGTTACCGAAGCCCTTTCGATGGCTTATTGGCGACGGAAGCCAGGACAGGGATTGATCCATCACTCTGATCGAGGCAGTCAATATGCCGGTTGTGAGTATCAAAATCTACTGGGTGTCTATGGAATGATCTGCAGTATGAGTCGAAAGGGCAATTGTTGGGATAATGCTGTTGTAGAGAGCTTTTTTCACAGTTTAAAAACAGAGTGGACTGCCGATATGCTTTATCGTAATAGAAACGATGCGAGAAGTGATGTGATTCGTTACATTGAAATGTTTTACAACAGCCATCGTCTTCATTCGTATTTGGAATATAAAAACCCGAATGATTTTGAAAAGAGTTTTATGTTGGCAAAAGCAGCTTAACTTGGTGTCCGTTTTTACTTGACCAGATCATTTTGATCAAATATATGCTACGGGGGTTTGCACTTTCATCTCTAACTAAGCCAACAACAAGAGGATGGATAGAAGAAATGTGACCATCGTAGAATCCGGAACGTTACGAATACCCCATAGTAAAGGAATTGATTTATGAGCTCAAACAACTTGTTAATAAGTATTCTCCAAGTGTTTACCTTGATGAAGGCAATACAGGTCTAATGATAAAAGACAGGGCAAGCAATAAATAACTGATGGAATATTGGCCGGACAAAAATATGATGATAAACAACAAAAATGACCATAAGATGGCTGGTGTACCACAAGATATCAGTGGCAATTACTATGTGGCTATCGCTAGATACGGTAACCCAGTTCATTATACAAAGGCATTCGTTGTTCGCTTAGATAAAATTATCCGAACTCTATATAGGATTTAACCTAAAAGACTTTCATAAAGCGGATAAGCCAATGGAGTTTGTAATGTTACTTAAGGGATAGTAATGAGGGAAGGTTGTTTGGTAATGTCCTTTACATGAGCTTACTATGGGTGCAAGACAAAATTCAACGTAAAGGAATATATCGAACGAATCAGATTTATCTCTGCATAGCGTTAAGAAAACATTTTTATTTAGGAAAATAATCAACCTTCCTATAAGCTGACACAATGCTGTCATTCATGTATAATATTATATTGATAAAAATCAAGGGGGTGTCACATGTCCTACAAATTCGATTCATTGATGATCATCCTCAACAAGCTCGACGGCAACGAGGATATAACGGTCTCAAGCTTAAGCGAAGAGCTTGAGGTAAGCGAAAGGACGATTCACCGCTATATGAGCACCCTTTTAACCGCCGGCTTTCCCATCGTGTTTGACAGGAATAAAAACAGCTACGTCTTTGAGGAAGGATACTCGCTTAAAAAGCCTCACCTGTCAGTTGAGGAAACCCTTGCGCTTGCCATGGCGGGCAAGCTGCTTGCGAACTTCGGCCCCGGCATGGAAAAAGGCTTGTCGGGTATAGAGAAAAAGCTGTCCTCCCGTACATCCGGGGACATGAAGCACATAGTATTCTCCGGGGAATACATGCCTTCCCATCCCGACCGGTACTTAAGAGACATCCACGGCGCCATAGTCAACTATCGCAAGATAAAGATCACATACAAATCGCTCATGGCCAAAAAGCCTTCCGAAAGCAAGGTTGACCCCTATTACCTTTTCTTTAGGGAAGGCATCTGGTATTTAAGAGGATATTACTACAGAGACAAGGCCCCCAGAACCTTTGCCTTAGACCGCATAATATCTCTTTCCGTCCTCGACGAGCATTATGTTCCGAGGCACA
>Ga0302237_1002522_pt1 | contig 11233 bp, 5 predicted proteins | sample AAG_UR_Ala_MG_FD_193530 | JGI IMG/M metagenome (GOLD analysis project Ga0302237, IMG submission 193530) | Enriched activated sludge microbial communities from anaerobic digester in WTTP, New Holstein, Wisconsin, United States - AAG_UR_Ala | ecosystem: Engineered > Bioreactor > Anaerobic >...
CTTTATAATACGGGCTCTTCCGTTTCACAACTCAGCGAGGGGAGGGTCCGATGGCAACCGGGTTTGGCATTATCGGCTGTGGCATGATCGCCAATTTCCACTGCAAAGCGGTGGCGGATATCCGGAACGCGAAGGTGGCGGCCTGTTTTGATATGGCGCCTGCGGCGGCAGATCGGTTGGCCGCTCAGTTTGGCTGCCGGGCCTACCACGATCTGAATGCGATGCTAGCAGATCCCGCCGTGGACGTAGTTACGATCTGTACGCCCAGCGGAGCCCACATGGAACCCGCCTTGGCGGCGGCCAAAGCAGGCAAGCACGTGATCGTGGAAAAGCCGCTGGAAGTCACCCTGAAACGTTGCGACGCGATCATCCGCGCGTGCGAAGCGGCGGGCGTAACGCTGGCCACGATCTTCCCGTCGCGGTTCCACGAATCCGCCCAGTTGTTGAAACGGGCCGTCGAGCAGGGCCGCTTCGGACGGCTGACGATCGGCGATGCGTACGTCAAGTGGTACCGTACCCAGCAGTACTACGACAGCGGGGCCTGGCGCGGGACCTGGGCGCTGGACGGCGGCGGGGCGCTGATGAACCAGGCGATCCACAGCGTCGATTTGCTGCTGTGGCTGATGGGCCCCGTGGTCGAGGTCACGGCGCACACGGCGACGCTGGCTCACCAGCGGATCGAAGTCGAGGATGTGGCCATGGCCACACTGCGGTTCGCCAGCGGGGCGCTGGGAGTGATCGAGGCCACCACGGCCGCTTATCCCGGTGCGCTGAAACGCATCGAGATCCACGGCTCGGAAGGTTCGGCGGTGCTGGAAGAAGAAGACATCAAGATGTGGGCCTTTGCCAAACCGACGGCCCGCGACAAAGCGCTGCTGGAGCGGATGGCCGGCAAGACGCACACGGGCGGCGGCGCGGCAGACCCCGCCGCCATCGGCCACCACGGGCACACGGCGATGTTCAAAGACGTGTTGAAGGCCGTCAGCGGCGGTTCGCGGCCGCTGATCGACGGAGCCGAGGGGCGCCGCAGCGTGGAGGTGATCCTGGCGATCTACAAGGCCGGCGAGTCCGGTCGTAGTGTGGCGCTGCCGCTGAGCGGGGACCCGGCGCTGAAAGCCAAGGCGAAGAAGTAGGACAACGCCATGAAACAGCTAACGGACTGGCTGGTCTATCTCCTCGTGCGGTTGGCGATCTGTTTCGTTCAGGCCATCTCCCTGGAATCGTGCCACGCGATCGCTCGGCTGCTCGCTTGGGTGGCGTGCGACGTGATCCGTCTGCGTCAGCGGGTCGTGGAGGGGAATCTGCGGCAAGCATTTCCGGACCTTTCGGCCGATGAGCGTCGTGAACTGGCCTGGCGGATGTGGGAGCACTTGATCCTGATGGGCTGCGAAATCGCCCAGGCGCCGCGCAAGATTCACGAGACCAATTGGCGGCACTACTTCCATTTCAATGGCAAGCGGGAGATGGTCGCGTACCTGTTGGACCCGCGTCCCACGATTTTCGTGTCCGGGCATTTCGGCAATTTTGAACTCTCCTCGTACATGATGGGCTTGTACGGGTTTCCCACCTACGCCATTGCTCGTCCCCTGGACAATCCGTACCTGGACCGCTACGTCAACGAGTTTCGCAGCACGCACGGGCAGTTCATCCTGCCCAAGGAAGGCAGTGCGGCCCAAGTCGAGGCGGTCCTGCGCAACGGCGGGGTGATTGCCCTGCTGGCTGACCAACATGCGGGCCCCAAGGGCTGCTGGGTGGATTTCTTTGGGCGTCCGGCCTCCTGCCACAAAGCCGTAGCCCTGTTCACGCTGGTCAGCGGGGCACCGCTGGTGGTGGCGTACGGCAAGCGTGCCGGTGGGCCCCTGCAGTTTGAACTGGGCGTCGCGGGGATCGCTGATCCCCAGATTCCCAGCGAACATCTGGCTGGCGTAAAACCGCTCACGCAGTGGTACAACCGGGTGCTGGAGGAGATCATCCTCGCCGCGCCGGAGCAGTACTGGTGGGTCCACCGGCGTTGGAAAGAAAAACCGGTGAAGAAGCAGGAACGCAGAGAACCGCCCAATCTCGCGGTGCCCGCAACCGATCAGCCCACACGCACTGCGGCATGACGGGTGACAGGATTCAGCCGGGCGTGGGCCCCAGACGAGCCAGCACCTCGGCGATTTTCTGGAACAAGTCGGCCGCGCGAATCGGTTTCGACACGTAGTCGTCCATGCCGGCCTCCAGGCAGCGTTCGCGATCGCCTTTCATGGCATGAGCGGTCATGGCAATGATGGGAACGTGTCCGCCGCTGTCGCGTTCCCGCTGGCGAATCGCGGCCGCGGCTTCCAAACCGTCCATCTTCGGCATTTCGACGTCCATCAGGACCAGATCCAGCGCGCCGTCCTGCAGCGCTTCCAACGCCGCTTGGCCGTCGCCCGCCACCGTGACCTGGTGTCCCTGCTTTTCCAGCATCGCCACGGCCAGTCGCTGGTTCACGAGGCTGTCCTCGGCCAGCAGGATGCGCAGCGGAGGCAACGTCACGGCAGCCGGACCTGCGGGTTGGCGGACGGCGATCTCGGCCGCTTCACCGCCCAACGCCGCCGCAATGGCATTGAAGAGTTCCGACTGCTTGACGGGTTTCATCAGCCGCGCGGACACGTGCAACTCGTGGCAACGCTCGGCATCGCCCGGACGAACGGCCGAGGTGAGCAGGATGACGGCCGCCGGCGGCAGACGGGGCTCGTGCCGGATCCACGCCGTCAAGGTCAGACCGTCCACGTCGGGCATGTTCAGATCGGTAATCACCAAGGGAAACGCCGACCCTCGCTCCGCGGCCGCCTGCAATGCGTCCATCGCTTCGCGGGCGCTGGACGCCGCCGTCGGCACCATTCGCCAGTTGCGCGTCATCTCTTCCAAGATCAGCCGATTGGTGGCATTGTCGTCGACGACCAGCACGTGCGTGCCTTCGATGAATCGCGGCCGGCCTGCGGACTCTCCGGCCGGGGGCAAAGGGGCCAGCGGGAAGGGAATCGTGAAACGGAACGTGGTGCCGGCCCCCACCTCGCTGTCGACTCCGACCTGTCCGCCCATCAAACGCACCAACTGTCCCACGATGGTCAGCCCCAGTCCGGTACCGCCGTAGCGGCGCGTCGTCGAGGCGTCGGCCTGGGTGAAGGGTTCGAAGATGGACGCGAGTTTCTCCGCAGGGATGCCGACCCCCGTGTCGCGGACGGAGAATTCCAGCGTCGCGTCGGCGGGCGTCTGCCGCTGGCACTTGACCTCCAGCACGATCTCACCCTCCTCGGTGAACTTGATCGAGTTCCCGACCAGATTCACGATGATTTGGTCCAGCCGCGTGCAGTCGCCCAGGAGGTTGTCGGGGGCTGCCGGGTCGATGCGGCAGGCCAATTCCAAGCCTTTGCGGTGGGCGGACATCGCCAACGGCTTCACCACGCTGCCGACGCGCTCACGGAGCGCAAAGGGCGCCGCTTCGATCTCCAGCTTGCCGGCCGCGATTTTCGAGAAATCCAGGATGTCGCAGAGCAGCCGCAAGAGCTGGTCGCTGGATTGGCGGGCCAGCGTCAGGTACTCGCGCTGGGGAGGCGTCAGTTCCGTATCCAACACGAGATCGGTCATCCCGATGATCGCGTTCATCGGCGTGCGGATCTCGTGGCTCATGTTCGCCAGAAAATCGCTTTTGGCGCGATTGGCTTCTTCCGCCTCGCGCTGGGACTTCCTAAGTTCCACGTTCGCCCGCTCCAACTCCGCCGTCCGTTGTTCGACCCGTTGTTCCAGCGAAGCGTGCAATTGCCGCAACCGCTCTGCCAGCACGTTGTAGCTGTGACCGACCACGGCAATTTCGTCGCGTCCCGACTCGGGAATCAGGGCCAGCGGCGAGTTTTCATCTGAGGCCGCAGCCGCCTGGAAATGACGGGCCATGGCCGCCAACCGCCGGCCCGCCACCACCCGGAACGCGACCACCATCGCGGCGCACAGGGCCGCCAGCCACAGGCACAGCAGCAGGATGTTCCGGCCGGCGTCTTTCCACAGCGCCGTGTACACGCGGCTCATCGGAATGCCGATCACGTCCATCCCCGCCACGTCGCCTTCCCGGTAGCCAAAGCCGCCGCTCGAACCGTACCGCTCCAGCAGCGATTTCGGAGAATCCTCCGGCCGGCCGTGACACTGCAGGCAGGCTTTCTCGATGCGCATCACACGTGCGCAGACGTAGTACTCCTCCAGTTCGTCGCTGTCCTTGGCCCCCAGACGCCGCGGCCCTTTCAAGTACTCCGCCTGCGGATGTTGGCGGAAATACGCGAGCATCTCCCGTTCGTCCGGCCCCGCGAGGTTCTTGGGATTGCGAGGATTGTCGGAAGAAAACTTAATGAAGTAGTCCTCGAAGCGCCGGTTCACTTTTTCAAACACGCTGCGGGCGATGTAGGAAGTGCTCATCGCCTCGATGACGAACTCGCCGGGAGGAAGGTGCTGTTGCATCGCCGGTCGAATCGCCTCCGCCGCATATTCGCGGATCGCGACATCAAAGGTCAGGGCCAATTCGGCTTGTTGGTCGGTCAAGTGCATCAAGTTCTGCTCGGTCGAGCGCCAGGTGAGCCAGACGACGACCGCCGCGAAGACGACGGCGAATACGCCCACCAACGCGCAAAACTTGACGCCAATACTGCTCACAAACCGTCTCCTCACGCCTGCGATCCCTCATCGCCCTTTCTACAGCTTACCTGATGACAGATCAAAGGACAAACAGGCTGACCCGACGGGCGGGCGTGAACACCAGCACCAATGGACGGCCTGCGGGTTGCCGTCGCGACGGCAGCAGCCGAGTTTTGGAGTGCGGTGCCTTGTCACCGCTTTGGACGTGGGCCGGCAGCGTCAGGGCGAATTGGGTTCAGGAGACGCGGCAAGGCACCCGAACACAAAGCGGCGGTCCTTCGTCGCGATCGAGCCAAAGCGGCGACAAGGCGCCGCACTCCAAAACACGCCGGAGAAGCAGGAGACCGGGCAACCCCAATACAAACGTGCGCGCTCGACGCGAGCATGGTGCGGACAGCGGCCGTCGCCCGCCGGGACCATGACCTTGCTGCTTACCACTGGGCGGCCACGGCGTCTACGAGTTCGCCCCACACACCATCCACCGCGAATTCGTCCATGCCTGGTTCTGTCTCCTGAACCCAAGCGTCCACAGCGATGCAGGCCGCTGTCCAAAGCGGTGACAAGGCACCGCACTCCACAACTCGGCTCGTGAAACGCCACGCGCCGGCCGCCCGAGATCCACTGCTGGCAAGCGGCCCGATGCGCGTCCTCGACGTGTACGTTGCGAGCCAGCACGGTTTCGCGGCCTGTCCGGCGCTCAAGCGTGCATAGGTCACCGACGTAGCCGTTGGCCGCCGATGACGCATAGTACAGCACGCGGCGGCCGTTGGGGCTTTCGGGATTGCACACGTAGTAGCTGTGCATCGTATGCCGGCTCGCCAACACGGCAAGGCTCCCCGGAGGCAAAGGGTGACGGCCGCAGCCCTACTTCGACACGCTCCCTCGCACGGGCTCGATCCGAAAACCGAACCGGTACGGTTTGTCGCCGGGCAAGGTGTACTGCGGGTGCGTCAGTGCGCCCCAGCTGTTGTCGCCGCCGACGCCGTGCAGTCGGAAATCGACGAACACCGTGTTAAAGTCGCGGCGCGGCAGTTCGTAGGGGTGCGCCGCCGCTTCGACGTCCGCGATCGTGAACGGCCAGGCGCTGGCGCTCAACGGCATGTCGCCGACGATTCGCACCCCGAACCCTTTCTCGTTGGTCAGCGTCATCCAACGCACGTCGCAACGGTTCCCCGTGTCCTGCGACCGGACGTAGGGGAAGACCATCTCGTCCACGGTGCTTTCATAGATCGCAATTTCGCCGCCGGTCTGGCGATCCCAGTACGTTTCGTGCGGACCGCGGCCGTACCAGGCCACGCGGCCGTAGGACTGGGGCATCGCCCATGTGATGCCGAAGCGAGGCAGGAGCATCGACTTGCCGGCTCCCGGAGTATACGCGGCTTCGACGCCGATGCGGCCGTCGCGGGCGAAGCGGTACACCATCTGGTATCCGGCATCACCGACAGGCAACTGGTAGCGGGCCGTTACCTGGACGACACCACCGGAGCTGGTGTTGTCGAGCGACAGCAATTTGCGCCCGGCAGCGGCCGTGCGCCAAGGTTGCGTCTGTTGCATGTAGCGGCTGCGCATCTGGTTGTCGTTGGGCGCCTTCCAGAAGCTGGGAACGATCGGGGCAGCCAGCAGTTCGACGCCGTCCACCCGGTACGACATCAACTCGCCGCTGGCCTTGTCGATCGCCGCCGTCCAGCCGTCGCCGCGCGCGAGGAGCTTGCCGCCGGCCAATTTCAAATCCGGCGGCGTTTTGCCACCGCCGAAGTCCGGCGGGGCCGCTTTCTTTCCCGGCATCTCGAACTGGTCCCACGCCACGACGTGGCCCTTGCCGGCCCAGGGCTTGGCTGCGGCCAGGGCGAACGACACGGTCAACAGATACTCGCCTCCGTCACCGCTCGGTTTGTCGATCGGGACCACGACTTCTTGGCTGGCTTGCGGCGGCACGTCCAGGCGACCCAGCAAACCCGCTTGCACTTCATGCCCGTCGCATTGCAACAGCCACTCGGCCTCGAATTCGTTCAGATTCGTGAAGAAGTACTTGTTCTGCACGCGCACTTTTCCTGCGGCCAGATCTGCGGCGTGGACTTTGATGTTCTGGTAGACCTTCTTCACTTCCCACGCGTGCGGATGCGGCGTGCGGTCGGGATGCACCACGCCGTTACAGCAGAAGTTGCCGTCGTTCGGCCGGTCACCGAAATCGCCGCCGTAGGCAAAGTACTTGTCGCCCTGGCCATTTGGCACGTCGACCAGCAGACCCTGATCGACCCAGTCCCAGATGAAGCCGCCCTGCAACGCCGGATACGCTTCGATCGCATCCCAGTAGTCCTGGAGGTTGCCGACGCTGTTGCCCATCGCGTGGGCGTACTCGCACTGGATCAGCGGCCGATCCGGATTCTTTTTCGCGTAGTCGACCATGTGCTCGATCGTCGCGTACATCGGGCAATAGATGTCCGTGTTACGTTCCAGGCCGGCCCGTTCGTGTTGGACCGGCCGGGATGCGTCGCGCTGCTTGATCCAGTCGTAAGTGGCGTAGAAGTTCTCGCCGTTGCCCGCTTCGTTGCCCAGCGACCAGATGATGACGGACGGGTAATTCTTGTCGCGTTCCACCATTCGCCGCGTGCGGTCCAGGTGAGCTTCCTTCCAGGCCGGATCCTTGGCCAGCGATTCTTTGCCGTAGCCCATGCCGTGCGATTCGATGTTCGCTTCGTCAATCACGTACAGCCCCAACCGGTCGCACAGGTCGTACCACTGCGGGTCGTCGGGGTAATGGCAGGTGCGGACCGCGTTGACGTTCAGCTTCTTCATCAGGTGGATGTCCTGGATCATCGAATCTACGGACACCGTGTGGCCGTCGATCGGATCGTGCTCGTGGCGATTCACGCCTTTGAGATAGACCCGTTGGCCGTTGACCAGCAAGACGCGGTCCTTGATCTCGACGCGGCGGAAGCCGACGTTGCAGGTGGTGACCTCGACCACCCTGCCGCCGGCATCCTTCAGCGTCAGCAGCAAGCGGTACAGGTTCGGCTGCTCGGCCGACCATTTCGGCGGATTGGCGACGGGTCGGTTCAGAGTGACTGCCGCCGCGGCGCCGGCCGCCGCGTCGCCGTTGGCCGCCAGGCCCTGGAAGACGGTTTTTCCGGCGGCGTCCAGCAGTTCCGCTTCGACCGTGAACGCTTGCGACCGTTCGGCGAAGTTCTTGACATCGACCTCGACCCGCAATTGGGCGTCGCGATATTGATCGTCCAAATCCGTGTGGACGAAGAAGTCGCGGATGTGCAAATCGGCCGTTGACCACAGATACACGTTGCGGTAGATGCCGCTCAGCCGCCAGAAGTCCTGGTCCTCCAAATAGCTGCCGTCGCTGTAGCGGTACACTTCAACGGCCAGCACGTTCTCACCCTGCTGCAAGTAGCGGGTCACGTTGAACACCGCTGGGGTCCGGCTGTCTTCGCTGTAGCCGACCTGCCGGCCGTTGATCCACACGTAAAACGCCGAATCGACGCCGTCGAACTGCAGGAACACCTGGCGGCCCTTCCATTCCGCCGGCACCTCGAACGTACGGCGGTAGGAGCCGACGGGGTTCCGGTCCTTGAAGTTGGTGTAATCGGCCGGCGGCTCGCCCATCACCCGCGGCGGATCGGCTTTGAAGGGGTAAGTGATGTTGGTGTACAGCGGCGTGCCGTACCCTTGGCACTGCCAATTGCTGGGTACCGGGATCGTCTTCCAGCCGCTGACGTCGAAATCCGGCTTGTAGAAATCCACCGGCCGTTGATCGGGATGCGGCGCCCAGTGAAACCGCCACGAACCGTTCAGCGATTGGAAATACGGCGTGGCCTCGCGCGTGGCCTGGATCGCCCGCTCGCGATCCGGGTACGGAAACGCCGTCGCCCGGCCCGGCTCTTTGTTCCGGCCGACGACCTGCTCGTTCTCCCAATCGGGCGCGGCGGCCAGGGCCGCTTGGAGACCGCCTGATACTGCGCAGAAAGCAAGCGTCATCAGGCACCACCGTGTCTTGCTTGCCGAATTCCCCATGCTGTAGTTCCTCGTTGATCAGGTTTCACTCGAACTGCAATTCCGTCACCACGCGCTGAGGCAGGACCAGTCGAGCCGCACCACGGTCGACAAGACCCTTAAGTTGGAGGTGCTTGACACGATCCGGAATTCGGTCACCCGCCTTCGCCGTGAGCACATCACGGTTATTGACAATGACAACATCCAAGGAAAACCGGCCCATTGGTGTTGACTCTCCCATGACACGTTCCCCCTGCTCGAACCGCCCGTTCATCTTATCCGTTTCCGCGAGGCATGGCGACTGGGGGCGAACGCGAAAAAGCCGAGCCTGTCTCGTGCCAGGTGAGAAGTACAACCAGCGATGGCCGCTACGCTTGCGGCGTGGTTTCCCCTATAATGCTCCAGTACAAAACCCCATAGGTTAGACATGAGCTTCACACAGCAAAAGCCTGTACGCCAGGAACTGGCGCCCTACAAATCGCTGGAGAACGAGGAACTCTCGGCCCGGATCGAGGCGGTGCGCGCCGAATTGGGGTCCCAGCTGTTGATCTTGGGTCACCACTACCAGCAGGACGAAGTGATCGCGCACAGCGACTTGCGCGGGGACAGTTTCCAACTCAGCCGCATGGCCGCCGACAGCGAGGACTGCCGCTCGATCGTCTTCTGCGGCGTCCACTTCATGGCGGAAACGGCCGACATTCTGGCCAACCGGCCGGAGAAGCTGGCAGCCCGCAACGGCGAGCGCGTGACCGTGATCCTGCCTGACTTGGCCGCCGGCTGCTCGATGGCCGACATGGCGGCGATCGAGCAGGTCGAAGCGGCTTGGGAGGATTTGGGCGAAGTGATCGACACGCAGGAGATCACGCCGGTTACCTACATCAACTCCGCGGCCAGCCTGAAGGCGTTCTGCGGCCGGCATGGCGGCATCGTGTGTACGTCCAGCAACGCGGAGGCGGTGTTGAAGTGGGCTTTTCAAAGGACGCAACGCGTGCTGTTCTTTCCGGATCAGCACCTGGGACGCAATACGGCGCTGCGGATGGGCGTGAAAACCGAACAGATGCCGATCTGGAATCCGTACGAGCCGGAGTTGGGCGGCAACACGGAGGAGGCCATCCGTGCCAGCCGCGTGCTGCTGTGGCAAGGCCACTGCAGTGTACACCAGGTATTCCGGCCGGAACACGTCCACGAGTTCCGCCGGCGGATACCGGGCATCAAGATTCTGGTCCATCCGGAATGCCCGCGTGAGGTTGTGGATCTGGCGGATGCGTTCGGCTCGACCTACAAGATCGTCCAGGTCGTCGAGCAGGCCCCGCCGGGCAGCAAGTGGGCGATCGGCACGGAACTGCACCTGGTCAATCGCCTGAGGAAGGCCCACCCGGAGCAGGAGATCCACTTCCTGGCCCCGATGGTTTGCATGTGCGCCACCATGTACCGGATCGACCTGGCACATCTGTGCTGGAGCTTGGAAAATCTGGCGGCCGGACACCATGTGAATGCGATCGAGGTGGATGCCGAAACCAGCCGCTGGTCGCTGGTCGCCCTGGAGCGAATGCTGCAAGTGAAGTAGCCGAGGTGAGGGGGCAGGAGTCTTTGAAGTTGCGCATTTCGACCGGCAGTAGCCGAATTCGTGAGAATTCGGAGGGGGCGGCGGTCGTCGGGCCCGGCGAAGCACCCCGAATTCTCACGAATTCGGCTACGCGCAACTTCAAAGGCAGGAGTCAGGGGGCGGGGACTGGCTGCGGGAGTGGATGCGACGGGGCAGGCCGCGCGCATTGCCGGGGAACACGACAGGATCTGTGCGACGTGCGAGGGGATTTCGAGAAAGGGACACAGCCATGACGAAGCGGGTGCCATTGAGTCTGAAGGGGCATGGGCGAGGCACGGTTTTGCCCATGGTCGGTTGCCTGACAGCGGCGGTGTCTTCGGGTGTCCTGCTTTGCTCCGCGATTGCCTGGGCCAGCGAGCCTGCGGTCAACCTGGATGTTCCGCCGCAAGCGACCCAAAAACCGTACTCCCCGGCGGACGGACAGGTGGTCGAAATCACGCCGCCGCCTTTCCTTTGGGTGCCGGCCGGGCGGGACAGCAAGTACGTCCTGCAGGTCTCCAAGACGGAGTCTTTCGCTGCGCCGGACACGCGCACCTTTGGCCCGCTGTCGCGCAGCGTGTACGTTCCCGGCCAGCCTTTGCCGGCGGGAAAATGGTTCTGGCGATACGGGATCGAGACGGGCAAAGGGACCACGTTTGGCCGGGCTCGGCCGTTCACCGTCCCGGACGGCGCCCGAGCGTTTCCGTTTCCGAATTGGGACGAAGCCATCGCACGAGTCCCGCGCCAGCGGCCGCGGCTGTTCTTTCCCGGTGCTCACTTGGAGCAAGTGCGGCGGTGGTCGCGGGGCGAGTTGAAAGCGGCAATCGACTCGCTCGTGGCGTCGTGCGAGCGGGAGGCCGGCAAGGAATTGGTTGCCGAACCCGGCTATCGGCCGAAAGGGCCGGACTACGGGCCTTGGGCCGTCAACGTCATGCGCACCACCCGGCCGCCGATGGACGTCATGGAACGTTGCGCGCTGGCTTACCTGATCGCCGGCAA
>Ga0302237_1002523_pt1 | contig 11226 bp, 5 predicted proteins | sample AAG_UR_Ala_MG_FD_193530 | JGI IMG/M metagenome (GOLD analysis project Ga0302237, IMG submission 193530) | Enriched activated sludge microbial communities from anaerobic digester in WTTP, New Holstein, Wisconsin, United States - AAG_UR_Ala | ecosystem: Engineered > Bioreactor > Anaerobic >...
TCAACTCCTAACTATTTAGGCAAAATTATCCTTTTTTATTATCATCCAGATTGTCAAGCGCTTATTTTCTTCAGTTCAGATCCCCCCATTTTTAGAACAGGGTAGTATAAGTCGTTGTGCCTCAACCCATTTCCCTTTATATTTATTGATGTAGGAATTTGTTACATAGCTAAAACAATCGGACACCACATTAGAGATAGAGAAAAGCTAAAAGGTAGCAAAGCCCAAAGGTAATTTACTATAACGCTTGTTGGGCATTGCCCTTTTTTTTATCTTGTTCAGTGTCATATCCATTTCTGCTCCGAAATCCTTATCTTTCCGTCTATTCCTACCCTCAATCTTCTGCCATAATTACCGGATGATTTTGCGACATTGGCAAGAATATCCTAATTGCTTGTCCCATAGTAAATTCTCTAACAACCCAGTAACACTTCCGTAACACTGCAGTTGTCTCGTTACTTGATTGTTACGGATATGTTACTGCGTTATAAGTGTAATCAGGGTGCAATGATCTGCTTCGGTGTAGCCGATAGATAGTTTTTATTTTCTTTGGGAAAAATATCTATCTAATGGTTCATTTCTTGCATAAATATATATCTCATTATAAAAGATAATAAAAGGGAGGATAAAATGAAACGCTTGTTTTCCTTATGTTTATTCATCGTAATTGCTTTCGCCTTTGGGGCAGAAGAGATTTGTGTTAGAAGATCTGATTATTTGGAATTATCTACTTTTCATTTTTCTACAGCTGACGGCAATGAAATTGTTTTTTGGAATGACACAGTTAACGGGAGTCCGGATATCTTTGCCCAAAAACTGGATGCTAATGGACTCTGTTTGTGGGATGAAAACCTCTGTCTGACAGATAGTCCCGGAGATCAGAATATTATTGATCTGGTGAAAACTTCCGATAATAATTGCATTATCTTATACACCGATTATTCACTAGCTTCAGTCACAAGTTATTATATGCAAAAAATAACACCCGACGGACAATGTTTATGGTCTCCCAACGGTGTTCTATTTTCTTGTGAACCTATGAAAATAGATACGATAAAACTGATTCCTAATGCCTCTGGGGGCGCGCATATTTTATACACTTCAGCTTATCATTCTTTATACAGGCAGATGATTGATGCAAATGGCAGTTATATTTTTTCTCTGGATAACACTTCTATATATACTGATACATTGTATGTCACGCTCAAAAATGCCGTTAGTGATAATTCCGGGGGAGCGACTATTGCTATTAGTAAGTATTTAGGTTTAAATACAACAAAAATAACTCATCTTATTCATCTCTCACAGGATGGTTTTATAACTGGTAATAACCCTTTAGTTCCTAATGCAGATCTTTATACAACTAATTATGATATCCTCAAAGGTATTGATAATCAGATTATTTTATGGGGATATTGTTCTCTCCCAAGCGATGGCATTGCCTTTAGAAAAATTGGTACAAATGGTAATCTGTTAAGCCCTCAACCTACCGTTTATCAGTTTCCTTCTTCAGTTTCACCTTATGACAAGATTTCTCCTGTGGCAACTTTAGAGGGAGGTTTATTACTTGCCTGGCAGGAATGGAATTATACGATGCATCAATATAATATTAAAATGCAAAAATACGATACAAACCTACTTCCTGTCTGGCTGGAATCGGGAATTTTGGTAAGTAACTATGGTCCTAGGGAAAATAGATTTCAAATGTTAATGAAAAATAACGGCAACATCTTGGCAAGCTGGACCACCGTGAATTATTCTCCTTTCAGTATTTACTATATGGCACAGTTGATTGATCCACAGGGAATAAAATGCTGGGGTGAAAATGGCAGTATAATTCAGGAATTATCTGATTATCTGAATTATGTTACATCCCCTGATGGCAGCAACAATATATTCGTTTGGTCTGATACAAATAACAATAACATAAGCATAAAACGCAATGTTGTAACCGATGCCGGAATTAGTTTACTGCCTCCGGAAGAATTAACTATAGTAGAACACTTAGGAAGTGCAGCAATGCTTTTTGATTGTGTAGCTTTAGGAGATCACTATCTGAATATCTGGTTTGATTCTCGCAATAACAACGCAATTTATTATCAAATATATAACAGTAACCAGGAGGCATTATTCCAGGAAAATGGCATAGCCCTAACAGAACCAAATATTGGTTTGTTGGGAATCCTAACTACGGAAAAGATCTCGGAAAACGAATATGCCATTATTTATAGAATCCAAAATGACGACATTCTTTATGCAACCTACTTGCAGTGTATTGATGCCAACGGCACAAAATTGTATGACGGAAACGGTATTTTGCTGTATAGTACCTATGGAGGATCTTTTTCTTTATCCGGCTGGGATAATGACATTTATATCGGTTGGGTATTAAACGAAGATGACTCAAATAGTTATGTTATGGCACAAAGAATATCAAGCGGACAAAAAATGTGGGGAGAAGAAGGAAAAGTAATTGCTGAATTAAGTAATTATGTGAATAGTGTTAAGAATAGGGGAAGGTATTTCGTTTGGTCATCTACCGATGCCAATTTTCTTACTTCTATAAAAGCGTTAAAATTGGATGTAAACGGTAATCCTGTTTCCGGATGGAACCCGGAAGGATTAAACCTTGCTCAACTTCCCGAAACATTTGTTGCCCATATCAATAATGCCTTTTTAGAAGCAGATAATCTGGTTCTTACCTATTCCTATTATAATTTTAGCAATTATAACGAATTATATATGGCTCAAAAAATCAATAGCGAAGGAGAGTTACTTTGGTCTGATAACGGTATTCAAATTTGCGTAGAAGATACCTATCCCCTTGATACTATTTGGGATAATAATAACATAATCTTTGTTAGCTCTTTCTACTACCCTGCCAATAATCTTCTCTTCTTTAATATTGTAAATAGTTCGGGTGAGCTTTTATATGGTATTGAAGGAATACCCATATATAATAATTCAATGTGTTGTTATGAGTGCTCTTTGCTGAAATTTGCCAATGGTGCATATCTTTTAACCTGCGCATACTTTTCAACCGAATATGACTGTTGTGATATATATAATATCGAGCTTGATCCTCATGGTAATACTGTTGCCAATCAAGTTATTTGTAACGCTATATTTGATCAGAGTGGTGTGCAAAGTTCAGCTATCGGTAATCAAGCATTTCTTGCTTGGAATGATTACCGGACTTCAGTATTTAGTTATGATGTGTTTATAACCTCCATTTACGCCACTTGGGTGAATAGTTCTTATGTGGCAAATGAAGATGAAGTTATCACAAATCCTGCCGTTATTTCTTTACAGCAAAATTACCCTAATCCCTTTAATCCGGAAACCACGATTTCTTTCTCTCTGCCTAAAGCGGAAAAAGTAAACCTGAATATCTATAACTTAAAAGGACAACTGGTTAAGACCCTTTACCAAGATAACCAATGTTCTGCAGGAGTAAATTCTGTGGTCTGGAATGGAAAAGATAATAAAGGAAATAGCGTAAGCAGCGGCATTTATTTCTACCGCCTAAATTGTGGAAAAGAACAGCTGACCAAGAAAATGGTGCTTAGTAAATAAAGTGCGGGAGTTCAAAGTTCGAAGTTCAAAGTGCGGGAGTTCAAAGTGCGGAAGTTCAAAGTTCGAAGTTCAAAGTGCGGGAGTTCAAAGTTCAATGTTCAAAGTGCGGGAGTTCAAAGTTCAAAGTTCGAAGTTCAAAGTGCGGGAGTTCAAAGTTCAAAGTGCGGGAGTTCAAAGTGCGGAAGTTCAAAGTTCGAAGTTCAAAGTGCGGGAGTTCAAAGTTCAATGTTCAAAGTGCGGGAGTTCAAAGTTCAAAGTTCGAAGTTCAAAGTGCGGGAGTTCAAAGTTCAAAGTTCAAAGTTCAAAGTGCAGGAGTTCAGAGTTCTTTTTTCATTGCTTTCATAGCTGCAAAAAACCGGCTGAAAAAAACTTCAGCCGGTTTTTGTGGAAGGAGATAAGGTTTTACATAATTATCTACTAACTGCTTTCACTTGGAAAAATTGTTTAGATGTTCCAGCTATAAACCGATATTGGTTTGCCGTTGTGGAAATAACAAAATTCCAAGGACCAGTAGGCAAATCGGAAGAGTAAATATCATAGCCACTTGCCCCGTAAACAACATTCCAGCTTAGAACACAGTTATTATCACCTGTTTGAGATAGTTGCACTTCCGGTTTACTTAGAACCAGAGGTCCCACATATAGGTTATTAATCATAAAGTCATTATCAGCATTAGAAGTTGTAGAGCCAGCAAAGAAGGCAATTCTCTTATGTCCTGTTAAACCATTTAAGGGAATACAAATCCTTTCTCCCCAAGGGTTAATATCATTCAGAACATAAGGTGAACCCGTATTATTCCATTCTCGCACAATATTAGAAGTGCTCCAAGTATAACCATCGGAAATTAAAACGGCAAAGCGATCATCAAGTCCAGTTGTATCTGGAGGAGTTCCATTTGGATTTTGATTATATTTCAGCAATGCCAGATCAAAATAGAGATAATCACTATCTTCAGTAAACAAAAATTGAGGAGTGATAAGCCAGCCATTTAAATTGCCCCAGATATTGATTCTGGCTGCTTTATCCGTTCCTGCAATATTTAGCCAATCGTCCTGTTCCCACAATGAGTTACCTCCCAATTGAATTGGATCAACCAGGTCACCCCCTCTACGCAACCAATCTGAATTTGGAGGAAAAGAACTTCCATCAAAATTTTCCGTCCAAGGATAATTCATAATAGAAGGATCTGCCATAGTTGTAAAACTCCAAGCAGGACAGGCAACTGCATTACCAAAACTATTACGGGGAATTACTCTCCAATAGTAAGTAGTGCTATAATCCAAAAGAGTCGGCAAAATATATGTGGTGGAAGTAGTTACTTGATTATTTACAATAAATGTTAAGGGATCAGTTCTATACAAAGAGACAAGGTAATCAACAGGATCACCTCCCCCGCTCGTCCATTTCAGATTCGTAGTTATCTCCACTCCGGTTGCTTCATTTGCCGGCACCGGATTTACAGCCGGATTGGGAACTGTAGTGGCAGGAGAAATAAACCAGACATTAGGTCTGCTTTTAGTTCTGGTTCCGCTACCAGTAGGAAAATAATCATTATTATATTTATAAGCGGCTCTATTGGTACTTGCTTGGGTATAAGTAAATCTTGGATAGGGACTTTGTGCGGAGCCATCTCTATTTTCCCAGAGAATTTCAATTCCATTGGGGACAGGACTACCGCCATTATAGGTATATGTATATGGATTCGTCAGCTGAATGAAAACCCAGCCGGGGCTTGTCCAAGAAATAGTTCCCTGATAGGCAATCGGATATCCAGAAGGATTCACATATTGTGGACTGGAAGGATAAGTTTCGTCATAGAACTCACGAATATATATTCTTTGGTCGTTTGTGACATAATTTTCAAAAGTGTTTACTGCCAGCTGAAAGCCGATTTTGGAAATCTCAACAGTTCCTGTCATTCCTGCCGCCAGTAATTCATCCGCAGTAAAAAAGAACCTGCTCCAACTGTAATTATTACCACCATAAAAAGGAATATTATTTTGATTTCCTGTTCCAGTACCAATAATGTAATCTTCTGCTGCCAGAATTGATAGCGAAAACAGCAGCAGGATAATTATTACATATTTACGCATAAATGTACTTCCTATTTGAGCATAGTTATCTTACGGGTAGCAGTAGTTTTTCCAGTTTGCATTTTAACCAAATATATGCCGCTGCTTACAGAATTATTTTTATCGTTTTTACCATCCCAAACCACACTATGATTTCCAGAAAGCAGATTGTCCGAGAGCAAGGTTTTCACTTTCTGCCCTTTCAGATTATAGATATTGATTTCAACTTTTTCCGCTGTCGCCAGCGAGAAAACGATGGTAGTTGTAGGATTAAACGGATTAGGATAATTAGCCTTCAATTCACTTTTAACCACAGGAGTTTCCACATCATCTACAGCATCAGGGCCAATTCCAAACCACTCCATTAAGTCGCTGAATAGTTCTTCACTTTGAGCAGGATTATTCAGCTGAGAATAGTCAAAAGAAAAGTAGAATGTCTTGAATATCGGTGTATCCACAGCAGTAGCACAAACTCCATGATATAAATAAGCATGTCCATCTACAGGTCCATCTTCAAAGGCAAAAGCATTCACTGCTCCAATTTCCGGGTAGGGAACCAGATCTACATACCAATCTGGAACGCTTTCATACGCAAAAATGCAATCGGGACTATTGGCATAAACACTATATTCGGTACCTGCATTACCAATCGGAGAAGAATTTGTACTAATAATTGTGCCGGTTTGATAGCTGAAAACATCGGGTCCTGCCAAACCGTTAGTTCCACCTCCAGAACCTGTAGCAACGGAATGTGTTCTTAAATAACCATTAAGTAACTGTTTCATCGGATGCGAATTAGGGGTTCCTGCTTGACTGAATGCAAAACCGTCTGAGGCAAAAAACAGGTTTTTGGCATTGTCTATTGTTCCCGAATTCAAAAAATCCATCAATTTCTGCGAAAAATATAGAGTAGCAGGACTGGCAGAGCCCGTACAGGCATAAGTTATGATAGTTGAGTAAGTGTCAGGAATAGAATATTCCTCATACTCTTCCCAATTATAGAGGTCGTAGGAAATATTTAAATTCTCCAGACGCTCAACATAAACTGGCAATTCAGTATGCTGATAATCCTGTTTTCCACTATAGGCAAGTAAGACTTCTGTTCCGTCAGTAGGAAGAATTTTAAATTGAAAAACCTCATCTGGTGCCCCTGCTGGCAAAGTTGAACTATTTTCATTAGCATCTACAGAAGCAATATAATAGCTAAAAGTATGCCCAGTAGGTAGTTGAGGTAAAATAAATGTGTAATAGCCGTTTCCTGTAGCAATTCCTTCCAGCGTATCCCAACCTTCTCCATAATTATAATGCAGAGTAACATTGGCCAATTCAGAAAGGTCTATAACTCTTGCCTCTAAAACAGGTGATTGATTAAAAGTATTACCAGGAGCCGTATGTGTAATGAAAGGCGCTTGGGTATCTTCACCACTATAAAAACGAATCGCCAAACCGTCAAACAGTAAATTTCCCGCTGGCTCCACACCCTGATAGGCATTGTTTTGCACAATTTCTCTTAAATAGCAAATTCCCATTGTGGCATCTGAACTTTGTAAAGCAACGGTAGCACTTTTTCCATTATCATGAGGAACATTGGCTCCTGTTTGTCCAGTGGCTGTAGAATTATATTGCATAACGATTTCCCCGTTTTCGTGCAAGATAACCTCAAAATCCAAATAAGAGGAAATTCCGGTTCCAGCATGAAATCTTACATTATGCCATTGAATCACACAATAACGATTGGGCTCTTCTCCCAAGCTTTGAAAATATATATCTCCCGTTCCTTGATCACAATGAAGGTCATCCCAATAAACCGCTATTAAACCTGGCATTTGATTATATCCAGGAATGGGATACATATAGTTAAACATATTTCCATCATTTCCCCATCCGCTGTCGGGATATTCTTTATACCAATTATTATCAGCTAATAGAATTTCTCCATTTATATCCACATAGGCAGTAGAATAGTTTACTCCATAGAAGGGAAAATCAAAACCAAAGGGAATAGGTTCAGAAAAGTTATCATCACCATTAAATTGATTCACTCCATACATAATTGTAGAAGTACCTGTAGAGCTTATATCTATCCAATCAAAAGTAGGTCCATTTTCCGCTGTGTTATCAATATAGCGAAAACCAAAAGCATCAGGTCCGCCCGTATTTATTCTCAGGATGACATTAAATTCACGGCTTATAATATCATTAGTGGGATTGTTATCACTTAGGTTTATCTGAAAAGTAGCAGTATATACTCCTTCAGTATTAATACTCATAACAGGAAAAATTACTTCATATGTAGCCTCAGGTTCCAAAACAGGATTAAAATAAGCAGAAATGCTATCAACAAGTGAATTTTGGCTGTTATACACTTTGAAGCTTATTTCCAGCTGATCTTCCCACAATACTTGCCCATTATTTTTTACAATCACAGTAGGAGTAAATAAGGAATTTACATATTCTGTATTACTGGGAGAATTAATTGTCTGCAAAGCCATATCTACTGTTGGAATTGGATGCACAATTATCTGAACAGTATCCGATGCTGTAACTCCATTAATATTGTCAGTTAGAGTAAAAGTGATATTTTCAGTTCCATTCCAGTTATCACTGCTAAAAGTTACCGATAACCCCGTGGCAGAAATAGTTATATGTTCTGGAGTTTGCCAACTGAGCTGAACATTATTAATATCCGTTGCTACAATATACGGAGTAAAATCTACCGTTAAGGTTTCTCCTTGCCAGAAAGTATAACTATCAGGCAGGTTTAATTCCGGCGTAACAATTACAGGTTGCCCTATTTTTACATCATCTACAACAATACCATAAGTTTCGCATTCCCATTTAAACCCGATGTAAATATTTTGTCCAGCATAAGCAGAAAGGTTATAACTTGCATATTGAAAAGTAGTTCCTAAGTTCTGCAAATTCAATATCTGAGTGCTGAAATTACTAATAGCATTACCTGTTGTGGAAATATATACTTTCAAATTTTCAGTTCCATACCAGGCACGCGTATAAAATAATAGAGAATCACCACTAGTAATGGCAAGTTGGGGAGTAATCATCCAATCACAATTCTGATTAGGAAAATAGTTATCGGCAAACGCAAAACGCGTTCCCGAATGTGCATGACTGGCTTCTTCCAGATTGCGCCAAGTCATCCCATCTCCATCATCATAAACTGTCCAACCTGTTGGAAGAGTAGTAATTCCTTCGAAATCTTCATCTATCTGCCATTGCCCAAAAGCAAAAGCAGTACATAGAATCAGGAGTGATAGCAAAAATGTTTTTTTCATAATAGACCTCTTTTTTTATTTAAAATTAAGCTGGGGATTTTCGATTTCGATGAACCATTCAATGTTTCCAGCAATTGAACCACCCACTTCTCTATTACTTCCCCAATAAACACTCATAAATCCGTTGCTTTTATGTTTTAGAGCAATGTCTATATCTCCACCACGAATATTATCGTTGGTTCCCAGACAAATAAGAGCAACCTTTCTGCCATCTTTTCCACCCATCTCAATTGCTTTCGCTAATTGTTGTTGATTGGTTTCCGCAGAAAAACTGGCAATTTCGTTATTTGCAATTTCCACCACAGGACGCGTTATTTCTTCCCCCAAAGCAAAAGCACGATCTCCAATTATTTTTCCTTGCATCGTTCCCTGCTTGGGAATAATTAAAATTTCACCTCCAGGAAGGTTGATAATCGGAGACTGAAATTTGCCTTCTCCAAAAGAACCGCATTCTCCCCATATACTATCTATATTAAAAAGGAAAGAAGCCGAATTCCCTACAATTTCTACAACATCCTTATTTACAAATCTTTCGCACATCGCAATCGTCTTATCGCTAAGTAACTGATAATCTATATCTAAAGCATTCCAAAACTGAACTTCACTCTCAATTGCCTGATCCGATAGCGTGTCGTATAATAAAGAAGGCATCATTGCTAAACGAATCTGCTTTTCTTTGATAATCCTTCTACCCTTTTCCAACATCCTGGAACGGATTTTAAACTTTTCAGGATCAGTAATTTCTACATTCCGGGATTCACTATTCAAGTTCAAATATACATCCGCTTCTCTCAGCTTTCTATTGAAATTCTCATAATCCGCTTGAAATGCCGAAAGCGAATATTGCTCAGCCCTGGCTTTTAGCTGATCTAAATCCTGATATAACAATGTAGTGTAAATTCCACGCCTTCCTGCTTCCAGCAATAACTTTTCCACCAAAGGTAAATTAAACTTGCCTGTAGATATAAGCAAATTCATCCCCTTCGTCAACTTCAATGAATCATCAATCAATTTGGCTGCAATTTGATCCAAATCTATATGATATTTCTGCTGTAAAATACTACCGATAATCCTGCGATTATCCAATATTTTTTCCTTGGTCTCCAAACCTATCGCAAAATCAAGTACATAACTGCGTGCCGTAGCCCTATAATATACCTCTTTGTTGTTTCCGTTTTGCTCGTCCTCTATTCTTAATAAACCCTGCGATAGCATCTGAGTTAAATTGTAATGCATCTTCTGTTTACTGCATCCAAAAAGAGTAGCAAGCTGCTGACAAGTAGCCGGGGCATTTATCAATTCTTTAAGAATATTGTATTTTAGGGGACTGCCCATCTCTCTCAATTGAGCGTGATCCCTTATTAACTGCAAGTTTTGAATCATTGTATTTTTCCTTCTCGTTAGTTTTGTCTTATATAAAATCCTTATCATCCATCCTTAATATTTAGTCAAGTTATTTTTGACAAAAAATGATGTTTTCTCCTAAATTGCTTTGCCTGTATCCCCTCAGCCTGTTCTCTACTTTATGTTTCAGCTCCACCAATATTGTAAAATTGTTGCACATCGCCAATTTACTTTCCCGCTTTTTCTTTTATGCCAACCTTTGGAGATACAACCTCTCCCAATATCTAGTGGATTGCTCAACAAAAATAATAAAAGCATAATAAGATCGATTATTCGAAGCTGTTGATATCTATTAAGTCCAATAATCTTAATAAGTTATAAATAACTGTTTTGCCCTAAGCCTTACTTTCGCTTGTAAGTTAACGATATACAATTTGTCCTCCACCCAATCTCCTCTCCTCCTTAACTATGGGTTGAGGACGGGAGGAGGAGGAGATGAGGAGGGGTTATTTGTTCGAATCCTCTTGAAAACAGTGGACTTAATTTAAGGAAAAAGGAATGCGTTAAAAAATCCTACCTAAAATCCTTGTTTCGAAAATCCAATCCTTAAATCCTCGTTTCTAAAACTAAATCTGTGTAATCTGTGTAATCTGTGAGAGACTTCTTTCTGTATAATCTGCGTGATAAATCTTCGGTGACTTCGGTGGCTTATAAATAAATCCTCTTAATCCTAAAATCCTCGTTTCTAAAACTAAATCTGTCGTCCCGCTGGGACTTTTTTTATTGGTTCTTCTTGTCGCCGGGTTAAAACCCGTCGTTAGTATGTATCGTTCCTAACGGAACTTTAAAGAAGAAATCCTCTAAATCCTAAAATCCTAAAATCCTTGTTTCTAAAAAAATCCTCTAAATCCTAAAATCCTTAAATCCTTGTTTCTAAAACT
>Ga0302237_1002544_pt1 | contig 11153 bp, 8 predicted proteins | sample AAG_UR_Ala_MG_FD_193530 | JGI IMG/M metagenome (GOLD analysis project Ga0302237, IMG submission 193530) | Enriched activated sludge microbial communities from anaerobic digester in WTTP, New Holstein, Wisconsin, United States - AAG_UR_Ala | ecosystem: Engineered > Bioreactor > Anaerobic >...
CAACTTCTCTAACTCTTCTTTGGCAACAGTCATGAATGTTTTGAACATTTCTGGATTGGCCTGGAACTCATCATGTACTTTCTTCCATGTGAACTTCTCCGTGATCGGATTACCATGATCATCAAGAACATACCAACCTGCACGATTGCCTTTGAGACGACCTTTCTGATCCAAGAGTTTTATGAGTGTTCTGATGTTATCACAACCAACGTTCTCACCCTGTTTGTTGATGATGATCTTGAATCCAAGTCCGGTCTTCTCATTACCACTCTGATTGGTTGATGATTTGATCGGTTCAAACACAATGGTGTTTCCTTCAAATCCATCGGTGTTAATATGATAACGTGAATCCTCTTTAATTTCTGCAGTAAAGTTTGATACTGTTGATGCATTGTACTCAACTGCTTTACCACCGGAAATCTTAGTGGATGCAGAACCATACTGGAACTGTTTCTTCGGAGGTGCGAATGCATTCATTGAAACATTATCACTCTGATGTGAGATTACAATAAGAATGATGTTTGCTTCTTTTAACATCGGAAGAATGTCAGTAAGAACACCACGAAGTGTTTTAGCAGCCTGCATTCCATATGTGTTGGAACGTAACTCCTCAACACCATCCATGATCTTCTTGTTGTTTGCATCATATTCTTTTGCAATGATATCTGTAAGAGAATCCGCAAATACAACGGTTGGTGGCATCAGATAAATCGGTTTATTATTTGCATCACGTACACCAGTATCTTTTGTAAGAATATCCTTGTGAGCCATCTTGTTCATGTAGATCTCAGTGATATCATTCTGAAGTGTATCATAACCGATTGCACCACCCTTGAGAACATATCTCGGATTATCTCCTTCAAACCAATCATCGGGAAGTTTGGTGATCTGTTTGAGACGCGATACAACAAGACGATTCTCAATATCATAATGAACAACATTACCATCATACTTGTATGCGATGTTCGCAATAATGTATTCTGCCAATGTTGATTTGTATGATTGTGTTGGTCCGGTTACAACGTTGAATGAGCCTGCTTGGAGTCCCAGACATTTACGTTTACCAACAACTTCACCATTCTCTTTGATGAGCATCTCATATCCATATGCATAATCCATTACAACGATTCCTGTTGAATATGAGAAATCAATCAAACGATTCATTGTGAATACTTTGGTTCCTTCCGATGATAGGATGTCCATCAATGATGCATCTTTAAGTTCCGCATTTACGATTTCCTTTTTCTTCTGTGCCATGTTTATACTCCTTCTGGTAAATTTGGATCGATGTCTTTGAACAGATCTTCAAGCATGCAGTTCATCAAACTCTTGTATGGTATTGGATCATCACAATACCCCCACGCACGAGTTAAACAACACGGACATGTCGCCTGAAGTTCAATGTAATCATCACCCTTGTCACGTATCCATTTAACAGATACAGTATCTTTTGGTGCAACGAATACACTGATTGAACAATCTGGATTACGACAATCGAATCCAATTGATTCGTTGAAACCAATTGGTCCATCTGTAGTTTTAATCTTCACCCTTATTCCTCCTCTTTTTTATTTATCTCATCGACATATTCATTGATACGTTTTTCGACATCGGTGTTATGTGTTTCTTTTATAAATGTAATCAACTCTGGTATTGGATTAACGATGGTTGTACGTTTATCAATCTGAATAATGTCGTCAGTATTACTTAGTTCTGAATTATTGTTATTATTACTTTCAACTTTGTATGTGATGTTTTTATTATTCTTATTGACACTCATGATTGCGGAATATTCCTCAATATATGATTCATCATAATTTATAATGAAACGATGTGGTGTCTTTATATCCGTTGAAATGATTTCTCGTAATTCTTCCGGATTATTGATTTTGATTGTTTTGAACTCTTTTGCATATGGATTCGGTATTGTATGTGTTTCATATTTATCATTACAAAACAGAAATTGTTTTGGTGTGTCTTCATTGTATTTGGTACGTAACATCGACCCAGCATAGAAAACGTTATCACCAAAATCGGTGTATTCATGGAAATGTCCAAACACACAAATGTTTGAATGTTTGGACAATACCTCTGTTTGGAAATTATAATCACCTTGTTTGGTTTGGCATGGCGCTTTTGTAAATGATGTCACAACACCATGACCAATGATGATATCATACTTTTTATTGAACCATTTGGAATATTCCTTGTTGTATTCTTGAGGTAACATTAACACTTTATGTCCAGAGGTTAATGTCATTTCACATGCTTGGTTGGTATAATATACATAAACATTTTCAATCTTGCTAAGATTCGGTAAGAATATATCATACTGATCCAGGTCATGAGAGAATGTACCATGGATGAAATAACACGGAACATGGGTTTGTGATTTACCACAATAATTACACGTGATTCGTTGTAACCATTCTGCGGCAAGTTTCGATTCTGCAATATCTAAACGATGGTCAAAAACATCTCCAAGAACAAATATTGCATGGCACTCTTCTTTTGATTCTTTGATATGTTTTAAAAATACTGATAATGAATTTAAATAATCTAATGGGTTGAGTTTACTTGATGTATGTATATCTGCGATAAATGCAAACATCGTGTCACCTCTTAATCATCATATGGATCATCATTTAAATATTCATCAACCATTTGACGATATTCAAATATTGTATATGATTCATTGAAATGTGATGAATCTTCTGATGCGATCTTCTTATACTTGTTGACTGTTTTTGGATTTGCAATGTCATACAGTTTCAATGGTTTGACACGACCACCGAAAAATGCAATGTCAATTTGATTTGTAAATGGTATCCAATAAACAGGATGACGTATTTCTGTTGAATGTAAATGTCCGTGGATGTTGTATAATCCGGTATTCTTGATTGGATAATGTGAGAAAACAATGCGTTTGTATTCGAATGCGTGTAACACATAACGGAAACCCATTTCTCGATATGTGTTATAATGATACAGATCATTGTTTCCTAAACAGATTATGCGATTGCATTTAACATCCTTGAAGAACTTTTTCACTTCATTGAAGTCACCAAACTCACCATCAACAAGATCCCCAAGAAAGATTAATAAATCATCCTCGGGAATCTTTTCGACGGCGGATTTGATTCTGTCGTAATCAGAACGTTTGTGGCATGTGAGGCCACCTTTCTTGTCACGTTTATACAAATGCCAATCGGTCATGACCCAAATGTCATGACCGTTCTTCTCGAAATTGTTTATGTACGCATTCAAAGATTCATCCTTGATTGGTGTTGCTGCTTTCGCAAATGTATTCATGATATCTTCCTTGTTGCGTTGTTTGTCGATTTTGTCCATTGTATTCATTCCTTTCATCTCAACATATCATACATTTCTTCAACCGTACGTATTGGAATATTGTGTTTCTTTGCAAGCTCCGTTTTACGTGATGTGAATGATTTATTTGGTACGACCAACACATTTACCTTTGTATTGAAATCACAAACATCCCATCCATTCTGGACCAATGTTGCAGTCAATTCAGGATCACGAGTTCCGGTCATTGCAACAAATCCCTTGGTTGGTAATCCAGTAGAATATGTTTTGAATTTTATATACGGAAATGTTTTGCAAATCAAATCCCATGTTTGGTGAATACCATGAACGATTGATCTCAATTTAGCGGCACCAATATTAGGGAATTTATTTCCATATATAATCAATGCATCAAGCAATGGAGATTTGTCATTTGATTTGATCCAGGTTGATATATTCTGTAATGCAACATTCATATCTTTCTGGAATATTGTATCAAATATTATTTTCCATGTTTTATCAGAAATGTCATTGATCGGCATTGCACCAAACCATTTATGAAGTTCAACATCTTCGGATGCTTTCCATATTGCGTTGATGATGTTTGCTTCAGACTGTTCACCATATCCAGGAAGATGTGAAATCATTCCCGTATTGATTTCATACAACTCAGGAATCGTTTTGATGATGTTGCTATTATACAAATCATCAATGATTCCATCAGACACACCCATCATTTTCATCTTTTCACAATAACGAACAATACCACCAAGTATTACAGATGGACAGTTTGGATTCAAACAACGAACCTGTTTTAAAACCTTAGTGTTTAATGGTTCACCACAAGATGGACATTTTGTAGGTATTGGTATTTGTAATGAACCATCATGATGTGAACCAACGAAATATGGTACGATGTTATACATGATATCAACAGTATCATCATATCTCAGATCCATACTAAATACACGATCGAATGTTGACAATGTTACATGATCAACGGTTACATTATCGAACTTGACAGGTTGTAAACATGCAACTGGAGTAATCTTTCCAGTTTTACCAATCTGCCATATGATGTCACGAAGTTTGGTCTGTTTGATATCTTTGAGAATCTTAACCGCAACTTCGTTATCATTGTTGATGAAACATTCTTCACCAGGTTCTTCTTCACATACTGATATAACAACACCATCGATTTTATAATCGTCAACAACAATGGTTTCATAATATGATGCCATTTTGAATGTTGCATTATGATTTAAACAATCTTTGATGAATGTCTCCAGACGTTCATAATTTCCTGCGGTAGTTTGAACACTCGTGTTCCATAATGATGCCGGAATATATTCTCTACCATCGGAAGTTAATCCACGTAATTCAATCAATGAAATCCGTTTACACATTTCAACATCACGTGATGTCATTGCGGCGGCAACATAATCACGTGGACGTTTGTATTGTGAATCTGGATGTGTTCTATTATAATGATCATATGAGGCAATATCAAGAATCGCTTCAAACTTTAAACCGACTGTGGTATATGGCCATGGACGATCATTGTTTTCTCTCCATCTGTCAAGCCAATCAATCCTATCGGCAAACAATTCAGTTACATCAACAGATTCACCATTCTCATAATCTCCACGTGTGAAGAATCTACGAGTATTAAAATCATATGCAACTGAACAACCATCAAACTTTGGTTGTGCAAGAATTCTCTGGTTGGGGTTGATCTTTTTGGTATTGACCCACTGCTCATATGTTTTCTGTCCTTCACGCATTGGTGTTCTGATACCAAATGTTTTTGGTAATGTACACACAAGATCATTCACCACATCAGTTTGTTTGTTTCTTGTGTATGGTCTGGCGGATTCTCCACCATGTACTTTCAGATACTCTTCCAACAGCCGGTCATATTCGCTATCCGTATATCCAGTATCTTCACCACGGTTGTATTTGTCAATGATTTCCTTTAATTCTTCGGGTGTCCACATATATTATCCTCCTCAACGTATCAAATGTTTATTTTCATCGAAATGTGTCTTATAAAATTTCAATGGATCTTCATACATAGTCATGATTTCGAAATATTTTAACCATACAATTGTTTTATGCATCGCCTTCACAGTTTGACCATTAACATTATATCCGCTGGATGGGCGATAAACCGTTAACATTATATCCGGTTCTGATGAAACTTGTTCCTTTTCCAATTCATATGTTCTTACAGTATATCCATAATAACAATCGTCATCCATATGGTGTGGTTCCAACGGTAACGGTTCAAACATTATGAGACTATTTGTCTCGACGTCTTTTATTGTTTCTGAGTATAATTTAACCATAATATCCTCCTTAATAATCGAATGGAACATCATTCTTGTCCCATGGTGATTCCATTCCTGCATTGAGTTGCTCATCAACTGGAAATGTTACATCAAAGATCTCACCGATATTTGTAACAATTCTACCAGATTCGATGTCTTCAAGTACAGCTTCCAGGTTTCTGACATTTGCAAACTGGTATGCATGGAATGGTGTCTTGAAATGCCTCTCGTTCGAGTTACTGAATATTTTCATATACATTCTCCTTTTTTGTTTTTATTCCTTAGGAGTACATGACTGTTCTCCTGAAGGGTACCAATGATATGATGTGACACATTTACGGGAATATACCTCATGTGTTCAATATAAAAATATAAATATAAAAAATAAATATCCCCGGGCACATGCCCGGGGATATAATATATTATGCAAATCTGGATACAAGTTTCTTTTGGTTATTGTTTTGATTTTGTTGTGGTTGATTCATTGCAGCATTCGCATAACGTGTTTCACCATTATATGGTTGACCACTCTGCTGAGCAGCATCATGTTCATTCGTAAGCTGGATGACATATTCATCAATCTTCAACATTGTGTTGATATCATGATTCATTGCATTGATGATACGCTGAAAACCCTTCATGACACTCTTCATCTGGTCTACTGATTTCTTCCATGTCTCATAGTTTCTACGATAAATGGAATCTGGAACACCTTCAAGATTTTCAATTTCCTTTGCAACTTCACCAGCATACTGTGCAGCAATTGTGATATGATCCAATGTGACCAATGCAGCATTATAAAAGTTATTTGATAATTTATCATGGTTGATTACTTCATTACCGTTAGCATCAACATCTTTGGTGTAACGGTTTAACTTATCACCATTAGAGAATCCAAACAATGTATTTATGATGTATTCTTCATTGTTGTCCACGATGTTCAAACGTGACTTTGTGAGTAACATACCATTGATAAATTTCTCACCCTGTTCAGCAGAATTCACAGGTAATGGTTTAAGACCATAACTATCTGCGGCTAATGGTGATTGTGCATTGATACGCAAACCACAGTTATGTGCAATGATCATTGTTGTACGATACAACAGGTCGGAGGTTTTTATCATGTCTTCAAGTGTGAAACGGCCTAAATGATCGTTGTATGTGTAGAATGCATAGCCCTTTTGGAATATTGCACCAATACCATATTTTGAAATGTATGCTTTTATTTTATTCCGTTTAGCACGACTTCTGGCAAGATGTTCACGAATCAGTTTACCCAACTTTCTGAGGAATTTGATAAACTTCCAGAATTGTTCGATCATCCATCTGATTGGATTGACACCATACTTTTCGCGTTTTGGAAGTGTGTTCGTATTAAGAACATCTTCCATGTATATATTCATCTCTGTTGCATATTCCTGGACGAGTTTCGAATACACCGCTGTATCCAACATCATCTCAGTAAACATTTCTGATTGTATAAGATATGATTCTGTCTGAGCAACATCTTCTTTGAGATCTTCAAACTCTTCATCATCCATTGGTTTCTCGATGGATATTTTATCCATTGTGGTAATGATCGCAGTATCTTCGTCCATGCCATCACCGATGAGTTTATCATACTCAGCTTTTACCTCTGGATCCTTTGGTTCATACTTTTCACCCGTTATAAGTGATTTTGCATACATGAGTTGCTCAAGATGGAAACGTTCCTCACGACCAATGTCACCATACAAACGTGAGAGATTTGTATCAACCGTGTTTGTAGTTGCATCAAAATAATCATTGATTGCATCAGATTCAGATGATATCAATTTATTGAGTATTTCGACATCTTTCTCATTATACTGGTTATTGGGAACATCTGGACCACCATGATTACCAAAGTCCTGAAGGTCATAGTCATCAGGACCTTCAGTTGGTTTTGGTGCATCGCCAGCACCAGAGTTGAAGTTCATGCTGTTACCGAATACGGCAAACTGACGAACATATCTTGCTGCAAGGTCATCAACATATGTTGACTGAACATACTGACAGTTGAATACCAACTGGGGCTGTTCGATCTCAACATCTTCATTATCACCATCATCACTGGTTTCCTCGGTTTCTTCTGTTTCAGTTTCTTCAACTTCAGTGTCTGGATTTTCATCGTCAGAATCGTCTTCAAGATCAGAATGAACATCATCGATGTCTGTGTCCAGTTCATCATCAGGTTCATCTGATTCTTTAAAGATATTATATGATTCTGAGAATAACAGATTTGGTTGTTCGAACAATGCTTTGATTTTCTCAAATGCTGGTTGTAATGATATATTGTTGAAGTTGCGTTTGAATCTACCATCAGAGCTACGTGATATAACCTCACAACCAGTACCGGTACTGGATACCACGGTTTGAATGTCACCAATTCCATCAATCGTACCAGTTATTGTGAACTGATTCTTTCCATTCATTCCTTTCACAACATTTGACACAGTGAATTTGTCTTTAAGAGCATTAGCAAGTTTGAGACGAAGATTTCCAAATCCGACATCAAACATTCCCTCCTGGGTGAACTCTGGTTCATCTGATTCTTTGAAGAAATCCAGATTACTGTCCAACCATGATGCTCTCCCAGAGAACAAATTGTCATAGTTGTTTGTATTGAATTTAAGTTTATCCATTTATGTGACCTCCTTAAATATAAGAATTAATCAATTTATATGCCAAACGATCTTCGTCCATGCGATCGTCAACTTTTCGCATCGTATTTGTTGAAACCTGACTTGGATGTTTCATCATTTTATCCATAGCCGCATTAAATCTGTCAGTGTCCTATCTTACCAGCATAACGAACACGTCCAAGTGATTGTTCAGCATAATCAATAAGTTTCACCAACAATCGATGATTAGTTTTATCTTTCTGATAATCGAGTAACTTTTTCAAACGCTCAAGGGCTGCCTCGGCATACCGTGTATCATTTGTTCGATCGAGTGCATCAATTGTTTCAATATCGTATTTGAAATTTTCAATGTTGTTATAGACATTCATCACACCATTAAATGTATCTATCCTACTGAGGATTGCATTAACAACCACTTCATCACGATATGTATACATTGTTTTATTAGACAGGTCTTTTGTTTTCATTTGAGCACCATTGATATTCTGAAGCATACCATAATCAATAAACTTTATTGTCATCTTACGTGTATCATAGAATTTGAGCACCATTGATATTCTGAAGCATACCATAATCAATAAACTTTATTGTCATCTTACGTGTATCATAGAATACATTACCAGGATGAAGATCAACGACTTTAACAGCACCTTTGAATCCTTTTTGTAACTGAATCGCTACCAAACGATTTTGAATAAATTCGGTATCATCATTGAAACCTTGACGCATGTATATTTCATCTGCAAGTTGTTCATATTCTTCAGAATCATTATATACACGCTGTTGCATAACGACTGAACCAGTTGAATCCATCTTCTCAATGAGTGCAAAGTATTTTTCAATATCAGTATCGCGTACAAGTTTTGTGATATTATTCTCATTCTTATTAGAAGATACACCAAATCCATTATATGCAATCTTATATACAACAGATTTATCTTTCGGGAATAATACCATTCTTGATTGTCCAGCAACCGGTTCATACTTCTTTTGTGTATTGATTTCATTTGCTGCAACCAACCATGTATTGTACATAATGATTTTTGGCAATACACCACGTTTTATACATGTCGATACAAAATCTGCTAATTTATCAAATGATTTAATCTTATGCTGGTATTGTGGTGCGATTGTATCAGAACTGATTACAAGGGATTTGATAAAATAATTCATCATCATTTGCTCTGATATGAATATTGATCTAAGCAGAGTCATCTTTTCACCAAGATTTGGATCTGTTATTAAATTTGGATCATCCGCCATCATAGAGATAGTTGCAGTTAATTCATTGATACATGATTGATATCTGGTAAGGTCTTTAATAGATAAATCAAATGAATATTCTTCTGGAATCTCACCTGGATTAAAATTAATAACTTCAACGAAAATTTTCAATAACTGTTGTTTGTACGGTCCGGTTTTGTCAATCATATTACGCGAAATCATTCTTATGTCTTCTACCATTTTCTCAAACATATCAATGTGTTTTAATTTATAACACCACAAATATGGATTAGGAGTGACACCCTCGTTCTCTAACGCTGAATGATTATATTTAGAAGAATGCTTATTCGATTTGGTATTATCATATTTTTGTTTAGCAAGTACATTGTAATTCTTATCAATGACGATATGAATTGTATCCGCAGATTTTACAGTAATACTGATACCCTCAGCAAGTTTACTACCAGTCATATCATGACGGTCAAGATAATCCTGAGATAAACGTTTCTGTTTACGACCATTCATTTGTGATGAATCAATGTATGCTTCAGTAGTAACATTAGAACCAAGAACCTCAGCAGCAATATCATTAATGTTATTCTTTTTATGGAATAATCTACCAATGAATTTCTTGATTTTGCTAATTACTTTACCGATTAAATTCTTGATCCATTTTAGAACCTGTAACAGTTTCTCCCAGATACGTTTCAACAATGAAGGTTTTGTTTCAGCTTCCATTATAACAGATTCAACATACATTTCAGCAAGTGATTGTTCAGACAAAACATATTCATCGAATAATGATTCATCCAATCCATCGTAATCCATATAATGATCATTACGGTATGATGATACAAACTCTTGAAGCGCTTTTGCTTTGTTTGTTTTAGGTTCACCTGTTTTAGATCCACCACCAGGTTTCAATGTGTATGCTTCAAATATAGGTTCACCCTTGGAGTAATATTCCATACATTGTTTTATGTTAGAACCATACTTCGGATGTCCATTATATTCCCACACATAGTATTTGATTTCATTAACCTTGTTGACATTGTCATTTATCTTCCAGAATCCATCAGCAACCATCTTGAATATTTCTTCTTTTGTTGTAGCTTGATGGGTTCCAGCCATTGCATCAAATGACGATTCTGGATATAACAATCCACCATGTTCATCATCAACAATTATAAATGTGTGGCAGTCTCCGTCCGGTAAGTTGGTTGACATGTAATATTTCTTACATTTAATACCATATGCATCCAAGTATCCTTCTTCGAATTCTACGAAATCAAAACAGATGCCACCACCATTCTTTTCGAATTCTTCTGGAGATTGGAGTTTCCATTTGGTATCATAATCTTTTGATGAACCGTTAACGATTTTACCATTTTCAGGAATACCGTATTTGTATCGTTCAAGATCAGCAACCATATCCTTGCAGACTTCCAGTGGTGAATAATCATATGGAACATCTTTAAGAACCTTGGGTTTGACCAACCAATGCCATTTGAAATCATAAACATTGCGTTTCTTTGCTTCTCCAAGTGTTGTTGGTACAGCCTTCTTACGACTCTTATCTGTTACGGAATCGATACGGATGATTCCATACTGTTTCAAACGTACAGGT